>Ga0335081_10008199_pt1 | contig 16748 bp, 14 predicted proteins | sample Lox_Sample_35_FD_206713 | JGI IMG/M metagenome (GOLD analysis project Ga0335081, IMG submission 206713) | Soil microbial communities from Loxahatchee National Wildlife Refuge, Florida, United States - Lox_Sample_3.5 | ecosystem: Environmental > Terrestrial > Soil > Wetlands | place: USA... | reverse complement strand
CGACGCTCAATACGTCGCCTTGGCCGAAGCCCTCCGCGTCCCGTTGATCACCGCCGACGCGCGGATCAAACGCGGCGGTATAGCACGATGCGAGGTCGAAGTCTTCGACGCGCACGCCTGACGGGCGAAGTTCGCGGGCGGCCGCGTGGCTGGGCCGGCGGGGCGGGCGGGCTCGAACTCACGACCTGCGGATTATGGGTCCGCCGCTCTGACCAGCTGAGCTATCTCGCTGCGGTCCGGGTTCAGTACAGCTCGAGGTTCCCGGTCACCGGGTCGACGCGGTCGTCAAAGTCGGGGCCGACGGCCAGGCAGGTTCGGGTGGGGGTGCCGCCGAATTCGGTCAGGCCGCGATCGGTGATGAGGTGAACCACCAGGCCGGCTTCGAGTGCCGTGTCGTAGACCGCCAGAAGCTCTGCTTCCGACCCCACCTTGACGGCGACCTTGCGCAGGCTGCCTTCGAGCCAGGCCCGTTCGGCCTCCGAGAACTTCACCCGGTCCGCGACGCCGGCCGGCGTGAGGTGCGGCATGACCCGCTGCCTCAGCCACGCCATCGAGGCGTGTGCGCCCTGGGCGATCTCCTTGCCGCGCCGCATCCTCAGGTCGCGCCGGATGACGATGACCTGCTTGGTCGGGCGCTGCCCTGTTTCCTCGTCTCTCTCGTCTCGCTTGTCTCTCTCGTCCACGAGCCGAGGTTAGCGGGAAAGGCTCTGGTGCGCCGCCAGGGATTTGAACCCCGAACCCGCAGCTTAAGAGGCTGTTGCCCCGGTCTGCCGTTTTCACGGTGCTCACGCTATGGACGTGTCAATTATCGAGCCTGCACGAGAGGCTTTCCGGGTCGGTCAAATCGGCCGGAATTAAAAGAAAGGCCTGCGGCCGGGCGCAGATCGCGGGCTTGCGGCCGGGGCGGCGACTCGATGCCAGGGGTCTCAGCGATGCGCTTGGAGCTCAGGTGCACCAGAGGGGCGCGGCGGGAATTCGGAATTAACGGAGGGTCATCAGGAAAAGACAGAGTGATTACGACGGGTGGCCATCGCTGGTATTCTCGGAGTTACGTCGGGTGACCTGTGGAGTAACTGTGCATAAGGTGGTGGATAACCGCCGTGACGTGCGGATAACCCGTGGAATTCTGTGGACAAGGTGTGGACAGGAAAATAACTTAAAATGAATTGCTGCGGGCTCTTGCGCGACGCGGGCGAGGGGCGTAGAAATGATTTCACCGCAGGAAACGGGCACCATCCAGGGGGTTTCCCCCGGGGCGATGTAAAGGCCGGGAAACCGGAATTTGCAGCGGGTGCTTGGCACCAGCGGGCGGCGCGTGGCGCCGGGGAGTCCGGGTAACCGGACGAACCGGAACAGTGAGGCCGGGAAACTGGCTGATCCGGGGCCATAGTCGGACAAGGCCCCCTTCATCTCATACATGAAGGGGGCCTTGTTGCATTCTGCCGCAGAAAGGATACCCGTCACGCGCGACACGCCGGCGGACGCGTTCAGGTTGGCCGCGTTTCGTGTCAGCGGCAGGCGCGGAGAAGCCGGCTTATTGCCTCCGCTACGACTGCGGGGTCGGTGAGCAGGGCCAGATGGTGGCTCGCCAGCCGGATGACCGGCCAGCCGAGTCCGGCGGCCCGGGCGGCCTCGTCCTCGTACGCCTCGCTCAGCCGCAGGTAGGCGCACGGCGCGTCGGGCCAGCGCGGTGCCGGCGGGTGCGCCTCGGCGAACATGGCCAGCGGCAGCGGCGGGCAGCCCGCGGTGAAGCGCTCGCGGATGACGGGATCCGGGAGGAGCCCGGCCAGAGTCTCCGCGCCCCACCAGTTCGGCCAGGACGGCAGCCAGCCGTCCGGGCCGGCCATCTCGCGGAGCCGGGTGACCAGCTCGGGCGGTGCGGTGTCCATCCAGCTCTGGCCGGGGAACGGCAGCCTGGCGTCGACAAAGACGTAACCGCGGACCTGGGCGATCAGGGCGCCCGCCGCGGCCAGGATCGGGCCGGCCCGGCTGTGGCCGACGAGCACCGCGGGCCGGTCCGCGGCGGCGCGGGCGATCAGTTCCGCCTGGCGCGAACACCAGGGCGGGCCGGCCGCGATCGTGCTCGACAGGTCGGGGATGGTGACGTCGCGGCCGGGTTCGGCCAGGGCAGGGGCGATCAGGTCCCAGCTGGACGGGCCGACCAGCGGGCTGTGCACCAGCAGGAGGCGGGTCATCGGCGGCTGGCGCGTCATCGGCGGCTGGCCAGCTTGTCCTGCAGGCCGTCGAGGATGACCTGCAGGCCGAACTCGAAGCTGTCATCGGGCGACGCGCCGTAGCCGGCCGCGGCCGTGTCCAGGCGGGCGCGCAGCCGCGGGAACCGGGACGCGATCTCGTGGGCTCTGGTCATGCGGTCGCGGAGCAGCGCCGCGCCGTCGCCGCCGTCCTGCCCGAGCTTCCTGGTCAGCGAGGCCTCCGCGGCCGCGCCGAGGGCATGGCCGAGGATGAACGTCAGCACGGTCACCGCGGCCTGGTCGGCCTGCTCGCCGGTGAACCCGGCCGCCTCGTAGACGGCCAGGCCGTGGTCGTCGTGCCGGGCCTTACCCGGGCCGTACAGCAGCTGGGAGCCGAAGGCCTGCGCCAGCCACGGGTGCCGGGTGAGCGTCGCGTGCAGGTCGGTGGCCATCGCGGCGGCGGCCGCCCGCCAGCCGGCCGTGTCAGGGTCGGGCCGCGCGATCTCGCTCCACACCTGGTCGGCGGCCAGCGCGATGAGGTTGTCCTTGCTGCCCACGTGCCAGTAGACCGCGGTGGCGGCCGAGCCGAGGCGCTGGCCCAGGGCACGCATGTTCAGGCCCTCGAGCCCTTCGGCGTCCAGCAGGTCGATGGCCGCGCCGACGATCTGTTCACGGGTCAGCGTGTCGCGCGGCATGTGCCCACCTTAGGGCACGGGAATTGCACTTGCACATTGTTCAAGTCATGCCTAGGGTGTGGACTTGAACAATGTGCAAGTCGGTGCCGGGGAAAGGGGACCGCCATGCCGGATGAGGCGCTGGCCGGGTTCGTGCCGGAGACGGCGGAAGGACTGGGCGTTACCGGTGCGGCCGTCGGCGTGTGGGCGGACGGGCGGGAGGTCTTCGCCAGTCACGGTGTGACCAGCGCGGATAACCCGCTTCCCATCCGGCCGGACACGCTGTTCCTGATCGCTTCGGTGACCAAGACCTTTACCGCGACCGCGGTGATGCGCCTGGTCGCGGACGGGAAGGTCGCGCTGGAGGCGCCGGTGCGGCGGTACGTGCCCGAACTCGTGCTGGCGGACGAGCGGGCCGCGGACCAGATCACCGTGCTGAACCTGCTCAACCACACCTCGGGCCTGGACTGGGGGGTCATCGGGGACTTCGGCGAGGGGGACGACGCGCTGACCCGCTACGTGTCCGCGCTGGCCGGGCTGCCGCTGGTCGCGCCGCCTGGCGCCCGGCCCTCCTACAGCCAGGCTGGGTTCAACCTGGCCGGGCGGATCGTGGAGAAAGTCACCGGGCTGACCTACGAGAAGGCGGTCGCCTCGCTGGTCCTCGACCCGGCCGGCCTGTCCGGCAGCTTCTTCGATCGCGACGACATCATGACCAGGCGGTTCGCCGTGGGCCACAACCGCGGCGAGGACGGGACGCTGTCGATCGGGCGGCTGTGGCGGCGCTCGCGCGGTGACAACCCCGGCGGAGGTATCGCGTCCTCGGCCGCCGACATGCTGCGCTGGGCCCGGTTCCACCTGGGTTCCGGCGGGCCGGATGTGTTCCCGGCCGGGGTACTGCGGCAGATGCGGGAGCCGACGGCGGCGCTGCGGGCCAGCAGCCTGGGCGACGCCGTCGGCATCGGCTGGTTCCTGCGCGACGCGGGCGGGGTGCGCGCCGCCGGGCATGGCGGGTCGGCCAACGGCCAGTTCGCCGACCTGCTCCTGGTGCCCGAACGCGGCTTCGCGGTCGTCGCGCTGTGCAACGAGGGCCCGGGCGGCATCCCGTTCAACCAGGCGGTGATCCGCCGGGCGCTGCAGGACTACCTGGGGATCACCGACCGGGATCCGGAGCCGCTGCCGTTCGACGAGGCGCGCGCCCGGGAGGTGGCCGGCCGCTACGAGAACGAGGTGATGACGTTCACCGTGGGAATCGACGGGGCCGGCCAGCGGATGGCACTGCGGATGGAGGTCCGGATCAAGCCGGAGATCCGGGCGGCGGCGGATAAGGAACCGCCGCCGGACCCGGCGCCATTCGAGGTCGGCCTGCTCCCCCGCGACGAGTACATCGTCACCGGCGGCGAGTACGCGGGCCAGCGCGGCTTCTTCACCCGCGACGCAGGCGGCGCGATCACCGGCGTCGACCTGGCCGGGCGGCTGGCCAGCCGCGTCTAGCGGGAGTGCTGCAGGGACCCCCGGGTGGGGCGAGCAGCGCGGGCCCGACCCGGAATGAGACACCAAGGCCCGTTCGGAATTATTTGATCCCGAACGGGCCTGGGTGCCTGCCTCAGGTAATAAGCCCGGATTCACCAGCCGTTGCAGGGCCTCCAGGACGGGCAGCCAGATGTCTTCCGCTTCCTGGAGGGAGTCGGCGGTGTCGATCTCGTCGACCTGCAGGCGGATCGTGCACCCGCCAGGGCCCGGCCTGATCATCCAGGTCAGGTACACGGGCGGGTCGGCCGGCGCGGACTGGAGCACGTAGGACAGCCGCTCGTTGTGCTGGACGCACAGCACCCGGCCGGATACCTGGACATCCCCGCCGTGGCGGAAGTGGATAGGTGCTCCGGGAATCCAGGTCGAGTCCGCCGCCAGGCCGTAGAGGAACTCGGGGGTCTGGCCCGGATCGGTCAGGGTCGTCCAGACGACCGCGGGATCCGCGCGGGTCCACGCGGCGAAGGTGTGCGCGGCGAACGTCACGCCGCGTGCTGACAGGCCGGGTTCGGCGTCGTGAGCGCCCATGGCGTGCCCGGTCATTACAGCCTGGTCAGGAGTTGGTCTCGGTGGTGACCTCGAACCCCGTCTCCTCCGGCGGTCCGGCGAAGCCGCCCTCGATGCCCTGCTGCATGCGGGGGATCAGGATCGAGTCGCGGAAGTCCTCCCAGCCGGCCTTCGAGTCGTGCACGGCGAAGACGGTCCAGCCGTCGGCGGACGGCCCGGCGGCGTGGTAGGTCTGGCCGGCGGGCAGCGTGCCGTCGCTGGGATGCACGGCCGCCAGCGTGGCCTCGTACTGCTCCCTGGTTCCTCCCTTGAACTGGTGGATGATGGCGTAGCTCATGGCGTGGCCTCCACCATCAGGACGACGGTCTCGAGGGCCACGCCGTCGCTCGCGGCGGCCGCGGCGCCGTCCTCCGACTGCAGGTAGGCCACGAGGGCATCGACGTCGGGTACGTCGGCGCTGATGGCGACGCGCTTGGGGTTGGTCGGGTCGACGTAGGTGCGGATGTTCGTGATGCCCAGCGGCCCGAACACCTTCTGGCGCATATCCGAGCTGAGCCAGTGGTCGACATTTGCTACTTCGTGGTAGCCGATTATGTTAGGCAATTTGGTTGCCCCCCTCATCTGTGGACGCCGGCGTCGCGGCGATAAGGCCAATCGTGATCCTGCGCCGTCTCAGCAGCGCATCACCGGCGCGTCAGCCGCGGATCGCCTCGATGGCGGCGAGCATGCGAGGCAGCCCGCGGGCGACGCAGATACGCTCGGCCGTCGCGAGCCACGCCTGCGCCTGCTCGCCGAGCGGCCCGGGCTGGCCGGACCGGCCGGGCTGGCGGGCCGACCGGCGGCGGGCAGCGGCCCTGGCGATCAGGATCGCGGCCCGGTGGTAATCCCAGTCGAAGGCGTCGGCGATCCCGAATGCGGCCGCCAGGTGCTCCTCGGCGAGGTCGTGACGGCCGAGCAGCGACGCGAGCCGTCCCGCGTAGGTGGCGACCGGGCCCAGGTTCGTGGCGATCTCGCCGGTATACGGCCCGATGATCGCGAGAAGCTGGGCGGCGGCGCCGAGATCCTCAAGCTCGATCGCCAGGGTGGCGTAACCGAGCATGGAGGTTACCCACATCAGGTCCGGGCGGACGTGCCGGAACCCGGCCGCGACCGCTTCATCGAGGAAATCGCGGGCGACTTCCCAGCGGCCCTCGGGGTCGCCGGCGACGCCGACGATGACGTGGGCCAGGCGGCTGGTGAGCTCGACCGGGCCGGCCTCGACCGCCTGCGCGATAGCCGGCGGCAGTTCGGAGCGGTGGCCTGCGATCGCGGCCAGCACGGCGGCCTGCCCGGCAAAGACGGCGATGGCGTCGGCGGCCCCCATGGCCACGCCGGCTTCCACGCTCGACCGGGCCAGCTGCTCGGCGTCGGCGAAGCGGGCCTGCATCGTCGCGACGAACGCGTCGTAGAATCCGACCGTCCAGAGCATGGCCGGGGCGCCGACCTGGCCGGCGATGGCGTGCAGCCGCCGCAGGCTGCCCGCGGCCCGGGCGGGGTCGGCCAGCTGGATCGCGACCGTGTAAGCCGCGGCGTGGACCGCGAACTCCAGGTGCGGATCGCCGGCCGTCCCGGCCGCGGCGATCGCCCGCCAGGCGACATCGGCCCGCAGCCGCGTCGCGTCCCGGTCCGGACCCCACAGCGCGTACAGCACCGATGAGCAGATGCGGGCCAGCAGCGCCTGATCGGGGCTGGCGTCGGCCAGCTCAATCGCCTCGCGGGCCAGTTCGGTGCGACGGGCGCCGGAGGCGAGCCCTTCGGCCAGCAGCGCGAGGAGCCTGGCGCGGGTGCCCGGATCGGCATCGGCGTCGGTGTCGGCATCGGCCACCTCGAGGGCGGACTCGATGATCGCGACCTGGGCGGGAGCGGCCGGACCCGCCCGGAGGAACCCCCGGTCGGTGGCCAGGGCGGCCCGGGCGACGATCGCGGTCGCGCCGCTGCGACGGGCCAGCGCCGCCGCCTCGGTCAGGGTGGCCAGGGCGCCGGGATCGTCGGCCTGCTGCTGGACGTGGCCGAGCCGGACGAGCAGATCGGCGCGTTCGGCACCGGGAGACTCCAGGGCCGGGCCGTGGTCGAGCGCCTGCAGGTACCATCGGGCCGCTTCGGCCGGGGACAGCTGCGCGGCCGCGTAATCACCGGCTGTTATCGCCCAGTGGCGGGCTTGTTCGGGCATCGCGCCCAGGGCGTACTGCCGCGCGACCTGCGCCGCCAGGTCCATCGCGGCCGGGCCGGCCTGCTTGGCGAGCACCTCGGCCGCCTGCGCGTGCAGCTGCCTGCGCCGGCCCCGCGGCAGGCCCGCGTACACGGCGCGGGCGACCAGGACGTGTACGAACCGCAGCGTCCCGGCGCGGGCCTCGACTTCGGTCAGCAACCCGGCGGCCTCGGCCACGTCCAGGGCGTCCATCGCGTCGCTCTCGGAGATCCCGGCCATGTCGATCACCGCGCCCGCGTCGAACTGCGTGCCGAGCACGGCGGCCGCCGAGAGCACCGCCAGCACCTCGTCCCCGAGCGAGCTCACCCGGCTCCAGATGAGGTTGCGCAGGCTCGCGGGAACCTCGTCGCCCGCCGCGGTGCCAGCAGCGGCGCCCGCCGCGAAGCCGACCCCGGCCGCGGCCACGGCCAGCTGCCCCGACTCGGCCCAGTGGCGTACCAGCTGGATGGCATAGAGCGGGTTCCCCCCGCTCTGTTCGCGCAGCCGGGCGCAAACCGCCGCCGTCACCGCACCCGCGTCGACCGCGAGGAGCGAAGCCATCAGGCCGGCCAGCTCGTCGTCGCCGAAGCCGCCCAGGCAGATACGGCGCCCCGGACGGCGTTCGAGTTCGGCCAGCGCGGCCCGCAGTTCGCGAGGACGCCGCTCGTCGGTATCGCGGGCGAGCAGGACCAGCAGCACCGGCGCATCGACCAGCGCACGGCCCAGGTGGCGGAGCAACTGCAGCGCGGTCGGCTCGGCCCACTGCACGTCGTCGAGCACCACGACGAGGGGACTGATCGCGGCCAGCCGCCTGAGCAGGTCACCGACCGCCTCGAACAGCAGATGCCGCTCGGTGGCGTCGTCGCTGGCACCGGCGCCGGCCAGCTCGCCGCCGGCCAGCTCGACGCGGCCGGCCAGGCGCGGCGCGATGCGTACCAGGTGCCCTCCGCAGCGCGCGGTGTGGGCCCGCAGCACATCGGCTGGCGCGTGCTCGACCACATGCCCGATTAGCGACCGGAACGGTTCCAGCGGCACGGCGGGGCCATCCTGGCAACGCCCGTAGAGCACGGCCGCCGAGCCTTCGTCTCGGACCGCGCGGGCGAACGCGCCCAGCACGGTGGTCTTGCCGATCCCTGCCTCGCCCTCCACGATGACCGTCCGCGCGCCCGACGCGCCCGCCAGCGCCGTCTCCGCCGCCAGCAGCTCGACCTCGCGGGCTCGCCCGATCACGGCAGGCCCCCGGACCAGCTCGGCCTGCAACGGCAGCCAGTCGTTCCCGCGCGGGGGCGGCGGCGTCGTCTCCTCGGTCCCGTCCCAGCCGACCGCGATCCGCTGCTGGATCCGGCACACCTCGGCGGATGGTTCGGTTCCGGTCCACTCGGCGAGGTGGGCCCGGTACTCACCGAACGCGGCCAGGGCGTCGGCCTGGCGCCCGGCGCCGCCGAGCGCGTGGACCAGCAGGCCCCACGGCCTGTCCCGAAGGGGATGCAGCGAGACGTGCGCCCTGAGCCCGGCGATCGCCTCCGGCCACCGCCGCGCGCCGATCAGCTCGGCGGCGTGGTCCTCGATCGCCGCCGCGTGCAGCTCGGCGAGCCGGGTCGCCTCGGGCCCGGCCCAGTCCTCGGCCGAGAACTCCTCGAACGGCGGGCCCGTCCACAGCGCCAGGGCCCGTTCGAGCGTCCCGATCCGGTCGTCATCGGTCCCGGGCCGGGACAGCAAGGTGGTGAACAAGGCGGCGTCGACCGGGACCGCGAGACGATAGCGACCTTGCGAGGCGATGACCGCGGTGTCTCCGAAGCCCTTGCGGAGTCGCGACACAATCGTGCGCAGCGCGCCGGGCGAAACCCCGAGCACGTCACAGAGCAGATCCACCCGCAGCGCGCGCGGGGCATCCACGGCCAGCCGGGCCAGTAGCCGGCGCTGGCTCACGCTGGGCAGGTCGACGGCGCGGCCGGACGCGGTGACGACCTGTACCGGTCCCAGCACGCGCACGAACGCAACGTCTTCGGCGTGGATTCCCCCCACTGGTCCATATTGCCTCAACCAGCACCTATGCACCAGATCCCGTGGGCAGGGCCGGCGCGAATCGCGGACGGGGCCGGCGCGAATCGCGGTCAGGGGCGGACGGCGGCGCGGATGACGCGCAGGGCGGCCGGCCAGTCGTGCTGCGGGTCGGGCACCACGAGCTTGCCGAACGGGTACCGGTCGAAAAGCCGGGCCGCGACCGGCTCCCAGGCCTGGTACAACCCGACGACGGCATCGCGGCCGCGCAGGCCGCGGCGGCGGGCCCACGGGCTGTCCTGAACGAAGGCGAGGTTCCGCGAGGACCACGGCTCTCCGCGGGCCTGGTGGACGCGCGCGATCGCGGCCGCGATGTCGGCCGGCCGCAGGTAGACAAGGAACGGCTCGGCGGGTGCCGCCTGCCGCTGGATCTCGGCGCAGATCTCCGCCACGGTGTCCGCGGGAGCGCCGTCGATGAAGGCGGGCATGACGGAGTTCTGCAGGAAGATGCTCTCGCAGATGATGGTCTGCTCGTCGTGCAGGCAGCGTTCGGCCAGCCGGCGCCACTGACCGGCCGAATATGCCCCGGGGTCGTCCGGCGCCGGGACGGCCAGCAGTTCGTCCACCCGCCTGGTCCTGACGGGATGATCCGCGCCGCCCTCGTCGAAGGCCCGCACGTCTTCGCCGCGACGGGCCAGCCAGTCGGCGAGGTGCCCGGCCGTGGTCGTCTTGCCCGAGCCGATCATGCCCTCGATCAGGATCAGCCGCGGGACGGCCACGGCTTACGCTGGGCCAGCGGCGCCGGGCGGGGCCGGGAAGCCGCCGGACAGCCGCTCGAAGGCGTGCGCCACCCGCAGGCAGGCGGCGTCGTCGAACCGCTTGCCGACGATCATCATCCCGACCGGGAGGCCGTCCGCCAGGCCCGCCGGGACGCTGATCGCCGGGTGGCCGCTGATGTCGAACGGCGCGGTGTTGGGGATCATGCCCAGGGCGCGGGCGATCCAGACCTCGCGCGGGTCGGAGGCGGCCGGAATCAGGGTGGCCGCCATCGGCAGGGTCGGCATGACGAGCACGTCGAAGCGGCTGAGCGCCTCGTCGTAGTGGCGGCGTACCTCGAAGACGAGGTTCCTGGCCATGGCGTAGTGCCGCGACTGGTACTTCTCCACCGAGTAGCGGCCGCCGAGCACGACCAGCTTGACCGTCTCCGACCACGCGTCGGGCACCTCGAGGCGCTGCCGGCCGTAGTAGGCGATGAGCTCCGGGTCGTACAGCCCGTCCCAGTTCCAGCCGTACGCGTTCCCGTCGACCATCTGCACCGTGGCCCCGTCGGTGGCGATCACGTTCCAGACGTGCATCGCGTGCCGGTGCCACGGGATGCTGACGTCCTCGACCTGCATGCCCGCCTCGCGCAGCCGGCCCGCGGCGGCCCGGACGATCCGGTCCACCCGCTCCTCGGACAGGTCCGGAATACCGAACCCCTCGCTCACCAGGCCGGCCCGCAGCCCGGTTACGTCCTGGTTCAGGGCCGCGACGTAATCCTCCGGCCGCAGGTCCGCGGGCTGCCGCGGATCCCAGCCGTCCCGGCCCGCGATCACGTTCAGCATCAGCGCGGCGTCGGCCACGGTGCGGGTGATCGGCCCGAGGTGGTCGATGGTGGCCTCGATCGGGAACGCCCCGGTGTACGGCACCAGGCCGTGGGTCGGCTTGTGCCCCACCGTGCCGCACCACGAACTGGGGATGCGCACCGAACCGCCCTGGTCCCCGCCCATCGCCAGGTCGGCTTCTCCCGAGGCCACCAGGGCCGCGCTTCCTGACGACGAGCCGCCGGTCGTTCGGTCCCTATCCCACGGGTTCCTGACCGGGCCGGTCACCGAGGTGTGACTCCCGCCGGAAAAGCACAGGTCCTCGCACACGGACTTGCCGGTGATCGTCGCCCCGGCCGCGAGCAGCCGGGTCACCACGGTCGCGTCCCGGCTGGGCACGAAGCCCTCCAGGGTGCGCGAGCCGTTCATCATCGGCACGCCGGCGACCTCGATGTTGTCCTTGATCGCCACCCGGCGCCCGGCCAGCGGGCCGTCAGGGCGCTCGGCGATCTCGGTCCGCACGTACCAGGCGCCCAGCGGGTTCTCGGCCGGGTCCGGCTGCTTCCAGGTCCGGTCGGCGGGCGGCTGCGGCGCGGTCTGCGCGTACAGTTCCTCGACCGCGTCGTAGGAGGACAGCAACCCGGCCACCAGGGGCTCGAACGAGCCGAGATCCTCGTCGCTCAGGTGCATCCCGTATCCGCGGGCGATCGCCGCGAGGTCGTCTTTCCCGGGCGGACGGACAGCCATGCGGGCCTCCTGGACGAGTCGGCTCCCAGCGACTCTAAGAGCGCGTCGTCCGGCGGGTCAATACGGCACGATGAGGGCATGACTGAAGTGACGGAGCTGCGGGTCGCGCTGACGGTGGAGGACTTCGACCGGGCGGTGGCGTTCTACCGCGACGCGCTGGGTCTCGAGCAGATCGCCGACTGGAGTTCGGACACCGGGAGGGTGATCGTGCTCGAGGCGGGGCGGGCCACGCTGGAACTGTTCGACCAGGCGCAGGCCGAGGCGGTGGACGCGATCGAGGCCGGCCGGCGGGTGTCCGGCACGGTCCGGCTCGCGGTGGAGGTCGGGGACAGCTTTGAGCTGGCGGAGCGGCTGGTCGAGGCCGGGGCCGAACGGGTCGCGGAGCCTGTCATCGCGCCGTGGGGCGATCGTAACGCCAGGGTCAGGGCACCGGACGGAATGCAGCTGACGCTGTTTACCCCCGGCGACGTTTCCGCGGACTAGGGGTCAGCTCGTCGCGGAGCAGGTCCATCAGCAGGCCGTCGTGGAACGTGCCGTCGGGTCCGCGCTCGTACTGGCGCATGACCCCGACCGGGCGGAAGCCCACCTTGGCGTAGCAGCGGATGGCCGGCTCGTTGGCGGCCGCCGGGTCGATCGTGATCCGGTGGTGGCCGCGCTGCTCGAACAGGAACCTGGCCAGCAGCCAGACCGCCTCGGTCCCGGCGCCCCGGCCCTGGAAACGGCCGGCGAGGTAGATGTCGATCCCCGCCTGCCGGTACATCGGGTCGTTCTCCTCGTGGTACTGGATGCCCCCGGCGACCTTCCCGTCGATCTCCACGACCAGCAGCACCGCGGAGTCGTCGCCGCGCAGTTCCTCCTCGATCACCTCGACCGGATCGGGTTCGGCCCACCAGCGCGACACCGACGGATCGGCCAGGATCGCCCGCAGCTTCGGCGCGTCCTTCGGGCGGCCGGGCCTGAGCGTGACCTTTCGCCCCACCAGGATGGGGTGCGATCCGGCCTGGTCATCGTCTGGTGTCTTCACGGGCACCACGCTATCGGCAGGCCCCGGGCTGGGGCGGCGACATGAGAGGCGGCGCTCCGCGTCTGTCCGGAACCACGACGGTGTCACATCGCCGTGGTCAGAACCACGGCAACGTCACATCGCCGTGGTTGCGGCCGCGGGGCAGACGATACTGGAGTGACTGAAGTGTCGGGGTGGGCGGTTAGCCGGGGTGGGGGGCGGCGGACTCGCCGGGAGGGCTGGCCACGGTGCGGACGAAGCGGCCGAGCTGGTCGATGGCGTCCCTGGCCTCGGGCAGGAAGCTCCAGAAGACGTGGAAGTCGTGCGTGGGCACCGGGTAGACCGTGATGCTGGCGTCGACGCCGCACTGGGTCGCGTGCCTGGCCAGCAGCTGGGCTTCCTGCAGGACGGCGTCGCCGGAGGCGGCCTGGATGAGCAGCGGCGGCAGCCCGGCCAGGGACGTCTGCAGCGGGCTGAGCAGCGGATCGTCCGCCGGGTGGCCGGCCAGGTAGGCCTGGGCCAGGCGGTGCGCCATCTCCGGCGAGAAGACCAGCGGAGAATCCTGCGGCGGCCGCTGCGTCCGCCCGGTCAGGTCGACCCACGGGCACAGCAGCGCGGCCCCGGCGGGCCCCGGGAGGTCACGCTCACGCAGGGCCAGCAGCAGGGACATGACCAGGCCGCCGGCTGACGAGTCGCCGGCCACTATGATCCTGCCCTCGTCGCCGCCGGTGTCGCGCAGCCACAGTTCCTCCAGGGCGGCCCGGATGCCGTCGAGATCGGCCACGTCCGCCGATGCCCGCGCCCACGGCTCCCACAGCAGGGCCATCCGGCCGGCCAGCTCACCGCCCACCGAGCGGGTGACCGAGATCGCGCCGTCCAGGTCGGCGAGCAGCGCCCGGGCCCGCACCAGCAGGGCCTCGCCGGCCAGCGTCAGCTCGACGCGCTGGGTCGACCGGCGGAACAGGTCGCAGCCGACGAGGCGTTCCAGGCCGCGGATCTGGCGGCTCAGCGCCGGCTGCGAGATGAACAGCCGCTGGGCCGCCCGGCTGAAGCTGAGGTCGTCGGCCACCGCGACGAACGCGCGCAGGTGGCGCAGCTCGATCGCGTCCGGCGCCTGGGGTAGCGCCAGCACGTTCTGCGGTCCGTCCATGCTCTCAGTCTGGCCCATCGCCGCCCGTCACGGCCCGGCCCGGTGATGCACGTTGGGCATGAACGCGATGCTCAACCGGCATTTCCGTTCCCGGCCGGAGGTCACCAGGCTGACTAGGGAGGAGGCAAACATGGACCGAAGAGTGATCGGGAACATCTCCCTGTCCCTGGACGGCCGGGTGACCGGGCCGGCCGGGGACCACGACATCGGCTGGATGGTCCCGCACGCCCTGGCCGGCGAGTCACGCGCGCACCTGCTGAAGATCATCGACACGGCCAGCACCGCCCTGCTGGGCCGCAAGAACTACCAGGGCTTCGCGGGGTTCTGGCCCGCCGTGGCCGGCGACGAGGGCGCCGATCCGCGGGACCGGGCGTTCGCCCGGTGGCTCAACGAAGCGGAAAAGATCGTCGTCTCGCGCACGCTCACCGAGGCGAGCTGGCCCGGCTCCCGCGTCGTGGCAGACGATCCGGCCGAGGTCGTCCGGCGGCTGCGGAAGGAGGAGGGCGGCGACATCGTCGTCCTGGCCAGCTCGAGCCTCATCCGCGGCCTGCTCGAGGCCGGCGAGCTCGACCGGCTCAGCATCATATTGTGCCCGGAGCTGGTCGGGGCGGGCGCCCGCCTGTTCGGCGACGGCCCCGCGGGCTCGTCGTGGTCGCTGACCGAGGTCACGCCGGCCGGCAGCGGCGCGCTCTGCCTGCTCTATGACCTGATCCGGCCCGCGGCCGGCGGCGGCCGGTGATTGTCCGCTGGTTTCCGCTGATTTTCCGCGGGGGCCGTCGTCTGCACATCGAACGCATTTCGCGAGAGGAAGACCGATGAACGACCGAAGTCGCTGGATCGCCCTGGTGGTGCTGTGCACCGGGATGCTGATGATCGTGCTGGACATGACGATCGTGAACGTGGCGCTGCCCACGATCCAGGCGGACCTGGGGTTCTCCCAGGCCGGGCTGGCCTGGGTGGTCAACGCGTACCTGATCGCGTTCGCCGGGCTGCTGCTGCTGGCCGGGAGGCTGGGTGACCTGGCCGGGCGCCGGGACGTGTTCCTGGCCGGGCTGGCCATCTTCACCGCGGCCTCGATGGCCTGCGGGCTCGCGGTGAACCAGGAGATGCTCATCGTGGCGCGGTTCGTGCAGGGCACCGGCGGCGCGCTGACCTCGGCGGTGATCCTGGGCATGATCGTGACCATGTTCCCCGGGCCGCGCGAGCAGGCCCAGGCGATCGGCGTGTTCGCCTTCGTCGCCTCGGCGGGCGCGGCGGTCGGGCTGCTGGCCGGCGGGATCCTCACCCAGGTACTGAACTGGCACTGGATCTTCTTCGTCAACCTGCCGGTCGGCGTGATCACGGCCATCGCGGCCCGGCGCACCATCGCCCGCGACCGCGGCGCGGGCCTGCGGGCGGGCGCGGACGTGCCCGGCGCGCTGCTCATCACCGGCGCGATGATGCTCGCCGTGTACACCATCGTCGGCCCGGCCGCCCAGCGCGGCTGGCTGGCCGGCGAGACGCTCGGCCTGGGCGCCGGGACGCTGGTCCTGCTGGCCGGGTTCATCGTCCGGCAGAAGACGGCGCGGCACCCGCTGATGCCGCTGCGCATCTTCGCCTCCCGCAACGTGACCGGCTCGAACCTGGTCCAGGTGCTGGGGACCGCCGGGATGTTCGGGATGTTCTTCCTCGGCTCGCTGTACCTGCGGCAGATCATGGGCTACGACCCGCTGCAGATCGGGCTGGCGTTCCTGCCGGTCGCGGTGGTCATGGGCGTCCTGTCGGTGCGGTACACCGACCGGCTGGTCATGCGGTTCGGCGCCCGCACCCTGCTGTTCCCCGGTCTCGGCCTGATCGCCGCCGGGCTGGGCCTGTTCGCCCTGGCCCCGGCGCACGGCGGCTCGTTCCTGGTACACGTGTTCCCGGTCACGGTGCTGATGGGCACCGGCGCGGGCTTGTGCTTCCCGGCGCTGATGACGCTGGCCATGTCGAGCGCCACCCCGCAGGACGCCGGGCTGGCCTCGGGCCTGGTCAACACCACCGCCCAGATCGGCGGCGCGCTCGGCCTGGCCGTGCTGGCCACCGTGTCGGCCTCCCGGACCAGCGCGCTGGTCGCGCAGCACCGGCCGGCCGCGGTCGCCCTGACCGAGGGCTACCACCTGGCCTTCTGGATCGCGTTCGGCCTGGTCGTCGCGGCCGCCGCGGTCGCCGCCGCGCTGCTGCGGCCGCAGCGGACCGCCGCGGCCGAGCCGCAGCCGGCCCGCGAACTCGTCTCCGCCATCCGGGCCGACTGAGCCAGGCCGGCCGACCGTCGCCCGAGCGTCGCAGGGGCGCGCTCGGGGTGCGGACCGGATGATCACGAAGCCGCTGGCAGGCCGAACTGGGCCTGCCAGCGGCGTCCGAGCAGGGCGGCGCGGGCGGCGAGCCAGAGGCCCAGGGCCACCCAGACCCCGGGCAGGCCCAGCGAGTGAAAGACCAGTACCAGCGCTGCCACCGGAACGTAGGCCGCGATGGCGAGGATCATCGCGCGGCGCATGGCGACGTAATCCGAGAGGCCGAGGATGAGGCCGTCAAGCACGAAGGCCAGCGCGGCCATTGGCTGGGTCAGCGCCGCTACCAGCAGGGCCACCGTGGCGGCGTGCCGGACCGCGGTGTCGGCGGTGAACAGGGCGGGCACCCAGAAGGCCAGCCCGGCGGTGACCACGCCGAGCCCGACCCCGGCGATCAGGCCCAGCCGGAGGCAGCGCCGCCCGACCCGGTGCGCGCCGTCCGGGTCGCCGGCGCCGAGCGACGAGCTGACGTAGACCTGGGCGGGCACCGCCAGCGCGTCCAGCAGCAGCGCCAGCAGGTACCACACCCGCATCGCGATCTGCTGGCCGCCGAGGGCGACCGGACCGAGCCGGGCCGCGATCGCGGTCGTGGTCAGCGGGACGACGCCGAGGGCCAGCGTCCGCACCGTCAGCTGGTGCCCGTCCCTGAGCAGGGCGGTGACCTCGGCGCGGCCGGGCCGGCGGGGCCGCACGGCCGCCCGCCGGGAGGCGGCGCCGTACCACGCGGCCGCCGCGGCCTGGGCGATGACGGTGCCCCAGGCCGAGCCGGGCAGGCCCAGGCGCAGGCCGTACACCAGCAGGATCTCGAGCGCTACGTTCAGCACGTTG
>Ga0335081_10008198_pt1 | contig 16749 bp, 15 predicted proteins | sample Lox_Sample_35_FD_206713 | JGI IMG/M metagenome (GOLD analysis project Ga0335081, IMG submission 206713) | Soil microbial communities from Loxahatchee National Wildlife Refuge, Florida, United States - Lox_Sample_3.5 | ecosystem: Environmental > Terrestrial > Soil > Wetlands | place: USA... | reverse complement strand
CTAGCCACTTTATTGATTCTAGTGCGGCTTTTGGATTTGACGTTCCTATGCGGACTCGCGGCAGAGTGATAGGAACGCCAAATCCGCCGCACTAGCGATCTCGGGTCGCCATCCGAGGTCGGCAGCAATCCGCCGCATCCCCGCTTCGCCACCCCCGTGAGCTAAACCAATCCAGATCGCGCAGCGCGCCCGCTCACTTTCCCTGCATCTGGTCGAGATGCCTGCGGGCGGTGGCCTTGCCCCAATCCTCGTCGTGGAAGATCGAATGCGCCTTGAGCGCCGCCTGGAAATCGGCGCGTGCCTTCTCGATCAGGCCGAGTTTTTCGTAGACCAATCCGCGGCCCGTATAGGCGGCCGTGTAGTCCGCATCGAGCGCGATCGCCTTGTCGTAGCTGTCGATCGCCCGATCGTTGTCGCCCTTCATGTAGTAGGCGTTGCCGCGGTTGCCGTAGGCGAGCTGCAGCCACTTCGGCTTGAGCGGCATGGCGCGGTTGAAGTCCGCGATCGCGAGGTCGTACTCGTCCTTCTCGTAATGATGCTGGCCGCGCCCGATATAGGCCTCGCCGACCTGCTCGCGGGTCGAGCCCGGCGCGACGATCACGCGCGTGCAGGCATCGAGCGCATCGGGCGTGCTGCCGAGGCAGATGTCGTAGGCGTCCTCCGCGGCAGCCGGCGCGACCGGCTGGCACAGCAGCGCGACGAGCGACAGCAAGGCCGCGCCGGACGCGAAACGCAACGCTCGGGACATGCACCCCTCCGCCTTCGATCGGGCAAAGTCTAGCCGGAGGGGGCGCGGCGTCCAAGATCGGCGATGGCGGAATCTTGCGCGGGCAAGATTTTCCGCTCGCGCGCGTCGCGCTTTCACCGCCCCTTCGCGATCAGCGCCTCTTGCACCGCCTTGCGTATCTCGGTCAGCGAGAACGGCTTGGCGATCACGTCGTGGATCAGCGCATCGAGCCCGTGCGCGCGCTCGCGCTGGTCGGCGTAGCCGGTCATCAGCAGGATGGTGAGATCGGGATGGTCGCGCGCGGCGGCGAGCGCCAGCGCGATGCCGTCCATCACGGGCATGCGGATGTCGGTCAGCAGGAGATCGAATTTGCCCTCCTCGCGGGTGAGCACGTCGAGCGCCTCGCCGCCGTCGGCGGTGGCGATGACCTCGTGGCCGTCCTGCGCCAGCGCGCGGGCGATGAAGGCGCGCAGCGCCTCTTCGTCCTCGGCGAGCAGGATGCGCGGCATCGCGGCCCTCAGTGCACGCCGCCGACGAGGTCGCGACGGGTGAAAAAGCGCACCGTCACGGCCTGCCCATCGGCCGGCGGCGAGGCGAGCCGCGTGTCGAACGGCTCGCTGTCGCCCGGCGCGAGCACCGCGCGGCCCGGCAGCGAGGTCCAGGCATAGACGTCGTTGCCGGCGGCGTTGCGCAAGGCGAAGCGCAGCCGCGTCACGTCGCGCGGCTGGCGGGTGATGTTGACGATCCGTCCCTTCACCAGCAGCACCGGCACGCCCTCGCTCGTCTCGACCGAGGTCGCCACGTCCACGAAGGCGAGCCCGCGCAGGTTGACCGGCAGGCCGATGGCGGCGAACAGCGAGGCGGTCTGCGGCATCAGCCGCACCACGTCGGTGCGCCAGCCGAGCAGGACCGCGTTGACGGCAAAGAGCACGACGATCGCGGTCGCGAGGCTCGGCCCCATGCGCCGGCGGCCGCCTCTTTCCATCTCGCGCCGGGCGCGGCGCGCCGCGATACTTTCGATGTCCTCGCCCGGCTTGCGCAATGCGGCGGACGCCGCATCGCCCGCTCCGGGCGCGAGCGGCGGGGCGTCGTGCGCATCGAGCGCTGCGGCGTCGTCCGCGCCGAACGCCGGCGCCTCGTCGTCGAGCGGGGGCGGGTCGTCGTATTCGACATGGGCGCGATCGGCGGCGCGGGCCGCCAGATTGGCGTCGACCGCGGAGAAATCGTCGTCCGCCGCAAAATCGTCGACCGGCGCTTCCGGCTCGGGCGCGGGCGCCGCCGCGGCGGCGCCGCGCTGATACTGGGCGGATGCCGCGGCGGCGCTCGCCACGCCCTCGTCGGCGGGCGGTGCCTCCGACGGCGTCGCGAACCACACCTCGTGGCAGCGCACGCAACGCACCGACCGGCCCTCCCCCAGCGAGGCGGCCGAGACGTCGTATGAAGTGGCGCAATTCGGACAGGAGATCAGCATCGGCGAATCGTGAAAATCCTCGCGTGCCAGAGGAGGCTAGCAGCGGTCCGTTAACGGATCGGAAACCATCCCGCGCAGTCTCTAATCACCTATCAGCGTCGGTAATCCGATCGGGGCACCCTGAGGCAGAAGCACGCGCGGCCGGCGGCCCATGAACCCGGCGGTCCGGGTTCCTGTTAAAAAGGACGAATCACGGCAACATGTTCCATCCCAACCGGTAGGTAGGGTGGGCAAAGGCGCGTGGCACCGCCGACCCGCGTGGGCAAAATCGCTGAAGCGCCTTTGCCCACGCGGATGAAGTGCCAAGCGATCTTGCCCACCCTACATGGAGACGGTTTTTGGTCCGGTTCGAAAACGTCGGATTGCGCTATGGGCTCGGCCCCGAGGTGCTGCGCGACCTCACGTTTCACATCGAGCCCCACTCGTTCCAGTTCCTGACCGGCCCGTCCGGCGCCGGAAAGTCCTCGCTGTTGCGGCTCCTGTTTCTCTCGCTCAAGCCGACGCGCGGGCTGATCAGCCTGTTCGGCCACGACATCGCGACGCTGTCGAAGGATTCGCGCGCGACGCTGCGCCGCCGCATCGGCATCGTGTTTCAGGATTTCCGCCTGCTCGACCACATGAGCACCTACGAGAACGTGGCGCTGCCGCTGCGCATCCTCGGGCGCGCGGAGGCGAGCTACCGCCACGAGGTGAGCGAGCTGCTCTCCTGGGTCGGCCTCGGCGAGCGCATGTGGGCGCTGCCGCCGGTGCTCTCGGGCGGCGAGAAACAGCGCGCCGCGATCGCCCGCGCCGTGATCGCCCGGCCGCAGCTCCTGCTCGCCGACGAGCCGACCGGCAACGTCGATCCCTCGCTCGCCGAGCGGCTGCTGCGGCTGTTCATCGAGCTCAACAAGTCGGGCACCTCGGTCGTGATCGCAACCCACGACATCGCGCTGATGGACAAATACGACGCGCGCCGCCTCGTGTTGCACGAGGGCCGAATGCATGTCTACGAATAGCCGCATGGCCGACGCCCCCTACGATCCGGAGATGGCCGCGCCGGCGCGGACGCTCCTGGCCGACTCGTCGCGCGCGACGCCGATCGTGCCGCGCAGCTCGATCTCCGGCCGCGCGCTGGTCGCGGTCGTCGCGATCATGACGTTTCTCGCTTCCCTCACCACCGGCGGCGTCATGCTGGTGCTCGGCTCGGCGGCGGAGTGGCAGTCGGACGTGGCGCGCGAGATGACGATCCAGATCCGCCCGCTGCCCGGCCACGACCTCGACGCCGAGGTCAACGCCGCCGCCGAGATCGCCCGCGCGACGCCCGGCATCGCCGAGGTGCGGCCCTATACGGCGGCCGAATCGGCGCGCCTGCTCGAGCCCTGGCTCGGCACCGGCCTCTCGCTCGATGCGCTGCCGGTGCCGCGCATCATCGCGCTGCGCATCGCGGCCGGCCACCCGCCGGATGTCGCGGCGCTGCGCGCGGCGCTCACCGCGAAAATTCCCGGCGCGAGCGTCGACGCGCACCGCGGCTGGATCGACCGCATGCGCGCCATGGCCAATGCGGCCGTCGCGATCGGCATCGGCATCCTCGTCCTGGTGCTGGTCGCAACCGTGCTGTCGGTCACCTTCGCGACGCGCGGCGCCATGGCGACCAACCGGCCGATCGTCGAGGTGCTGCATTTCATCGGCGCCAAGGACGCCTATATCGCGGGTCAGTTCCAGCGCCATTTCCTCATGCTCGGCCTGCAGGGCGGCCTGATCGGCGGCATCGCGGCGCTGCTCGTGCTGGCGCTCGCCGGCTTCGTCAGCAACCTCTTCCTCGGCACCGCCGCCCAGGAGGAGACCGCGGCGCTGTTCTCGACCTTCTCGATCGGCATCACCGGCTATGCGGCTGTGGTCGGGCAGGTCGTGCTGGTCGCCGCGGTCACCGCCGGCACCTCGCGTCACGTGGTCAACCAGACGCTGGCAACGATCGATTAGCCATCCGGCCGCCGGAATTTGCCGTATGATGGTGGCACGGAACGAAGGACCGATGCCCGGCGGAGCAGAAAATTCGGCGGATCAGCCGAACGAGAGCAACGCCCCCGTGCCGATGCGGCGGGGAGCGCTCGACCGCGCGGTCGCGCTCGTGCACCGCGGCATCTTGCTGTCCGCCCTGCTGGCGGCGCTCGCGCTCGCCCTCGGCTTCGTCTGGTTCCTGCACCGCGTCCCGACCGCGGAAACGCCGGCCGACCGCACCGCCGAGGGCATCGTGGTGCTCACCGGCGGCGCCTTGCGCATCAACGACGCGGTCGAGCTGCTCGCCGCCGGCCGCGGCCAGCGGCTGCTGATCACCGGCGTCAACCCGACGACCCACTCGAGCGAGCTCGCGCGCCTCACGCCGCGCTATCGCGCGCTGTTCGGCTGCTGCATCGACCTCGACCATTCGGCGCAGAACACGATCGGCAACGCGCTCGAGACGCGGCGCTGGACCCGCGCGAAGGGGTTTCACTCGCTGCTCGTCGTGACCTCGGCGTACCACATGCCGCGCGCGATCGCCGAGCTCTCGCACGAGCTGCCCGACGTCGCGCTGATCGAGTTTCCGGTGCTGACCGAGCGGCAGCGTTCCGAACCATGGTGGTCGAACGGCGCGACGACGCGGCTGGTGATCTCGGAATACCTCAAGTTCGTCGCCGCCGTCGTGCGCATGCATGTCCTGCCGGCGCACGACGCCGGAAGCGAGATCGCGCGCCGCTGCTGCGCCCCCGGCTGATGCGGGGCGCGCGGCCGTGATCGTCCTGCGCTCGCTCGTCTTCAACGCGCTGTTCTACCTCGTGCTCGCCGCCTACCTGGTGGTCGCGATCCCGACCCTGCTGATGCCGCGCCGGTGCATTCTCGCGCTGGCGCGGCAATGGGCGCGGGTCGACCTCGCGATGCTGCGAATCATCTGCGGCATCACGGTCGACTGGCGCGGGCGCGACAGGATTCCGCCGGGCGCGATCCTCGTCGCCGTCAAGCACCAGTCGACGTGGGAGACATTTGCCCTGCTGACGCTCTTTCCCGATCCGACCTTCATCCTCAAGCGCGAGCTGTTGTGGCTTCCCTTCTACGGCTGGTACGCGCGGCATGCCGGCATGATCCCGGTCGAGCGCGGCGGCGGCAAGCCGGCCCTGATGGCGATGGCGGCGCTCGCCCGCGCGGCGCTCGCCGCCGGCCGCCAGATCGTCGTGTTTCCGGAAGGCACGCGGCGCCCGCCCGGCGCCGAGCCGCGCTACAAATACGGCATCGCGCATCTCTACGCCGAATGCGGCGTGCCGTGCGTGCCGATCGCGCTCGATTCGGGGCTGTTCTGGGCGCGGCGCAGGTTCATGCGCTATCCCGGCACGATCGCGGTCGAGGTGCTCGACCCGATCGCGCCGGGGCTCGCGGTCGACGATTTCTTCGCGCGGCTGCAGCGGGAGATCGAGACGGCAACGGCACGGCTGATCAAGGAGGCGGGCGGCCTCGCAGACCGAACCGCGTCATGACGCGGTCCCCGCGGGCACCCAACGCGCCATCGGCCGAGATCATGCGGCGCTTGCAGCACGCCGCGGCCCTGCAACAGCGTGGCCAGCTGGCGGACGCCGAGCAGGCCTGCCGCGCGATCCTTTCGCTTGCGCCCGCGCAATTCGACGCGCTCGCGCTCCTCGGTGCCGTGAGGCTCCAGCAGGGCCACTTTGCCGAAGCGGCGGAGCTGATGTCGCGCGCCGTGCAGGTCAACCCGCGCTCGGCCCGCGCCCTGGTCAATCTCGGGCATGCGCTCGCGGCCCTCGACCGCCATGACGAGGCGGCCGCGCGCTTCGCGCGCGCCCTCGAGCTGCAGCCGGAATTTCCCGAGGCTTCGCACCGCCTCGGCGCATCGCTGCTGCGGCTCGGCCGCTACGAGGCGGCGCTGGCGAATTTCGATCGCGAGCTCGCGGCGCAGCCGGCCCATGTCGACGGTCACAGCCGGCGCGGCGTGGCGCTCGCCCATCTCGGCCGCCATGCCGAGGCGCTCGCGGCTTTCGACACGGCCCTGACGCTGCGACCCGACGATCTCAACATCCTGAGCAATCGCGGCAACATGCTGCGCGGGCTGCAGCGCTACGACGAGGCGCTGCGCTGCTTCGACGCGATCCTGGCGCGCAGCCCGGATGCGCCGGACACCCTGCGCAACCGCGGCTCGACCTTGGCGGACCTCGGCCGCTGCGAGGAGGCGATCGCGTGCTTCGATCAAGTGCTTGCGCTCAAACCGGATCTCGCCGAGGCGCACTACAATCGCGCCAACGCCTTGCGCCGGATCGGCCGCATCGATGACGCCATCGCGAGCTACGATCGCGCGCTTGCGCTCGCGCCGAGCTACCTCGACGCATGGCACAACCGCGGCTCGGCGCTCGAGCTCGCGGGCCGGTTCGACGAGGCGATCGCGAGCTACGAGCGCGTGCTCGCCATGCAGCCCGACCATCCGTTCACGGCGGGCCAATGCGCCTTCTGCCATCTCAATGTCAACGACTGGCCGAAGGCCGATGCGCTCAAGCGTGCGCTCGACGTTCGCCTCGACGCCGGCAGCGGCGACGTCGAACCGTTCGTGCTCGTCGCCTTCGGCGACGCGCCGGCGGCGCAGCTTGCGCGCACGCGCGGATACGTCCGGCGGCGGTTCCCGCGCGCATTCGCCCCCGTGCCTCGAGCTTCGCGCGCGTCCGCCGGCCCGATCCGCGTCGCCTACCTGTCCTCGGACTTTCGCCGGCATCCGACGTCCTATCTCATCGCCGAGCTGTTCGAGCGGCACGACCGCAGTCGCTTCAAGATCGTCGGCATCTCGTTCGGCCCCGACGACGGGAGCGCGATCCGCGCGCGCATCGTCAAGGCGTTCGATCGGTTTGTCGATGCGCGCGCGATCGGCGACGCGGCGCTGGCAGCGCGGATGGCGGACATGGGCATCGACATCGCGGTCGATCTCAACGGCTATATCGCCAGCAACCGCATGGGGATCCTCGCCCACCGGCCGGCGCCGCTCCAGGTCTCTTATCTCGGCTACCCGGCGACGACCGCGGCGCCGTTCATCGACTACGTGATCGGCGATCGTTTCGTGACCCCTGGGATGGATGCGGAGTTCTATACCGAGCGGATCGTCCAGCTGCCCGATTCCTATCAGGTGAACGATTCGACGCGCGACATCGGCTCGCACGTGCCCTCGCGCGCCGAGGCCGGCCTCCCGCCGGACGGATTCGTGTTCTGCTGCTTCAACAACAACTACAAGATCGCGCCGCCGATCTTCGACGCCTGGATGCGGCTGCTCGGCGCCGTGGACAACAGCGTCCTTTGGCTGCTCGCCGGCAACGAAGCGGCGAAGACCAACTTGAGGAATGCGGCGCGGGCGCGCGGCATCGATGCGCAACGGCTGGCTTTCGCGGCGCGGGCCGAGCATGCCGCTCACCTCGCCCGCCATCGGCTGGCGGATCTCTTTCTCGACACGCTCCCGTTCAATGCCCACACCACCGCCTCGGATGCGCTGTGGGCGGGACTTCCGCTGGTCACCTGCACGGGATCGACCTTCGCGGGCCGCGTCGGCGCGAGCCTGCTGCATGCGATCGGCTTGCCCGAGCTGGTCACGGCATCGCCGGAAGACTACGAGGCGCTGGCGCGCAAGCTGGCACTGGATCCTGCCATGCTCGCGGCGATCAAAGAAAAGCTTCGATCCAATCGATCGACTTGTTCGCTTTTCGATACCGGGCGATTCACCCGGCATATTGAGGCGGCCTACGCGGCGATGTGGGAGCGCCACCAGTCAGGGGCGCCCCCGGAAGGATTTTCGGTCGCGCCGTCGTCGTAGCAATCGATCGCGGTCAAGCGCTGCGATGCCGAGACCCCCGCCGCGGCTCAGCACAAAGCGGCGGAAGCCGCCGCGTCGGCCGCTCAAGCGCGAGCTGTTGTGGCTCCCCTTCAACGGCTCGTACGCGCGTCACGCTGGCGTTCCAGGTCGAGCGCGGCGGCGGCAAGCCGGCCCTGATGGCGATAGCGGCGCATGCACCCGTGGCGCTCGCCGAGCGCCACCACATCGTCCATTTATCCAACCGGACAGTCCCCGGAATCCATGCAGGCAAGCCGAAAGCTATGCCGCGCAATGTTTGCGAGCAATAGGACGGGGGCCCAGAGGGGCGGCGCTGGTCATCGACCTTTGCTCAGCAGGGTCGGCAACCGTCGCGTCGGCCATCCCGTCGCGACGTCGTAGGCGAACGCGAGCTGCAGGCAAGCGAAGTCCGCCTGATTGGGCGCGACGATCTGGATGCCCATCGGCAGGCCCTGCGCGTTGAAGCCGGCGGGCGCCGCGAGCGTCGGACAGCCCGACATGGTGGCCGGCAGCACGCCCTTCATCCATTCGTGATAGGTCTCCATCTTGCGCCCGGCGATCTCGCGCGGCCAATGCAGGTCGACGGCGAAAGGGAAGAGCTGGGCGGTCGGCAAAATCCAGTAGTCATAGGTCGCAAAGAACCTGCGCACGGCCTGGTACCATTCGGTGCGCACCACCGAGGCGGCGGTGATGTCGAAGGCCGTGAGCCGGAGCCCGTGCTCGACCTCGAATACTGCCTCCGGCTTCATCAACGCGCGTTTTTCCGGATCCTCGTAATAGGCGAGCAGGTTGCTCCCGCTCTGCCACGCGCGCAGCGTGCGCCACGCCCGCCACATCGCCTCCAGCGAATAGTCCGGCACCGCCTCCTCGACGATGCAGCCCATCGCCGCGAAGGTCTTGAGCGCTTCCCGACACAGGTCGAGCACGCCCGGCTCGTAGGGGAGATAGCCGTTGCAATCGCCCGCCCAGGCGATGCGCGTGCCGGTGAAATCCCGCTCCAGACGCCCGCCGAACCGCGCGCCGTCCCCCGCCATCGACAGCGGCGCGCGGGCGTCGTGGCCGGCCTGCACCGACAAGAGCAGCGCGAGATCGGCGACGTTGCGCGCCATCGGCCCGAGCACGGTCATCGACGGCAGCCAAGCGTCGCGCGCGTCGGGCGGGACGAGGCCGTAGCTGGTGCGAAAGCCGTAGACGTTGTTCCAGCCGGCCGGATTGCGCAGGCTGCCGCCATAATCGCTGCCGTCGGCGAGCGGGAGCATGCGCAGCGCCAGCGCGACCGCGGCCCCGCCGCTGCTGCCGCCCGCCGACCGCGTCTGGTCATAGGCATTGCGGGTCGCGCCGTAGACCGAGTTGTAGGTGTGCGAGCCGAGGCCGAACTCCGGCGTGTTGGTCTTGCCGATGAAGATCGCGCCCGCCCGGCGCAGCCGTTCCACCATGATGCTGTCGGCGGGCGCGACGAAATCCTTGAGGATGCGCGAGCCCATGGTCATCGGCATGCCCTTGACGGGCGCGAGGTCCTTCACGGCGATCGGAAAGCCGTGCAGCGGTCCGCGCAACGCGCCGCGCGCAAGCTCGCCATCGCGCTCGCGCGCCTGCCCCAGCAGGGCGTCGCGATCCTGCAGTGCCACGATGGCGTTGACCTGCGGATTGAGCCGCTCGATATGATCGAGATAGGCGCCCATGACCTCGGCGCAGGAGACCCGCCGCGCGCGGATCGCCGCGCCCAACCCGACCGCGTCCATCATGACGATGTCAGGCGGAGCGCTCGCGGCGGACCCCGATTGCCCGATTGCGGATTGGCTTGGCTGCGTCGTCGCCATCGGCATCCAACCTGCCCTCCCGGCCCGTTGCGGCGGAACCCGCTTTCTAGACCATTCGCAGAGCTGAGTCCTTCGCCGCCCCGCGCGCGCCCCAATTCACGGCTTGAGTGGCGCCGCCACGGGCCGAGGGCGGCTGTCATGCCCCTTGAGGCGCTCGGCGAGGTGGTGCAGGCCGGGATCGCGCAGGCCCTGCGCCTCGATTTCACGCACGGTTGCCAGCACGTAGTCGCGATTGGCCCCCGAATTGCCATGCCCTTGCCGCACGAAATGCAATTGCGCCTCGAGGTCGAGCCGGCCCGCATATTGCGGATGGCCGCGGTTGACCACGTAGACGAGCGCGCGCACGCGCCGCTCCGGCTCGCCGGCGAGGAGCACGTCGCGCCAGGCCTCGCGATAGACCATCGTGACCTGCTCGCGCGCCCGCAGATAGCCGATCGTCTCGGTGCGCAGAGCCCTGTCGACCCGGTAGGCGATGCCGCGGCAGGCGCCGCCGCGGTCGAGGCCGAGCACGAGGCCGGGCTTTTCCGGCGTGCCGCGATGGACGAACGAATAGACGCACAGCGCGCGGTGCAGCCCGATGAGGCGCGCCGGCGCACGCTCCACATGGGCGAAGCCGGGCCGCCACATCAGCGAGCCATAGGCGAAGACCCACAGGTCCTCGTCGGCATGCGCAGGAGATTCCATCGGTACGAACGTAAAGAGGGCGTTGAACCCCGGCTGCTTGTTCGCCTAACAGGCCGGTCCGCCGGACGCAACCGCGAGGACAGATGTCCGTGAGCTATCGAACCCTCGACGCCGCCGCGGCGCGCCCGCAGCGCCGCTGGCGCCTGCTGGCGCCGCTCGCGCTGGTGGTCGTGCTGGCGCTCGGCTGGTGCGCCTTCTGGTTCTACGCCGCCGCCCGCGCACAGGCCGAGCTTGCCGCCTGGAACCGGCGCGAGGCCGCGGCCGGGCGCGTGCTGAGCTGCGCCACACAGGAATTCGGCGGCTTCCCGTTCCGCTTCGAGCTGCGTTGTCTGGCGCCCGAGCTTGCGCTCAACAAGGCGCACGTATCGCTCAAGGCCAAGGACATGCACGCGGCCGTGCAGGTCTATCAGCCGACGCTGGCGATCGCCGAGTTCACCGGTCCGCTCGCAGTCGCGGACGACCAGGGCCATGCGGTTGCGATCGACTGGACGCTCGCGCAGATGAGCGTGCGCGTGCGGGCGTCGGCGCCGCCCGAGCGCGTCTCGCTCGTGCTCGACCGGCCTGCGGTCACGCGCAATGCCGGGCAGGAGACGCTCGCGCGCGCCGCGCATGCGGAAATCCACCTGCGCGAGGCGCCGCGCCTGGCGAGCGATCCGCCCGCATTCGATATCGCGCTCGATCTCACGCAGGCGGTTCTTCCGGGCGTGCCGCGCGTGCCGAACGCACCGCTCGATGCCGAGATCGCCGGCACGGTGCACGGCGTGACCGATGTCTCGCCCCGCCCGTGGCGGCAGGTCCTGCGCGACCTGCAGGCCGCGAACGGCCGGCTCGACGTGACGCAGGCGCGCATCCGGCAGGGCAACGTGCTGATGGTCGGAAACGGCACGCTGCGCCTCACCGCACGCGGCGCGCTCGACGGCCAGCTGCAGCTCACCGTCGCCGGCATCGAGGATCTCATGACCGCGCTCGGCCTCGACAAGGCGGTCGGGCAAGCATCGCAGAACGCGCTCAACCGCGTGGCGCCGGGCCTCGATCTCAGCCGCCTGCTCGGCTCGCACGGCAACGCGGCGCTCGCCGCCATGGGCGCCACCATGCTGGGCCAGCCGACGCAGCTGGAGGGCCGCCAGGCCGTGACGCTGCCGCTGCGCTTTGCCGACGGCGCGGTGTTTCTCGGGCCGCTCAGGGTCGGCGAGGTCGCGCCGCTGTTCTGAGCGGCAATCAGTTCTTCAGCGGATAGATGCGGTCGTACTTGATCACCTGCGTCTGCCCGTCGCGGCGCTTGTATTCGCGCCCGAGCACGAGCTTGAGATCGGGCGAATAGAGATCGGTGTAGACGAACTGCGGCGGCACCGTGCTGCGCGACTCGCGGCGATCGATGCGCAGCACCGCGTATTTGCAGGGACCGATGAAGAGGTCCTCCGGCTTGCGTACGTCGAGCTCGACATAGAGGCGGCCGAAATTCCCGTCGCTCTCGGTGACGAACTTGGCGTGCAGCTGCGCACCGGGCTTGAGCGGAAGCAGCGTCTTGAGATCGGTGCGCGGATCGAACCTGGTGCGCCGCCCGCGATCCAGCCGCTCGAGCATGAACAGGCCTTCGTATAGCGTGGTCTCGAGCAGCGTCTCGCCGCCGTAGCGCGTCACGATGCGCACGATTCCCTGGCCGGTGTGATAGACCTCGCTCTTCTGCGACTCGTTGCGCTCGACGACGAAGCCGTGCGCGCCCGATTGCGCGGTCGGGCAGTCCTGCGCGGCGGCCGGGCGCGGCAGCAGGCACGCGGCGGCGAGGACGACGGCGACGAGTATGTGATTCGTCGAATGGTCAGCTGAATTGGCCAATGTCTCGGATCCCGCAGCCGGGGAAGCATTCGTTTTCGCCGCTCCGTTCAGCTTACAGGAACCATCGCGCCCGCAGGGCCTCGACCTTCGCCTTGAGACCCTTCAAGAACTGCTCGCCGGACAACACATCACCGCGTGCCAGGGAGGCGCGGGCCTCCTCCACGTAGGGTTTGGCCCAATCGAGATCATCGACCTCGGTCGCCATCAGGTCCGCCACCGCGACCGCAAGCGCGTCATCAACCGATGCAAAGCTTCCCGGCGCGACCTGCGCCTCGAGCCACTTTTCCTGTTAGGATGGAAGCGTGATCTTCATGAGCCAACGACCAGTCCCGCGCTGACGGGCGCGTTCAGTATCCCTTCAACAACCGCTCGATGTAATCAAGCTCGAGCTGCGGCCGCAGCGTCTCGCCGTAGCGTCGGCGCAGCTCCTCGAGGATGCGGCGGGCGCGCTGCACGTCGGCCTCGAGCGGAACCTTCGAACCGTCGTCGTAGCCGAGCGGGCGGCCGAGCGGGTCGGTGCGGCTTTGCGCGCGCTGGCGGCCGGGGCCGCGCGGCTGGCCGGGGCCGTCGCCCGGGCCCTGGCCCATCTGCATCTGCCTTTCCATCTGCTGGGCGAGGCTCTGCGCGCCCTTGCGCAGCGCCTCGAGAGCGCGGCCCTGGCTGTCGACCGCGCTATCGGCGTTCTTGTCGCCGAGCGAGCCCTGCGCCTCGTCCATGTCGCCGCCCGCCTCGCCGAGCGGGTCGGGCTCGCCGCCGTTCTGGCCGGCCCCCGGCTGCTGCTGCTGGCCGAAACCCTTCTGCTTGAGCTGCTCCATCAGCTTGTTGAGACGGTCGCGCAGCGCCTGCTGGTTCTTCTGCAGGTCGCCGAAATTGTTCTTGTCGCCCTGCTGGCCGTTCTGACCCGGCTGCTGCCCATGCTGGCGGCGGCGCTGGTCCTGCCCCTCCTTGAAGGTCTTGTCACGCAACTGCTGCTGCTCGCGGATCATGTTGCCGAGCTCGTCGAGCTCGGCCGCCATGTCGTCGTCGCCCTGGTCCATCTGGCCCGGCTGCGCCATTTGCAGATTCTCGAGCATCTGCTGCAGCTCATCGAGCATGGCGCGCGCCGCGTCCTTGGCGCCCGAGCGCGAGAGCTGCTCCAGCCGGTCGATCATGTGCTGCAAGTCGCGCTGGCTCAGCATGCGGCTCACATTGGGGTCGAGCGGCCGCGCCATCTGCGGATTCTTCTGCATCTGCTCGGCGAGCGCCTGCAGGAACTTGTCGAGGGCGGCGCGCAGCTCGTCGGTCAGCCGCTTGATCTCCTCGTCGCTGGCGCCCCGCTCGAGCGCCTGGCGCAGGTTCTCCTGCGCCTGGCGCAGCGCGGCTTCCGCTTCCGACACGTTGCCGTCCTCGATCTCGGTCGCCATCTCCCACAGGCGCTTGACGACGCCGCGCAGGTCGTCGTCGGTCTTCGCCTGGGCGAGGTTGAAGAAGATCGAGCGCAGGCCGAGATAGATCGGGGTTTCCGGCGTGAACGTCTCCGGCGCCATCGCCAGCGCGTCGAGCGCGATCAGCACGCGGTCGCGCGCATTGGCGTCGAGCGCGAGGTCGCGCCGCTGCTCGATCAGCGCGCGGGCGAGCGGCTTGAAGAACGGACGCTGCGGCAGCGTCACGTCGTAGATCTGGCTGCGTCCCTCGTTGCCGGCGTCGTCGCGCGCGATCAGGGTCATCGCGACGGTCGCGCCCGCCCACGGATGCTCGGTCAGATCCTTGGTGGTCTGGCCGACGCCGTTCTTGGTGTGCGCCTGCGGCAGCGCGAGCGGGAAGTCGGGCGGCCCGAACAGCGGGCGCGGCGCGCTCGATTGGTCCTTGAGCCGGAAGGTGGCCTTGGCCTCGGCGACGCCGTAGTCGTCCTCGAGCTTGTAGGTGAGCGCGATCGCGCCGCGCGCCTGCGGCTCCGGCTCCTTGGTGAGCGAGATGGTCGGCGGGCGGTCCGGAATGGCGTTGAAGGCCCAGACGATGTCGTCGTTGGCGAGGCCGGACAGCGTCGCGGTGCCGCGGTCCGTGATGGTGAAGCGGCGCTCCTCGGTGCCGGTCGACGCCTGCGTGGACTTGTCGGCGGGGATTTCCTTGAGCCCGCCCTTGACCGCGACGTCGAACTTTACCTGGCCGCTCGCGCGGATGATCAGCACGCTGTTGACCGGCACCGAAACGGCGGACGCCTCGGCAGGCGCCGGCTCGCCCGGCCGCACGCCGGGCAGGATCACGGGCGGCTTCGCCGTGTAGGCCGGAGGAGACACCCAGGCGTCGAGGCGGAAATTCGGCGGCAGCACCACGCCCTGCCAGTCGAAGGCGGCCGCGATGCGGTGGACGCGCTCGCCGCCCGCGGCAAAGAAGGTCGCGACCACGAGGATGAGCACGAGCGCGCGCAACGCGAAAGGATCGCGCAAGGCGAGACGCGGTGCGGGGATGCCGGCGCGCAGATTGCGCACCTTGGCGAGCGCCTGCTCGATATGGGCGCGCCATAGCGCCTTCGACCAGGTGTCGGTCTCCGGCGTCGCCATCTGGTCGGCGAGCGCGGTCGCGGGCCGGTGCGCGAGCCCGGAGACCGTATCGAGCCGGCGCAGGCGATCGTGGCGTGTCGGGATGCGCAGGAAGAACGCCGGCAGTGTCGCGGCCGCGGTCAGCACCGCGAAACAGAAGAGCGCAACCGCGCGGCCCATCGGCGGCAGCCACAGCCACAAGCCGAGCCAGGACACGGCGAGGAAAAGGCCGACCGCGGTCGCGATCGAGGCGAGCGCCGGCCACAGCCGCTCCCACAGGATGACCCATTTGGCGCGCGTGAGGGCGCGTTCAAGCGACGCGGTTGCCGCCTGCGGGTCAGCGGCCGTCGGGTCGGGCATCGAATCCGTCAAGCAGCTCTCCGGCCGATTCTCCGGCGCGTGTTGCGACGCAACACCCTATCACGCCTGCGACATCCTGCCATCCCGACAAGGCCGAAATTGGCCCTTTCGCGGGATTTCACGGAATTTTGTGCGCCCGCGCGACGCGGACTACTTCAGCCATGCCGGCAGCCGGTCGAGAGCAATCAGCTCCTCGACCTCGACGCGCGGCCGCACGATCGCCCATTCCGTACCGTTAACCAGCACCTCCGGCACCAGCGCGCGGGTGTTGTAGGTGCCGGCCTGCACGGCGCCGTAGGCGCCGGCCGACATGACGGCAACGAGGTCTCCGGGAGCGGGTTCCACGAGATCGCGGTCGAGCGCGAGGTAGTCGCCCGATTCGCATACCGGCCCGACCACATCGGCGCGGATGCGCGCGGCGCCGGGCGGCGGACGCCGCACCGGCCAGATCTCGTGATGCGCCTCGTAGAGGGTCGGGCGGACGAGGTCGTTCATGGCGGCATCGACGATGACGAAGGTCTTGGCATCGCCGCGCTTGAGGTAGATGACGCGCGTCACCAGGATGCCGGCGTTGCCGACGATCAGGCGGCCGGGCTCGAAGATGAGCGTGCAGTCGAGGTCGCGCGTCGCGCGCTTCACCACCGCCGCATAGGCGTCCGGATCGGGCGGCGGCTCGTTGTCGTCGCGATACGGAATGCCGAGGCCGCCGCCGAGGTCGATATGCTCGATGTGGTGGCCGTCGGCGCGCAGCGTGCGGACGAAATCGGACAGCAGCGCGAACGCATTGCCGAACGGCGCGAGCTCGGTGATCTGGCTGCCGATATGCATGTCGACGCCGGCAACGCGCACGCCTTTGAGCTTGGCGGCATGCGCATACACGTCGCGGGCGCGGCTGATCGGGATGCCGAACTTGTTCTCCGACTTGCCGGTCGCGATCTTGGCGTGGGTCCTGGCGTCGATGTCGGGATTGACGCGCAGCGACACGCAGGCGGTGCGACCCTTGGCGGCCGCGATCGCGGCGAGGAGATCGAGCTCGGGCTCGGACTCGACGTTGACGCACAGAATGCCTTCGTCGACCGCGGCCGCGAGCTCGCGTGCGGTCTTGCCGACGCCGGAGAACATGATCTTGTCGGCCGGAATGCCGGCGGCGCGGGCGCGCTGCAGCTCGCCGAGCGAGACCACGTCGGCGCCGGCGCCGAGCCGCGCCAAGGTCGCGACCACCGCCTGGTTGGAGTTTGCCTTCATGGCGTAGCAGACGAGCGCGCGCACGTCGGCAAACGCGCCGGCAAAGACCCGATAGTGGCGCGTGATCGTCGCGGCAGAATAGCAATAGAACGGCGTGCCGACCTCGTCGGCAAGGGCGACGAGGTCGACGCTCTCGGCGTGCAGCGCGCCGTCGCGGTAGTCGAAGTGGTGCATGGGCGCGACGAGGCCTCTCCCTACCCGTCATTGCGAGGCGCGAAGCGACGAAGCAATCTCGATCGCGAAGGCATGAGCGAGCG
>Ga0335081_10008197_pt1 | contig 16749 bp, 13 predicted proteins | sample Lox_Sample_35_FD_206713 | JGI IMG/M metagenome (GOLD analysis project Ga0335081, IMG submission 206713) | Soil microbial communities from Loxahatchee National Wildlife Refuge, Florida, United States - Lox_Sample_3.5 | ecosystem: Environmental > Terrestrial > Soil > Wetlands | place: USA... | reverse complement strand
GGAACCGGTCGCGGTGATTGATACCAACCTGGCCCGGCAATACTGGCCAAATGAAGATCCGATCGGACAGCAAATCAAGTGGGACACGACCAGGCGGATCGTGGGCATCGTCAATCATGTGCGCCGATCCAGCCTTTCTGGAGACGAGAGCAAGGGCATGTATTACGTGCCGCTCAAGCAATTGCCGGTACCGTTCATGTGGCTGACGGTGAGAACGCACTTGGATCCCGCCACTTTGGCGAGCGCCTTGCAAATGGCCGTGCACGATACCGATCCGTCGCAACCCGTGCATGACATCAAGACGCTTTCGGATCTAGTATGGGCGTCGCTCGCGCCCCGGCGATTTGTGGCGGATATCCTGAGTTTCTTTGCGGTGGTGGCGCTGGTGCTGGCCGCCCTGGGCTTATACGGTCTGATCAGCTATTCGGTGGCGCAACAGACGCCCGAGATTGGAATCCGCATGGCGCTGGGGGCAGAACCGCGAAGGGTGCTCATGCACGTGGTCGGCGGTGGTCTGCGGTTGGCCCTGTATGGTGCGGCGATTGGGGCTTTGGCCGTGATCCCGATGGTCAGAGTACTGGGCAGCGCGATTGTGGGAGTGAGAGCCTTTGACCCGTGGATACTGATCACGGCAACGGCGCTGCTGGCCGCGGCAGTGTTGCTTGCCTGCTTCATTCCGGCGCTGCGGGCTACGAGAATCGATCCGATGGAAGCTTTGCGGTTTGAGTGACGGCGAGCAACGCTTGGACAGGCAGGAGTGCCTGTCCTACATAAGGTGCGTTCGTCGGGCAGGCGTTCTCGCCTGTTCCAAATCCTTTAGGCATAGGGGCTGATAAATGTTCAGAGCCTTGCCGTAGCGAGGGGATACCGTGGGTTGTGCGGAATGCCCTCGGGTTTTGCCACGTGCGAACCTCACAGCCGCAGGTACCCGCAAAAGGCGCGTGTCCCTGCGCTACAACAATCGACGTTCCCCCGGGGTTACGTGCTCGAACCGTGGTGCTAGGCGTTCGTCCGTTCTACCGTCGCGTCCGGCCGCGTGAGCACCGATGGATCGAGTTCCACACCCAGGCCGGGACCCGGAGGCAGCGGCAGCGTGCCATCCATCACCGCGAGCGTGTTAGTGACGATGCCGCGGTACTCGTCGAGATAATGCCGGCGCACGGTTTCCAGAATGTGCAGGTTGGTCAGGTTCGCCGCCAGATGCGCCGAAGCCGCGTGCAGCACGGGTCCGCCACAATTGTGCGGGGCGACCGGCAGATAATACGTTTCCGCCATCGCCGCAATCTTCTTCGCTTCGGAAATGCCGCCGCACCAACTGATGTCGGGCATGATGATGCGCGCCGCGCGGTTTTCGAGAATCTCCCGGAAACCCCAACGCGTCATGAGGCGCTCGCTCAAACAGAGCGGCAGACGCGTGGCGCGTGCCAGTTCCGCGTAAGCCGCCAGATTATCCTGCGGCAACATTTCTTCGAGCCACATCGGCGAATACGGCTCGAGCGCATGCGCAATCTCGATGGCGCAGGGCAGGCTCCAGAAGCCATGAAACTCCATGGCGACGTCCATGGAATCGCCCAGTTCTTCGCGGATCAGGCGCAGCGGCTCGATGCCCTGCCGCATCTGCGCGGCGGTTATGTATTGGCCGCGGGTCTCGCGCGCCACGAGATCAAACGGCCAGATCTTCATGGCGTGAATGCCGGAGTGCGCCAGATCGCGCGCCAGCTTCACCGGTTCGGTGAGGAAGTCGATGTGGTCGTAGCAGGTGTTGTATACACGGATCGCCGAACGGGACGCGCCGCCGAGCAATTGATAGATGGGCGCTCCGGCAGCCTTACCCGCCAGATCCCAGAGCGCAATATCCACCGCGCTGATGGCGCGCATCTCCGCCCCCGCCCAGCCGCTGTACGAAATAGCTTGAAACATGTCCGCCCAAAGGCGATCGATGGCGAGCGGATCGCGGCCCAACAGGACCGGCGCCAGCCCCTGATGCACGATGGCCGATTCGGCATCCGGATGCGGATAAGTTTCGCCCAGACCGACAAGACCCGCGTCCGTGTGGATGCGCACCCAGAGCCAGCGGATCGGCCCCGCGTGCACGGTGACACCGCGCGACAGACGAATGGTTTCGATGGCGGTTATCTGCATACAATGACCTAGGGTATCGCAGGTGCAAGCCGCCGCCGCAGTGATTGTACTGGCGCTATTGGTGCTGTGGGCGTTCGTGGTGCGGCGTCACTAACTCAGGTGTCGGGCGCCAGGTTCCCGGTTTCAGCAAACGGTTCTCCCTGACACCTAGCACCTGAAACCTGGCACCTTCTTCACCTACCGCAACATTTTTCTTCCGCTGAAATCCGGCGCCAGCAGTGCATCCGGCGTGAAAACCGCAAGAGTTCTGGCGAGTTTCTCCACGTCCGCGCCTTCTTCGACCGGCATCTCGTGCTCCACCCAGCTGGAGAGGGGAATGTTGCGAAAGAAGATGCGCTCCTGCAGCACGAGGCTTCGCTTGTGAAGGAACAATGCCTTCTGCTCGCGCACGTAGTGGCGCTCTTCCACGCGCAGGTCACCCAGAAAGTCGTCGAACGCTTTCCGCTTGGCCGCCTCTTCGGTGGCGCGAATGGTTTCGTGAAGCACTTTGGTCTGCCCGTCGAGGTGCGCGCGCGCTTCGGCAAGCGCGGCCCGCTCGCCCGCGATGGCCGCCTCCATGCGCGCCTTCATGACGTAGTAGGCAAGGGCGCCGGACCCCAGGGACACCAAAATAGGTAAGCAGACCCACAGCATATAGGTCATACGCACTAGTATCGGCGATTTCGCGGGAAAGCTGTAGTTAACGGTAGGTATATCAAAAATCGGGTGACATTACTGGGGCTGTGTGCCGTCGATCTTCTGGCCGCTCAATAGCGCCCCAAACAGCGAGAGATGATAGGAGAAATCGCGAAGCGTGAGCAGGCCCCCCAGCGCTCCCAGAAGCGTGGAGACCCGAAACAACACACCGCGAGCGATCCCGTAGCGCTTCCGCAAATACACGGCCATGCCAATTAACCGATCGGCATCCCGAGCGGCACGGCCAGGTGCATCCAGCTCCGCCCGTCCATGATGAATCACGCGCGTAGCGGGCGCGAGCAGCAGGCGCTTTCCTGCCCGCCGCACCTGGTAGCAGATCTCCGCGTCGCTGCCATATGTCCCGTAACGCTCGTCGATCTTCCCCATGGCTTTCAGGGAGAGACTGCGCACCATAATGGCCGCGCCGCGGGCATATTCGACCGATTGCTCGCCGAGGGCAGCGTCGGCCGGTAGCCATTCAAGCGACGTGCGTCCCGGGGCCGGGAGGGATGCAATCTGAGGAGCGGGCTGGCCGTCAGGAGTCACCAGAAGCGGGCAGGCGGCGCCCACGTCGCTTTGATTCTCCAGAATGCCTGCGAGCAGGCTGACGGTTTCGGGAGAGACTTCCGTGTCTTCGTGCAGCAGCAGGATGAATTCGCCGGTGGCGCTCCGCAAGGCCACGTTCAGGGCCTTGGTCAAGCCAAAGTTGCGCGGCATGCGAATGAACCGCGTGTTGGGGAAATCGGGTTCGAGCTGCGCGCTGCCATCGGTCGAGCCATTATCCACCACCAGGATCTCGATTTTTTCCCGATCCTTGGAACGTTCCAGCGCTTCAATCGAATTCCGCAGCAGGTCCGCGCGATTGTAAGAAACGACGATTACCGTAGTGCGAGGCGGCTTTGGAGCCTCTTCGACAGTCTCGGGCGTCTCTACAACCTGCGGAGAGATCAGTTCTGTTTTCGGGGTCTTGGTATGTCGGACTTGTGGCACGTTGCGCGGTTCAGGATAACACGGGCGTCTTCAGGTTTCAGGTTTCAGGTTTCAGGTTTCAGGTTTCAGGTTTCGGCCGACTGTTCGCATTGACACCTGGAACCTGACGCCTGGCACCTTCAACCCTAACCCGCTTTAGTCGGTGCCGGCGAGATCACGGCGGTCACGGCCTGCCGATTCCGCGCAAAGAGCCAGTAGCATAGCCCCAGGGCGACCAGCGCGAGAGATATCCATTGCTCGGTTGAGAACGGGCCGGTGAGCGGGTTGGATTGCTGATCGTGAAACCGCACGAATTCGACGCCGAATCGCAGAAGGCCGTAGAGCACCAGATAAAGGCTCACAATTGACCCGTCGCGATGCGGGCGCAGGAACCCGAGATAGAGCGCGGCAAAGATGATCAACTCGCCCAGCGATTCATAGAGCTGCGTCGGATGCAGAGGCACGCCGAGCGGCACGCCCACCAACTCATTGGCTCGTGGATTCGTAAATGTGACCGCCCAGGGCAAGTGCGTGGGTACCCCCCAGCAGCATCCCGCGGAAAAACAACCGAGGCGCCCGATGGCGTGTCCCAGCGCGAGGCCGGGAGCGAAAGCATCCGCGGTCTTCAGCGCCGGCAGACCGTTGCGCCACATGTAGGCGAACGCCGTCACCAACGCCGCAACAAAACCGCCGTAGAAGATTCCAGCGGCTTGGAGCGTGGAGAGCGAAAAGATCTCGCGCCAGTTGCCGCGAACCGTGGGATCGAGCACGATCATGAGCAGTTTTGCGCCTACGATGCCGGCAAGCGCACAATAGATGCCGAGGTTGAGCACGGTCTCCTTGTGCAGACCCGCCTTGGCCGCAAGGCGTCCCGCAACCCACAGAGCAGCTAGAAAGGCTATGGCCACCAGCAGGCCATAGGTGGGCAGAAAGAATCCGCCGATGCGAAAAACTTCAGGAAACATCTTGGGTGTGCGCCGGCTGGCGTTTGACCTTAAAGAAATCGAGTAGCAACAGGCCGCTGCCTATTACGATGGCGCTATCGGCTGCGTTGAATGCCGGCCATTGATAGCTCCCAATATAGAACAACAGAAAATCGGTAACGCCGCCTTCGCGCACCACGCGATCGAAAACATTCCCCAGCGCCCCACCGAGAATCAAAGCCAGTGCGATGGCCGTCTTGCGGTCGAGCCGTGAAGTTCGCCACAGCATCACTACCAGGGCCACCAACGCCACTACCGAAAAGCCAATCAGGAAAACCGTCCGCAACTGCGACGTTGATTGGGCAAACAGCCCGAACGCGGCGCCCTGGTTTTCTGAATGCACGATCTCGAAAAATCCCGGAATGACCACGTGGCTGTCATAAAAAGAGACGCGCGTTTCGATAATCCATTTGGTAAGACGATCGATCGCGAACACAGCGCCGGCCAAACCGTACATCATGGCGCGCGCTCCGGACTCACGCATGCAGAATCTCTTCCACGGCTTCGGAACAGCTGCCGCAGATTGTAGGAAATGTGGCATTCGATCCGATGTCGGTTTTGTACTTCCAGCAGCGCTCGCACTTGACTCCGGCTGCGCGCTCCACTTTCACCTGCACCGCGTCTCCAGCGCCCGGAGATAGCTCCACCTCAGAAACGATGAACAGAGCGGGCAGGTCGGCAGCGTACGTTTCCAGCAGCGGATACAGGTCCCCGTTGGCGCTCAGGCGGACGCGGGCTTCAAGAGGCGCGCCAATGAATTTCTCCTGCCGCGCCACTTCCAGGCTCTTGAGCACATCCTGCCTCACTTTCATGAGACGGTCCCAGTTTTCCGCTCGTTTCCTCTGTTCGCTGGTGATGCCGGTGGTCAACTCTGCCGGCTCCGGAAATAGCGCCGTGTGCACGCTGCCCTCGAGACGCATGTGGCGCCAGACCTCGTCGGTAGTGAAGGCGAGAATCGGCGCGCACAAACGAACCAGGGCATAAAGCAGCCTGTGCAGTACGGTCTGGGCGCTCCGCCGGGAATGCGATTTCGGCGCCGCCGTGTACAGCCGATCCTTCAGCACGTCGAAATATACAGCGCTCAAATCTACCGTGGCAAAGTCGTACAGGGCCCGGTACACCTTGTGGAACGCGAACTCGTCGTACCACCCGCGGCAGCGCGCCACCAGATCCTCAGCGCGCAGCAGAATCCACTGGTCGATCTCGGGCAGCTTGTCGGCGGGAATTGCATCGCGCCGCGGATCGAAGTCCCACAAATTGCCGAGCGGATAGCGAAAAGTATTTCGCAACTTTCGGTAGGCTTCGGTGAGACGCGCGAGGATCGTCTCCGACATGCGCACATCTTCATTAAACTCGACCGAGGCAGCCCACAAACGGAGAACTTCAGCGCCGTACTTCTTGATGACTTCCTCAGGTTCGATGGCGTTTCCGAGCGATTTGTGCATCGCCCGACCTTCGCCATCGAGCGCCCAGCCGTTGGTGGCGCACGCGCGATAAGGCGCGCCGCCTTTGAGCGTCACACCGACCAACAGCGAGCTGTGGAACCAGCCGCGGTACTGATCGCCGCCTTCGAGATAGAGGTCCGCCGGCCATCCGAGGCCGTTCGCTTCGGTTAAGACGGCGAGATGACTGGAGCCGGAATCGAACCACACGTCGAGAATGTCGGATTCTTTGGTGAATTCAGCCGATCCGCACTTTGTACAGCGCACGCCTTCCCCAACCAACTCCGCAGCCGATTTTTGGTACCAGACATCGGCCGTTTGCTGCTCGAATAATTCGACCACGCGATCCAGGATTTTCCGGTCCGTGAGCGGCTCGCGGCACTCGGTGCAGTAAAACACGATGATCGGCACGCCCCAAACGCGCTGCCGGGAAATGCACCAGTCCGGACGCGTGGCGATCATGTTGGACATACGGTCGTCGCCCCATTCCGGCATCCAGTGGACGTGTTTGATCGCCTTGAGCGTCTTCTCGCGAAGGTGGTTGCTATCCATGCGGATGAACCACTGCTCGGTCGCCCGGAAGATTGTCGGATTGTGACAGCGCCAGCAGTGCGGATAGCTGTGCTCGATCTTTTCCGTCGCGAGCAGTGCGCCCTTTGAACGCAAGAGCTCGATCACGATCGGATTCGCTTCCCAGACCGTCTTTCCAATCAGTTCCTCAGGAAGCCGCCCCTCCGCGCCTTCGGCGTGATAGAACCGGCCGGCCTCGTTCACCGGGCAAAAAATCGAAATTCCATATTGAAGCCCAATCTCGTAGTCTTCCTGGCCGTGGCCGGGCGCGGTGTGTACTGCACCAGTGCCCTGCTCCAACGTGACGTGATCCGCAAGTATCCCCCGTGAGTCCCGCTCCAGAAATGGATGCCGGAACACAGCACGGTCCAGCACTCGGCCCTTAAACTCAGCCACTGTCTTGTGGTCCGTCCATCCACAAGCATCCGCCGTCGCCGCCAGCCGATCCTTCGCGACGATATAGACGTCACCCGCCACGTCCGCGGCCACGTAATCGAACTCCGGATGAAACGCGATGGCCATATTGGCCGGGATCGTCCACGGCGTGGTCGTCCAGATAACCGCGGAAACATCACGTCCCGCCAAACTCGGATCGATCAGCTCGGGTGCAGTCCCAAGTCGAAACCGCACCCAGATCGAAGGGCTGGTGTGATTCTCGTACTCGACTTCCGCCTCCGCCAGCGCCGTACGATCTCGCAGGCACCAGTGCACCGGCTTCAATCCCTTGTATACATAACCGCGGTCGAGGAACTCGACGAAAGCGCGTGCAATCGCTGCCTCGTACGAAGGACTCATCGTCAGGTACGGGTCTTCCCAGCGCCCAAAAACACCGAGCCGCATAAACTCCCGCCGCTGAATGTCGACGTACTTTTCTGCATACTTGCGGCATTCGGCGCGAATTTCAGCCGCGCTCATCTTGGCTTTGCGCGATCCGAGCTGGTTGTCGACCTTCAGTTCAATCGGCAAGCCATGGCAATCCCAGCCGGGAACGTAGGGCGTATCGAACCCCGCCATGCACTTCGACTTAACCACGAAGTCCTTCAGAATCTTGTTGAAAGCAGTTCCCAGATGGATGTCGCCGTTGGCATACGGCGGCCCGTCGTGCAGAATATAAGCCGGCCGACCGGCGCGCGCGCGGCGCACCTGTGCGTAGATGTTCTCGTTCTGCCAGCGCTCAAGCAGTTTCGGCTCGCTCTGCGGCAGATTGGCTTTCATCGGAAAATCCGTCCGCATCAGGTTGAGGGTTTGCTTGAGATCGAGGCGTTGAGGGTCCATCAATTTTTGTGTGCTTGGGGTCTATTTCATTGTGGCACAACGGCTGGAGCGCTTGCTCCGAGTCCCGGATTTGTGAGATTCACATCGCGCCAAAAGCACGGCAAATATCTGGCGACACGAGGGTTGGTAGCGTTGGCGCCAAAGCCCGCCGAGGTCGAGCGCATTACTCATTGGATCCATATGATTCGCGGTCGGAAGATAATGCTGGATATGGACCTTGCGGAGTTGTACGGCGTGCCGACGAAGGTAATTAATCAAGCGGCGAAACGCAATCGGAGCCGATTTCCCAGCGACTTCATGTTTCAGTTGAAGGCTGCGGAAGCGCGAGGTTTGAGGTCACAAGTTGTGACCTCAAGTTCTGGCCACGGCGGGCGCCGCTACCGGCCATACGCGTTCACGCAAGAGGGCGTGGCAATGCTGTCGTCCGTGCTCAAGAGCGAACGCGCGGTGCTCGTGAATATTGCTATCATGCGCGCCTTTGTGAGTCTGCGTGAAATGGCCGCGACATACACAAATTTTCGTTTGAGGCCACAAATTGTGACCTCAAGGAATCTGGTGATGCCGCACAAAGAATTCGCTTTTGTCAGTGCCGGGGGCGACCGCGATATCAAAAAAGCCGATCATCATTTCCTCGCGGCTTTGTGGTCCGAAGCGAACCGCGTCTTCAGGATCGGGATTGTTGGGATTGTTCCGCGAGTTGTCAAAGTAGGCCACGCACTCCATCTTCGTCCCGGCCTTCAGTGGCAAAGGCTGGGCGAGCCGGTAGGAAAGCTGCCAGTAGAAGTTATAGGGATGCACCCGCAGCAATGTGCGCCTATTTCCGTTCGGCTCGACGATGTTGTACTCGAAGCTCGCGCCGCGCAGGTGCATGTGTGGGAAGAAGCTCAGAAGCTCCGTGTCGTTAGGGATTGTGCCCCAGGCGGTAACGCGATAATGGGGGTGCTCGGGCGGGATCACGAAGCGATCGTTGTCCAATTGCAGAGTGATCACACGCTGCTTCGGCGCCGCGCGATGAAATACCAGCCCGACCTTCGACTGGTCGCTCGTGGCATGACCGATCGGCGTGTAATGAAATTGGAAAACCAGATCGGACCCGGCTTTAATTAATTTGCCCATCGCCGGCCCCCAATCCTCCGCCAGGCTACCCGGAGAGTAGACCAGCAGGATGTCGCTTGTGGTCCAGCCGTTTGAGAGGCGCTCCCGTGGGGTCTCGCCAGGCGGAACGTAAGGAACTCCTGGCTTGGCATCGCGAAGCCAGGAGGAACCCGGCTCACGAATGTACACTACAGCATGGTGTACGATAGCCCGATTACCAGGTCGCAATTCGGCCATTTCGACCCATTTGTCCTCAGTGAACCCAGTCGGCACGATGATGTATTGGTAGTCGACATCTCCAGCGGCAGGCACGAGAAACGGGCGAGGCATCTGGACCACTAAATCCGGGGTCCGAATGTTCCAGTCTTCGACCCAATGCGGCGCGGGCGGCGCCTCACGAGGGTGCCCCTCCGATGCACCCGAATCGGCCCACTTCATTAGCGTTTCGATCTCTTGCCGGGAAAGCGAGCGGTCGTTGGAAAACGGACCGAAGCCGGTTTCGGCGAACCAGGGCGGCATTCTTTTTAAAGCGACAGCTTCGCGTATCGCTTTCGCCCATGGGCGGACTTGTTTGTAGGTCAAAAATGGCAGGGAGGCAACTTCGCCGGAGCGGTGGCATTGCTGGCAGCGGTTCTGGAGGATTGGCAGGACGTCGCGATAAAAGGTGGGCGGACCAAGGGCCCAGAACATCAGCAGGCCGGCAGGGAGCACATCTCCATCCTATTCCACCCGGCTTTTCACCACTTCGAGGAAGGCTCGGGCGGCGTGGCTAAGGGCTCGCCGTGACGGGTAGACGAGACGAATCTTGCGCTCGACGTGCAGTTCCTTCACGCGGACTTCGCACAGTTTTCGTTGCACGAGATCGTTTTCGACGCACATACGAGGAAGGAAGGCCACACCCTGGTTGTCCTCGACCAGACGGCGGATGGTTTCCACGGTTGGCATCTCGACTTCCATATTGAGGGGAACTTTGTGGCGCTGGAACTCGCGGAGGACGACATCGCGATAGGGAGAGACGACGTTGTGGGCGATGAATGTCTCGCCACCGAGGTCGGCGATGGAAGTAGTTTTTCGTTTCGCAAACGGATGCTTAGGCGAGACAACAAAGACCAGAGAATCCGTGTAGAGCGCGGTAGAAAACAGGCGGGCGTCGCCGGGGTCGTAGCTGATGACTCCAAGTTCCAGATTGCCGTCGATCAGCTCCGCAGGAATCTTGCTGGAAAGGCTGCGACGCACCTGGACTTTCACCTTGGGATAGAGCCGACGGTAGCGAGCGATGTGGCCGAGAAGATAGAGCGTTGTCGATTCATTGGCACCGATGGCCAGGCGGCCGGCTGAGTTGTCGCGCAATTCGGCAAGGGAGTTCTCGAGTTCCTGGCGGAGATTCTCGAAGCGGCGGGCGTACTCCAAAACGGTTTGGCCGGCGTCGGTGAGGACGAGGTCCTTGGCAGACCGATCGATCAGTTTTTCTCCGAGCTCGAGCTCCAGGCGTTGCAAGGCTAGAGAAACGGCGGGTTGTGTACGGAGGAGTCTCTCGGCGGCGCGGGAAAAGCTTTTCTCGGTGGCAATGGTGAGGAAGACCTGGAGGGGATAAAGTTCCATGCGCCCTAATCATAACAAACATTTATTCATGCTATGAGCATTATAAATTTGCCAAATCCAGCCGCTATCTAGATAATTGGGACGTACCGGTTGATGCCGCACCGCGGCGCGACCGGCAAGAATTCCCGGCCGGACCAGCGAGCAACCAACTCATGGTCCGGCCGCTGGATTATTAAGGCGGCTACCCAAACCATGAGCGACCGCGTATATATTTTTGACACCACTCTACGTGACGGCGAGCAGTCTCCCGGCTGCAGCATGACCGTTCGCGAGAAGACCCGGATGGCCCACAAGCTGGTGGATTTGGGCGTGGACATTCTGGAAGCCGGGTTTCCCATTGCATCCGACGGCGACTTTGAAGCGGTAGATGCCGTGAGCCGCGAATTCCCGTGGGTCACGGTGGCGGCGCTAGGGCGCGCCTGCACGCTGGATGTGGAGCGGGCGGCACAGTCCCTGAAGCACGCGCGGCGGCCGCGCATTCACACCTTCATCGCGACGAGCGATCTTCATTTGAAATACAAGCTCAAGAAGTCGCGGCAACAGGTGCTGGATGAAGCCGTGGCGGCCGTGGAACTCGCGCGAGAGCATGTGGATGACGTAGAGTTCTCAGCCGAGGATGGGGCCAGGACCGATCCTGACTTTCTGGAAGAAATCTCCAGGGCCGTGGTAGAGGCGGGAGCGCGAACGGTGAACATCCCGGACACGGTCGGCTATTCGGTGCCGAGAGAATATGCCGCGATCATTGGCCGAGTCGTGAAAGCGCTGGGCGATTCCGCCATCGTGAGCGTGCATTGCCACGATGATTTGGGGCTAGCGGTGCCGAACTCACTGGCCGCCGTGGAGGCCGGCGCAAGGCAGATTGAGTGCACTATCAATGGTATTGGCGAGCGCGCGGGGAATTGCTCGCTCGAAGAGGTGGTGATGGTCATGAAGACGCGTAATGACCTATATCCCTACTCCACCGGCATCAACACTGAGCACCTGTACTCGGCCAGTGAACTGCTCAGCTCGATCATCACCTTCGGACCGCAGCCAAACAAGGCCATCGTGGGACGGAACGCATTCGCGCACGAGGCGGGCATACATCAGGACGGCTACCTAAAAGAGAAGACCACGTACGAAATTATCGACCCCAAGAGCGTAGGCGTGCCGGAGGGCAAGCTGGTGCTGGGCAAGCACAGCGGCCGGCATGCATTGCACAAGCGCTGCCAGGATCTCGGATTTTCACTGAGCAAAGGCGAACTGGACTCGCTCTATCACCGCTTCACCGCGATGGCCGATCGCAAGAAGGGCGTGATGGATGAAGAGATCATCGCGCTGATCGGGGAGACACAGGCCAAGCAGGCAGTCGGCGACTAGGGCGGCCGGAGGAGGCCGGGCATGCCCGGCCACTACAATTCCACCGCAGAGGCGCGGAGACGCGGAGAAAAGACCAAGAGACATTTTCAACGCCGAGGCGCCGAGCCGCCGAGAGAAACAGCGCGCACAGACAAGTAGAAAAGCGTATGAACCTCAACATTCTTGTTCTGCCCGGAGACGGGATCGGTACGGAAGTCACGCGCGAGGCAGTGCGGGTGCTGCGGCACGTGGCGCGGAAATGGAATCACAACCTGAAGCTTACGGAAGGTCTGCTCGGCGGGGTCGCGATTCACAAGACGGGCGGGCCGCTGCCTGAGGAGACGGTGCGGCTCGCCGGAGAAGCGGATGCCACCCTGATGGGCGCGGTGGGCTTGCCGGAGTTCGACAACGCGCCGCCGGAGAAGCGTCCGGAAAAGGGCTTGTTGGGAATCCGCAAGGTATTGGGGGTTTACGCAAATCTGCGGCCGGTGCGGGCGTACACCTCGCTGCTCGATTCGTCGCCACTCAAGAACGACCGCGTGGCCGGGACGGATATGATCATTGTGCGCGAGCTGACGGGCGGCATCTACTACGGCACGCCGCGCGGAATCACCGAGAACGGCGTGGAAACGCGCGCGGTGAACACCATGGTTTATACGCACAGCGAGATTGAGCGCGTGAGCCGCATGGCCTTTCATCTGGCGCGCGGGCGGCGGAAGAAGGTGACGTCGGTTGATAAGTCGAATGTGCTGGAGAATTCGCAATTGTGGCGGCGCGTGGTGACCGAGATCGGGCGCGAGTTTCCCGATGTTGCGCTCGACCACATCCTGGTGGACAACTGCGCCATGCAGCTTGTACTGAATCCGACGCGCTTCGATATTGTGCTGACGGAGAATATGTTCGGCGATATCCTGAGTGATGAGGGCGCGGTGCTGGCGGGATCGATCGGCATGCTGCCCTCGGCTTCGATTGGCGACCGGAAAGCGTCGGGAGCTTGGGTGGGATTGTACGAGCCGGTCCACGGGTCGGCGCCGGATATCGCGGGTCAGAACAAGGCGAATCCACTGGGAGCGATCGGGTCGGTGGCTGCGATGCTGGAGTACAGCTTCGGGTTGAAGGACGAGGCGGCCGCGGTAAATGCGGCCGTGGAAGCGGTGCTCACATCGGGACGAGTGACCGCAGATTTAAAACCGGCGGGACCAGCAGCGACCACGGAGCAGGTGGGCGAAGCGGTTTGCGCGGCAATCGGTTAAAACATCGGGTAAATCATGCGTAAGCCAAAAACCATTGTGGAGAAAATCTGGGACGCGCACGTGGTGCACGAGCAGGCGGGCGCGCCCACGTTGTTGTTTATCGATCTGCACCTGGTACACGAGGTGACTTCGCCGCAAGCTTTCCAGGGTTTGCGCGAGCGTGGGCTCAAGGTGCGCCGGCCGGATTTGACGATTGCGACGGCTGATCACAGCATTCCGACGAGCGACCGGTCGCTGCCGATCGTGGATACGATTGCGGCGAATCAGCTCGCGCAGCTGGAAAAGAACTGTAGCGACTTCGGCATTCCCTGCTTCGGGATTCATAGCGAGAAGCAGGGCATCGTGCATGTGATCGGGCCGGAGCTGGGGTTGACACAGCCCGGCATGACGGTGGTTTGCGGCGACAGCCACACTGCCACGCATGGCGCGTTCGGAGCGCTGGCGTTCGGCATCGGAACGAGCGAAGTGGAACACGTGCTGGCTTCGCAATGCCTGCTGCAGCGGCCGTCGAAGACGTTTCAGGTGTGCGTGGATGGGTCGCTGAAAAACGGCGTTTCGGCGAAGGACATCATTCTGGGATTGATTGCGAAGATCGGCGTGGGCGGCGGGACGGGTTGCGTGCTGGAATATTCGGGCGCGGCAATTCGCGGGCTTTCCATGGAACAGCGCATGACGGTTTGCAATATGTCGATTGAGGGCGGCGCGCGCGCGGGTTTGGTGGCTCCGGATGAAACCACGTTCCAATACATCTGTGGGCGGCCGTATGCGCCGAAGGGTGCGGATTGGGACGCGGCGGTCGAGCGATGGCGGAAGCTGCCTAGCGATGAAGGCGCGGTTTACGACCAACAGATCACGATTGACGCGGATAAATTGGAGCCGATGATCACGTACGGAACGAATCCGGGAATGGGGATTCCGATCACGGCGCCGGTGCCGGATCCATCGCGAATTGCGGATCCGTTGGAGCGGGAATCGCTGGAGAAGGCGCTGCGGTACATGGGGCTCGAAGGCGGGAAGCCGCTATTGGGGCGACCGGTGAACGTCGTGTTTATTGGAAGCTGCACGAATTCGCGGATATCCGATCTGCGCACGGCGGCTGCGCTGTTGAAGGGACGCAAGGTGAGTCCCAAGGTTCGGGTGATGGTGGTTCCGGGATCGCAGGAAGTGAAACGTCAGGCAGAGGCCGAGGGGTTGCCGGAGGTATTTCGCGCGGCGGGATGTGAATGGCGAGAGCCTGGGTGTTCGATGTGCATCGCGATGAATGGCGACCAGCTTCAGCCGGGAGAATACAGCGTGTCGACCTCGAACCGAAATTTCGAAGGACGGCAGGGCAAAGGTGGGCGGACGTTTTTGGCGAGTCCGCTGACGGCGGCGGCGACAGCGGTGATGGGAGTGGTGACGGATGTGAGGAGCCTGCTATGAAGGCGTTTACGAATTTCGAAAGCTGCGTGGTGCCGCTGGCGATCAACAACATCGACACGGACCAGATTATTCCGGCGCGATTTCTGAAAACGACGTCCAAGCAGGGGCTCGACCGGCAACTTTTTTTCGACTGGCGCTACGACGAACAGGGACAGCCAAAACCGGACTTCATATTGAATCAGGCGCGCGCGAAAGGCGCGGAGATTCTGCTGGCGGGAGACAATTTCGGCTGTGGCAGTTCGCGCGAGCATGCGCCCTGGGCGCTGACGCAGTTTGGATTTCGCGCGGTGATCAGCACGTCGTTCGCGGACATTTTCCGGAACAACGCTTTGAAGAATTCGCTGTTGCCGATTACTGTACCGGCGGATGTGCATCAGGCTTTGTTCCGTGCCGTTGAGAAAGATGCAGACGCGCGGGTGCGGGTGGATCTGGCGGGGCAGACATTGGCGCTGCCGGACGGACGGGCGGTGGAATTTCCGGTGGACGGGTTTTCGAAGCAATGCCTGCTGGATGGAGTGGATGAGCTGGGGTACATCCTGAAGCAGGAGCCGGCGATCCGGGCGTTTGAGCAGCGGCGGGCGGGGACTGTGAATACGCTGGGATAGGAAAAGCCGCAGGTGCCCGCAAAGGCAGCGTGCCCCTGCGCTACCGATTCTCCACGGGGATTACGAATTTCAGGGCGGTGTGCGTGGCGGAGAAGCTGGCGACTTTCACGTCGACCAGACCGGCGCGTTTGCCGGCGGCAAAGACGTCGGACTCGGTGATGTGTTTCTTGCCCTTGGGATAGACGATCCAGATAGCCCCGTTGGGCTTGAGGGAGCGGGATGCGCCGCGGACTTTTTCCAGCGCATCATTGTGCTCGGCACCGAAGAAGATGAGGTCTGAGTCTTTGGCGGGCTGGCCCGCGGTGATGTCGCTGGTGCGGCTTTTGAGGTCGCGGAGGAAGTTGTCGTCGTGAATGTCGAGCACGCTGGCGCGCATTCCGGATTTGACGCCAAGTTTGTCCACGAGACTTTTGGGATTTTTAATTTTTTCGGCCCACCTGGGAGCTTGAGAGCCGAGGTGGAACGCAGCGCGGCCATGGGGAGACTGGACGTGAAGCCAGCCGTCTTCGGCTTCGATCGAAGTCATCTGGCGGAAGGGGATCTTCAGGCGCAGATCGGGGCTGCGGAAGATGAGCTCGGTTGACTCTAGCAATGCTTTACCTTCGGCGGTCGTTTTTCCGGCGCGAACTTTGCAATTGACCTCCTGTCCCATCAGTGAGTGACCTTTCCTAGAATGACGCTGTGCGTGGCGCCCGTGGCGGACGGAACGTTCGACGGGCGCCGGTGGCAGGTCTCGTACGCGAGCACGGCAAAGGCGATGGCTTCTTTTGCGTCGGGATCGATGCCGAAATCAGCGGTTCGGGTGATGCGAACGCCGGGGAGGAAGGCCTGAAGGTAACCCATCAAGCTCCGATTGTGCACGCCACCGCCGGCGGCGATCAGCTCGTCCACACGCATGCGGGGCCTGATGAAACGTTCGATGCCGAGCGCGATCGTTGCGGCGGCGAAGGCGGTGGACGTTGTGATGAGGTCGCGGAGCGGGAGGCGTGGCTTGAGTTCGGCGAGGAAGGCCGCGCCGTATTGTTCGCGACCCGCGGTCTTGGGTGGCGGCTGGCGATAGTAGGGACCGGCCAGCAAGCGGTCGAGAAGGCGGCGATCCAGGCGCCCGGCGGCGGCGATTCGGCCGTCGCGGTCGAAGCGCTCGCGGCCTTTTGTGAACTCGGCAGTTAGAGCATCGATCACCATGTTGCCGGGGCCTGTATCGAAGGCGGTCACTTCTGGCGGGCGAGCATTCGGCGGAATGGCGGTAACGTTGGCAATGCCGCCGATATTCAATGCCACGCGACCCTTTCTGGGGTGGCGAAAGAGCAGATAGTCGAGATAGGGCACCAGCGGCGCGCCTTTGCCTCCGGCTGCCATGTCGCGTGGGCGGAAGTCG
>Ga0335081_10008196_pt1 | contig 16750 bp, 16 predicted proteins | sample Lox_Sample_35_FD_206713 | JGI IMG/M metagenome (GOLD analysis project Ga0335081, IMG submission 206713) | Soil microbial communities from Loxahatchee National Wildlife Refuge, Florida, United States - Lox_Sample_3.5 | ecosystem: Environmental > Terrestrial > Soil > Wetlands | place: USA... | reverse complement strand
CTCGCCAAGGGTGCGCCGGTGGTCGTGTCGGTGCGGCTGGAAGACGTCGAACTGTCGGAGGCTGAGCCGCTGCGCGAGGCGGACGACAACATCTGCCGTGGCATCGTCGAGGCCAAGGTGTTCCTTGGCGACTATCTGGATTTCCAGGTCAAAGTAGGGGAATCTGTGCTGCTGGCGCGTGTCCACCCCTCGTTGCGCACACCGACCGGAGACCCTATTAACGTGCGCATGCGGGCTGAGAAATGCGTGGCGATCGCCGAGGGGGCGGCACCAAAAGCCGCCGCCTGAAGTTCGAACAAGGAGAGCCTAATGGCAAAGAATGCCGTCGTTTCCGAAGATCTGGCGAACAAATTCAAGACCGAGAAGGAAACGCCGTATACGCGCTGGGTAAAGGCCGAGGGCCTCGACATCATCCCTTCCACCTATGTGCGCAATCTCCGCACCGTCGAACTCAAGCCGTGGGCACGCCGCGGCGGCAATGCCGTGTTCCTCAACCATGAAGCCTCGCGCACGTCGAACGACTGCCACGTCATGGAAATCCCGCCGGGCAAGAGCCTGGCGCCTCATCGCCAACTCTACGAGGAGATGATCCTGGTGCTGAGTGGCCGCGGCTCCACCACGGTGTGGAACGATGCCGGCGCTCGCATCACCTTCGAGTGGAAGGAGGGCGCGCTGTTCGCCATTCCGCTCAACTGTCACCATCAGCACTTCAACGGCTCGGGCAAGGAGCCGGCGCGCTACGTCGCCGTCACCAATGCGCCGCCCGTGATCAATCTCTACGAAGACCTCGATTTCATCTTCGACACCAAGTACGACTTCAAGGACCGCTTCAACGGCGAGCCGGATTACTTCAGCTCCAAGGGCGAGCAGAAGGGATTCATGCTGACGGCCAATTTCGTGCCTGACGCGGTCAACATCCCGCTGATCACCGCGGCCGAGCGCGGCGCCGGCGGCGGCCACATCCGCTTCAACATGGCCAAGGCGTCGATGCCGAGCCACATCTCGCAATTTCCGATCGGCACCTACAAGAAGGGACATGCCCACGGGCCGGGCGCCCACGTCATCGTGCTCTCCGGCGAAGGCTTTTCGCTGATGTGGCCGGAAGGCGAGGAGCCGCAGCGCTACGAATGGGAGGTCGGCACACTGATCGTGCCGCCCAATATGTGGTTCCACCAGCACTTCAATACCGGTGCTGCGCCGGCGCGCTATCTTGCCTTCAAGCATGAAGGTGTCGCCATCCGCAACGCGCAGGGCGTGCCTAAGGCGTGGATCAGCCGGCGCGTCGGCGGCGACCAGATCGATTATATCGACGAGAAGCCGGAGATCCGGCGCATCTTTGCCGCCGAATTGGCCAAGCGAGGCGTCGCGCCGCGAATGGATGCGGCCTATGCTAAGGAGATGACGGATCTCGGCCTGAAGACCGCATAGCGCGGTTTGGCCGTCCGGCTGCCGCTCGTCTCCCCAGCTCGATCGCCTCGCCACGCCATCAGCGGGTGATCGCGGCACTTGGTTGCAGGCAATCGAGATGCCGGATACCGCGCGCCATCGACCGGGCGGCGGCCCCGGCCTTCCTTGCGCCTCTCCATGCCGCATGCTTCGATGGCCCGGCTCCGGATACGGCGAGCGCTGAATTACTGTTGCGTCTGATCTTGTCTGCTCAAAGATGAAGCCTGCACCGTTCGACTATCATGCGCCGAAGCAGCTGAAGGAAGCCGCCGATCTGCTGGCCAGTCTGCCCAATGCGAAAATCCTGGCCGGCGGACAATCGCTCGTGCCGATGATGAATTTCCGCTACGTCATCGTCGACAATCTGATCGATATTGCGGGTGTTGCCGATCTGCGCGGCATCGCGGTGAGCGATGGGCGGCTGCGCATCGGCGCCATGATGCGTCAACGCGAGCTCGAGACGTCCTCGGAGATCGCACGGTATTGCCCGTTGCTCACCGCGGCGCTGCGCCATGTCGGGCACCGTCAGACGCGCAACCGCGGCACTATCGGCGGCAGCCTCGCTCATGCCGACCCGGCGGCAGAACTGCCCGCGATCTGCGCCGCCTATGACGCCGTGATCCATGTCGCCAGCGCGCGCGGCATTCGCCAGGTGCCGTTCAAGGAATTCAGCACCGGCTACATGGCGACCGCGCTGCAAAGCGATGAAATGATCGCCGCCATCGATCTGCCGATCTGGCGCGACGACCATGGATTCGGCTTTCACGAATTCGCCCGCCGCCAGGGCGATTTCGCGCTGGCCGGCGCCGCCGCGCTGCTCGACATCGGCTCCGGCGGCATCGTGCGACGGGCGGCGGTGGCGCTGTTCGGCGTGACCGCAATGCCGGTGCGCCTCGAGGCAGCGGAACGCCGCCTGCTCGATCAGCCGATCGATGCGGCGGCCATCCGCTCCGCCGCCACGGCAGCATGGCTGCTCGACCCGCACTCCGACATTCACGCCAGCGCCGAATACCGGCGCCATCTCGCCCAGGTGCTGAGCATGCGCGCGCTCACCGACGCAGCGCAGCGTGGCGGCGTCGACGTGGCGCATGTCGTGTAACGGGCGACGCGAGAGCTTTTCGATGCGCAAGCAGGCGGCACGGATCACGGTCAACGGCAAATCCTATGCGCGTGTCGTCGAGCCGCGGATGACGCTCGCCGACTTTCTCCGTCACGAGCTCAACTTCACCGGCACCCATCTCGGCTGCGAACACGGCGTCTGCGGCGCCTGCACCGTGCTGGTCGATGGGCGCACCGCGCGATCCTGCCTGATGTTCGCTGTGCAGGCGAACGGCAGCGAGGTAGTGACCGTCGAAGGTTTGTCGAGCGACGGCCAGCTCTCGGCGCTGCAGCAGGCCTTCATCGACAATCACGGCCTGCAGTGCGGATTTTGCACGCCGGGCATGCTGATGACGCTGACCGAGCTGTTGCGCGAGAAGTCCGATCCGAGCGAGCAGGACGTACGTGAGGCGCTGAGCGGCAATCTGTGCCGTTGCACCGGCTATGCGGGCATTGTCGCGGCCGCGCTCGACGCGGCCCGGCGGCTGCGTGGCGGCGCGGCCACCGGCGCCGGGATCGACGGGAGTTGAGCATGGGCGCCAAGCATCTCGGCGCACGCGTCAAACGGCTGGAGGACCCGGCGCTGCTTTGCGGTCGCGGCCGCTTCGTCGACGACGTGAAATTGCCCGGCATGCTGCATGCGTGCTTCGCGCGCTCGCCGCACGCGCACGCCAAGCTTGTCTCGATCGACGCCGAAGCGGCGCTCGATCTACCGGGCGTGCATGCCGTCGTTACCGCAAGCGGCTTGCCGGGAACCATGCGACGGACGCCGATGCCGATGTTGCTGCCGAATCCATCGATCACGGCGGCGCGTACACAGACCGTCCTCGCGCACGACGAGGTCTGTTATGTCGGCCAGCCAGTTGCGGTGGTCGTTGCCGATACGCGCTACATCGCCGAAGACGCCGCAGCGGCGCTCAACGTGCAGTACGATTTGCTGAACGCGGCCGGCGACTGCCGCGACGCCATCAAGGACGGCGCGACACGCGCGCATCGCGATTTGCCCTCGAACATCGCGTCGACCTTCAGGCTTGCCTATGGCGACACCGATGCCGCCTTCGCCGGTGCGACCTATATCTTCGATGAGGAGATTTGGCAGCATCGCGGCGGCGGCATGGCGATCGAGACGCGCGCGGTGTTGGCGAGCCACGACCCGGTGACAGACGGCGTCACGGTCTGGTCGGCGACGCAGACGCCGCATCTCGGCCGCAGGATGCTCGCCGATCTGCTCGGCCGCGAGATCGAGACGATCCGCATGATCGCGCCGGATGTCGGTGGCGGCTTCGGGCCGAAGGCGATCTTCTATCCGGAGGAGGCGGCGATCCCGGCGGTCGCCTTGAAGCTCGGGCGGCCAGTGAAATGGATCGAAGATCGTCGTGAGCACTTCCTGTGCGCGACGCAGGAGCGCGACCAATATTGGAGCGTCGCCATCGCGGTCGACCGCGATGGCAAAATTCTCGGCTTGCGCGGCCGCCTGCTGCACGATACCGGCGCCTTCGTGCCGTGGGGCGTCATCATGCCCTACATCGCCGCCGTGACCGTGCCGGGGCCCTACGTGATCCCGGCCTATCATCTCGACACATCGGTGGTGCTCACGAACAAAGTGCCGACGACGCCGGTGCGCGGTGCTGGTCGGCCGCAGGCGGTGTTCGTCATGGAACGGCTGATGGATCGCGTCGCCCGCGAACTTGGCCTCGATCGCGCCGAGGTGCGGCGGCGCAACTTCATCCAACCCGAGCAGATGCCCTACCAGGTCGGGCTGATCTTTCGCGACGGCAAGCCGCTGATCTACGACAGCGGTGATTATCCCAAGGGCCAAGCCGCTGCGCTCGATGCAGCAGGCTACGATTCGTTTCGCGACAAGCAGCGCGCGGCGCTGGAACAGGGCCGCTTCATCGGCATCGGTCTCGCCAATTATGTCGAGGGTACCGGGCTCGGCCCGTTCGAAGGCGTGACGGTTCGCGTGCTGCCGAGCGGCAAGGTCGCGGTCGCGAGCGGCGCCACCAATCAGGGCCAGGGCACGCGCACCACGCTGTCGCAGATCGTCGCCGAACAGGTCGGTTGCCGCATCAGCGACATCGTGATGACGCTCGGCGATACCGGTGCGATCGCCCAGGGTGTCGGCGCCTTCGCCAGCCGCCAGGCGGTCAACGCCGGCTGCTCGGCGCTCCTCGCCGGGGAGGCGGTGCGCACCCGGCTGATCGCGCTTGCCGCGCACGCGCTCGGCGTCAGCGAAAGCGACATCGAGCTCGAAGACGGCCAGGCGATCGCGACGACCGGCAATCGGCCCTCGATTCCGTTCGGCGAACTGGCGCGGCTGGCGCAAGGCATGCCGGGCGTGTCGCTGCCGGCCGGCCAAGCCGCGGGCCTCGAGCATACCGCCTATTACACGCCGCCGCAGGCGGCCTATTGTTCCGGCACGCACGTCGCCGAGGTCGAGGTCGACATCATGACCGGGGGCGTGAAGGTACAGAAATATACCGTCGCCCACGACAGCGGTCGCGTGATCAATCCGATCATCGTTGAAGGCCAGGTCCAGGGCGGCGTCGCGCACGGTATCGGCAATGCGCTTCTTGAATGGATGCAATACGACAAGAACGCCCAGCCGTTGACGACGTCATTTGCCGATTACCTCATGCCGATGGCGACCGATGTGCCGACCTGCGCCATCGCACATATCGAGACCCCCAATCCGCTCAACCCGCTCGGCGTCAAGGGCGCCGGCGAAGGCGGCACCATCCCGGCACCGGCAGCGATCATTGCGGCGATCGAAGATGCGCTGTCGCGCTTCGACGTGCACTTCGCCGAGACGCCGCTCACGCCCGAGCGTATCGTCGCGGCGCTGCGCGCTGCCGGAGCCTATGAGAAACTGCTCGTTGCATGACAAGACCGGGACCGACATGAACGACACCGCGACCGAGACCACGCCGTTCTGGCGTTTCTCTTTGCATTTCTACCGCCAGCAGGGTGTTTCCGATGCCTGCATCGCGCTGCAGGACGGTTGCGGCGTCGACGTCAATCTTCTCCTGTTCCTGCTGTGGCTTGCTTCCGACGGGCGGCGCCTGACCACACAGGATGTGGCGCGGCTCGACGACAGCGTGCGCGATTGGCGCAACCTCACCATCGTTCCGATCCGCGACACGCGGCGCAAGCTCAAGGGCGCGCATACGCTGGTCGAACCCGGCAAGCAGGAAGCCTTCCGCAACAAGGTCAAGGCGATCGAACTCGACGCCGAGCGACTGCAACAGGAGGCGCTCTACGACTTCACCCGATCCGGGCCGCTTGGCGTTTCAGCGCCGGCGAAGGCCGCCGCGCTCGCCAATATCGGTGCCTACGAAAACCTGATCGGAAAACCGTTTCCGAAGCAGGCTGTTGATGCGCTGATCGCGGGATTTGCCAGCGCCGTCTGATCGCGCGGCGCGACCGGCTGGCAAGGCGTGCCGTCCCGTGCCAAAAAGCACACGCCACCGAAGCGAATGAGGGCAGGAATGGCCAAATCTGCGGCGCGGCTGATTGTCGGCATATCGGGCGCCTCCGGCACGATCTACGGCGTGCGGCTCCTCGAAATGCTGCGCAAGATGGAGATCGAGACCCATCTGGTGATGAGCCGTTCGGCCGAGATGACGCTCGCCTACGAGACTGACTTCAAGGCCAAGGACGTGCGCGCGCTCGCTGCCGTGCATTATCCGGTCAGCGATATCGGCGCCGCGATCTCCTCGGGCTCGTTCCCCACAATGGGCATGGTGATCGCGCCGTGCTCGATCCGTACCATGAGCGAGATCGCGACCGGTGTCACCGCCTCGCTGCTGTCACGCGCCGCCGACGTCGTGCTCAAGGAGCGGCGGCGCCTGGTGCTGGCGCTGCGCGAGACGCCGCTGCATGGCGGGCATCTGCGCACCATGACGACGCTCGCAGATATCGGCGCCGTCGTCGCGCCGATCGTACCGGCGTTCTACAATCGGCCGAAAACGATCGACGACGTCATCAATCACACCTGCGGACGATTGCTCGATTTGTTCGGCATCGATACCGGCCTGGTGAAGCGCTGGAAGGGCGGCCCGGCGGAGGACTGAGGCGTGTCGAGCCGGGATGCTGCCCGCAATGAAGCCAGAAGAGGAAACACATGGACCAGAAACGCTATGAAATCGGTCTCGCCAAGCGCAAGAAAGTGCTCGGCGACGCCTATGTCGATCGCGCGCTGAACAATGTCGACGATTTCAATCGCGACTTTCAGCGCCTGCTTACAGAATATTGCTGGGGCGAGACGTGGGGCGACGAGACGCTCAAGCCGCGCGAACGCTCGATCCTCAACCTCGGCATGATCGCGGCGCTCGGCAAGATGGAGGAGTTCGCGACGCATGTGCGCGGTGCGCTCAATAACGGCCTCACCCCGAACGAGATCCGCGCCGCCTTGACGCAGGTGATGATCTATTGCGGCGCGCCGATCGGCGTCGACTGTTTCCGTGCCGCGCGCCCGATCATTCAGGAGCACATGAAAGAGAAGAAATAGTCAGCCGTCATGGCCGCACTTGCCTCGGCCATCTCGAGCCCCGGCGATCTCGACCTATCCGGCACCTCTATACCGAACGGTCTGATGATTTGCGATCGGCGGGACAAGCCCGGTGATGACGATCGGAGAACACCATGCTCGATCAACCAGCGTCCATCTCGCGCAGGCAAGGTGCTGCCGGCCCGCCGCTCGATTTCCAGGAGCATCTGGCGCGGCTCGATGCAGCAGGTCTTCTGGTGCGTGTCGAGCGGCCGATCAGCAAGGACACCGAGCTGCATCCTTTGGTGCGCTGGCAGTTCCAGGGCGGACTCGCTGAGGATGCGCGGCGCGCGTTTCTGTTCACCAACGTGGTCGATGCCGAGGGCCGCCGTTACGACATGCCGGTCGCGGTTGGCGCGCTTGCCGCATCGGCGCGCATCTATGCGGTCGGCATGGGCCGGTCGGTCGAACAGATCGAGACCGCCTGGCTCGACGCCATTGCGCATCCGATCGCTCCCGTGCGGGCGACATCGGCACCATGCCAGCAGGTGATCGTCACCGGCGACGCGTTGCGCCAGCCGAACGGCGGGCTGAAGCTGCTGCCGGTGCCGATCTCGACGCCGGGCTACGACGCAGCGCCTTATCTGACGGCGACGCTCTGCATCACGCAGGATCCCGAAACCGGCATCCGCAACATGGGCACATATCGGGCAGCGCTGAAGGCGACCGACCGGCTCGGCGTGCGGATGGCGGCGCGCATCGGCGGCGCCGGCGGCTACCTGCATTGGCAGAAATATCGCAAGCTGAAAAAGCCGATGCCGGTCGCCATCGTGATCGGCTGCGCGCCTGTCGTGATGTTTACCGGGCCGCAAAAGCTGCCGATCGATCAGGACGAAATGGCGGTCGCCGGCGGGCTTGCCGGCACGCCGATCCCGATCGTGCGGGCGGCGACCATCGATCTCGATGTGCCAGCGGATGCCGAGATCGTCGTCGAGGGCCTGATCGATCCCGAATTGCTCGAGCCCGAAGGGCCGTTCGGCGAAAGCCACGGCCATATCGCGCTTGAAGACTACAACATGTCGATGCAGGTCACTGCGATCACGCACAAGCGCAAGCCGGTCTATGTCTCCGTGCTCAGCGAGGTGACGCCGAGTGAATCGAGTGTGATGAAGCGAGTGGCCTATGAGCCGCGGTTCCTGGTTCATCTGCGTGATGCGCTGGCGATCAAGGGCGTACGCCGCGTGGTGATGCACGAACCGTTGAGCAACCTGCGCAAGATAATTTTTGTTCAGTTCGCGAACGGCGTGCCGCGCAGCGAAATCTGGCGCGCGCTGCATGGCGCGGCGATGCTGCAAGCCGATTGCGGCAAATATGTCATCGCGGTGAGCGAAGACATCGATCCGGAAAATGCCGATGCGGTGTTCTGGTCGCTCGCCTATCGCGCCAATCCGATTGACGACGTTTATATCGCGCCGCATCGCGCCGCCGGCCACGGTCCGAAGTCCCCCTCCCAACCCTCCCCCGCAGGCGGGGGAGGGCAGGGTGGGGGCCGCGAGGAGTCGACGCTGCTGATCGATGCGACGCTCAAAGACAAGGCACCACCGCTCGCCTTGCCCAAACGCGAATTCATGGAGCGCGCGCGGGCGATCTGGGACGAACTCGGCCTGCCGGCGCTGACCCCGCAGCCGCCCTGGCACGGCTATTCGCTCGGCGACTGGGACGCGGTCTGGGACGTCTATGCAAGCCGTGCGGTTGCCGGGCGATGGGAAGAAACCGGCAAGGAGACTCTTGCCCGCCGCCGCGGCGGCCTGACGCCCGAGACGCCGGTGCGCAATGTGAAGGATTGACAATAATCACCTGTCCCCACGCGCGGGGGAGAGGGAGCACCAAGCGGCGGGAAGGCCATGAAAGACATTCGCAGCGTCGGCATGATCGGGCTCGGCAAGATGGGGCTGCCAATGGCGCGCCTGCTGCGCCAGCGCGGCTTTGCGGTGACGGGCTATGATGTGGCCCCCGCAGCGTTGAAGGCGGCCGCCGGCATCGGCATCACCGCGGTCAATTCGCCGAAGGCGGTCGCAGCGGCGAGCGACCTCACCATCATCGTCGTCGGCTTCGATTCTGAAGTCGAGGCAGCGATGTTCGGCGACGACGGTGTTTTGGCCGGCGCCACCGCCGGCAGTGTGATCGCGATCGCATCGACAGTCGCGCCAGCGACCATGCGCAAGCTCCTTAAGCGCTGCGCCGACCGGCCTGCCGTCGCGCTGCTCGATATTCCGCTCTGCCGCGGCGAGCAGGCTGCCGAACACGGCAAGCTTTTGATCATGGGCGGCGGCGACCGGGAGGCGTTCGATGCCTGCCGTCCAGCCTTTGCGGCATTCGCCGACAGCGTCTTTCATCTCGGCCCGCTCGGCTCGGGCGAGGTCGGCAAGATGGTCAACAACCTCATCCTCTGGGCCTGCATCTCGGCGAACGACGAGGGGCTCAAGCTGGGTAACAAGCTCGGCGTCGATCGCGATGCGCTGCGCGAGGCGCTGGTCGCGTCGAGCGCCAGCAATTGGGCACTCGCCTCGCGCATCGAAGAGCAGCCGATGCCATGGGCCGAAAAGGACATGACCATCGTGCTCAAGGAGGCCGATCAGTTGCGGCTGAGCGTGCCGCTCTGCGGCGTGGTCAAGGAAGTGGTCAAGATCGTGAAATTCGAGCACAACTGGCCGACGCCGCAGGCGCCGGAAGATTGATCGCATTGATTTCGTCGCACGATGCACGGAGAATTGCATCATGCTTGCATTGTTGCTCGCTCTGCATCTCATTGCCGCGGTGTTCTGGGTCGGCGGCATGGCCTTCGCCTATCTGGTGCTGCGGCCTGCCGCCGGGCCGCTCGAGGCACCGGCGCGGCTGTCGCTGTGGCGGCGCGTCTTCGGCATTTTCCTGCCTTGGGTCGGCGTCAGCATCGCCGTGCTGCTGATCAGCGGCTATGTGATGGTGTTGGTCTATTTCGGCGGTTTTGCCGGCATGCAGATCTACATCCATGTGATGCAGGGCCTTGGCATCATCATGGTGCTGCTGTTCGGGCATCTGGTGTTTGCGCCATGGCGCAGGTTCCGCGCCGCGGTCGGCGAGAGTGCGTGGCCGGAAGCCGGCAAGCAGCTCGGCAAAATCCGCAAGATCGTCGCCATCAATCTCGCGCTCGGCGTCGTGACCCTGCTCGCCGGCGGCACTGGCCGGTATTGGTGAGCTTCGCCGCCGCAGCCCAAACCTGCATGGGTTGAATGCCCATAATGGGGTAGCCGTCCGCGCCCGCGGGCATTAGCTATCGCCGCACATGTCGCCGCCAAGCACCCGACCAGAAGTCCCGCACGCACAATCCTCACGACCCTGCTGCAAAGGCCTTTTCTCGTGACGCAGGCCGTCGTGAGCCGGAGCCAGGCCGGGAGTGGCGCATTCGCGGTGTTGGCGGCGATCAGCTTCTGCCATCTGCTGAACGATCTGGCGCAGTCGCTGGTGCCGGCGATTTATCCGATGCTCAAGAGTCGTTTCGATCTCAGCTTCGCCCAGATCGGGCTGATCACGCTGGTGTTCCAAGGCATCGCCTCGGCGTTGCAGCCGCTGGTCGGCCTCTACACCGATCGCAAGCCGCAGCCTTATTCGCTGACCTATGGCATGGGCTGCACGCTCATCGGCATGTGCACGATCGCGCTCGCGCGAGACTATCTGGTGCTGTTGGCTGGCGCCGCCTTGCTTGGCCTCGGCGCTTCGATCTTTCATCCGGAGGCTTCGCGGCTGGCACGGCTCGCCTCGGGCGGCGCCCATGGCTTCGCGCAATCGCTGTTTCAGGTCGGCGGCAGCATCGGCAGCTCGTTCGGTCCGGTCTTGGCCGCGTTCTTCATCCTGCCGCGCGGTCAGAGCAGCCTCGCCTGGTTTGCGCTCGTGGCGCTGGCGGCGATGGCCATCCTGCTGGTGCTCGGCAATTGGTATCGCAACGCCGGCCATGCCAAGCCGAAGCCGCGCACGGCGGCGGCGGTTCCCTATGCAGTGCTGCCGAAATCGCAGGTGCAGCGCGCGATCGCGGTGCTGATTGCTCTGGTGTTCTCGAAATACTTCTACCTGTCGAGCATCACCAGCTACTACATCTTTTACCTCATGCACCGCTTTTCGTTGGCGCCAGCAATGGCGCAGATCGATCTGTTCATCTTTCTTGCTGCGGCCGCAGCGGGCACCTTCATCGGCGGCCCGATCGGCGATCGCCTCGGCCGCAAGGCCGTCATCTGGGTGTCGATCCTCGGCGTACTGCCGTTCACGCTGGTGCTGCCCTATGTCGGACTGACCGCAACCGTCGTGTTGAGCGTGCTGATCGGTTTCATAATCTCCTCCGCCTTCTCGGCGATTGTGGTCTATGCGCAGGAGCTAATGCCCGGCCGGGTCGGCATGGTGTCCGGCCTGTTCTTCGGCGTGGCGTTCGGCATGGCCGGCGGCGGCGCCGCCGCTTTGGGCCAACTCGCCGATCTCACCAGCATCGAGTTCGTCTATCGCGTCTGCGCGTTCCTGCCGGCGATCGGGCTCTTGACGGCGCTATTGCCCAATATCGAAGGACAGCCGCGGTCAAGGCCGGCATCGTAACGCTTCGGATCATGGGTCGCTTGCCTTCGCGGGCATGACAGTGAAACGCGGCGAATTCACCGCGGCCGTACCACCGTATCGACCAAAGCGGGCTTGCCGGCTTTGACCTGCGCGATGGCGCGGCGCAGCGCTGGGCCGATGCCGGCAGGCATTTCGATCGGGCCCTCGGCGTACCAGCCCATGCCCTTGGCGATGGCGGCGAAGTCCGGCTCGGGCCCGGTGATGTCCTGCGCGATATAGGCGCGTTCGACCGGCGTACCGCGGAAATTGGCGACGCGGATCTGGTGCTCCCAGTCGTTGTAATAGGCGCGGTTGTTGTACATCACGATCAGCATCGGGATGTTGTTCTTGGCGGCGCTCCACAGCGCGCCGGCATCGAACATCAGGTCGCCGTCGGGCTGAATGTCGACGACGAGCCGCTTCTTGTCGCGATGTGCCAGCGCCACGCCCACGGACGTACCGATCTGCGTGCCGGTGCCGAGCGCCTGACCGCAATGGCGGTACGCCTTGTCGAAGTCCCAGAGCTTGTAGCACCACTCCTGCAGATTGGCGCCGGTCAGCACCCAGTCCTCGCCCTTGATGGCATCCCAGATTTCGAGCGCAAGGCGCGGTAGCGTGGTCGGCAACCCGTCCCAATCCTTCTTCGCCGCCTCCGCCCATTTGGCAAACATCGCGTCGTGCTTGGCGGCGACGATCTTGCCGCGCTCGGCGATGGTCTTGGTGAGCGCCGGGTTCTTGGCGATGCGCTCGCCGCAGATGCGCGTCAGGGCGGGAATCGCGGTTAACGTGTCGCCGAGCACGCGCAGACTGCAGGTCGGCATGCGCGCATAATCCATCGACCATTTTGACAGATTGATCTCGCCGAAGCCGATCTCGATCATCTCGCAATGTGGTGGATAATGCGGCACCACCTGGCGCTTGGTACGGTCGTTGAAGTGGGTCGATTTCTCCCAGTCGCGGGTGTCGAGTGAGAGAATCAGATCGGCGTCGCGGAAGATTTCCTTCTCGCAGGACAGATTGAGCTTGTGCCGGTTCGGGAAGTTGAGCCGCGCATGGACGTCGAACACCGCGGCGCCGACTGTTTCGGCGAGCGCCACCAGATTGTCGAAACCGCCTTCGCTGCGCGCGACGTATTCGGCCATCAGTACCGGGTATTTGGCGGCGAGCAGGCGATCGGCGACGGCTTCGAGCGCCTTCTCATCGGCCGCCATCGGCACCGGCACCTTGTTGTCCGACGCTTTCGGCAGCGTGACGTCGCGCGTCAGCGGCTGTTCCTGCAGCCACGCGTCGTAGCACATGTAGATCGGTCCCTGCGGCTCGGTCATCATTGCCGCATAGGCGCGGGCAAAGGAATCCGGAACGCCCTCGATGCTCGAGGGCTGGTAGTCCCACTTCACGTAATGGCGGAGCTGCTCGCCGTTGACGTTCGCGGTGTGGATCCAATCGATGAACGGCCGGCGCCGGCTCTCGTCCATCGGGCCGGTGGCGCCGATGACGAAGACCGGACAGCGGTCGATATAAGCGTAATAGATGCCCATCGTGGCATGCAGCATGCCGACGACGTCGTGCGCGATCGCCACCATCGGCTTGCCGGTCACCTTGGCGTAGCCGTGGGCGATCTGCACCGCGATCTTCTCGTGCTGGCACAGCAGCAGCGGCGGCTGGTTGCCGCCGTAATTGACCAGCGAATCGTGCAGCCCGCGATAGCTCGCCCCGGGATTGAGCGCGATATAGGGAAAGCCGTAGTGCTTGATGAGGTCGACGATGACGTCCGACTGCCAGGCCTTCTTGGCGTAGCTTGCTTGCGTGTCCGTTGTGGTGGCGACGTCATTCATCGGTGCAGTCCTCACGACATTTTGCGGGTCGGACCATAAGGCGCGGCATCGAAGGGAGCAATGCGTCATTGACCTGCGTGCGCTGCGCGCGCCGGCGTGCCGCTCAAGGACGTACCGCCGGCGTCTCCATTGTCAGGCCGCGGGCGCGCCACATCAGGAAATATTCGAGATCGACGAGTTCGGGCGCCTCGTAGGGATAGGGCTCCGCGCGCATGGCGCTCATGCAATTGCGCAACCGCCGCTGCAGCGACCCCAGCTCCTGCCATTCGAGCCGATAGATCGGATAGCCGGTCGGTTGTGCCTGCGGCACCAGATTGCCGGCAAGGCGCTTTCCCCAATTGTCGTCGTGGCATTGCGCGCAGGACAGATTGAGCTGGCCCTGCCGATTGTTGAAGAGCGCGCGGCCGGCGGCGATGAAGGTGTGGGAACGCGTATCGTCGGCGACCGCGATCGGCAGGCCGCGCGATTGCCGCGCGACATAGACGGTGAGCGCGAGCAGATTCTTGCTCTCGAATGGCAGCGCGGCCGCCTTCTGATCGGCGACCCGGCTCATATTGATGCGCTCTTCGAGGTCGACCGGGTGGTCTTGCCCGGACAGGACGGCCGGATAACGCACCGCAACGCCTCTCATGCTTTTCGCCGCATCGCCATGACAATCGGCGCAGGATTTACCGCTGGCGCCCGCCTTCTCCTGCCACAGCGTCTCGCCATCGAGCACCGCGAGCATGCCCGGATTGGCAGTATCGTCGTCTTGCATCGCGCGGGTGTCGGCGCTGACGAAGGCATCGTCGGAGCGGCGCTGCTCAAGCGGGATATCGGCCGCGAAGGCGGTGGAGCAAACGAGTGAAGCGATGACCAATAGTGCCGCCCGATCCTTGGGGCGGCGTGGCGCCCGATCCTTGGGGCGGCGTGGCGCCATGGATGCGCAGGTCAAGCCTGCGCACGACGGAAGCGATAATCTTCTCATTCGACGGTGATCGCGGCGGTCTGCACTTGCGTCGCGCCGTGCTGATCGGTCCAGGAGAAGGTCAGCGTGCCGCTCGCGGTGGCGACGGTGAAGAAGGTGATGTAGGGATTGGCGGCGATCGCCGGAAACAATCTGGCGCGGAAGACTTTCTCACCGTCATAGGTGCAGACGAAGTCGGTGATGATGTCGCGCGGGATCGGGGCGCCGGTGACGCCAATGCGATAGCCGGTCTCCATGACATGCGAGATCAGCGTCTTGATCTCGATGATCTCGCCGCGCTTGGCCGTCGCCGGCACGTGGATCAGAGCGCGCGCCATCAATTCGGCTCCTCGATGCAGGCGGCGAGCGTCACGATCACGTAGATATCGTCGGACCAGCAGGTGCCGTCGGACATTTCGGCGATCGCAGTTACCGTCTGCGTGTCGGCCAGGCGAATCCGCGTGGAAAACGCGGCGCGGCCGGCACGCGGGCCAAGCTGCACGCTGATGACGTTCGGCTGCGGATTCTTCTCGTTGAAGATGTGGATCGCTTTGACGTGATCGGCCCTGGTCATCGGGCTGTCGACCGACACCGTGCAGGGCACCGAATTGCCATTCTCGACGAGCGGCGGCAGGTCGATCTTGACCTTGCCTTTTTTGATCGGCGCCTCGCCGACGGCGTTGCGCACTGCCTCCTGCATCATCTCGGGTGTCGCCGCCGCGGGTCGGATGGCGAGGCGCAGAAATCCTCCGGTGCCGGCCAGCGCGCCCGCGGCCTGCAACATCTTGCGACGGCTCAATCGGCTTGGCGTCATGCGCCCGATGCCTCACTTCAACGTCATCAGATAGGCAACCACGTCCTCGATTTCCACGGCGCTGAGTACCGGCTTGTCGCGAAATCCCGGCGCGACGCGCGTCAGGCCATCGACTCGATAAAACGGCGGCATGATCGTGTCCGGATTGAGCTTGCTGGCATCGACGATCCGCAGTCGCAATTGACCTTCGCTCCAGCGCGAGGCGGCGCCGCTCAAGTCCGGCGCGATATTGCCTTGAAATCGATCCTCCGGAAACGGTCCGGAATGGCACAGCAGGCACAGCCCTTTGTTGCGATTGGCGACAATGGCGCGGCCCGACTGCGGGTCGCCCTTTGCCCCGGTGAGCGAGGCCGGAATGGCGTCGCTGACGATGGTGTAGGGCACGAGCGCACTCTCCGCCGCCGCAACGCCTGTCGCGGGCGCAGCGCTCGCCGCGCCGCCTGCGCCAAGCATGAGTGCGAAGACGAGGCCGCGCATGCTAGCCGAAGATTTCGGAAGTTGCGGAGCGAAACCACGCTTCGGCGGCCTTGGCCTCCTCGGCGCGCTGGCTTGCCGGCGCATCGACCGGGCTCGATCGGATGGAGTGGTTGAATTCGGCATATTCACCGTTGACCGGCCGAAAAGTGCCGGTGATCGAGATGGCATAGTCCGGGCCGACGATGCTGTAGCAGTTGCTGCCAAGCTCCGGCGGCTCCGGCACGCCGCCGGCAAACAGCCGTGCGATCGCAGCGGCGCACAACTTGCCTTCAATCATGCCGGAATAGGCGGATTTCGGCATCGCGCCGGCGATGGCCGCGTCGCCGACCACGTGGATGTTCTTCTGCTGCAGCGATTCGAAGCTCACCGGATCGATCGGGCACCAGCCGGTGCGGTCGACGACGCCGGCCGCCGCCGCGATGGCGCCGGCCTTCTGCGCCGGGATGACATTGGCGACGGCATATTCGTAATTGTCGAAATCGGTTTCGATGACTTTCTTGGCGATGTTGATCGAGGCCGCATTGCCGCCGGTCGATGGCGACTTCCACTCGATCACGCCGGGATAAAGCTGCTGCCATGCATTGGTGAACAATTGCTGCATCGAGAACACGTCCTTGGCGTCGAGGATGACCAGCTTCGAACGCGGCTTCTTGGCCTTCAGATAATGTGCGATCATGCTGGCGCGCTCGTAGGGGCCGGGCGGGCAGCGCGAGGGATTGACCGGTGCGACGATGGCGACGAGGCCGCCGTCGTCCATCGCCGCGATCTGGCGCTGCAGCAGTTCGAACTGCTCGGCGTCAGCAGTCCAGGCATGCGGCACCTTGCGCGACGCGGCTTCGTCGTAGCCGGAGAGCGCGTCGAAACGCAACGCGATGCCGGGCGCCAGCACCAGCCGATCGTAGGCGAGCTTGTCGCCGGTCGACAGCGTCACGCTGCGCGCCTGCGGATCGACGGCGGTGGCGGCGGCAGTCGCGACATTGATGCCGGTTGCGGCGATCTTGTCGTAACCGAACTGTTGGCTTGAAAGT
>Ga0335081_10008195_pt1 | contig 16752 bp, 16 predicted proteins | sample Lox_Sample_35_FD_206713 | JGI IMG/M metagenome (GOLD analysis project Ga0335081, IMG submission 206713) | Soil microbial communities from Loxahatchee National Wildlife Refuge, Florida, United States - Lox_Sample_3.5 | ecosystem: Environmental > Terrestrial > Soil > Wetlands | place: USA... | reverse complement strand
CGGGTGGCGTCATTCCAGACGCGCTCGAAAAACGGCGCTGCCGTTTCGCAGAAGAAGCACCCATACTGGTGCTCGTGGGGAGGGGTGTTGGTCTTTTCGTCCATGTCAGCTCTCCTTCATTTCCACGGTCAGTATCCTATTCTCCAACTTTGCGCGGCTGGGCGAAAGGGTCGCCATGGAGGTCGGCAGTCCGATGTGGCGTCGAAGAGTTCCAATCTCGACCACCAGCTCGTCGCCCTTCTTGAACAGGCCCACCTCGCCCTTGGCGGCGAAGGGCAACTGCAGCCGCACCTCGTAGTGCCCGTCTTGCTTGGAAAAGGTGTACGGCGCTTCGGTGCGGGTCACCGCCGCGGGGTCTTCCTGCTCGCTGTATAGAGATCGCGCCAGGTCTTCCAGCCGCTCGCGTCCCAGCACCTCGTGCGTAAACAGCGGCACGCGTTTCACCGGCACCGGCGCGAAATACCGCTCGATTTCCTCCAGAATGTGGGCCTGCGAGGTCTGCCATTCCTGGAAATAGGTGTCGGTGACTTCGCGCGGAAGCACGCGATTCACGATCACGCCATCCACCGCCAGCCCGTGCAGCGAAAAATACACGAAGGCGCGCTGCGTCTCGCGCAGCACCATGCGCTCCGGGTTGGTTACCAGACGGACGCTCGTGATCTTGGGGTCCTCCAGCAATTCGCCGATCCCTTCCAGCCTCGCGAACAGATTCTGAATGTTGGCGAAGTACGTGTCGGGCGGCAGCTCCACCGGCGAGACGCGATTGGCGATGGGCCGCACGGCTTTCAATATCCCGCGCTGGAAGGGAAAGATGTGCTTCATGTACCACTCCAGCGTGGTGGGCATGCTCACGAAGCGCATCGACTCGGCGGTGGGCGCGCAATCCAGAACGATCACGTCGTACCGCTGCTCGCGCCGGAACTGGTTGACGTACATCATGGCGCTCAACTCCTCCATCCCTGGCAGGATGGCGAGTTCTTCGGCCTCCACGTCGCTGATCCCGGTGGTCCGCAGAACCGAAATCACGTAGGACGAGATCTCCCGCCAATGGCGCTTGATCTCCTTCTGGATATTGACCTCGTGGATGGCGAGGCGCTCGTCGATGGAATATGGGTCGCCCGTGCGGCCGTGGAAGAGGGCCGTTTCCAGATCGAAGGAGTCCGCCAGGCTGTGCGCCGGGTCCACGCTCATGACCAGGGTTCGGTATCCCAGGCGGGATAACTGCAAACCGGTCGCTGCCGCCAGGCTGGTTTTGCCCACTCCTCCTTTGCCGCTAAACAGCAGGATACGCATACTTCAATTTTAGCGGGCGCCGCGCGCAACCAGCTACTGCGGGCCGCTCAGGCCGGCTGTGGAATTTCGATACCGAACATCGCGAAGTACTTGCGCGGCAATCGCGTGGGCCGGAAGTCGCGGGTCAGGAAGATGTGGCGGGTGAATCCGCTGGCCAGCCTTCGACCGTCGGCGGCCAGCCGCATCTCATAGGCAAATTTCACCATTCGCCCGCCAGCCTCGTCGATCCAGGTGCGGATGATCACCTCGTCGTCGTAATGGGCGGGCGACGCGTACCGGCAGTTCGACTCCGCCACCGCCAGAAGCACGCCGTCGTCGCGCTCCATGTCCCGATAGTTGAACCCGCAGGCGCGGCACAACTCCACCCGGCCGACCTCCATCCAGACCAGGTAATTCGCATAGTAAACCACCCCCATCTGGTCGGTTTCGGCGTAGCGCACACGAATGCGCGTCTCGGCGGATGGCTTCATGCGGAACCCGCATTGTAACCCGAGGCAGGCTCGAGTCACACCGGAACGCGACGGAGACCATACCTTCTTCGCAACGAAGGGTCACCTGTAACCGTCTGTTATCCTGAAGCTTCTGCTCACAATGCGAGTGCGCGTGCTGTTTTTCGGGATGTTAAAGGAGTTCGTGGGGCGGCCCGCGGAGGAGGCCGACTTTCCCGCGGGCACGGACCTGCGTGGCATCTTCGAAAGTTACGCAAGCCGGCATCCCCGGCTCCGGGACCTGGCAAAGAGCATCGTAATGGCTCGAAATCAGGAGTTTGCGGACCTTTCCACGGCCGTCGAGGAGGGCGACGAAGTGGCCTTCCTGCCGCCCGTAAGCGGGGGCATCGCGAAGACCGAGCCTGCGGTTACAACCGCCGAAGGTCATTACTTCCTGCTCACCCGGCACGTCATCGAGCCGCGTTCGGTCATTGCCCGGCTCCTGTCGGGTCAGGAAGGCGCCGTAGTCACATTCGAGGGCACCGTCCGGAACAACACCGGGGGCCGCGAGACTCTCTGCCTGGATTACGAATGTTACGAGAGCATGGCGCTCAAACTGATGGTCCGGATCGGACAGGAGATCGCGGCGGCCCACCAGGTAGCCCGCATCGCCATGGTGCATCGCCTGGGACGCATGCTGGTAGGGGAAACCAGCGTGGCGGTGATCGTTACGGCTCCCCACCGGCGCCCGGCTTTTGAAGCCGCGCTCGAAGGAATCAACCGGCTCAAAAAGGTTGTCCCCATTTGGAAAAAGGAACATTTTCTCGACGGAGAAGTTTGGGTGGAAGGAGAGTGGGACCGAAATGTGCCAGTCGCTGGGTAGATTCGTGGGCCTCTCCCGATTCGTTCTCGGTGCCGGACTGTACGCCGCGGTTTCGTGTGCGCAGGAGACTCCCACCATCAAAGTCGATGTCAACCTGGTACACGTCATCGCCACCGTCAAAAATAAGGCCGGCGACCTGGTGGGGAAACTGCAACTGGAGGATTTTGAGATCCTCGACAACGGCGCTCCCCAGGAAATCAAGCTCTTCGCCCACCAGACCGATCAACCGCTGTCGGTAACGCTGCTGGTGGACACCAGCGGGTCCACCGCCAAGGAATTGAAGTACGAAGGCGATTCCGCCCTGAAGTTCCTGCACGCCCTTTTGAGCGAGGGTAATCCCGCCGATGCGGTGGCGCTCTACACCTTCGATTACGACATTACGCAGCACGGTTTCACGCACAATTACGGCAACCTGGAACGCGATTTGCGGATGCTGCATGGCGAAGGCGGGAGCTCCGTTTACGACGCGGTATTTTATGCTTCGCGAGCCTTGCAAAACAGGCAGGGCCGCAAGGTGATGGTCATCGTTACCGATGGCGGTGACACCACCAGCTCGCGCGATCTCAAGACCGCCCTCAAGGAGGCGCAATTGGCCGATGCGGTGATCTACGCGGTGGTGGTCATGCCCATTACGAACGATGCGGGGCGGAATGTCGGAGGAGAAAACGCCCTGACCTACATGGCGCAGCGGACCGGCGGACGCACCTTTCCGCAGACGTCCAGCACCCAGCTCGACAAGACCTTTGCCGACATTATCGCGGAACTGCGGACCCAATACCTGCTGGGATTCTATCCGCACGGGGCCCCTCTGACGAAAGATCCGTACCATAAGCTGGACGTGCGGGTGAAGTCGCCGGAATTGCGGGTCTCCGCGCGTAACGGCTATTATGGGGATGCGGAGGCTGCCCCGGGCACGCCGGCGGAACAGATATCCGTAACTCCCGATCGAAAGAAAGTGCAGAAGAAGTGAGCAACTCACCATCAGGCGGTAAATCGGCGCGCGCCCCGGAATCTACGTTTGAGGAAGCCCGTTATCTCAAACGGCTGATCGAAAACTCGACGCCCGTTCGCGTGACCATGGCGGACGGAGAGGAAGTGGTGGGGGTGATCGAGTATTACGACCACTCTTTCATCCGGCTGACGCGCCAGGGCCAGCCCAATCTGTTTATCTTCAAGCAGGACATCAAGTACCTCCAGGAAGAGGCGTAAACCGCCGCCTGCAGAAGCACGTTCCGACAATGTCTTATCTGGAAACCGCAAAGGAAATCGCGCGCGAAGCGGGCGCCCTGCTGGCGAACAGCTTCGAACGGCGCCCGGCCTACGAATTGAAGGGCGAGTTCGACCTGGTGACGGCGACCGACCGTGCGTCGGAAAAGCTGGTGGTGGAGCGGCTGCGCACGCATTTTCCGGCGCACGCCATCGTGGCCGAAGAAGGCGGCGGGCACGAGAGCGGTTCGGAGTATCGGTGGTACGTCGATCCGCTGGACGGTACCACGAACTTCGCCCACGGCTTTCCGATGTTCAACGTCACCCTGGGGCTCGAGCGCGCCGGCGAGATGATCACCGGCGTGATCTACGACCCGATCCGCCAGGAGATGTTCGCCGCCGAGCGCGGCTCGGGTGCGTGGCTCAATAATCGCCGGGTCCGCGTGTCAGCCACCGGGCGCCTGGCTGACAGCCTCGCCTCCACCGGTTTTCCGGCCCGGAAACGGCATCATAACGTCAACATCCACTTTTATTACCAGGTGGCGATGGCGTCGCACGGCGCGCGTCGCACCGGCTCGGCGGCGCTCGACCTCGCATACGTGGCTTGCGGCCGATTAGATTTCTTCTGGGAATTCGGGCTCAAGCCTTGGGATATGGCGGCCGGGACGCTGCTCGTGGCAGAGGCCGGCGGCCGCGTCTCCGATATGCGCGGAGCGGTGCACCGGATGACCTCGGACCACCTGCTGGCCGACAACGGCCATCTGCACGACGAGGTCATGCAGCTCTTTGGAGAGATTTTCCAGGGACAATACCGGCTGGCGTTGCCGCAGATCGGCTAGAGGTACCGTGACGCAGGCACTCGTGCCAGCACTCGTGCCTGTACCCATAAGGTCAACCTCTTCTGCTGTTCGAACCCGCCGGCATACTGAATACGGGCAACGTGCGCGGCGATCTGACCGTCGAACGGACGCAGACGATTTGAGCGGCTGTCGACTCGCGCGCTGTCAGCGGGCGCGTGCAGAAGCGCTTTGCCGCGCGTACTCCAGGAAGAGCTCCATTCCCTCGTAGTCGCGCGGGCCGAGCTCGTGAACGATGTGCCTGGTGAGGTACTCTCTCACGACCTCGGGAGCAAACTCGCGCGCCGCGGACTCCGACATCACAATCTGCTCCATGTGCTCCTTGCCGTAGCGGCACGATTCCCGGAATGCCTGTACCACTTCCGGGCCGGCGGTTCCCTTGCGCCCCGCCCACACGGCAAATACCATCGGCAGGCCGGTCATCTCCACCCACTCCTGCCCGAGGTCGTAAACGTGGTAGGGCACAGTCAGAGGAATGCGCAGCGCCGGGTCGCCGATGATCAGGGCAGCATCCGCGGCTGTCAGCATGCCGGCGAGATCGGGCGGGTGCGGAATGCGGCGTGGCTCGGCGCCATATCGCCGCTCCAGGATGACCCGTGCTAACTCGACGGACGTGCGCGAACTCGAATCCACCGCCAGGGTGCGGATTTCCGCCGCAGGACGCGACGAGATCAGCAGAATGCTGCGTACCGGGCCATGACATGCGATTCCGGTGCCTGGGAGGACCTCCAGGTCCTGGCGAGTCAGCTCGAACGAAGGGACAATCCCGATGTCGGCGGCGCCTGAGGCCACCTGATCGGCACAGCCTGCGGGAACGCGGAAGTCGAGTTCGAAGAGGCCTATTTGGGGGCCATGCAGCATGCCCCATACCAGCGGGGTTGTATTGAGGAAACTGACGGCGCAGACGCGCAAACGGTCGGAGGTGGTTTGGCTCAACTCCCAAGTGTAGCAGGAGACCTCCAGGTTGAGTTGCGGCGGCATTGTGATGGAAAATCGTTGTCAGAGTTTGCATGATGCGCACCCGTTTTCTTCCCGTTCTCGTTGTGGCGGTGTGGGCCACGCCGCCTTTGCAAGGCGATGTGACGATCCGTTCGCGAAACTCCATCCGGTTCGGCGCCGTGCTGCCTGGACCGGTGGCGCAGCGAACCCGCAACGGAACGGAATCGCCCATGCCGGACTCGACGGTCCGCTACCGCAAAGGGGCCCGGGAGTACCTGAAATCGGGCACGTTCGCCTGCTTGATGGATTTCGACCCGCAGACGATCACGATCCTCGACGACGAACACAAGCGCTTCGCTACGGTGGCGATGAAGGAGTATGCCGGCAAACTCGCGGCGGCCTTCCCAACGCTGCCGCCCGAGTACCGGATGGCGCAGGCCGGAGCGAAGGTCAGCCTGACGTCGCGAAAGACAGGGCGCCATGAAGCGATGCAAGGTGTAGAGGCGGAAGAAACCGAGATGACGGGCTCGGTGGCACTTCCGGTGCCGGCCCCCAACGGGGAGATGCACTCCGAACCGCTGATCCAGCTGACCTTGCAGGTCTGGCTGGCGCAGCCGGCAGTTCGCGAACTGACCGGGCACACCTGGCCTGGCGCGGGCTTTTCGCTGTCGATCGACCCCGCCAATACCCTGGGGTCTGCTTTCGGAAGCATGCCGGGGCTGGGCGATGCTCTGAGCCGCATGTTACAGGAGGTTGAGAAGACCGGGGCGCTGGTGCTCAAGAGTCATCTGGAGGCATCCCTTCCGGGGATGGCTTCGTTCCTGCAACAGATGCGCCGGGAACAGGGGCAGGCGTTGCCGGATGCAGTCGATGTCAATGCCCCGTTCAGCGTGGTAGACACGGAAGTCGTGGAACTCTCGACCAGTCCGGTGGACGACAGGATCTTCCAGTTGCCCGCGGATTACCACGCCGCACCTTTTGAGGAAGTGGTGAAATCGGTGATGCCGGGCTATCCAAGGTCCTAGCCACCAGGCCACGATCCTCACATTATTGTTTGGGCGGAAAACCGAGTTCCATGGCTTTGTCGCGATCGGCTTGGGCGGCTTTCAGATTGCCGGCGGCCTGTTCCGCCTGAGCGCGGTTCAGATAGGCAAATCCGAATTTGGGTGAGAACTGAATGGCTTTCGTGAAATCGTCGATCGCCTTGTTGTATTCTTTGCGGTGGATTTCCACGAGGCCGCGGCCGTTGAGCGCGCTGGGAATATCGGCTCGCATTTCCAGGGCACGGTTGAAATCGGCCAGGGCGGCATCATCGTCGTGCAGGCGGGCGTGGCAAATGCCGCGCTGCGCGATGGCCATGGCGTTTTTGGGATTGCGGCGCAGAAGCTCGCTAAAGTCCGCGAAGGCATCGGCCGGACGGTTCTGGTGCAAGTAAGCGTTGCCGCGGGCCATGTAGGCGCGGAGGAAGCCGGGATTGGCATCGATGGCCTTGGTGAACTCCCGGATGGCGGCGGGGAATTGGTTGTTGCGGATCAGTTCTTCGCCCTTGCGAAACGCGGCACGCGCCGGCTGAGCGATGCCGCCTTCGGAGGGATCCGGCTCCGAAGGTGTGGTTTCGGGCGGCGTGTCAACTCCCGGATCGGGGATGGTTGCCTCGGGCTTAACAGGCTGAGGAGGAGGAGTGTTGGGCGCTGTTGACTTTCCACCCGGCACCGGAGGTACGGGAGGCGGAGCTTGCGGCGCTTGAGGTTTCGCGGGTGGGGGTGTGCCCGTTGCGGCGGAAGACGCAGGCACCCGCCGTCCTGCTCCGCTGCCGGGGCCAGCACCTTTCGGCATCTCGGACGGCGCCACGTCCGGGACCTCGGCAACCTGCTGGGGAGGCGGCGGCGCCCAGGGCCTCCAATACACGAGACCCGCTCCCGCAACCGCTGCCGCGAGAATGCCGGCGGACACAAGGATGACATTCCGGTTGGATTTCTGTGCCGGCGCCGCGGCGGTCGGAGCGTAGGGTGAAACGGGAACTTGCGACGCCGGAAACACGGTTTGCACGGGCGACGGCGGCGCCATCCCGGTGGTCACGGGTCCGGTCGATGGCGGACCGTATGCAGGTGGCACGGCCGACATCAAGGGCGCGGTTGGAGCAGCGGCGGGCGGCGGCGGAGCAGGCGGCACTACCGCCGGCGGAATCAACATAGCCAGAGTCTGTGCGCCAGTCGGCGGAACTTCGCCCGAGAACGCTCTCTCCAACGCGCCGACGAAGCCCCCGCACGTCTGGAAACGGTCGGCGGGGGGCTTGCGCAGGGCCCGGGCCACCACCTCCTCCACACCTTGCGGCAGTCCGGGGCTGTGGCTGCGCATAGGCGGCGGCATCTCGTTCACGATTTTGTAGGCGAGGGTGGCAAACGTCTGCTCGCCGTAAAGAGTGGCGCCGGTGAACATCTCGTAAGCCACGGCCGCAAGGGCGAACTGATCGGCGCGGCCATCCACGGGCTCGCCTTTGATCTGCTCCGGCGCCATGTACTCCAGTGTGCCCATGACCATGCCGGCCGGAGTCATAGTGCGGGTATCGCTGATGCGTGCGATTCCGAAATCCATGATCTTGGCGGCGCCGCCGGAATTGGCGTCGAGCATCACGTTGCCGGGCTTGATATCGCGATGGATGATGCCGCGGGCGTGAGTGTAGTCGAGCGCGGAGGCCATTTCGCGGAGCACGCGAAGCACGAATGGCGTGTCCGGGAGCGGCGTGCGCGCGAGGTAGGAAGCGAGGCTTTCCCCGGCGACGTATTCCATTACCAGGTAGCCGAAATTGCCTTCCTCGAGCACGTCATAGACGCTGACAATGTTGGGGTGGGAAAGGCCCGCGGCGGCGCGGCCATCGCGCACCAGGCGGTCGCGCAGAAAGTCGTGACTACGCCGGTCGTCGGGCGCGAGTTCGACCGTCTTGATGGCCACCTTGCGGCTGAGCACGGGATCTTCAGCGAGGTACACCACGCCCATAGCGCCCTGGCCCAACTTGCTCACCACCCGATAGCGCCCCACTTGCTCGATCATTGCTGATTGGCGGCGGCACTGCCGGACGAAGTCATGGGGGCGTCCGGCTTCGGATAGTCATTGAAATGGAGGATCGAGTTCGCCAGCATCGAGAACTCACCCAGGTTCTGCCAGCGGTAACAGGGGTTGGTGGCGAACAAAACGACGTGCCCCTGGCTCACCGGCACATCCACCACGGCGGGCCTGCCGCGGGTTTCCGCCACGCCGCGCATGAGGCCGCTGAGGACCGAGCGGTCCGTGCCCGGGAACTGCATGAGGATCTCGCGCCGTTCCTCATTGGGCACGCGCAGGAGCGGACCGCCGCCCCATCGTACGGGAAGGATCCGCTGATTGTTGTACCCGTAGAAGATGGGGTGCGTGGGCCGGAGGATTTCCGCCTCCACGATGGGGCCGGGAGCGTAGAATTGGGCCGAGGTGTGGGCCGCGTCCACGGTGCGGGTGATGCCGAATTCCGCGGGCAGGAAACTGGAAGCGCCCAAAGTGATGAGGACGCCGCCCTGGTTGACGAACTTGTCCAACTCCGCGACGCCGGCCAGTCCCATGCCGCCGGTGATGTCTTCCGATTCTCCGTACGCGCCCAGACTGGGGAACTCGGAGCTCTTGGTGTAGGCGAACGCTTTGCCGCGGTTTTCGATGTCGAAGATGAGCTGCTTGCCGCCGCCGCGTCCTCCCTGGCTGGGAATCAGGATGACGTCGTAGCTGGCGCGGAGATTTCCTTTCTTGATGCGCTCTTTGTAGATGAGGTCGTAGTTCACCTCGAAGTGATCGAAAGCGTAGCGCACCCAGCCGACATCCTGAGTGCTGCCCCAGGTGCTGAACAGGGCGAGCCTGGGAAGGTCCACCAGGTGCTTCTTGACATTGGGCGCTTCGGGGAGCGTCACGGCTTGGAGACCCAGGGTTTCGACAGTGCTCTTGACCTGCGGGCTGGAGGCCACCAGGAGAGTGCCCGCGGGCAGATCGACATCGCCTGATTTGTAGGGCTGCTCGATGGCTTCAAACTTCAGGTCCTTCAAACGGTAGCGCAGGGTGACGATGGAGTTGGCGCCGTTGGCCAGGATGGCGGTGACGGGACCGCTGCCTTTTACGGTGCCGGTAATCGTCAGGGTATCGACGGCCTGCACGGGGACATCGAGGATGGCCTTGTCGGCGCTCTCCACGACTTGGGCGTTGCTCATCAGCCCCATGGTCCAGCCGGTGTCGTCATAGGTGTTGAGGGCGGGATCGGGAAAGACCTGTTTTTCGAGCAGGATCTTGGCCAGGCGGCCGTAGGGTTGGTTGCGCTTGACGACCAGGGAGCCGGCTGGGTAGCTGCCTTCCTTCAATTTGACTTCGGCGGTAGCGCGACCGACTTCGATGCCTTGCAGGCGGAGGATATTGACGATGAAGGCGACGCGCGTCATGTCCGCCTGGCCGGCCGGCAGAACATAGCCGAACGGTGCTTCGTTCTTTCCCGACTCGATGGAGTTGCGGCTCTTGTCGTAGAAGTTTTCGAGCACGGTTTTGGAGAAACTGGCGGTCAGCTCGAGGGCGGAGAGCACTCCGGTTTCCATGTAATTGGTGTTGTTGCGCATGGACCACTCGACGTTGCGGTAAGGAGGCAAAGGACGATACCACTCGCGGCTGGTCATCCCGCCGCCGCGTCCGCCACCACCGCCGCCGGCACCTCCGCGGCCACCGCCGCCCCCGCCCGCCGCGGCGACTTCACCGCCGCCCGCGCCGCCACGACCGCCGGCCGGAGCACCGCCGCCCGCGCCGCCACCTTCCCCGCCCGGGCCTCCGCCCACATTGCGGCGCATGGTGTTGGCTCCGCCGTTGCCGAACGTTTCGTACATGCGCAGCATGCCGTTATGGTTGGACGACATGAAGCCGAGATATCCGGGCGACCACATATCCACGAACGCGTGCGTCCACACGCCGGGCATTCCGTAGGCGATCATCTTGGTCATCTCGAAGTTCGAGAACCATGGCATTTCGGCGTAGAGAATGGGGTCGAGGGTGGGGTTCTGCGGGGCCTGGCCGCTGAAGGTGTACATGAACGGCTCCGATTCGTGGAGGTCGTGCATGATGGGCGGATGCCACTCCAGGTAGAACTTCAGCCAGTTGCGCATGGTGACCTGGGAGTAGTTGATGTCGCGATTGTTGTCGTGGAAGATATATTTGCCCCAGTAGGGAGGGCCGGGGACGCGGTCCTGTTCGCTCTCCTCGCTGATTTTGTACTTGTAATACCAGTCCACGTAGCGGTCGCGGCCGTCGGGTTCGGCGGCGTTGACCATCATGACGATCACGTTTTTGCGGATTGAGTCGTAGAGCGGAGACTCTTCGACGGCGAGACGGTAGGCGAGCTCCATGAGCATTTCGGGAGGGCCCGTCTCGGCGCTGTGCAGGCCGCCGGTGAACAGGTAGATGGGCTTGGCCTGGGAGATGATGCGTTTGGCTTCCTGGTCGGTGAGGCCGCGGGGGTCGGCGAGTTTGGCGAGGTAGCCCTTGTAGGTATCGAGGTTGCGGATGGTGTCCTCGTCGGCGATGGCGACGACGATGCACTCACGGCCTTCGTCCGTGGTGCCGGCAGGGAGGACTTTGACACGCTTGGAGGCGGCGGCGAGGGCGCGATAATACTTGCCGAGATCGGCGACGCGGGTGAGTTTCTTAGGCGCGCCGGAATAGTAGCCGAGGACGTCCCTGGTGGTCGGGACGCCGGGGACTTTGGGGAGGTGATCGACCAGCGGGCTCATGAACTCGGGCTTGGTGGTCCACTGTTTGACGAGCTTGGCGTAGTCCTCGTCCTGGGGTTGCGCGGGTTGGCACAAGGCGGGCGAGGCCGCGAGAATCGAGAATGCGGCGATCCGTATGAGCTTCATGAGTATCCCTATGGCTTGGATATCAAGTATACATCCCGACGCTGCCCGATTTCTCGGCGGGACGGGAGGATGCCCAGCAGCGTCGCTGAGCGCGACAGGCGACGGAAATAAACGGGCCGGCGGGCGACGAGGTACCGGCCCGTGGAGAATAATGGTAGATCTTCTCATTCAGAGTAGCAGACCGCCGGGGGCTGATGGAGCGGGGTCGCGGTAAAGCGGTGGAAAAGAGGGGTGAAGAATTTTTCGACGAGGCGGCGACTCTCTTCCGGCGCGGCCACGGCGTGCGCAGTCACTGCCCCAAAACTGGAACTATGGTTCAACAAAGACAACCGGAACCATAGTTCCGTCCCGGCGAGCAGCAGTGGCGCGGGCTCGAGCACGCGATGAATCCCGGAAATCGCCGCGCGGATGGGCTTTGTCAGAGAATCACTTTCTTGCGCACAGCGTACAGGACGATCTCGGCGGTATTGTGCAGATTCAGCTTCTGCATGAGGTGCAGGCGGTGGGTATCGACGGTGTACACGCTGACCTCGAGAATGCTCGCCACCTCCTTGTTGGACTTGCCTTCCGCGAGCAACTGGAGGACCTCCTTCTCGCGTTCCGTCAACAGGTCGTAGGAATCCTGCAAGTTGCGCTGCTGCAGGAATCGCATATAGTCCTCGAGCAGCGTTTTGGTAATCTCGGGACTGAAGAACGGAGTGCCGCGGCACACTGCCTGGATCGCCCGCACCAGGTCTTCCTCCGCGGAGTCCTTCAGAAGGTAGCCCTTGGCGCCGGCATTCAGCGCGGAGAGCAGGTAATGCTCGTCGGAATGCATGCTCAGGATGATCACGCCCACCGACGGATCGCGCTTGACCATCTGCGCCGTCGCTTCGATGCCGTTGAGCAGCGGCATGCCCACGTCCATGATGACCACGTCGGGATTGGTGGCTTCCGCCAGGCGGAGCGCGTCCCGCCCATCGGCGGCCTCACCCACCACCTCCATCCCGGGCTGCCTCTCGATCAGGAAGCGCAGTCCTTTGCGGACTACGCCATGATCATCCGCCAACAGAATTCGAATACTCATGGTGGGGCGCCTCCACTGAGACCGGAATGCGGGCGGACAGCACCGTTCCGTGCGACGGGCGCGAGACCACGGTGAGCTCGCCGCCAACGTCGCGGACGCGCTCCTGCATCCCGGTGAGTCCCAGGCCGCGGCCCCGGACCAAACCGGGGTCGAAGCCGGCTCCGTCGTCCTTTACCATAATCGAGACCGCGGACAAGGACCCTTCAATCGCGACCTCGATAGTCTTGGCGCGGGCGTGGCGGGCACAATTCGTCAGGGCCTCCTGGACGATGCGATAGATGCAGGTGCGATGCTGTTCGGGCAGGGGCTCCTGCAAACCGTTGACGTCGACATTGACGGGGATGCCGGTGTGCTTGGAGAATTGCCGCGCCTGCCATTGCACGGCCGGTCCGAGCCCCAGATCGTCCAGAAGGGACGGGCGCAAGCCCATGGCCATGTCCCGCAGAGAGCGCAGGGATTGCTCGGCGAGGCGCTTGGCGCCATCCAGATGCGCCGCGAACTCCTCTTCCGGCGCGGTTCGCAGATCCTGCAGGCTGCGCAGTTCCATTCGCAGGCCGGTGAGCATCTGCCCGACTTCGTCATGAAGCTCGCGCGAGATCGACTTGCGCTCTTCCTCCTGGGCGTGAACCAACTGGCGGGAAAGGCGGCGTAATTCATCTTCGGCCTGCTCGGTCCGGAGACGCTGCTGTTCGGAACCCCGCTCGAGCTTCGTCATTCGCAAACCGGCGATCCCGGCGATGGCGAGTCCGATCAGCACCGTCACGGCGACCATCCGGGCGATGAAAACGGCCATGGACGCCTGCTTGCGGTCGATCTCGCTGCGTTGCTCATCCAGGTTGGATTGCGTGAGCCTGGAGAACTCCTGGGCTATGGCGAGAGCGGCCTCCCGCCGGGGAAGCACCTCCTGCCGGAGGAAGGCCCAGCTACGCTGCGTCTTCTCCTCCTCGGTCCACTGAAAGAGCGGATCGAGGGCATTCCAGTAGGCGTTCACTTCCGTACGCAGGCGCTCGAGTTGGGGGGAGTTGGCGTCGCGAACTACGGCCGCCAGTTGGCCGACCTCGCTCTCCATCACCACGCGTTCCTGGCCGAGTTGCGACCGGTAATCGGCGGCGCGGAGGTTGGAAGGATCGAGCAGGTAATCGCGCGTGAGAAGGCCCACCCGGTAGATGCCGGAGGCGATGCCGCTCAACAGCCGGTCGGTGCGGCGGTAGCGGTCGTTCAGGCGGGACACCTCCTGGTAGGTGCCGCGGGCGCGTTCGAAGGCGCCGATCCCCATGAGCGCGATGAGGCCGATCAGCATCCCGAACCCGGCCAGCAGAACCGGCGCCAGACGGTTCGCTCTCATACGATTCTCTCCTACCATGGAACCGTGCTCCGCCGCCACCATGTTACGAATCGCAACCCCTTTCTGGACATCCTGTGAAGACATGAGATGCCGGCCCGGCTAATGTCTGGCCTGTCCGGATCTCATGGAATTACGGGATGGCGCATCGGCCGCGAGGCTCTTACTGTAAAGACCAGAAGCGAGAATCAACGGAGGGAGGTGGCAGTAGATGCGTTTCCGTTTGACAGTTCTGGTGAGCATTCTGGGTGTCGCCGCGGGGTTTGCCCTGGCGGATGAAATCTCCGACCGGGCAAAACTGGCCGGCACATGGCAGCCCAAGGCCGGCGAGAGGAGCGACTACGGAACGTGGACGTTCGTAGACCGGGACGGCTCGATCCGCATCACCGAGGAGGCGAATGGCCAGAAGATCGCCGAGTTCGAGTGCAATACCATGGGGCGCGAATGCGAGGTCAAGGAGAGCGGCCATTCAACCAAGGTGTCGCTCTGGTACAACGGCCCCAAACTGGTCGAGATGCACACGCGCGGCTCCGAAGTGGTCAAGAGGAGATTTCAGGTCACGGATGGCGATGTGCTGGAACTGGAAGTGATTCCGATCGCCCCCGCGGGCAAACCGGAATTGATACACATGGATCGCCTTCGCAGCGAGGCCGATCGCAAGGCACAGTAAAATGGCGGAGCATCGCGATCTCGAAACCGGCCAACCGGCGCGCGGCTGGTTTCGAATCGACCCGCTTTATGTGTGGAGTGCCGCGGTCGGGCTGGTGGTCGCAGCCGTGATGATCGGGGTAGCGGCCCTGATGCGGTAGTTCCGTGGGCAGATACGCCGGCGTCTGAAGAGGGACAACTCCGTCCGGCGGGTTCAAGACCCGCCCGATCTCGCTTTAGTCTCGCTTTAGATGTAAGTGGGAACCACCGACAATTCGGGGATGACGGCGCGCGGCGGCAATTTCGCGGCGAACAATACCACCTCGGCGACGTCCTCGGGTTGCAGCGCCTTGGCGAGCATCTCCGCGGAAGGCTTCACGGGACGGCGATCGAGGAGTTCGGTGTGCACCAGCCCGGGGCAAACCACGCAGGTGCGGATGCCGTGTTCCTTCTCTTCCATCCGGATGGCGTGCGCCAGCCCGATCATGCCCCGCTTGGACGCCTGGTACGCCGCGCCCGAGACATCGGGGGTGTGGCCGGAGATCGACGAGACGAAAATCAGGTGTCCGGACTTGCGCTCGCGCATGGCGGGCAGCACGGCGCGAGTGGCATAGTAGGCTCCGTTCAGGTTGACGTCGATCATCATGTCCCAAAGCTCGGCGTTAAGCCGGCTCATGGCGCGATCCACGATGTTGGTTCCGGTGGCGTACACCAGGATGTCGATCTCGCCCAGGCGCTGGTGGGTCAGTTTCGCCAATGCCTCCATGGCGCCGGCGCTCGAAGCATCCGCGGCGGAGATCTCGATGGCATGCCCCTCCGAGGCGAGCGACGCCTGGAGTTCTTCCAATCGATTTTCGCGCCGCGCCGCGGCCATGACGCGCGCTCCCTCCCGTGCAAACAGCACCGCCGATTCGCGCCCGATTCCGCTGGAAGCGCCCACTACGAGAACCACCTGGTCTTTCAAAGTGACGGACATATGAAACACTATCCCATGCTCGGGCCGGGCAGCGCGAACTTCACTTGGCCAGATCGATTCCGAGCTTTTTGAGTTCTTCCGAATAGTAGCGTTTGTGCAGCAAGTCCCACTCTTCGCTGCCCTCGGGAATATCGCGTTTCTGACTGCGGATTTTCAGGCGGGCGGCGCGGTCCACTTTGTCTTCGGCCACCAGCAGATCGGTCATGACCCTTAGGATCTCCAGGCGGACGGCGTTCGAGTCTTTGTTCTTGAGCCGCAATTCGCGGCTCTTACGCAGATTCTCGACGATCTTGTGGGAAATGTCGATGACCTTGTCGCGCGAGAGCTTCATGGCGTCGCCCGTGTCGCGGCCCGACGCGCGAATGACTTTGCGCTGCGAAATCAGGGTGTTTTTGATGCGGCGGAACATCTCCTGGTAGCTGACGTTCTCGCGGCGCATGTAGTCCTGGTATTGGCTCAACAGGTCGCGCACTTCGTCGTTGAGGCGGTCTTCTACTGCCAGTTCCTCGGCGATCACTTCCGTTATTTTTTCGGCCACCGCCTCGGGATTGGTCGTCTCGATGATTCCAGGACTCAGTTTCGTGACGAGTTGTCGGGAAAGATAGGCGACGAATTCTCTGGCTAGCAACATTCTATGTGAGCGAAGCCGTTAGTTTAACACGGCACGCCCCGGAGGCCCGGTTGACATCCCCTGACTCGAGTGCTAATTTTCTAGCATCATGCTGGGGCTCCGTTCCGGGAAACCGGTCGCGGTGATGATTGCCGCTGCCCTGCTTTGCGCGCCCAGGATTGGCGCGCAAGACGGGGCCGATTGGCAGGCTGCCGCGGGAGGCAGGATGGCGTTCGAAGTCGCCTCCGTCAAACCGAGCAAGGGAGGTCCCGTGTCGCCCGGTTTCCCGCTGAATGCCGGAGATGCATATCGCCCTACAGGAGGCCGCTTTCGGGCGGATTTTCCGTTGTGGAGCTACATCCAGTTCGCCTACAAATTGTGGTGGCCGGGCGATGAGCAGGGGCGGGAGATCGAGCGCCTGCCGAAATGGGTGACTGCCGATCGCTATGCCATCGAGGCCCGGGCGGCGGGCAACCCCACCAAGGACCAGATGCGCCTGATGGTGCAATCCTTACTGGCCGAACGCTTCCATCTCGCCGCTCACTTCGAGAATCGGGAAGTGCCGGTGTTCGCGCTTACCCTGGTGAAAGCCGGC
>Ga0335081_10008194_pt1 | contig 16752 bp, 12 predicted proteins | sample Lox_Sample_35_FD_206713 | JGI IMG/M metagenome (GOLD analysis project Ga0335081, IMG submission 206713) | Soil microbial communities from Loxahatchee National Wildlife Refuge, Florida, United States - Lox_Sample_3.5 | ecosystem: Environmental > Terrestrial > Soil > Wetlands | place: USA... | reverse complement strand
ACCGTGCGATTAAGCGCATCGAGGGACATCTCGGCTGAGGAGGCCGAGATCACCTCCCAACCTTCGGCCTCAAGAACGTAGCGCATCTTGAGAGCTTGAGTCTCGGAATCCTCGACCACCATGATGCACTGGTTGGATTCCATCAATGCGCCCCCTTCTGGGCCGCTACCAGTTGCAGAAGTCGAGGAGCAATGACGGTGAGCGGTAAAATTTCGCAGACCGCACCCAGCCTGGCGCCGGCAGCCGGCATGCCGTACACCACCGCGGTCGACTCATCTTCGGCGATGGTGTAGCCCCCGGCCTTGCGCAACTCCAGCAGACCCTCCGCTCCGTCCTCTCCCATTCCCGTGAGGAGGACCCCGACCGACTTAGAACCGGAATTCCGGGCCATCGATTGAAATAGCACGGTTCCCGATGGCCGTTGCGCGCAAACAGGCGCCCCTTCGTCCACGCGCAGACATCCTGACTGTATACACAAGTGCCTATCGGCGGGGGCCAGGTAGATCTTTCCTGGCACGGGCGTTTCGCCATCTTTTGCGATGACTGCCGAAAACGGACAAACGCCGTCAAGCCAGGAAACGAAGCCTTCCAGAAAAGAGGCGGTGATATGCTGCACTAGAAGGATTGGCAAGGGGAAATTCGGTCCAAGGCCATTCAGAAGAGGAACAAGAGCATTAGGCCCGCCGGTGGAAGCGACAATGCCCAAAATGCGATACGTGCCGACTTGCGGAGATAGGGCCGCTTCACCCGTCGTTTGCTTTGGAGCGGAGGACAAGTTCAAGTAGCGCTTGCCATTTAGCCGCTGACGTACGACTTTGACCTGGCTCATGATCGCGAGCTGTGTGCAGAGCCGCTGAGCGAGGAACTCATAGTCCGCATGGGTTTTGCCAACGGGCTTTTCGACAACGGCTAGGGCACCAGCCTGCAAGGCGTTCATAGTGATCTTGAGGTCGTCTGATTCCACGCTGGCAGACACCACAACAATTGGCGTTGGGTTCTCAGACATGATCCGTCGCGTGGCCTCAAATCCGTTCATCCCGGGCAAGCGTATATCCATCGAGACCACATCCGGCGCCGATTGTTCGAAAACGCCCAGGGCTTCCTCTGCACTATCGACAGCTGCGGCCACCTCCAATCGAGGATCGCTGTTAATGATGTGTTGCAGGAATTCCCGAACTACAGGCGAATCCTCAACAATCAGTACACGCGTTTTCCTCATAGAATCTGCCGGATTGCGTCCAGTAGCTCCTGCTGATCGAATTTCCGCTTCACGATGTATGCGTCGGCACCTAGCTCAAGGCCGCGCTCCTGTTCTTCACGCCTCTCGAGTGAACTCACGATAATCACGGGAATCTTTGCCAAGCTTGGGTCCTTCTTGATTTCAGCGACGAGCGTGAAGCCGTCCATCCGCGGCATCTGAACATCGGCGATCACGAGGTCGGAAGGATTGGCACGAAGCTGCTCCAATGCTTCCAATCCATCCACCGCGACGCGAACTTGGTAGCCATGTGCTTCCAGGATGCTCCTCTCCAGCGTGCGAGTCGTAATCGAATCATCCACAACCAGGATCGTGGACACCCGCTCTTGTATGGCTTCATTGGCAACGACAAAGTCGGGCTTTCCGTTCGATTGCTGAAACGCCTCAATAATGCCCGCTGGGTTCAACACCAAGGCTACGGAACCGTCCGCGGTAACGACGCCCCCTGTCACTTTGCCTCCCGTGGGCAGAGAAATCCCGAGATCCTTGACGAACGCTTCCCTCTCCGACAAGAGGCCATCGACGGCCACTGCCACCTGTTTGCCGCCGGCGCGCACCACGATGACCGGAAAAACTCCGCCTTCCACGGCAACCTCGGATTCCCTCAACTCCAGCACTCTAGCTAAGCTCATCAAAGCAACCTGCTTCCCGTCATGAGACACGACTGGCCTTCCTTCAACCGTTTGCAGGTCCTTGGCCTGAACGCGATACAGCCGTTCAATACCGTGAGATGGTATGCAGAAAGTCTGGTCGCAGCAGTTCACGAACAGGAGGCGGTATGTAGAAATGGAGAGGGGGACCGACAGAAGAACCGATGTGCCTCCGTTCTCGGCTGGCCGGATCTCAACGTCTCCCTGCAAGCGCTCCACCGCCTCGTGGACGACGGAGAGCCCCATCCCCCTACCAGCCAGGTCCGTGACCACTTCGGAGGTGGAGAAGCCGGCACGGAGGACAAGGCGCCCCAGTTCTCGGGGCGAAAGCTCCTGGGCTTCAGCTTCCGTGAGCAGCCCCCGTTTTACCGCCACTTTGGCTACTTTGTTGAGATCGACGCCAAGGCCGTCGTCCTCCACCACGAGACTCAGCCGGTTGCCCTGGGCCTGCATGCGCAAGCTGACCCGTCCTATTCGGCTCTTCCCGTTTTTTGTACGTTGTTCGGGGGGCTCGATTCCGTGTGTAACCGCGTTGCGCAGCAGGTGCATCAACGGATCCTTGAGGGCTTGCAGCACCAAACGGTCGGCCTGCACCTCGAAGCCGCTCACGCGGAACCCGACCTCTTTCGCCTGATCGCGCGCAAGATCCCGAACCATCTTATGGAAGCCTTCGTATACGCTTTCAGCGGGGACCGTCCTAGCCTGTTTTACTTCTTGCTGGATCTCATCCCCGAGTTGGCGAATCGACCACGAATTGCGCTGATGCTGCAGCCGAATGGTTCTCGTTCGGCCCACAAGAGAGTGCACCTGATGCTCGACAAATTCAAGGTATCTCCCCAATCGGGCGAGATCTGGCTCATTGTTGAAGCAACGAAGTGGCGCGGCGGAGGCTCGCCGCACGCGTTCCCATTCCCGCGATACTTCCGTAACCTGCTGGCTAATCTCGCGGAGTTGTTGGGCGAGCGCTTCCTGGCGCAGTATTTCAACGGTCAACCGATCAGTCGACCTGAGCAGCCGATCCAAGCTTTCGGCATTCACCCGGACGGTCTCCAATTTTTGTAATGGGCGGGCGGCCACCGGAATTTCCGGTTTGGGCTGCAGCGCCTGGGATTCCATGTTCAAAGCAGCTTCGATCGCCTGTAGTGCGTGCGTTGTGTCGGGAAGGGGACGGCTTTCGGATAGGGCTGCAACCCAATCTTCCGTGGAGTCCAGCACATCATGGATGACCCCTGATAGATCATGGTCCAGCCGCACGCCATCTTCGCGAACGCGGGAGAACAGCGTCTCCAGGCGGTGCGCCAAATGCTCTACCGGGCGCAGATCCACCACGCGCGCAGCCCCTTTCAGACTGTGGGCACGGCGAAACGCCTCATCCACGTCGGCGGCTGCCAGCGTACCGTCCTTCTGATCCAGGTCGGTCAGGATGGAACGAATACGTTCCAGGTGCTCCCTGTGCTCCACCTGGAAGGTCGCCAGCAGTTTTTGGTGGAGATCTTTCAAACCACGTATCTCTCGACTGACTGTTTCAGTTGCTGACCCAAGGCGTTCAAGTTGGCCGCCGCCTTTTCCAATTGTCGTGTGCTGCCCGCAGTTTGATCGGTCGTGATGCTGATGTTCTTGAGTGCCTGCGCAACCTGATCGAATCCGATCTGCTGCTGGTTAGTGGCGGCCACGATCTGTTGAAACGCCTGGACGCTCATCTCAATGTTCTCAGCCATGTGACGAATCGTTTGCTCGGCCACGTCTGTCTGTTGCTTACCTGATTCCACACGCTTCACGGCCTCCTCGGTGAGCATCACGGAGGTGTTAATTCCTTTCTGAATGTCTCCAAGGATGGACCGGACCTGCACGGTGGCGGCCTTGGCTTGATCCGCAAGGTTCTTCATCTCGCTGGCCACGACGGCAAAACCGCGGCCCTGTTCGCCGGCTGCAGCGGCTCCAATCGTGGCATTTAGTGCGAGCAGGTTCGATTGCTCTGCGATGTCGTTCACCGTGGCGATTATCTCGCCCACTGCCTGAGTCTTTTCGCTCAACGAAACAACATTTTCAGCTACCGCTTCGGCTTGATCCCGAATGGCATCCATCGCCCGTGTCATGCTCTGCACTGCGTTCAAGCCCGACTTACTGGCCGCACCGGTTGCTTCCGCACTAGCTGCGACCTGTTTGGCCTTCTCGGAAATCTGTGCACCAGATTGGCTGACTTCCTGCATGGTCGCCGAGGTCTGTTGTACCGCTGCGGACTGCTCGGCAGTACCAGCAGACTGTTGTTGGGTGGAAGCCAGGATCTCCGCCGTCGCCGAGTTGAGATTTTCCGTCGCCGTGCGAGTCTGGCTGGCCAGACCCTTGAGACCCTGTGCCATTTGGTTCAGACTCTGCGCCAAGACACCTAGCTCATCGCGGCTCATAACTGACGCTTGTTGACTGAGATCACCCTGTCCGATACGCTCCACGAACTGCATGAATATTTTCAATGGGTGGGTGATGGAACGCTGGATTGTGAGACCAGCGACGGTGACGAGTACAACGGCGAGCAAGGAACCGAAGACAATAACGGATGTGGTGTAGCTGGCCTTCGACTTTGCCTGTTGATCCCGCTGTTTCAGCAGATCATGCTCCTCGTCTGCCATGTCGGCGAGCGTTTGGCGTATGTCGTCCATGGACTTTTTCCCTCGGTCGGTGAGCACAATCTGTTCGGCTGCCGCAAAGCCCTTGGTCTTGCGCACATCGATCGTTTCTTTCAGTTCGGCAAGCTTAGTCGCTATCGACGATTCCAGGTTAGCGATTCTCCTCTGCTGATTCCGGTTGTCCGTGGTCAATTCCCTGAGATCCTGGATCTGACGGTCAACGAGCTTGACAGCGGTTTGATATGGTTCGAGGTAGCGATCCTCACCGGTAATGAGGTATCCCCGCTGCCCTGTCTCAGCGTCTTTCATCGTGGAGTTTACATTGGCGATACTTTCCAACACCTTGTGCGTGTGGGTCACCCAATCTGCTATGTCCACGAATTCTGTGGTACTTCGGTAAGAGATCACACTAACAACCCCGGAAACCAGCAGGGCCAAGCCAAAACCCAACAGAATTCTCGTACCAATCTTCACTTTCGTCATAACGGACCTTCCTTGATGAACGACAGCGACAATAGTTTTTCGGCGCTGATATGCATCACGCTGTCGGAGGTGATTCCTTTTAGATAGCTGGTGGCCGAATGAGTTCCGTCGTGTGCTGGCCCGGCGGTATCATCGGACCTGAACGGCCGGACATTCACCACTTGATCCACTAAGAGCCCGATTTCCAGGCTTCCTCGGCGTAGTACGAGTAGCCAGGCCGGATTTCGGTCTTTCGCAATGGGCAGCCCCATCACGCGTGCCACATCCACTACTGGCCGAATAGCACCGCGCAAGTTGAGGACGCCGGCCAGCTCCCGGGGCATACAGGGGACCGGCGTACATCCCCTGAAGGGGAGCACTTCGGCCAAGTCTCGTAGCTCAATGGCGTAGTGTTCCGGCCCGAGTGTAAACACGAGAGCTGCAAACGTGGCTGCGGTGTCTGGCAAAACGCGTTGGAGCGCCAGTCGGGCGGCCCTTTCGCGGTAGACGGTCTCTATACGCTCTCTGGCCTGGGGCACGGGATCTACGCTCTGATGCAGTTGCTGCAATTTCTGGCTCACCTGTGCCCAATCGAACCTGTTGTTCTGAGGCTTCATGAGCGGCGCAGAACCTCCAAGTGGGTTTCCGTCAGGCGCATCAGATCATGCGCCGTGATCTCATGTGCATCCTCAAAAGTCACGCTGCCATCCATCTTGCGTACGAGCGTACGAACGTTTTCGAAGGAGCGTTCCGCTCCTCGACGATCGCCTTTCTTCTGCAAAACCAGACCCAGGTAATAATGGGCCAAGGTAAACGCTCGATCCAGGTAGACCGCCCGCCGCAGCGATCGTTCCGCTTCGTCATGGAGCCCCATCTGCTCCAGCACCAGAGAGTAGTAGAAATGTGCTCTGGGATTCAGTCCGTCGGCCTCAAGTAGTTTCTGCGAACGCTGAGCAGCGTTTTCCCACTGTCCTTGATCGGCCAGAAGGCGAATGTCGGACAGTTGTGGCGGCGCGGAGAAAACAGCATCCTCCACCCGTGCTGCCACTGGTTCAGCCTGAATCCGCGCCGGTACGATAACTGGCACGCTGGAAACTGCGCGAATACTTTCCATCCAATCGCTCGGCAGCTCAAACTCAGTTTGGCCTATCGGAGCCGCGAAGCCTGCGCCTTTCCGGAAAAGGGTCGTACCTGGCGCGTTAACTATCTCAAAAGCTGTAAATAGTTCTGGGCTCGGCTCAGCATGTCCGACCAACAACCAGCCGCCATCGACGAGGCAATGGTGAAATTGCGCAATCAGCTTGCGCATGATGTCCCGGCTGAAGTAAATCATCGCGTTCCGGCACAAAATCAGATCAAAAGAGCAGAGGTTGTTGACTAGTGAGGGAAAAGGATGCTTGACCAAATTGTGATATTGAAACCCCACACCCTCCCTATATTCCGGGTTGATCACCCAACGGCTGCCGGCTCGCTGAAAGCACGACCACTTCAACTCGTCCGGTGTGGAGCGAAAAGCCCACTCTTCAAACTCTCCCGTTCGCGCCCGGCTCAAGAAGGCGCGGTTGATATCGGTGCCGATGATACTCACATCCCAACCCGCAAGGCTCCCGAAAAATTCACGCTTCAGCAAAATGGCAATGGAATAGGCTTCGGCACCTGTTGCGCACCCGGCACTCCAGATGCGGAGGCGCCTATTGGTTTGGTTCCGGGCGATGAGGTCGGGCAAAACTGTGTATTGGAGAGCTTCGAATTGCTCGCGGTAGCGGAAAAAGTACGTCTCGCCGATAGTCAGCTCCGCAATCAATTCATCCAGCTCGACTTCACCATTTTCTCCGTCTCTCAAGAGACGAAGATATGAGTCGCAGTCGGACAGGCCGACCTTCGGCAGACGCCGACTGATGCGCTCTGCGAGGTCGGAATCCTTGTCCAAATAATAGGCGAGACCAGTTGATTCAATTAGGTGCTCCTTCAGCTGGCTGTAAGCCGGATCGAGAGCTATAGGCGTAGACAAAGCCGATCGAGTAATCACGGTAGCGTTACCTGAAGCTCATTCAAACGCTGTTGTTCCATCGTCTGAAACTCAGTCAAGCATTGCTTTTCTTTCTCGATCAGGAGACGCTTTGACGAAAAGATATGAACGACACGCTCTCTCGTGGCTGCCTGCGCCTCCGCACAGTCGTTAAAAGAGTGATCTTTTTGGAGCGCCACCGCATCTTCGACGGAAAGCGAGAGAATTTGAGTGACATGATCCACTAGAAAGGCGAGAGGGCAATCGCGTCCCCGAACAACAATAATCGGCGTATACAATTCAAGCGGTCTTTCCTGTAGCCGGAACATACGGCTCAATGAGACGACTGGAACAGCAGTGCCGCGGAGATTTAAAAACCCTTCCATTATGGTGGGCATACTGGGGGGCCGTGAAAGCGATGCCATCGGAATAATCTCCAGCAGATCCTCGACGGGGAGGGCGCAGAACTTTCCGGAAATATCAAACACGAGGAGGTCGCGTCGGCCTGACATATTTGGCATCAAAACGCGTTGCAGCCATTTCAGTCTTGCGGATTCCTAAGCCGGGCTTGACCGGCTTCTTCTGAGATGCAACGCAATATCGCTCGCCCTACACGGGTTTATCATCGGGTGCCGACGAAGCCGCGGCACGAAATGGAAGTGACTACGTCACTAAGATCATACGCTGGGTTAGAATCCTCAGCAATACTTCGGGTTGACAGTAGGATAAGCGTGACGATAGTTATCGAATTAGGATAACCATCGAGACTATGTTAGGAGCGTGCTGGCTACGGTTGGGGCTGTAAGTGACTGGCAGCGTTATCAGCACGTGGCACGTTGAATCCCGGGGAAACGGTAACCTTTACGCCACTCCCCTGCGTCTGCGGGACGAGCACTGAAATCGGCTCTACGATTCCCATAGACCCAGCAAAGTTCTTAAGCCGGTCAATCAGAGTGTCTGTAACTTCCTGACCCTTTGTATACAGTAAGATTCCGTTTTTTGACCGCACTTCACCGTCGATCACCATCCCACACAGCAGGTCGTGAAGCTTTATCGAGCGTGCCTGTCCTCCAAACTGCGGTATCTCGGCCGTGCGCATCGCTGAGATCAATTCGGCGCTATATTTTCGCTGAGCCTTGATCTCAGAAATGATACGGTCGCGGGTTAGCCCGCGGATCAAGCCTTGGTCAAAGAAACTGGCAACCTGTAACATCTGCACGCCGATTTCTAGGTGGCCGAGAGTCTTGCAATCAGAAGCACCGCCACTTGGCTGATGCTGGGCTGCGACAATTCTCGCAATCTGTTCCAACCTTGGAATGCGCGCAAGTAGCCGGCCGGCGACCTCGTACTGTGATGCAAACGCTTCCGTTTCGGAGTCGGACAAAGGGAATCCGGAATAAACTTTTTCGATCACGTCTTGGGAGATGGTGACGCTTCCAATCTGCGAAAGCATCGCCGCTACTTCATATTGCCAGGCGTCGGGCAATCCGAGTTCACTCGTCATGTGTTTTACGTAACGGCGAATTCGGTGAGAACGGCTAAACGCGGAGGGATTCATGAGGCTAAGGATCTCACTGAGCACCTCGATACAGCCGCTCAGCGTCTGCTCCAGGAGTTCCCGCTCTGCCTGAACGAGCCGATATTGCTCCAGGGCTGCGAGGAGTGTCTTCGCCAACTGGTCGGTCGCGCAAGGCTTGGTCAAGAATCGGAAGATGCTTCCTTCATTCACGACGTCGATGACGGTGGCGAAATCACCCTGCCCCGACAGAACGATGCGAATAGTATCGGGGCACGCCTGCTTGGCTTTCGCCAAAAACTGAATCCCGTCCATCACTGGCATGCGCAGGTCCGACACAACCACTGCAAAGGGACCATCCTTTTCGATTGCCAGCAAGCCCTGCAACGGCCCCTCGGCGGTAGAGACTTCGAATTGCTTCCTCAACTGACGTTCCAGCGCGTCGAGTACGTGCGGCTCGTCATCTACGAAAAGGATTCTTCTAGTCACGCCTTGCTCCCATTTGGTGTTTGCAGCCGCCGCCACGCCGGAAGACGGTCCGTCAATCTCAGATTGTTTAGGAAGTCTGTATCGATGCACTCTTTGCCCAGTGTGTTCGCGGGCTGCAGGGATTCGTATTCTAATGCGTCTGCAGCATGAATGGCGGCGGCGGCGGTAAATGTCGTATCGGAACATCCGGCGGGGCTATGATGAAAGGCTACTGCCTGGCAGACGGCGTCCGGCAGTCCCCAGAGCCATAACAGGCAGGCACCGATTTCCGCATGCGTGGCTCCAAACGCGATCTGTTCGAGTTCATGGCAGCTACGTCCTTTCTCCTGGGCTGCGACTGTCACGCTCTTATATTCGTTTGCGCAATTAACCGCCAGCACCAGCTTGCCGACATCATGAAGGAAGCCACCGATCACGCTGTTATCGCAAGCCTTCTTGGGAAGACGCTCCACCTTCGCAATGGAGGCAGCCAGCGTTCCGGTGGCCATGCTGTGCCGCTGCAACTGTCCGATGAGGCCGTCAGTCAGACCGGTATCCCGGAATGCCGAGAATACCGACGTGGAAAGGGCGAGTGCCCGGATGGTATCCACTCCCAAATAGACTGCAGCATCTTCAGGACTTGCTATTTGGCGGCTTAAACCGAAAAATGCGGAGTTCGCCAGTTGCAGAGTCTTTACCGTCATACCGATGTCTTTGGCAATAATGGCACCCAATTCCCTGCACGACACTTCCTCATTCTCCAAAGACTTGACTAATTCTGCGTACACAGTTGGCAAACTCGGCAACGATGTCATTCGCGAAATTAGTGTTCTGAGCCTCGGGGACGAGAGCATGGAGCGAATTCGAAGAGCTGCGTCCAGAGTGGCCCGCAAGGTTGTTGCGTCACAGGGCTTGGATAGGTATTGATGGACCGTTGTCGCAGAGCGCAGCACGGCGTCGTGTTCTACCGTGCCCGAAAGCATGATCCTGACTGTGTTGGGATAACGTTCGAGAACCTGGGTCAGGAGCTCCGCTCCGCTCATTCCCGGCATTCGCATGTCGGTGACAATAACGTCGAATTCACGCTCTGCCAGCTTCCGCAGAGCTTCCTTTCCGCTGGCACTGAATTCGATTTGCCACTCGGAGCGAAGGCTGTGAAGCGTTCTCTTCAGCCCATCCAGAACGTATTGTTCATCGTCAACAAACAGCGCACGCTTTGATGTTGACGGCAGATGGACGCGACAGCTCTCTTCACCAGCAGTGAAAAGACTTCCGTCTGCAGCGACTTTGGAATCTACTTCCATTCTGGCTTCACCCAATCGACATGATCTAGCTTAGGCAACGCAAGAGGCCTCCGCGCGTTCAGACGGAGTACGATCTTCGCCGATCGGCAAGCGGATCACAAATGTTGTCCCGACATCGCTCTTTGTTTCAAACTGAATGGTTCCCTGATGCTTTTGTACGACAATCGCATGCGCGATCGCTAAGCCCTGCCCGGTACCCTTTCCTACGCCCTTCGTCGTGAAAAAGGGGTCGAAGATTCTCGACTGGACGGCCTCTGGAATCCCAGAGCCGGTATCAGACACGCGAATTTCAACCGAGTCTCCTTCGCGCCGCGTGCAGACCGTAATACGCCCTCTTTCGCTGTCACCATTCTTGACCCGCTCGGAAATTGCATCCGCCGCATTGATGATGAGGTTCAACATTACCTGGTTGACGTCTCCTGCAATGCAATTTACCAATCCGAGATCCGGGTCGAAATCCGTGGTCAAGTCCGCGACATACTTCCACGAGTTCTTCGATACCACAATCGTATTCTTGATGGCGTGGTTCAAATCCACGGCAGCTTTGACCGCACCACCAGGATGCGACAGTTCTCTCATTGCCCCGACAATCTCTGCAACCCTTTTTACGCCGTCCAACGACTGCTGTATCGCTTTGGGGATCTCCATCTGCAGATACTCGACATCGATCTCAGCAGCCAGCTTGCATATCCCCTCCGATGTTTTGCTCGGGCTGGATGCCAACTCCCTATCTTCCGACCCCCGGTAGGCCGCCAATAATTTGAAAAGGCTGTTCCAGGAGTCCAGGAGGAAATTAAGGTTGTCACCCACATACTGGATCGGCGTGTTGATTTCGTGAGCAACGCCCGCTGCCAACTGGCCGATTGACTCGAGCTTTTGAGAAAGGGCGACTTGGCGCTCCTTGCGCCTTCGATCGGTGATGTCTCGAATGACGGCCGTCACCCTGTGATTTTGGGGACCCTGAAGGCAGTTCGATAGCGATATTTCCAGAGGTATGTCCCGGCCACTGCTATGCCTTCCCGTCAATTCGATCGGCGCACATGTTGATTCACCATCAGCCATCATCGACCAGTAGTGATTCAGGCTGCTAGGCGCAAGAGCTTCCAAATCGCCGTTGATAAGCTCGTCGGTTTTCAAACCGAATATCGTTGCAGCGGCGGCGTTTGCGAATTGAACGCGCCCGGTTTCATCGGTCGTGAGAATGCCATCTGAGGCGGTCTGGGCGATAACGCGATAGCGCTCCTCGGAGTCCAGAACTCGACAACCGGCTCGAATCCGAAGCCTTAGCTCCTGAGGGTCGAACGGCTTGGTCACATAGTCATCTGCGCCAGCTTCCATAACAGTGAGTAGGCTGTCTTTTTTAGCCGTCATCACCAGGATATAGACGTAGTGGCTCCTGGGTACACTGCGGATTCGCCGGCACACTTCGAGCCCGTCAACACCCGGCATCACCCAGTCGATGATTGAAAGGCGCAGTCCATCATCGGATTGTAGGCGGCTCCAGGCTTCCTCCCCGTCTCCCGCAATCGTGACATTGTGGCCCCAGCTTTTTAAGAGTCCAGCCAGAAGCTTTTGAAATACGGGATCGTCGTCAGCAACCAAGACATTCATAACCTAATGAAATGGGACGGATATCGGCGGTGAGGTAGGCACTTGCGAGGGTGTCCGGTTCGTCCAGCGTATTACGAGAAAGAGTGTGGACCTTAATCGCACAACAGTCCGAGAACTGCTTTCATCCTGCACTGACACAGACTATAACACGGCATTCCTGTCTCAACGTAGGACGAAATAGTCGTATGACTCAGGTTCGCAATACGGTGCTAACTACATATTTAGTAATGGCTATAACCAAAGTAAGTCATTCCGGAAAGGTAGCCATTGCGGTAAACAGCACTGTTATTCGTTGTCACTTTGAGTTAAAATGAGGCATCGCAGGATACGGCGTAACCCGTTCCGCGCCCGTGAGCCAAGCGCACATAGGAGTCATACAAGTGTCGAACGATCCGGTTCTCATTGTGGAGGACACTCCGGTCAATTTGAAATTAGTTCACTTTTTGCTCACTCGGGAAGGTTTCGATGTGCGTGCGGCAGCCTCGGCAGAAGAGGCTTTGGAAATCCTCAAGGACTTTCACCCACGCATCGTTCTCACGGATATTCAATTGCCCGGAATTGATGGTCTGGAGTTGACCCGACGGCTAAAATCCGACCCGGCCACATCCCACGTGGTTGTGCTTGCCCTCACGGCCTACGCGATGAAAAGTGATGAGAAAAGGGCTTTTGATTCCGGCTGCGACGGATTCATCACCAAGCCCATAGACACACGCAACTTTCCGAAGTTGATTCAACAACACTTGGGAGAGACCGGCTGTGCGCAAAGCAGCAACGATGCTCTGACACAACAGGAAGATTCTCAAGAGGCGCTACTTCGGGAAATCCGACAAAGCTTCGCGACTGACGGCATCGAGCAGGTACAACAGCTTGTAAAGGCACAGGACACGGGATTCGACTCAGCTGCAGCCAAGGTCACCGCACACCGTTGGAAGGGTGCGGCAGCGCAAGTTGGTTACCTGGAAATCAGTCAGAAAGCGCGCGAACTGGAAGACGTACTGCAGCAGCATGGTCCAGATTCAGTCGACCGCAGGCGCGCACTGCTAGCCGATTTATCACGTTTGTTCGCGGAAGCCCGGGTGGTTCAGCAAGTGCGATAGCGCCGCCACGCGCCAAACGGCGTTTCTCGAGGCTCAGATATACCGGGCATTCGTTTTGAGGTGATGCCCCCCAAACGGTCATACGAACACCACGAAAGAGTCTATTGGTATTTTTTGGTTCCCTCGGCCGACTCGGCCACGCTACCCCCCAACAAGCGCTATGGCATTACAAAAGAACTTACAAAAGTAAGCACAACTCTAGTTGCTAGTTAGATATTGTCTTTACCCGCTTCCGGGTCCATTATGGTTGATAGGTTCGGCGGCCATCCCACTAGGTCAACGCTTCGCGCACGTCGCCGCTTTGTTGGTAAGAAGCATGGTTCTATCGCATGGTTTCGCATCTCAAGGTGTCCGTTTTGCCTCGTCTGTTTCATACGGCATAATCGAACACAAATCGCTGCACGAGCGAAGTGCACGACGAGGTTGGTCGTGGTGCGATTGGACCAACCGAGATTAGGCCATGACAAACCTAGAGCAAAATAGAGAGGTTCTGGTGGTCGACGATGAGCCCCAGATACTCACCTCCATACGCGATCTGCTGGAGGACGACTTTACCGTGTCGACGGCTGCCGACGCCGAGACCGCGTTGCACCTGCTGGAAGACCACGAGATCGCCGTCATCCTCTCTGATCAACGCATGCCTGGCGTCAGTGGTGACGAGTTCCTGAAAAGAGCCAAAGAGCTCTCCCAAGCGACTCGCATATTGATCACCGGCTATTCCGATATCCAGGCGCTGGTCCGAGCCGTTAACAATGGCCAGATCTACGCCTACGTTGCAAAGCCCTGGGACGCGATGGAGTTCAAGATTACCGTCCTCCGCGCTGCACAGCATTATCAGTTGGCCTACGAAGCAAATGAAAATGAGAACCGGTTCCGGTCGTTGTTCGAGGAGGCGCCGGTTGCCTATAACGAAATCGATGAGGGGGGCATCATTCGTAGAGTCAATCGTGCCAGTTGCGCTCTGCTTGGGTACAGCGCGAATGAGCTAGTGGGCAAATTCGTATGGGACTTCATCGCTCCCGGTCTCCGAACCTTCGTTCGGGAGGCGGTGATTGAAAAACTGAATGGCGGCGCACCGGTCGTCCCATTTGAGCTGGAAATTCTTCCAAAAGACGGCTCGCCGATACCAGTTGAAGTTCACGAAACGCTCATCCACGGCAAAGGGGATCAGATTGCGGGACTCCGTGCGGCAATCCTGGACAACCGGCAGCGCAAAATCGCCGAGCAGGCGTCACGGAAAACTGAACAATACGCCCTAGAGCTGAGAATTAAGAACGACGAACTTGTCGAAGCACTTGAAGCCGCCCGCCATGCGCTAACGATTAAGAGCCGCTTCCTCGCGAACATGTCGCATGAATTGCGCACGCCTCTAAACGGGGTCATCGGCCTCTCCGAAGTGCTTTATGACGAACTCGCTGGAAATCTGTGTCCGCTGCAGAAAGAATATGTCCACGACATTCTAGCTAGCGGCCGTCACCTGCTGGATCTCGTGAACAACTTGCTCGATCTGGAACGCGTTGAGCTCGGCAAGATGACCTTCTCGCCGGAGGAGGTGGAGGTCAACCGACTCCTCACGGAAGTCCGTGACGTTTTGCGTACGGTAGCAGAGGAGAATCAAGTCACGGTATCCGTGACCGTGGACTTGCCACTCGCCACGGTGATAACCGATCCCGTTCGGCTACGCCAGATTGTATACAACTATTTGTCGAACGCAATTAAGTTTTCGCCGTCCGGAAGCATTGTGCACGTTCGCGCGGCCTCCAACGGAGGTGATACTTTCCGGGTCGATGTAGCCGATCAAGGACCTGGAATGTCACCGGAGCAACTGTCATCGATATTCGCTGACTTTCACCAACTTGACCGCACGCAGAAACGAGCAGGCCAAGGAGCTGGTCTTGGGTTAGCCCTTACAAAACGCATTGTGGAGGCCCAGGGTGGAATAGTGGGTGTGCGAAGTGTTCCTGGGGAAGGAAGTACTTTCCACGCTATTCTTCCCAATGGACAACGCAGCGCTCGAGTCGACTCGTAGCCTCTTCCGTACCGGAAGCCGCCCCGGCACGACAGAGCGTGCACCAATAAATTTGGGCGGTGTTACCAGCACGTTGCCCACGGCCCTGAGCAAGCGCTTGGAATGCTGTTCCCGATGGTGAGCTTGTTGGCCCGCAATCGACCTCCGGGTCCGACACCACGTGCTCCACCGCTTAGATTGAGGAGTTGCCCGTGAATTTGAAGGATTATTCGCCGCGGCCAGGGAAAACCGGCTGGCACTGTAGACGATTTTGTGTCGGTGGAATCCTCAAAGTTCAACAACCTTCAACACCTTTAGCGATTCGAATTGTTGAATCTAAGGGGACTTCCATCGGGCAACCCCCTGGGTCCCGAACCTGATAACAGCGTTTTCGACAAGTACCCATAAATCAATGGCTTCGAAGCTATTGCAGATTAACGATTTATATTGAACTCTGTTGAAGTCTGTTGAAACGTGTGGACCTTTGAGGATTCTTGAGTTACAAAATTATCTACATCGCCGAATTGCCCGCCGGTACCGACTGTATATTTTTTTCTGGCGGCGTACAAGACGTATTTAACGACACGCCATAGGCTCTCTCAATTAGAAGGCCTATACCTCGTCTCAGACAGAGGAAGAACCTGGACGTTTCGGACTGACCTATAATCTAACCTGGCTGGGAATCGTCGGCTCATCCCGTAACCGTTGCCGATGTAACCGCCGGCTGGATTCCGATCAATGCGCAGATGACGGCGAGCTTCCAATCGACCTTCGACCGTTCCAACAAGCCCTAGTGTCGAGTCCTTCTTGGCCTTGGCAATAGCCAACCGGCTGCTCGCATCAACATCTGCACCTGTGTCGGCGGCGTAAATCGCAATGGCTGCTGGCCAATGCTTTCCCCGAACTGAAATCGCATTACATTCTTCAGGCTCATCGAGATCATTAATCGAGGATGTCTCCTTAGTGAAGAAGATCAAGCCATGAACCGCAATCTGTTCTCCTTGGTAATCATCCAGATGAGAAATGACCGCACATACTGTAAGAGGCTTATCAGATGCAAAGCTACTGGAGCGCTGCTGTGATGCCACGACGGCACAAATGCACCCTAAGCAAATCTCAACGATCCTTCGAAGTTTCATTTTAGTTATGCGTGCAGTGTTCGTCCACGATCTCGTTGTTGTAGTCGCTATCTGCCTGAGACTTATCATTCTGCCGAAACTTACTGCCCGTCCATCCTAAATCGATCGCAGTGTGCCCAAGTTCATGCAGTAACGTATTTACATCAACATTTACGTCACCGTTGTTCCAGTAGTCATCCGATTCATCTGTGTATGTGTTTATCAGGATCTCCTCCTTCTGACCAGCAAAGGTTCTACGCCACATTGAATCTGTCGGGCCAGTTTCGGCGTCGAAGTTATCTCCATTGCTGTCCGGTGGATGGTACTCGAACCCTATTCGACCTCCAACTCCGTTGCTGAGGTTGCTTAGTAGTTGCTGAATCGTTATTTTGCCGGGTGCGATGCCGAATATGCCAGCACAATCGGAGTTAGCGAGGTCTTTCAGGGCGATGGGCAAAACCTGGTTGAGCAAACGCCTGGCAAGGTCTTGCAGCTGTCGCCTGTTGGGTTTTGGTGGGCCGCCCGGACCGGGGCTGAAGATAATTGTGAACCAGATGCACTCCACATTCTGAGCACCCTCGCCGACGCCAACTTGACAAAGCCCTGACGGGTCGTTGAAGTTTACTGG
>Ga0335081_10008193_pt1 | contig 16753 bp, 23 predicted proteins | sample Lox_Sample_35_FD_206713 | JGI IMG/M metagenome (GOLD analysis project Ga0335081, IMG submission 206713) | Soil microbial communities from Loxahatchee National Wildlife Refuge, Florida, United States - Lox_Sample_3.5 | ecosystem: Environmental > Terrestrial > Soil > Wetlands | place: USA... | reverse complement strand
GAATGTCACGGTCACCGCTCACGTGAACGCAGTCTTCACGCTGAAATGAGCGTTTGTATTTCTTGCTCAGGTAACTGTCTTGAAAGGGCGCGGCTTTGAGCTGCGCCGTAACGCTGAGGTTCACACTTGCTAAACCTGCAACGCCGCGGCGGGCGGCGCAGCCACGGTTGCCACCGGTTCAACCTCCAACGTAAGTCCATCGATCCTGCGAACCACGACGAGTTGCCCGACCGGCAGCGGCGATCTCGCAATCGCATTCCACAACTCGCCGTGCACAAAAACCTTGCCGCCCGGGGACAGCGCGGTCTGCGCCACGCCGGTTTCCCCAACCAATCCCTGCTCCCCCGTAACGACCTTGTTTCGTCTTGCTTTCAGCGCGATGCTCATCAGGAACGCCGTAATCCCGCCCAAAGGAATGCTGATGGCGAGCGCAGTCACCAGATGCACCCGCATCTCGGGGATCGGCGCATCCACCAGCAGCAGTCCACCCAGAGTCAGCAGAGCAATCCCGCCAATCGTTAGCACTCCATGCGATGCGAACTTAGCCTCAGCGGCAAACAAAGCGAACGCGCCCAAAATCAGCACCAAAGCCGCAAAGCGCGTAGGCAGCAAATTCAGCGCAAAAGCCGCAACCAGAATGAACACAACGCCGACAGTCCCTGGAATGATCGCCCCGGGGTGATTGAACTCGACGTACAACGAAAGCGCACCAATCGCCAGGATCAAAAACGCGATGTTCGGATCCATCAGGTACGCCAGAATCTTCTCCTTCAGCGTCATACCAAACACAGAGACCGGCTGATTCACCAACTTCAGTGTCACATCCTGCCCATTGAACCGCTTGAAACTTTTTCCGTCGATCTGTTTGAACAAATCTGTTTCGTTCGACGCCACATAGTCGATCAAATGCTGCGCCAACGCTTCCTGATCGGTGAACGACTTCGATTGCCGTACGGTACTCTCCGCCACCTCAACATTGCGTCCCCGGCGCGATGCAACAGACCTCATCAACGCGGCCGCATCGTTCTCCATCTTCTCTTTCATCACGTCATCCATCTTGCCGCCACCAAGAATGACCGGATGGGCCGCTCCCGTATTTGTGCCAGGAGCCATGGCCGCGATGTCGGCAGACTCGAGAATGAAAAATCCCGCCGATGCCGCACGGCTGCCACTCGGAGTGACATAAATAATGACGGGAACCGCCGAGGTCGTGATGTGCTCGATGATCTGCCGGGTCGAGTCGACCAGCCCACCCGGCGTATTGATCTCAATCAAAACAGCTGAATCGTTTCGACGCGCCGCCTCCGCAATGGCCCGCGCAATGTATTCCTCGCTGATCGGCTGAATCGTGTCATCAACAACAATCTTCAGAATCTCCGCCGAAGCCGGACGCGACAAAACCAGAACGCCGACAACGCAGAAGATAAAGCTCAAGGCAGAAAATTTCTTCATAGCCAGCTTCCTCGAAGCCAACATTCCCAGTCACCCCTCCGGCTTTGAAAGGGCGCGGCTTCCAGCCGCGCCGTCAGCTTCTATTTTCTTCCTATTTCCGCGCCCCGGAGCGAATTTCTTGCGCGCCATCTTGAGCTTTGGTAACCACAGCAGGCGCATCCGGCGCAGTCCAACCGGGAAGGTAAGTACTGCCCGTAATCAGCCTCGCTCCACGCTCATAGGTAAAGTACGACCAAGCCCACTGTATGAAGACCAGGATCCGGTTGCGAAAACCGATCAGAAAGAAAATGTGTACAAACAGCCACGAAAGCCACGCAATAAATCCCGAGATATGAATCTTCCCGAACTGCGCAATACCTGCGGACCGGCCAATCGTCGCCAGGCTCCCCTTGTCCCAATAATGAAACGGTTTGCGGGCGCTCTTTGATCTCTTCCCGTCCGCAGATTCCGTTTCCTCGCGGATGACTTTCGCCACGTACTTGCCCTGCTGGATCGCGTTCGGAGCCACGCCAGGCAGCAACTTCCCCTTCTCATCCTTGGCCGCAGCAAGATCGCCGATCACAAAAACTTCGGGATGTCCGGCCAGCGTGAGATCCGGCTCAACGGGAACTCTGCCCGCGCGGTCGACCGACTTTGTGAGTATTTTTCCCAGAGGAGATGCAGCAACTCCGGCAGCCCACAAGATAACGGTCGCCGGAATCCGAGTGTTGCCGAACTGCACCGCGCCTGCTTCCACCTGCGTGACCAAGGTGGAAGTCCGCACCTCCACGCCCAGATGTTTAAGCTGCTCTTCCGCACTGCGCGAGAGATCCTCCGCATATGTGGGCAATACGCGGGGACCCCCTTCAAGCAAAAGGATGTGAGTTCGCGCCGGATCGATCGACCGAAAATCATGCGCCAATGCATACCGGCTGATCTCGGCTAGGGTTCCAGCAAGCTCCACGCCCGTAGGTCCTCCGCCGATGACGACAAAATTCAGCGGCGTGTCTCCTTCTCCGCTGGCCGCCTGTCGCTCCGCGAGTTCAAACGCCAACAACACGCGCCGCCGGATCTCCAGTGCATCTTCAATCGTCTTCAGTCCCGGTGCATATGGCTCCCACTCGTCATGGCCGAAATACGAATGCGTCGCGCCAGCCGCCACAACTAAATAGTCATATGGCACGTTCGTTTCAGCTGTCTCCACAACGCGCTTTTCCAGATCGATCCCAATCACGTCGCCCATCAAAACTTCGATGTTCTTGTGCGAGCTCAGAATCGAGCGGATCGGGGCGGCGATCTCACCCGGCGACAAGCCCGCCGTCGCCACCTGGTACAGCAGCGGCTGGAATGTATGAAAGTTCTTGTGATCGATAACCGTGATCTGCACTGCCGCATTCCCCAGCGACCGCGCGGCATTCAGTCCACCGAATCCCGCACCCACTATGACAACCCGAGGTCTCTCGCTCATATTGCTGCTCCATGCCTTACCTCTATAAGATTCACGCAATGGCCGACGGTTCCATAAGTTCTTCAGCCGGCAGTCTGCCAACCGCCACTCCGGCGTTCACCCGCTGGTTGATGCCGTCCGTCAGCGACTTGTTGTTTGTCGCCATCCTCGCGACTCTGCTGTTCACGCCACTCTCAGTGAAACTCCTGAACGATGCCGGAACGGGATGGCACATCCGTACCGGACAATTCATCGCCGCAACGCATCACATCCCACGAGTCGATCCTTTTTCTTCCCAGATCAATAAACCATGGTTCGCTTGGGAATGGCTCTATGACGTCGTCATTGGTCAATTCGAGACAAACTGTGGCCTCAACGGAGTCGTCTGGTTTACCGCACTAGTCATCGCTGCGGTGTTCGCCTGCGTGTTCCATCTGTTAATTGCGCGAGGAACGAATCTGTTCAGCGTTCTCATCCTCACGCTCTTGGCAATCGGCGCATCGATGATTCACTTCCTTGCTCGCCCCCACGTGTTGAGTTGGCTCTTCGTGGTTGCGTGGTTCTGGATCGTCGATTCAACCGAATCAGAAATCCCCATTCGCACCCGGCACCGCAAACTCTGGCTCCTACCGCTACTCATGGTGGTCTGGGTCAACGTGCACGGTGGATTTCTCCTCGGCTTCGTTCTCCTCTTTATTTATTGGCTCGGATCTTTGCGAACCTGGTGGAAGCTGGAAGCGTCGCGCATTGAAGAGTCATTACAAAAAATAGCGGCAGGGAAGAGAACTCGCGACCTTTTCTTGATTGGACTCGTCTCCTTCATAGCAAGCCTCGTGAACCCTTACGGATGGAAGCTGCACGAGCACATCCTCGGCTATCTCTCGAATCGCTTCCTCATGAGCCACATCGAGGAATTCCAGTCCCCCAACTTCCACAACATTGCCCCGCAATGTTTCCTCGTCATTCTTCTGCTCACGGTTGGAGTCACCGCATGTAGGGGAAAGCAGTTAAAGTTGAGCCACATCCTGCTGGTTTTGTTTTCCATTTACGCAGGTCTTTACTCGGCCCGGAACATCCCCACATCTTCGATTCTGCTGGTCTTGATCATCGGACCATTGCTCCCATCGCTCAGTGGCACAGGATTTTTCCCGAGAATGCAGGCGGTAGATTCGCAGATGCGCGGCCATCTCTGGCCAATCGCAGCCACCCTCCTGACTCTTGCGATTGCCGTTAACGGTGGTCATATAGGTTCGCAACCGCTGATGGACGCGCACTTCTCACCCACTCGTATGCCGGTAGGCGCAGTGAACTACCTGCAGAGCAACACAATCGAGGGTCCGGTCCTCAGCCCGGATTATTGGGGCGGATATCTGATCTACCGCCTCTACCCCCACAACAAAGTTGTCATCGACGACCGCCACGACTTCTATGGCGAACCGTACCTGAAGTCCTACCTGAAGATGATCCACGTCGAGCCCAACTGGGACCAATTTCTGAGCGGACGAGCCGCCTGCATCGTGTTGCCCAGGAACTCCGCCCTGGCAGCAATACTCAACCGAACGCCTCAATGGAGCAGTGTCTATAATGATGATCTCGCTATAGTCTTTGTTCCCACCAAAGGGCCTGTCCGATGACGGAAAACATGTTTGGATTGTTCTGCAAGAACATTCTCGTCTCTTCCGCAATCGCGTCAATACTTGTACTGACAGCCTGTTCCGGGTCGTCCGGATCCAATTCGTTCAATCAAGGCGGCAATCCGCCACCCGTCAATCCCGTTGGATCGAACCTCACGCAGATCAGTTCCGACCCATACACCATCGGCCCCGGACAGCATGCCACCGAAGTCGAACCGCACATGATCGCGAACGGTTCCACGCTGGTCGCCGCCTTTCAGACGGGACGCATTTCCCAAGGCGGAGGCACCGACATCGGCTGGGCCACATCGACCGACGCTGGCAAGACCTGGAAGCACGGCTTTCTTCCCGGCCTCACCACAGGCGAAGGAAGCGGTCCCTACGACGCCGCCAGCGACCCGGTGGTCGCCTACGACGCGGCCCATCAAGTCTGGATGATCGCCTCGCTCCCTCTCTCGGCCACCACCGCCACTCCCGCCGTCGCCGTCAATCGCTCCACCGACGGAGGCCTCACCTGGCAGTCTCCGGTCAACGTGAGCCTCTCGGGCTCGAGTTCCGACAAGAACTGGGTCGCCTGCGACACCTGGCCCGCCAGTCCGCATTACGGCAACTGCTACATGCAGTGGGACGATCCCGGCAACAACGATCGCATCCTGATGAGCACCTCCACCGATGGCGGCCTGACCTGGACTCTCGGCGTCGCAACTCCCAGTCAGGTAACGGGAATCGGAGGCCAGCCTCTAGCTCAACCAAACGGCACTGTCGTCGTGCCCATCGAGACTTTTGTTGGCGCTACGGCGGCAAATATCTCGGCGTTCCTATCTGCCGATGGCGGCGCAACCTGGACCGATCCCGTCACCATCTCCAACGTTCAATACCACGCCGATGCAGGCGGCCTTCGCAGCGGCCCGCTGCCTTCCGCCGCCATCGACGGCGCCGGAAATATCTGGGTCGTCTGGGAAGACTGCCGCTTCCGAGCATCGTGCACCACGAATGATCTCGTCTACAGCACTTCTGCCGACGGCTCGAATTGGTCCGCCGTCACTCGAATTCCCATGGACGACACAACCAGCACGGTCGATCACTTCATCCCCGGCCTCGGCATCGATCCCGCCACCTCCGGCGCAAGCGCGCACATTGCGCTGCACTACTACTATTACTCGCAGAATCAGTGTGACGTCACCACTTGCCAGCTTTTCGTCGGATACATCTCCTCCGCCAATGGCGGAGCCACGTGGAGCGATCCCTCACAAATCACCGCCGCACCCATGCAGCTCAGTTGGCTGCCAGACTCGCAAAATGGATTGATGGTCGGAGACTACGTCGCCACAGCCTTCATCAACGGAATCCCACACGGCGTATTCGCAGTAGCCCAAGCGAAGTCGGGATCATCTTTCGCCGAAGCCACCTATACCGCACAAGGACTCGCAGTCGCGGAAAAAGGGAATCAGCGCTCCTCGAAATTAGACCGACCACTGCACAAACTCTCAGACCGTATCGAGAGGGAAGTCCCGGAAAAACGAATCCCACCGCTGCGTAGAAGCAAGAAGTAGTGGTGTGTGTGGGGCGGACGCCTTCGTCCGCCAGCCGATGCGAAGCGAGGCGAGGTGTTATGACCATCACGCGCAGGGAACTACTAAGCCAGTCTGCTGCACTAGCCGCAGCCTCCGGCACCCGATTCGCCAGCCTGGGCTTGCCAAAAGATAACGCCACTCCCAACCAAAAGCCGAAACTCGTAGTCGTAGGCGCACATCCCGACGATCCCGAATCCGGCTGCGGCGGCACCATCGCCCTTCACACCAGCCTCGGCCACGAAGTCACCATCCTCTATCTCACCCGCGGAGAAGCCGGCATCGAAGGCAAAACTCATCAGGAAGCCGCAACCATTCGCACGGCAGAGAGCGAAAAGGCATGCGAAATCCTGAAAGCGCGACCGATGTTCGCCGGACAAATCGATGGTGACACCGAACTCAATCGCACCCGTTACGCCGACTTTCGCAAGATACTAGATAGCATTCATCCCGACATCGTTCTCACACACTGGCCGGTCGACAGTCACCGCGACCATCGCGCCGCCTCTTTGCTGACTTACGACGCGTGGCTCGAAAGCGGCAAGAAGTTCGCGCTCTACTACTACGAGGTCGATCAGGGCGAGCAGACGCAGATCTTTCATCCCACGCATTACGTCGACATCACGCAAACCGAGAGCCGCAAGCACGCCGCCTGCGACGCTCACGCCAGCCAGCAGCCGGAAACAAGTTTCTACATCCTGCACGACATGATGAACCGCTTCCGCGGCATGGAATGCGGCGTCAAGTTCGCCGAGGCCTTCGTCCGCCACAATCAAAGCGTCCCGCTAGAAAGCTTGTAACGAAAATGAGCCATGATGGGTGTCCCATCTCTCCCTGATTTTGGGAGGAGTGGGGATTTGACTCTGTGCAGGTTGCACGGTTGCGATTGTGGCGTGAGTGGAAAATCTGATTGTGTGGGACGCGGGTTGCACAAGAGACGGAAAAGACGTTTTGTCATTCGGAGCGCGTGCGCAGTCGAAGGATATATGAGTGGCGATGTTGAGTGTCATTGCGATTTCCGCGTCCTGTCCCCATTCCTAGTAGAAGTGCCAGTTGTGAGGCATCAGTGCTGCCTCAATCATGGGCTCTGTCAGGCTTGCGAATGGGACCGACAGGACTGCTTTTTGCGCTTTTGCTCCTCTGCGACCTCTGTTGCGGCCAAGACCTCACGCCTCGAGCATATGTCATCACCCCAATCCACACCAACGCCGTCATCCTGACGTATGGATACTTCAACGGTACGGTTCTCTTCGATCCAACCATTCCCGTCACGAACGTAACATCCGAGACAAACCTGTCCGCTCTGAGCGTCTTTCACACGTTCAATTTCTTCGGTCGGTCCGCCAGTTTCACGGCCACCCTGCCTTACTCTGTCGGCCGACTCCGCGGCATGGTGACGGGCGCACCCACAGAGGGGGAAATCCGCCGCTCTGGCCTCCTTGATGCAACCTTTCGTGCATCCGTCAACCTGAAAGGCGGGCGAGCAATGGACGTCAAAGAGTACGCGCGGTGGCGTCAGAAAACGCTCTTGGGTGCAAGTCTTACGCTGGTCACCCCAACCGGACAATATGATCCCACGCGACTCATCAATCAAGGCTCGAATCGTTGGGCGTTTAAACCAGAAATTGGATTGTCACGCCGGGTTGGACATTGGATATTCGATGCCTACGGCGCCGCGTGGTTCTTCACGGAGAATCCTGAATTCTTCTCCCATAACGCCTTTTCTCCCGGAACGAACAGCAGAACGGAATCTCCTGTCGGCGCCGGTGAGAGCCATATCAGTTACGATTTCAAGCCTCGGCTTTGGACCTCATTGGACATCAACTTCTGGACGGGAGGGCAGACCAGCATCAATGGAGTAAAAAATGTTGCTAGTCTGCAAAAAAGCTCGCGGATCGGCGGCACAATTTCGGTGCCCGTAAGCACCCATCAGGCTCTGAAGTTCAGTTATAGCAATGGCGCCTATGTTCGCTATGGGGGAGACTATCAAAATGTCTCTGTAGCTTGGCAATATTCCTGGCACGGCAGACCGAATTGAAATCTTTATAAAGCAATGTAAGTCACGAACCGTCGCGAGCCTGCTTGTTCGCTCGATAGGCGGTGGCGCATTAAGCTGCTTCCACACCCTCCCGCCTGAATTTCCAATCTCGCTTCTGCTGGGTTCAAAACCGAAATCGCCTTCATTCCTGCATCGCGCAAGGGTCGGATGCCGCACGATCAATTGCTCTTCGCTCGGGCCGACTGAAGATGCAGTGTCTCTCTCCATGGCCTGCGATCGATATTGGTATGCTCTAGTGATGAAGACCGTTGTACATCGCCGAGCCGTGGCGCAACGCGGGAAATCCCTGGAGTATTTCACGATTGGGTGGAACGTTCTTGAGGGTCTCGTGGCGATTGTTTCTGGAGTAGTGGCCGGCAGCATCTCTCTGGTGGGATTCGGAATTGATAGCTTCATAGAAGTAACGTCTGGCACGGTACTGCTCTGGAGAATGTCAGTGGACGCCGACGCGCTGAGTCGGGAACGAAATGAGAAGCGCAGCTTGCGTCTCGTTGGCATCTGCTTCTCGTCACTCGCCCTTTATGTCGGGTACGAGTCTGTATCGGATCTCTTCCATAAAAAAGCTCCTGAGCACAGCATTCCGGGAATTGTCCTCGCTTGCGTATTCCTTGTCGTCATGCCGCTTCTGTCGCGGGCAAAGAAGAGGGTCGGCAACGAACTCGGCAGCGCAGCTATGCACGCCGATGCCAAACAGACGGACTTCTGTGTCTACCTGTCGGCGATTCTACTTACGGGCTTGCTGCTCGACCTCACTCTCGGATGGTGGTGGGCAGACCCGCTTGCTGCGCTCGTCATGGTCCCGATCATTGCTAAAGAAGGGATTGATGGAGTCCGCGCCAAGGCTTGCTGCGATTAGCAACGTTGCTTGACTCCTCCGCGAAAGCCAAGGTTGCGCGTGTCATCTCGAAATCAGACATGAACGTAACGATGAGGACGGGAATATTACTGCAGCGATCGTAGGATGCGTGCGCCTGGCAGGCAGTGTTTTCTGGGGCTGGATGATCATCGAGTGCGCCACCAGGGAGCCTCGGAAGGAAATGAAAAGCTGGTCTGGATCTTGATTATCGTGTTCACGCATTGGATCGGCGCAGCTATCGATTACTTTGCCGAAAAGATTTCAGCCGCAAAGCAACGACAGATTGCAGCCCACAGCCTGCCCTGAGGTGAAGCCGAAGGGGCGTAAGCCGTGGGAGAAAAAGAAGAACACAAAGCAAGCTCCGTAGGAGCGAAATGCCGACGACACCAATTCAGTGTGGCGCGCGCGCCCCCGCGCGCGAAAACCGGATACAGTATGAACAGAGTCTAGAGAACGCCACTATTCGTACCACGGTGGAAAGAGCGGCCCTTCAGGGCCGCGTGAAGCGCCCCAAAAAAGACTCCAGGGGGCCACTCGCGGACAGCCAAGATGATTTCCCCTCCACTCATCATCCTGTGATCGCGCATTTTGAGCGCAATGGCTTATTTTCGACAATTGAGGAGCAACTCTCGGAATACAACGGTAACTTGACGCAGACAATCACGCGATTACGATTTGTGTGTGAACGGCCAGAGAATATTTCGACTCGTCTTGATCATCATCCCCAATGGCATTCTTTTCTTCTTCGCAGTAACTGATTTGCTGAGTCATTCCGAAGTGCTTTATTGGCGGCTCTTCGCAGGAGGAGTCTGTGCGGGATTAGCTCTTGGAGTGACTTTCGAACTCTTCCACCGCAAGGCGGCGAGGTTGTTGAATGTCGGTGTCCCCGTCCTCACAGGAGTTGTTCTTGCGTCATCTGTCATCTGGCTTCCGATACTGGCGAAATCTCAGCACTGGGAGCACCCCGGCGATGCTTATGAAGGAGCACCGTTCCTCCTGATCTTTTCGCTTGTGCCGTTCTTCTTGGCGGCTATGACGGAAGTGATGTACCGCGTGATCGACGTCAGCCCGAATGCGCGGCAGGACAGTGACTGCGCTTAATTGACCAAATATCCTGTGGCTGTTGAAAAACTCTTTCGACCGGAAATCGCAAAAACAAAATTGCGTTAGCAAGCGTTTTAAGCGATCTTCTCGAATTTCAAGGCATTTTGTATCCCCGAAATTTTGACCATTTCCGCCGAAACAGGAGTTTTTCAACAGGCACTCTCCCTTGCACTCATCGTTGCGAACTCCCTGATTTTTGTCGGCCTCATGCCTCCCGGTGACATCGGATGCGTAGAATGAGGGGAGACACTGTATCAGCAAATGAGAGGCAGGGGGCAAGTGGCCATGGAATCAAAGACTGAACGCAATCCCGAATCAAATCCAGCCAAGGCAGAGGCCCACATCAAAAGTGCACACCAGATTCTAAAGGCATTGCAAGAGAAGATCGGCGAACATCCAGAAATCGGCGCGGCCATTACGAAGCTGGAGATGGCGCTGAATGATCTGGCGATCCAAACTGGCGGCGTGCTGTAGCGGACGGGCGTGGCGTGGCTAAGGCGGTCAGAAGATCACTGTAGATAAATCGCAATTTCACTCATCGTCCGAACGTGCCGATCTGAATCAAATCGAAAGTAGTCGAAATCTGAGTGTTAAGGCCTGGCTACGACAGTTACGGCTAGAGAGCCTCTGTTACGGTGTCTAATCATTTAAGAAGGTGAACCATTGCCGCTTTCTGATTAGACTCGCATGCGCCTTAGATTGAAATACGCGCTTCCGCTGGTGCAGACGCTGGTAGCGGTTGTCCTCCTCGTGTGGACGTCCCGTTGGGAAAGGGCGCTGATGCGTATTCAGGACATGCCCGGAACGCCTCCTTCTTTCACACTTCTCATAGCCATCAATGCTCCGCTAGCGATGCCCCGAATGCTAGTTTATCGCTATCTGCCCGGCTGGTGGGATGCCATAACTCTCATTGTAGCGATTGCGGTGTTTTGGCATTGGGTGGCATTGAATATCGAGTCTTGGCGGCGAAGTCGCCGCCCTTTCTTGTTTTCATGGACTCCATTGAGACTGGTGGGAGACACGATAGCCGTTGGTATCGGCGTGATGTGGATTGTCGTACTTCTGCACAATCGTGCGTATAGCCTTCCACCGCTTTTTTCATGGACAGACTGGCTGTGGTTTGTTCCATGCATATCTCTTCCAATCTTGTGGTCCGCGGTCTTGATTCTGCTGTTCGGACGTGACTTAGTTTCAATGCCTTCTGCACTCCAAAGCCAAATCAGACGGTCTCAGATTGACGTAACATCCTGTAGGTGTTGAAAAATCTCCATCTCTAACAATGTCGGCGATGTCAAGCACGTTTTCGAGCACACTTCTGCATGCACTCAAAGAAGAGCGCCATTTCGCTCTCGTAGTTGGTTTGCGCCTTTCCACCCAGGGCTCGCTCTGAATCGTTCGGGTCAGGAACTCGGTCCGACCCAGCCATCTCTTCGATCACTCACTGCGATCAAGATTCTCTTCTTCGAACTCCCTTACTTAATGGGAGCGGGATGCCCAATCATTACGTCGGTGATGGACTGCTCACCATCGGGATTTCCGGGCTCTCCCGCATGCGAACCGAGCTTCTGCGTCTGGCACCTTTGGTGGTTAGCGCTTCCAAAGTTTACTCGGGCCTGGGAGCCGACATTGTTTATGGAATCATTTAGGTCAAGATCCCGCTGGGAACACCCCTGTTGCTTTTTACAGGTCACTGTGCGACTGGGACCTGTTAAACGTGTACCCCTCGCGCCATTTGTTCCAGACTAGTTCCGCGTTAGCTACGGGGTTCGTCATGATTACTCTCTTTTTGGTTTTCCTGGTGTCGATGGTTGCGCCTGCAATCGCGGTCACTTTACTTACGATTGCCGATGCTTTCAAGGCTCACCACAGATTCCCGCTCCGTTAGCGTCGCCCGTTAACGCCAATCCTGGGCAGTGCACCTTGAAGGGTTGAACGAGAGGAGTATTGGCATGGCAAACACATCAGGAACCCGGTCGGCTACGAAGACTTTCGAGAGGACGTCCGTCGTCGCTGCGTACATAAGGAGGTAAACCATCATGCGTGGTGTGAGCGAGATTGGACGTTTCCTGCTGATCTTCGGAGTCTTGGTGCTCGGTGTCTACGTCGGTACGCGTGTCTATACGGCCGTTTCTTCACGGTCGGAAGCCCGGGCAGTAGAGAACAGGCCACCGGAGAGCGCGCAACCTGTCCCTCAGGAACCTGCTGCCAAGACTGCCGCGTTCAGCTTTGTGGTTAAGGAGCCTGATTTTAGTCTCTGGTCGCCGCAGCGAATCAAGCATTACCAGCAGAGTTTGTCAGCACAACTCGGCATGCCAGTCGCACTGCTCAAAATTCCAAAGATCCGACTGGAAGTGCCTGTGCTGGAAGGAACCGATGACCTGACCATGGATCGCGCGGTTGGGTTCATTGCCGGTACGGCCCGACCTGGAGAAGATGGCAATATCGGCATTTCGGGTCATCGCGATGGTTTTTTCCGTGGGCTAAAAGACATTCGAGAAGGAGACGGGATCGAACTCGTCTCGGCGAGAGGAACGGATACGTACACGATTGACCGCATTGTGCTTGTTAAGCCAACCGATGTTTCTGTATTAGCACCGCGGCAGCGACCATCGGTCACCCTGGTAACTTGTTATCCGTTCTACATCGCCGGTAGTGCACCCAAACGCTACATAGTGCAGGCGTCGATAAACGAGTCTGAGCCACGCTAGTTGGTGCAATCCTGAGTACACGCAAAATGCTAAGGAACAGACCGATTTCGGTGGGGCGCTTCAGTATCGTTTTCATCTACGGATTGCTCACACTGCCGTCGTTGGCTCAAAGGTATAACTTCAATGTTGGCGCAGGTCCCGGCTTTCCTTTGAGCACGACCAGTGATTTCGCTCATACGTCTTACAATTTCGTGGCCGGTGCCGGGCCTAACCTCACTCCCCACGTGAAACTGAATGCTGAGTTCATGTTTCATGGCATTCCGGTTCAGGACAACATCATCCAGCAGTTCGGCTTTTCGGATATAAAGGGCAGGTTGTATTCCCTGACCGGCAATGTGATCGTTGGATCTTCGATCGGATATGGGAAGAGTGCCTATTTAATTGGCGGCGGGGGCTGGTACCGCCGCACCATTGAGGCTAAGCAGACAGTTTTGAGCGTCGGTGAAATCTGCGAGCCGTGGTGGTGGTGGGACGCTCAGTGCGTTAACGGCATAGTTAGCAGCGAGGTGACGGTGGGATCCCGAACTTCATCTGCCGGCGGATTTAACCTCGGCGGAGGACTTACCTTCCGACTAGGAGAGTCCAGTTCGAATTTTTATGCTGAAGTGCGATACCACCGGGCGTTCACCAGGAACGGTGACACGACTGTTTTGCCGGTCACGTTTGGTATACGTTGGTAATGCCCCACATTTTCCAGTCTTCTGCAGGCGCCACAGCATGACTTATTCGTGCGATCTTGACTGACGAAATCCTGATTGCACTCGTTGGGGAGACCCTATTCTCTGGGTACTCCGCCAACCTCGGTGATTCCTTTGGCTCGGCGATACTCATCACGTCTTTCATCGCTCGCGGGTATGCCTCTACTGCGCTTTCAACGCTGCCGCCAGCGTGTTTCATCAGGTCACAAATCGCAAGAATTGTGGCCAGGGTTTGATCGTCTGGCATAAAATCCTCCTCAAAACAGGCTCATTTAGGACGCAAAATCTCGCGGCCCGCGAATTGACTGTCGCAACATCCCGATTACGCTCAGAACCGCATCATGGGTTGTGGCAATCCGACCTCCGGTATAGGGTATTGTCCATGAAAAAGGGAATTCTCACGCTGCTTTTGTTGCTCGGTTCAATTACGATCGCACCAGCTCAGCAAGGAGGAGAGCCGACCGGGGAAAAGTCCTCGGATTGCGACGGCCACAAGACATCCTCTGGAGACTGCATTTCCCCACCACATCCAACCTATTCTCCCGACCCCGTGTACCCTATAAAGGAAAGAAACACAGGTCACGAGGGATCGGTTGGCATACTTCTTGTGGTCGATAGCGAAGGCGTGCCAACGGACATCAGTGTCTCTCGCTCGCTTAGCCCCGCCTTTGATACCGCAGCCTTAGAAGCTGTGAAGGCTTGGAGGTTTGCACCGGCAACCAAGAATGGCAAACCAATAACAGCGAAGATTGACCTACAAGTGGAGTTCCACGCCACTAGTAGGAGGTGATTCTTCGCTGCGATGTTTTTCGCCAACGGTTTTAACTGACGAAAAATCCCCATAACGCTCAAAATGCCCCGGCAGGGGTTCTGAGTGTAACCGCCGATAACGCTCGTTGACGCCCTCCAGCTACCAGGTCCTCGCGTTGTAGACGGGATCAGAAGTTCTATTGAGGGTCGTTGCCTTCCACATCATCGCTATAGGTGGCCGTGGCATTGGGTTTTGCTTTCGTCTTCGTGGGTTTCTTGGATGGATACACTCGCCCTGCACTGAAATGGCCGCGGTTCTCGACATCGTAGTTTTTGGGCAACGGTGGGATCATCGCCGCGCCGCCTTCGATTTGTCCGATTCGTCTGAGAATGATTTCGGGCCGGCCGTCGTAGGCCTTGACGCTGCCTCGGACCTCGATGGTGCGGCCGACCAAACGGCGTATGTCCCCAACATCTTTCAGATCGTGAGCGAAGACAACGACCGTGAATGGACAAGACATCTGGTCTTCGCAGAAGTCAAGGAAGTGAACTCCTTTCGCCCCGACTTTCACTTTCAATACTTTGCCGGTTACGCATTTGGTTTCGCCGATGTGTTGGCCGGCTTCGTGGATCGCGATGCAATCGGAAGCGGACAGCAGGGAAGGGCTTACCAGGACAGCGATGAACACCGCGAGTAGATGCGGAATGGATTTCAACCATTCATGTCGTGCTGCCGGGCTTTGTCCGGCCGAACGGATGAAGGCGTCCGTCCCCACACGAGCTTGTATTGTGACAGCAGCTTGTTCGCGCACTCTCCGATTTTAGAAACGCCCTGACTACTTTGTATGTGATCCGATGGAATTATTCGCGGCGGAGTTCCAGAACGGAACTGAGTGAACAACAAATGACCCTTACCTGCAGCCCGCGTGTTATGGACAGGTGAAGCTCGCGGAGCCACTGACTACGGTTTTCGTGGTCCCGCTCATCGGCGCGTTTGGATCCGTGGGAGCAAAAGCGGACACTTGCGCCATCGATCCCGGGCTCGCGTTGCCGCAGTCGATCACATAGGGCTGAGTGCTCAATGAATATGTGTACTGGGGAGGCGGAGGCGCCAAAAGCCCATTCGACCAGTCCACCGGCAACGGAGTTACAGTCATGGGGGAAGCAGAGAAAGTACCGGTCGCGACGAACTGAATGCGCGTGCCAACGATAGTCTTGCTGATGCTGATGGATTGAAGTTCCCGGCTTTGTCCGCCTCCGCAGCAGAGGCTCAGAAGAACAAAAGGAAAGAGAAGGGAAGAACACCACAACCGATGCATGGCGGACCTCCTGAAGGATTGGAACATCCGTGGCACCAGGAAGTTGCCCCATCCTTCAACCAAATAGGGGCATTGGGGGCCGGTTAGCTGGGCCCCCTGATCCTGAGACGTACCACGATGAGGGAAGTTACTTAAACGACTTTACAGCGGCGGCTTCGTCGTCTTTCACGTCGAAAACCGTATACAGTTTGGTGATCTGGAGCAGATCGTTGACTTTCTTGGTGAGATTGAGCAGTTTAAGCTCGCCACCCTGGTTCTTGGTGGTGGTGAAGGCGCTGACCAGCTCACCGATGCCTGAGCTGTCGATGTAGTTCACATCGGCCAGATTCAGCACGATCTTCTTGTTGCCCTTGCTCAGCAGGTCTCGCACGCTGTCGCGAAGGATCACGCTGCCCTCGCCGAGCGTGATGCGCCCGCTGCAATCCACAATGGTCACTCCATCCACCTGCCGAGTACTGACTTTCATTGTCACTGGGAAGCCTCCTTGCCGCCCTCGGTTGACCCGTGGACGCGCTTAATCAGTTTGAGTTCGGTACCCGTCGAGGACGGGCGAATCTCCACCACATCCATAAACGAGCGCATTAGAAAAATTCCGCGCCCTGAGGTTTTCAGCAGATTCTCCGGCGCCAGGGGGTTTGGGATCTTGCTAAGATCCATTCCCTTGCCCTGATCGCGTATGGTGATAATCAGCTCTTCGCCGATTCGCTCGAATGCGAGCGTCACCTTTTTGTCCGGAGCATACGCATTTCCGTGCAGGACGGCATTGACCGCTCCCTCGCGGACTGCCATGGAAATCTGCATCACTTCGTCGTCGCCGAAGCCGAGTTCGGTAGCAACGCGGGTGGCTTTCTCCTCAGCGCTGTCAATTGTCTCGAGAGAGGAGTCAAGCGTGTAAGAGACCCGTTGTTCGGTCATGGCCATGAACGAAGTGTGTACGAAGTATACGGCCTGGAAGGGCCAAAATGCAGGAAACCCGTCCTTGGGCGCTCGCCGAATGAGATTCCCGGCGAATGCGGTAGTTTGCCTGTCGAACACAGAATTGTCAACGGAGGATGCGGAGGATTGTCATACCACAATAGAAATGTCCCCATCTTGGCCACAATAGAAATGTCCCCCAGTTATAGGTTCACCAAGCCGCAGAAAATATCGGTGTTTTCATTTGTTGATAGCGATTGC
>Ga0335081_10008192_pt1 | contig 16753 bp, 11 predicted proteins | sample Lox_Sample_35_FD_206713 | JGI IMG/M metagenome (GOLD analysis project Ga0335081, IMG submission 206713) | Soil microbial communities from Loxahatchee National Wildlife Refuge, Florida, United States - Lox_Sample_3.5 | ecosystem: Environmental > Terrestrial > Soil > Wetlands | place: USA... | reverse complement strand
GACCACGTAGACCGCGTTGGAGGTCTCGCAGGCGACGTACACGACGCGATCGTCGGCGCTCACGGCCACGCCCTCGGGCTCGGTGCCGACGGGCACGCTGACCCTGAGGCGCCCCGTGGCGAGATCGATCGCCGAGAGCTGGCCGCTGTCCTCGTTGGAGACGTACAGCACCTTGCCGTCGTGCGACAGCGCGAACGTCTCCGGGTCGATGCCGCTCGGGTAGATGTTGAGAAGGCGCTGCGAGGCGAGGTCGATCACCCCGATACCGTCGTAGCGATGGTCAGGCGGAGGCAGCTTTGATTCGTCGACACCGGGTCCCGCCGCGGGCGAGCCCGTCAGCGCCACGTACAGCCGCCTGCGATCCGGGGAGATCACGATGCCACGCGGCCGTTTGCCCACGGCGATCCGCCCGAGCACGCGCGCGCTCTGCGGGTCGACTATCACCACGTCGCCGCCGCGCTCGTCCGAGACATACAGCCGCTCGGCCGCAGCGGGAGTGCCCGCCCCGGCGGCCGGCATTAGGACACTCAGCAACACCGCCACCGCGGCGGCCGGCCGCCGCCGCCGGTGGCCGTCGCTGCCTCGCGCGCTCACTCAATACCTGACCACGCTGCGGATCGACTCGCCTCTATGCATGAGATCGAAGGCGTCGTTGATCTTCTCGAGCGGCATCACATGAGTAATCAGATCGTCGATGTTGATCCTCTTATCCATGTACCAGTCGACGATCCTCGGCACGTCGGTGCGCCCGCGTGCGCCGCCGAACGCGGTCCCCTTCCACACGCGCCCGGTGACCAGCTGGAAGGGCCGGGTCTTGATTTCCTGGCCGGCGCCGGCGACGCCGATGATGACCGACACGCCCCAGCCGCGGTGGCAGCACTCGAGCGCCTGGCGCATCAGATCGACGTTGCCGACACACTCGAAGCTGTAGTCGGCGCCGCCGTCGGTGAGGCTGACGAGGTGCTGCACCAGATCTCCGCCCACCTCCTTGGGGTTCACGAAGTGCGTCATGCCGAAGCGCTCGGCGAGCACCTTGCGGCGCGGATTGATGTCGACGCCGATGATCTTGTTCGCGCCCACCAGGCGTGCGCCCTGAATGACGTTGAGCCCGATCCCGCCCAGGCCGAACACCACGACGTTCGCACCCGGCTCGACCCTGGCGGTGTTGATGACGGCACCGATCCCGGTCGTCACACCGCAGCCGATGTAGCAGACCTTCTCGAACGGGGCGTCCTCGCGGATCTTCGCGACCGCGATCTCCGGCAACACCGTGAAGTTCGAGAACGTCGAGCACCCCATGTAGTGGTGCACCATCTGGCCGCCGAGCGAGAAGCGGCTGGTGCCGTCGGGCATCACGCCCTTGCCCTGGGTCGCGCGGATCGCCGTGCACAGATTGGTCTTCCTCGACAGGCAGCTCTTGCACTGGCGGCATTCCGGCGTGTAGAGCGGGATCACGTGATCGCCCTTCTTCACCGAGCTCACGCCCGGGCCCACCTCGACGACGATGCCGGCGCCTTCGTGCCCGAAGATGACGGGAAACAAGCCCTCGGGGTCCGCTCCCGAGCGCGTGAACTCGTCCGTGTGGCAGATCCCGGTCGCCTTCAACTCCACCAGCACCTCGCCGCTCTTCGGCCCATCCAGATCGACGGTCGTGATCTCGAGCGGCTTGCCCGCGGCGTAGGCGATTGCGGCGCGTGTTTTCATGACTGGCAGATCTCCGGTCGCACTTCCATGGCCCTATGCGGCAAGGACACCCTTCGCCTTGGCAGCGTGGGTCGCGATCAGGTCCATCAGCTCCGGCGACAGGCAGTCGTACGGCTCGAGCTTGAGCTCCTTGAGCCGCGCACGGACTTCAGCCATGCGCGCCGGCGGGAAGCCAGACTCGATGATCGAGGAGACGAAGGCCGCGAATCTCGGCTCCTCCCAGCCGCTGTCCTTCGACAGCTCGACGTGGAAGAAATCGAAGCCGTAGAACGGGTGCCCCCTGTTCTCGATGCGGCCGTACATGTGCACGCCGCAGCCGGTGCAGGCATGGCGCTGGATCGGCGCCTTCTCGTCGACGATCTTGAGCTTGTTGGCGTTCGCAGTCACCGAGACCTTGTCGCGTCCCGCCACGCCGACCAGCGAGAACAGCGCACCGGCGGGCTTCCAGCACTTGGTGCAGCCGCAGACGTGATTGAAGGCCACGTTGGACGCAACGCGCACCGTAACCGGGTCACGCGTGCACTTGCAGGTGAGCGTCCCGCCCCCGAAGCCGGGCGTGCCCCTCTTGACCCCTTGGTCCACCAGCGGATGAATGTTGAGTGTCGCCATGATTGTTCCTGCCTCATATCGCGTTGAGCACGATGACTTGAGTTGCGGTTAGAGACTCATTCGGGCTCGCCGCCCGCCCCGAGGTGCGGAGCGTGCCGCAGCAGCCCGTGCCGATGAATCTTGCGGTAAATGGTGCGGCGGCTGATGTGCAGCCGGGCCGCGGCCGCACTCACGTTCCATTGACACGACTCGAGTACCCGGCGCAGCGCTTCGCGTTCCGCCTCGCCGAGCACGTCCCCGCCGTCCCCGGACGGATGCTCCGACTCGCCCGCCGCCTGTTCGGTGGCGCCGTAAGCCAGCCATTCCTCTTTGAACTCCGCGAGCGTGAGTCGCTCCGAGGTGCGCAGCGCCAGCATGGTCCGCAGCACGTTGCGCAGCTGCCGGATGTTCCCCGGCCACGAGTGACGCATCAGGCGCTCGATGAGCGCCGGCTCGATGGCGACCGCCGGCCCCGCCCCGGCCTCGCCCGACAGCAGCTTGTAGATGAGCTCGGCGACGTCGGTCCGCTGCCGCAGCGGCGGCAGGCGCACCGTGATGCCGTTCAGCCGGTAGTACAGGTCCTCGCGAAACTGGCCGGCCGCTATCATGTCGAGCGGGTTGTGCTGCGTCGCGCTGATGACACGCACGTCGACGCTCAGCACCTTGTTGCCCCCAAGCGGCATCACCTCGCGGTCCTCGATCACGTTCAGCAGCCGCGACTGCAGCGCGACCGGCATGTCGCCGATCTCGTCCAGGAACAGCGTGCCGCCGTTGGCCTGCAGGATGCGGCCCACGCCTCCTTCGCGGGTGGCTCCGGTGAAGGCCCCCGGCTTATGCCCGAACAGCTCGCTCTCGATCAGAGCCTCGGGAATGGCGGCACAGTTGACCGTCACAAAGGGCTTGTCGGCGCGGTTGCTCGCGCCGTGAACGGCACGCGCGCAATAGCCCTTGCCGGTGCCGGTCTCGCCGAGCAGCAGCACCGAAATGTCGTGATCGAGCACGCGCTGCAGCACCTCGACGCTGTGCGTCACGATCGGATCGCCCGAATAGAGGCACTCGAGCGAGGCGCGTGTCGCGCCGGGCCGGGCAGCGTCCGCCGCGATGCCCGCTCCCATGGCGACCTGCGTGCGCGGCGGCAGGTTGGCCGGTGCGTGGACCGCGGCGAACCAGCGCCGCTCGCTCGTCCTGCAATCGAGCGCCTGCGCCGGAAAACCGTGCTGCCCTGCAAGCCGCAGCAGGCTCGCGACGCTGGTGTCGAGCACGCGGTCGACGCGTTGCCCGCACAGGGAGCCGTGGTCGCGCTGGCCGAGCAGGGCGAGCGCGGGGCGGTTGGCGCCCGTGATCACCCCCTGGTCGTCGAACGCCAGCACCCCCTCGCCCGGGGTGCTCACGAACTCCGCGCAGCGGTGGAAGCGCACCACGTGCAGATCGCGGCAGGCACTGAGCAGGGTGCGGTTCTCGACGTTCTGCGCCGCCATCTCGACCAGCGCGAGCGTGTGGCTCTGGGGATTGAACGAGGCGCCGGAAATGTCGAGCGCGGCGAGCAGCTCGCCGCGCATGTCGAAGATCGGTGCGGCGGAACAGGTGAGCTGGGTGTTCTGCGCGAGAAAGTGGTCCATGCGGTGGATCACTACCGGACGGCGCGCGGTGAGACAGGTCCCCATGCCGTTGGTGCCCATCTCCCGCTCGCCCCACATGACTCCTTCGCGGAAGCCGCAGCGCCGCGCCGTCGCGGAGAAGCCCGAATCGCCGATGTAGCTCAGGATCACGCCGTCGCGATCCGTGAGCATGATGCTGTACTCGGAGTGCTGGATGAGCTTGCCGAGCGCCTCCATCTCGAGGCGCGCGATCGCGAGCAGGACGCCGAGGCGCTCGCGGCGGGCTTGCAGGTCCGCCCCCTCGACGCTGGTCGGACGCCGCGTCTCCCCCGGGTCGAGCGCGTAGCTGTCGAGACAGCGGCTCCAGGAGCTGCGGACGACCTCCGGGATGGGTGGCTCGCGCCCATGACGGCGGATCAGGCTACCGATCAGATCCGCGTGACTTGCGGATCGCGCGCGCATCATGATGAGGCCCTCTCGATCACGCGGGCGGTAAGCCGCCTAATTGGCCGGGCAGCCGTACTTGCATTGCGGCGAGCCGTGATAGTTCGCCCGTACGAAGGCCAGGATGCGCCACAGATCGTCATCGGTCTTCACGATCCCTCCCATGGCCGGCATCGGCGCCACGACGTTCTCCTGTCCCTTGCGACTGTAACCCTTGGCCTGCAGTTCCTGACTGCCGTAGGCCACCAGCCTGAAAAGCGTGTCGTCATCGCCCCCGTACACCCAGGTGTCGTTGGTGAGCGGCGGGCACATGCCGCCGCCCCCGGTACCGCCGTGACAGCCACTGCAGGCGTAGCTCATGAACAGCCTGTTGCCCGCCGCGACCACCGCGGCGTCGGTGTCGGAGTAGGGATTCTCGAGCTTGCCCTTGGGCGTGGAGTCGGCCCGCTGTATCGGCGTCATGACCTCCCCGCTCGCCGCACCGGATGCCGCTGCCGGCGCGGCTGCGCTCGGACGCCCTGCCCAGATCAGCGCCGCAATCGCTCCAGTGACGCATACGATCAAAATGCTCCTGCGCACTACCCGTCCCTGTCACGCGCCCGGTTCATCCAGCAGCTTGATTACCCGCTCGTCGCCGCGCGCGCGCGCGATCGACAGAGCGGTATCGCCGCGGTCGGTCTGGGACCGGGCGTTGGCACCGGCACGCATCAGCAGCTCGACCATGACGACGTTGCCGCCCGCGGCTGCGATCATCAACGCCGTGACCCCGCCGCTGTTGCGCGCGTTCACGTCGGCGCCCTTCCTGATCAGCGCCCGCGCCACCGCCTCCGCTCCGTTATCGGTCGCGAGCATCAGCGGCGTGTAGCCGGCCTCGCCCACCGGGCGCTGCGGGTCGGCCCCTGCTTCGACCAGGGCGACCGCCGCAGCGTTCTTAGCGTACTGCACGGCGATACCGAGCGGCGTCAGATTCTGGGCGCTGCGGGCGTTGGCGTCGGCGCCGTGTGCGACCAGAGTCTTCACCTCGGCGGCATCGTCGTAATAGGCCGCCGTCATCAGCGGCGTCCAGCCGTCGCGATCGCGCTGGTTGACGTCCGCGCCGTGCGCGATCAGATACGCCACCATCGAGGCGGAGCGCTCGATCAGCGCATGGTGCAGCGGCGTCTCGCCCTGCAGGTCCTGCGCGCCGACCTCGGCGTGCTTCTGCTCGACGAGGTAGCTGACGCGCGCCGCATCGTCCGCCATGACCGCATCGTTCAGCTCTATGTTCACATTCGCCCCGTGCGCCAGCCAGTCGTTCAGCTGCGCGATGCTCACGGCAGGGCCCCGCGGTGCGGATCCAGGCTTGGGCCGCGCATACGGCCCGTGTGAGGGCAGATCGCCGCTGATGAGGCAGCTGTCGCACTTCACCAGCGGCACGCCGTACTCGGCGAGGATCGCCCGCAGCGCCTCGCGCTGCTGGCTCATCGCCTGCTCGAGGCGCCGCTGCAGCTCATGATCGCTGCGGCGCACGGCGATCGCCATGTCGAATTCGAGCGGCGTCTCGTCATCCATCAGATTGACCGGCTGGATCACGAGCGGCGCCTGGCGGATCGTGCGGTAGTAGCCGGCCATCGGGCCCCAGGCAGCGGCCACATCGAGCTTGCCGTCGATCACCTGCTGCACCTGATAGCTCGGCTGATCCGCGGGAACCAGGTCGGCGTCGTGGCTCAGGTAGTGGATCACGACGTTGCGGACCACCCCGTGCTCGAGCAGCGCCTCGCGCACCGCTGAGGTCTCGTACACCCCGACCCTGAGACTCTTGAGCTTCGGGTCGTCGAGGCTCTTGAAGCCGGAACCGAGAGCGCGGCGGTACACCAGCACGAAGGTCGAACGGTACAACGGACTGGTGGTGATGACGTCCTCGGAGTCGGGCGGCATGTCGAACATGACGTCGCACTGATCGGCGTACAGCGTGGTGCGCGTCAGGCCCCGCTCGACTCCCGGCCGGTAGTAGTTCTCGACCGTCGTGCCGAGCGCGCGCGCCAGCACCGCGGCCATCTTGTTCTCCAAGCCCTCGCCGCGGTTGTTGGACAGCGGCATGTTGCCCGGGTCCGCGCACACGCGCAGTGCCGCCTGCGCCGCGCTCGGCAGTGCCACGAGCGTGACCGCCGCCATGGCCAGCACTGCCCGCAGCGCCGGCCTCGCCTTGGTCCGCGCTTGCATCGTTCCTCTGCTCCTCCGTCCTGCCGCAACGGCGGACGGTCCTGACGTCCCGGCGGCGAGCCGAGGACGTCAGGACCGGTCACACTGGCCGATTATTGCACGGCAAACGTATAGAGGGTGCCGCCCTGCGGAATCAGGTTCAGCCCCGCGGCCTTAGTCATGGCCGTGGCACCGATGGCACCGAACTTGTCGTTCAGATCGAGGCCTGCCGTGACCGGCAGTCCGATCCAGCCGCCGATGCCGCTCCACACGGACACGTACTGCTTGCCGTGGACGCGGTAGGTGATCGGGTTACCGATGATTCCCGACCCCAGGCGCCTCTGCCACAGCACCTTGCCCGTGTTGCGATCCACCGCGCGGAAGTCGCCGTTGAGGCTGCCGTAGAAGGCCAGCCCGCCGTCGGTGACCAGGGCACCGCCCCAGTTCGGATACGGGTCCGGAATCTCCCACACGGTCTCGCCCGTCAGGACGTTGAACTTCTTGAACTTGCCCGTGATGCCCGGCTTCTCCGGGTACATGTAGACGTTCGCGAATACGTACACCACGCCCTGCTGGGTGTGGGTGCGTTCCTGCGGCTCATCCTCCATGCACCAGTTGTTGGTCGGGCAGTAGGCCATGCCCGGCTCGCTCGGGTCGATCGCGCACGGCTGCTGATCCTTGCCGCCCATCGCCGACGGGCAGGCCTGCGTGTTGTCGTGCACCTTGAGCGGTGAGTGCTCGTAGACCTTCACCGGCCTGCCGGTCTTCAGGTCGACCTTCTCGGCCCAGTTCACGGTCACGTAGTTGTGGGCGCGCAGCAGCGTCCCATCGGTGCGATCCAGCACGTACGCGAAGCCGTTGCGGTCAAAGTGGATCAGCACCTTGCGTTCCTTGCCGTCGACCGTGAGGTTCTCCAGCATGTTCTCGTTGATGCCGTCATAGTCCCACTGATCGAACGGCGTCATCTGGTAGGCCCACACGACCTCGCCGGTGTCGACGTTGCGCGCGAAGATCGTCATCGACCACTTGTTGTCCCACTTGCCGTCGTTGCAGCCCGCCTGGCTGATCGGCTGCGCACCGCAACGGTAGGACGGGCTCCACAGACCGGGGTTGCCGCTCGAGGCATACACGAGCTTCAGCTCCGGATCGTAGCTGTACCAGCCCCACATCGCCCCGCCGCCGCGCTTCCACTCGTCTCCCGGATAGCTCGAGATGCCGACGTCATGCCCGGCTCTGCCGTACTCGTGATGCTTCTTGTTGGTGTCTTTGGTGAGGCATACGTCCTTGTCGCTGCCGGTGTTGTAACACTCCCATGCCTTGGAGCCATCGGCGAGGTTGTAGGCGTCGAAGCGGCCGCGGGCGCCGAACTCGTCGCCGCCGAAGCCGATCAGCACCTTGCCGTCGGCGATGAGCGGTGCCGGGGTGATGGTCTCACCCTTGTCGGGCCAGGCCTGCTTGACGACCCAATCCTCCTTGCCGGTCGCCGCGTCGAGCGCGATCACGTAGCCGTCAAGAGTGCCGAAGACCAACTTGCCGTCCGCGTAGGACATGCCGCGGTTCACGGTATCGCAGCAGGCACGCGCCACCGCCGATTCGTCGCGGTTGCTGGTCTTCTTGTAGTTCCACATCTCCTTGGGATGATCCGGATCGCTCAGGTCGAGTGCCTGGATGATGTTCGGCCAGCCGCTCTCCATGAACATCATCGGTTTGCCGTTGACGTCGACCACCAGAGGCTGGCCCTCGTGGCCGCGCAGCGTGCCGCTCGATTGCGACCAGACCATCTGCAGCCGGCCGACGTTGGAGGCGTTGATGTCCTTCAGCGCGCTGTGCCGCGTCAGCGCGTAATCGGCGCCTGGGGCAGCCCATCGGTTCGGATCCACCCCGTCAGCGCCCGCGGCATACGACGCTCCGACTGCCAGCGCGGCGATCAGAGCGTATAGGTTTTTATCGCGTTGGAATCGCATACGCAGTTCTCCTCACACAGATTTCGACTATGCATCTTGGTGATGGGTGAGCGCCGATTTCCGTATCCCTGTGCCCTTGGTGCTAGAACCCGTTTTGTGAATGTATCCTGATTAAAAAAACATCATAGACTGACTCAGCGACGTCCGCAGCAAGCCAGCCTGGACGGACAAAGTTCGCTACATCATGTGTCACAAATGACACAGTAGCGAAACTGACGATGTCTCAAGGCTGCCGCCCGCTGCATTACAGCTTCACCTCGCCGATCTGGACCACCGGCACTGTGTTGGTGTAGCGCGGCACGTCCGCCATGATCTGGTCGGCGTGCGGCGCGAATGCATTCTGAAACGCTTCCACCGAATCGAAATACAGATGCCCCGACGCCAGAAACGGCGGCGGTGCCCCCGGTATGCCGCCGGCAAGCCCGTACTCGACTGCGATCCGCTGCAGCGGCGCACCGAGCAGGCGCTGCACCATCGGCATGTGCACCCGGCAGTAGTAGTCGAGGTCGAACGTGCTCCCCGGTCCGTTGGGATACAGGACGCTCACTTTGATCATGGTTGCTCCCGTTCCTGGTCGCGCTCAGAACATCAGAAGCCCAGGTAGGCGCCGACGTTGACCGTGTTGGCGCTGTTGCTGCCGCCGACCTGCGCATCGCTCTTCACGTTGCTGTATTCGGCGAGCAGCATCAGGTTCTTCGTCAGCGAGTAGTAGAGTCCGGCCGTAAGCTTCTTGTTGTCCGCCACCAGGGCGGGATTGGCGGCCGCATCCGCGGCGTTCGCGGTGTCGAGCTTGCTCTCGCCGTAATTCAGGCCGACCTTCAACTGGCCGATCTTGTAGGTCGCTTGCGCGAGAAAGCCGTCGGAAGTGCGCGTCTGACCCGCGTCGAAATCGCCCAGGTTGAACAGCGCCGTCGTGCCGAGGCCGTCACCGTGGTAGTAATAGCCGATCACCTCGAAGTCCTGTACATCGAGCTTGGCGAAGACGTCGAAGCCCGTGCCCGTATAGCTGTAGCTGGTGGTCGCGCCGGTGTTGAAATTCTGCTTCTGCGTCAGCAGTGTGGCTGAGAGATACAGCTTGGTGCCCTCGGCGAGCGGCATCGTGTACGCCGCCTTGGCGTGCAGTCCGGGCGCGCTCTTCGGGGCGGGGGCCGCGGCGTCGCTGAGCGAGTTGATCGGGTCGAACACGCCCACCGTCAGGTTGAAGCCCGATATATCGGGCGTGGTGTAGTCGATCTGTGCCAGCCAGTCAGTGTAGATATAACCGAAGCCGATGCCACCGAGCGTCGTATTGGAGGGAAACGGCGTTGCCGCCGAGCCCGGCGCACCGACTCCGGGCAGCGTCATGTCATTGAGGATCGCGTCGGCACCGAATAGGCCGATATTGCGGCCCAGCGTGAAGGTACCCATATCCTTGTTGCCGAACGTCAGGTACACCTGCCGGACGTCGAGGCCGGTGGTACCGAGCGCGGTGTTGGTCGGACCGTTGCCCGTCTGCAGGTTCGGGCTGCCTCCGTCATTGGTGGCGATGCCCGGATAGAGCCCGAGGTGCGCCGCCAGGTCGATGCCGTCCTGGGTCGTCGATACCCCGAAGGTGAACGCCGCCGGCAGCAGGCCGTTGCCGATGTTGGATACGCTGCTGCCGCTCGCCGAGCCGACGCAGGTCAGGCCGCCGTCCACGGCGACTGCGCTGCTCGCACTCTGACAACTCGAGAAGATGTAGTCGACATTGACGTTGCCGTCGAACGAAAAGGTCCACGAGCCGTCGGGGGTCTTCAGATCGATCGCCGCGGCGGGCGCCGCGAGCACAACGAGCAGCAAGCCGGCAGCCGAAGCTCGTGCAAGCTGCTGAGCTGACCAAATGCGTTTCATTGATTTGACTCCTCACGTTGTCCTGTAGCGTTCGCGACCGGCAGCGCCGTCGGGCGTCGCCTGTTGTCAGGACAGCAAAGGATGTGCCAGGCGGCGTTGCCGCGGCGCCACAGCCGTTGAATTGGAACGAAACAAGCAGTTAGCGCCGCGCCCGGCGGAATGTCTCGCGAGGGAGCTGCCGACCTCTGCCAGAAAGGCCACGGTGTGCCGCGCCAGGCGTTACGAAAACGCCACAGTGCTGGGCGCGCCGTGCGCGTCTCAGGCGCGATAGAGCCAGCGCGCGGCGAGCGGCGGGACGAGCAGCAGACTCACCAGGGTCGAAGAGATGAGCCCGCCGAGAATCACGATCGCCATCGGGCCTTCGATCTCATGGCCCGGCTCGTGCGCCTGCAGCGCCACCGGCAGCAGCGCGAGCGCCGTGAGCAGCGCGGTCAACAGCACCGGCGTCAGGCGCTCCTCCGCTCCGCGCAACGCCGTGGACAATCCCCAGCTCTCCCCTTCACTTGTCAGCAGATGCTGGTAGTGCGATATCAGCAGGATCGTATTGCGCGCCGCCATGCCGAACAGCGCCACGAAGCCCACCATCGCCCCGAGCGAGAGCGTACCTCCGGTCAGTGTCACCGCCGCGACCCCGCCGATCAGCGTGCTCGGCAGCGCCGCGAGCACCAGCAACACGTGGCGGCCGTGGCCGAACGCGAGCGCCAGCAGCAATACGATCAACACCAGCGCCGCGGCGGAGTGCCACAGCAGCTCGCGGGCGGCGGCGGCCTGCGCCGGCGCGGTGCCACCGTAGCGCAGATACACCCCAGGCGGCAGGTCGATACGGCGCGCGATCGCGGCGCGTGCCGCACGTGCGAAGCCTGCCTGATCTGCGCCGGTGGGACTCGCGACCACCACCTGACGGCGCAGCCCGTCCTGATGCTCGATGAGGCTGCGGGCGGACACCATGGTGAGCGTCGCCACCGCCGACAGCGGCACCAGCGTGCCGTCACGCGTGCGCAGCGTTAGATCGCGCACCTCCTGCGGGCTGGCGCCGGCCCCCGCGACGTGCACCACCACGGGCACGCTGCGGTCGGACTGATTGAGCTGCGCGGCCACCGCGCCGTGATAGGCGGCGTTTAGAACCTCGAACACGTCCGCGGCCTGCAGGCCGTACAGGCTGAGCCGCTCCGGCCGCAGCTGCACCTGCATCTCGGGCTGGCGCGGCGGCACCTCGAGCCGCACCGCGCCGCTCTGCGGCCATTCGCGCAGCAGCGCCGCGATTTGGCCCGCCACCTGATCGTCCACGTCGAGATCGGGACCGAAGACACTCACGAAGAACGGCGCCACTTCGCCCGACAGGGTCTCGCCGATGCGCTCCGCCAGCACGGAGTAGATCTCCACCAGCTGGTCGGGAAACTGGTCGAACGCCGCACGCACCTGCCGCTCGAGCTGCGCCGTCGGGATGCCGCGCGAGGGGTCGAGCTGGATCTCGAACTCGCTCTTGTTGGGAGCATCCGGATCCTGGCCGTTCTCCGCCCGGCCGATCTGCTCGGCGACGCTCTTCACGCCGGGAATCGCCGTCAGGCGTGCGGCGATGCGGCTGCCAACGCGCGCGGTCTCCTCGAGCGCGATGCCGGGCCGGAGCGCTGCGTGCGCGATCAGGTAGTTCTCGCGGAAGTCGGGCAGCAGGCGCGCACCGAGCACCGGCAGCAGCGCCAGCCCGGCCGCGCCGCTCAGCAGAATGCCGGCCAGTACCAGCGGCGGGTGCGCTGCGAGGCGCGTGATCACCGCCCGCTGCGCGCGCTTGGCCTGCCGCAGCCAGCCGGGCTCCTCGCGCGGGCTGTGTCCGCGCATGAGCAGCGCGCACAGCGCGGGCGTTGCGCTCATGGCGACCAGCAGCGATAGCGCGACCGCCAGCAGAAAGGCGGCGGCGAGCGGCCGGAAGAACGCGCCCTGGAGCCCCGAGAGCATCACGATCGGCAGGAACGCGACCGCCACCGCCGCGGTGGCGTAGAACACCGGCCGCCGCACCTCGAGCGAGGCGTCGAGCAGGAGCGAGCGCAGCTCGCCGCCCGGCGCGGCGCCGCGGCGGCGGCGCGTGATGTTCTCGACGTCGATGACCGCATCGTCCACCACCACGCCGAGCGCCACCACCAGTCCGCCGAGGCTCATGGTGTTGAGCGACAGGCCGCCGATGCCGAGCAGCCACACGGCCGCCAGCAGCGATACCGGAATGGCGCCGAAGGAGATCAAGGCAGCGCGCCAGTCGCGCAACGTCGCGAGCAGCAGCAGTACCACCAGCAGCGCGCCTATCGCCAGCGAATTGCGCAGCTTGGCGATCGCGCTCTCGATGAAGCTCGCCGGCCGTAGCAGTGCCGCGTGGTACTCGACGCCGCGCTTGGCAAGCTCCGGCACCAGACCCTGCAGGCGCCTCTCGAGCTCGCGGGTAACGTCGAGCGTGTTGGCGCCGTACTGCGTCGAGGTCTCGACCAGTATGCCCGGCTGCCCGCCGATGATCGCATCGCCGACGCGCGGCGCCGCGCCGTCACGCACCTCGGCGACGTCGCCCAGGCGGACCGAAGCATCGGAGTGTGAGGCGAGCACCGCCTGTGCCAGCGAGGCGAGCGAGTCGGCCGCGGGCAGTGGTTGCAGCACGAGGCGCTGGGTCGCGGTCTCGAAATAGCCACCCCCCCTGACCTCTGTGGCGCGCCGCGTCGCCTCGATCACGTCCCCGAGCGTGGCGCCGGACGCCGCGAGCCGCAGCGGGTCGACCCAAAGCTGACGCTCGCGCGAATCGCCGCCGAAGAGCTGCGCCTGAGCGACCCCCGGTACCGCCAGGATCTGCGGCTTGACGGTCCAGCGAATCAGGTCGCGCAGCTCGAGCGGGGACAGCCGCTCGCTGGTGAAGCCGAAATGCAGCAGGTACTCCATCGAGGAGCTGAGCGGCGAGAGCTGCGGCGAGCCGACCCCCGCCGGCAGCAGCGTGCCCGCGTCCGCCAGACGCTCGGTGATCAGCTGCCGCTGCCGGTACGGATCGCTGCCGCGGCCGAAGACCACCTGGATCGCCGCCAGACCCTGGCTCGAAGTGGAGCGCACCGACGCGACGTTCTCGGCGCCGGCGAGCAGATTCTCCAGCGGCCGGGTCACGAGTGCCTCGACCTGGGTCGCGTCCATGCCCGGCGCCTCCGCCTGTACCAGCACGTGGGGCGGCGCGAAGTCCGGAAACACGTCGAGGCGCGCGCCGATGAGTGCGGCCACGCCGAGCAGCGCGACGAGCAGGGAGAGCGCCGTCACGATCCTGGGATGCGCCAGCGATCCGCGAACGATTGCGGCGAGCATGAGTGCTAGTCGTGGTCCTCTTCCGCCGCGGAGAAGCCGCCGATGCCCTGCATCGACCACAGCACGCCGACTCCCTGCACCACGACCTGATCGCCGCGCGTCAATCCGGCTACCAGCCACGCCGCGCCGACGCGCACCAGCGGCCTGACCGACACGGGCGCGTACTGCAGGCTGTCCTTTCCTGCCGCCCGGGACTGGCGGTAGACGAACACGCCGTCCGCCGAGTAGACGAGCGCCGCCGCCGGTACCAGCAGCCCGGCCGCGGGCGTCGTCTGCAGACGCACCGCGGCGCGCGCCCCCGGTCCGAGGCCCTGCGGCGCGTGCTCCACCTCGAGCAACCAGCCGGCGCTCTGCGATTGCGCGTCGACGCGCGGCAGCGGGCCCAGCACGCGCGCGGCGACGCTCACGCCGTCAACCTCGAGCAGTGCCCGCGGACCAACGCCGGCGCCGACCCGGTATCCGGGCACCGCAGCGCGCAGCAGCAGCCGCTCACCGCTCACGAGCGATGCAAGCAGCGCGCGCCGCTCGCTCGCGCTCCACGCCGCGAGCGGTCCCCATTGCAGCCTGAATCCGAGCTGCGCGGCCTGCGCCTGCGCCTGCGCCTCGATCGCCTGCGCCCGCGACGCCTGCACGGCCTTGAGCGAGGCCCGCTCGTCGTCGCGATACAGCCGCTCGAGGCGCGCCGCATCGGCTGTCGCCGCCTCCTCGGCCGCCGCGGTGGTCTCGAGACGGCCGGCGTCCGTCAGCAGCGCCAGCGGATCGAGCACGGTGCCATACGCCTCGATCTGCACCGCGGCGCCGAGCGGCAGCGGGTGCTCGGCGCGAATGCCCACGGCCTGCTGCTGCGACGTTGTCAGGGAAAGCGGCGCGGCAGCAGCGCTGTCAGGTTCCTCGGACGCGGCAGCCACGGCTGCAACCGAGAGCAGTGTCGACGACAGCATCCACGCCCGGCGCTTCATGGCTGGGAAGCGGTCGGCAGCCATTCGCTCTCCGCGCCCTGCAGCGGCCGTCGGCAGGCGTCCTCGAGCGCGCCGTAGGCGATCTCGGCCGCATAGGCCGCCTGCAGCGCCGTGAGACGCGCCTCGGCGGCGGCGATCTGCGCCGACTCAAGCGCGGCGCGGTCACTTGCGCCCGCGGCGAGCGCACTTTGCTCGGCCGCGAGCTGCTGCCCGGCGAACACGGCGAGCTGCTGCGCCTCATGCCAGGCGGAGCGCGCCGCGGGCCAGGCCCGCTCGGCGCGATCGATCTGCTCGTAGATCTGTGCCTGGGCGGCCTTCAGCTGCTCGCCCGCGGCCGCGCGCCGTGCCAGCGCCTCGCCGATCGCGCCCTGGTGCTGGTTGAGGAGCGGCAGCTCGAATGACACGCCGACGGCGCTCTCGCGCGCGACATCCTCGAGCGATTCGGCCTGCACTCCGCCCGCGCCCCAGGCGTAGGCGGGCGTCAGCTGCACTTGCGGCCAGCGCCGCGCCGCCTCAATGGCGAGGCCGTTTTCGGCGAGATCGTACTCGCGCAGTGCATGCAGGATCTGCGGCCGCGCGATCAGCGCCTCGGTGCGCCAGCGCTCCGGAATGCTGTCCGGCAGCTCGCCGATCGCCGCCCAGTCGCGCCAGCGCACCGGCACCGCATCCACGGCGCTCGCCGGCACGCCGACTGCGGCTGCGAGTCGCGCCAGCGCATCGCGGCGGCGCGCCTCGGCCTGCTGGCGCCGCTGCCGCGCCGCTGTCAGCTCGGTCTCATCGGTGAGCACTTGCGGGCGCGCGATCTCGCCGAGCCGCACCCGCGCCCGATCGGTGTCGAGCAACCCCTGCCGCTCGGCGCTCAGGGACTCGAGCAGCTCGCCCTCGTCCTGCGCCGCCGCCGCATCGAGCAGCGCCTGGCGCAGCGACGCCCGTACCTGCCAGATCGACTCGGCGAGGTCGGACTGCGCCAGAGCGGTCTCGAGCGCGGCGCGCTCGCGCCGGCGCGCGCGCTCGCCCGGAGCATGCAGCAGAAAATCCAGCGACAGGCCGTACAGCCACGCGCCGCTCTGCGCCGCGGTCGTCAGGTACTCCGCGAACAGCTCCATGCCGGGGTTGCGGCGCTCGGCGGCGGTGCGCTCGGCGGCAGCCACGGCCGCAACCTCGGCACGCTGCGCGGCGAGTGCGGGGTTGAGCTCAAGAGCGGCCTCGAGCCACTGCGCGCGGTCCCAGCCGGCCGTGGCCGGCGGCAGGCCCGGCGGCGGCACGTCGAGACGCCGCGCGCGGAACGCGGCCAGCGTGTCGGTGGCGGCGAGCGGCGCGCGCGGCGGGGCCGCGACGCAAGCACCGAGCGTCGCGCCGACCAACAGCATGGCGAGTGCGGGTCGCGTGCGGGGCCACGTCGAGCGCAACGCCGGAGTGAACTGCCGCACCGATCATCTCCCCCGGCGGGCCTGTTGCGGTGAATTCTCCCGCTATGCCCCGACCCCAGCAAGGGCGTCGGCATGGAAGCGCAGATGGTCCTCGACGAAGGTCGCGATGAAATAGTAGTCGTGCCCGTAGCTCTCGTGGCGGCGCAGCCGCAGCGGCTGGCCTGCCTGCGCGCACGCCGCCTCGAGCAGCTCCGGCAACAGCTGACCCTGCGGCAGAAACTTGTCGGCCAGTCCCTGATCCACCAGGATCTCGGAATGGACGCGCGCGCGCTGCGTCTTGAGCAGCTCCACCGCGTCGTAGTCCGCCCAGGCGGCGCGGTCCTCGCCGAGGTAGCCGCTGAAGGCCTTCACTCCCCATGGGCAGCGGCTCGGCGAGCAGATCGGGGCAAGCGCCGACACCGAGCGGTAGACCCCCGGATTGCGCAACGAGAGCACCAGCGCACCGTGGCCGCCCATGGAGTGCCCGAAGATCCCCAGCTGGCGCGCCACACCGGGGAAATGCGCGAGCACCGTCTCGCGCAGCTCAGTGAGCACGTAGTCATACATGCGGAAGCAGCGCGACCAGGGCGCGCGCGTGGCGTTGAGGTAGAAGCCGGCGCCACTGCCGAATTCCCAATCGTCGGCCTCCCCCGAGATCCCGGTCTGGCGCGGGCTCGTGTCGCAGGTCACGAGCATCAGGCCGAGCTGGGAGGCGA
>Ga0335081_10008191_pt1 | contig 16754 bp, 17 predicted proteins | sample Lox_Sample_35_FD_206713 | JGI IMG/M metagenome (GOLD analysis project Ga0335081, IMG submission 206713) | Soil microbial communities from Loxahatchee National Wildlife Refuge, Florida, United States - Lox_Sample_3.5 | ecosystem: Environmental > Terrestrial > Soil > Wetlands | place: USA... | reverse complement strand
CTGGGAGGCGGCCCACTCCTTCAAGTTCACGCCACTACTCTAGCACACTCCTGAGCACTAAAGCGCGCCTAACCGTCAACAGTCATCACCCCCTGCGCCCGCTGCACTGGCCGCAGAGCACCGTCGACAACGTCGATGCCGCCGGCCAGCCGGTAGGGGCCGTCGGCCGTGATCGTAATGGTGGCCGGCCGGCTCCCATTCCAGTCGACCTGGCGGCGAGCCTCCACCTCGTCGATCCCGTAGGACAAGGCCCCGGATGGGCAGTCGCGCACCGCCCGTACGATCTCGTCCATCCGGCCGCCGCTCGCAGTGACGAACGGCTCCGAGTCGGCATGGAAGACGGCGGCCAGCCGGTCGGTGCACAGACCCGAGTGCTGGCAGATCCCCCGGTTGTCGAAGACTGTGACCTGCTGGCCAGCGTAGGTGTCGCGCCGGTCCGGAACCCGGTCTGGACTCTTGGCATCGTCGAAGCCGGTCCGGATACACACTGCGTCGCAGGTGGGCTTGGTCTCCGATTGGCCACACCGGCACAGGGCGGTCTTCCCGTCGTGACCGACGTTAACGCCGAGATGATCGGTGATATCGACCGGGCCGAGCACCAGATAGGGCCCGTTGCGGATCACGACAACGGTCGCCCTCGGTGGTGCTTCCAGCGGGTCGCTGGTGAGCAGCGCAATGACGCTGTCCGGCCAGCCCGCGGCCTGGCCCGCGGCTGCGATGTCAGTGAGTGTGGTCACGACGTCGGCTCCCTACATGATTCATGACCCGTGCTGCGATCATCAGTGGCAAGCGCGGCGAGCGCGGCGACCGCCGCGCGTTCAGCGATCCTGCGGTCCTCCGCCCCGGTCATAGCGCCGGCGACGCCGAATCCCGCCACGACGGCGCCGTCGATCACAACCGGCAGACCGCCAGCGATCAAAGCCAGTCCGGGCCGGGAACCGAAGCTTGCCACCGCGGCCGGGTCGTCTTTGATTGCCTCGAAGAACTCGTCGGGCGGCATGCCGATCGCCACCGCCGCGTACGCCTTGCGGGTCGCAGTCTCGATCGAGATCAGCGGCGCGCCGTCCATACGCGAAAGCAACTTCACGGCCCCGCCCTCGTCCAGCACAGCGACCGTCACCGGGACACCCATCGCCAGCGCTTCCGCCTGCGCAGCGGACAGCCCGGCAGCTGCTGCCGCCGCGGTCAGGGCGATGGTGCGAGGCGGGCGCGGACTGGTCATCGGTCCTTCTTTCTGGAGGCGATCGGTGCTCCCAGCCTGAGCTGCCTGAGCCCGCCGTGTCCAAGACACATTTCTCTGGCCTGCCATAAGATCTGCTTATGGAACCGAACGTCCGCCTGCTGCGCTACTTCCTGGCGGTCGCGGATGCCGGCACCTTCACGGCGGCAGCTGAGGTCCTGCACGTCTCCCAGCCTGCGCTGAGCCAGCAGATCAGGAAGCTCGAAGGCGAGCTCGGGTTTGCCTTGTTTCAGCGCGGGACCCGGCAGGTGACGCTGACGCCGCACGGAAGAGACCTGATCAGCAGTGCCCGCCAGGTTGTTGAGGCTGCACAGACCTACCGCAGCCATGCCCGCAGTCTCGCCGGCGGCACTCAGAAACTGACCATCGGGTACCGGGCAGCACACGAAGCGACCCGGGCGCTCGTCGATGCGTTCCGCGCCAACCGGCCCGATATCACCATCGACGTCAGGCACTACCCGATCGCGGCCACCCACGCCGGGCTCGACGCCGGCGAGGTCGATCTTGCGGTGCTGCGCCTGCCGGTCGTTCTCACTGGCCTGCACACGCTGACCCTCTACACCGAGCCGCGCGCTGCCCTGCTGCCCAGCGATCATCCTCTTGCCTGCCGGGCCCGCATCCACCTGGCTGACCTTGCCGGGCTGCCGTGGATAACGACCGCGGCGCAGGATCCTGTCTGGCAGGCACACGCCCGGCCGCTCGCCGAGGGCGGGGACGAGCCGGGCGCCTCCGTGGCCGTGGCGACGCTCGACGAGTTCCTCGAGGCCGTTATAGCTGGGCGCGGGGTGGGCCTTGCTCCGGCATCCGCGTCGCGCCTGTACGCGCGTCCCGGCGTGGCGTTCATAGAAGTCGCCGACGCCGAGCCATCCGTCGGAGCGCTCGCCTGGCGCGACGGAGTCCCTGACGCCAACCCCACCGTCGCCGCATTCATCGGGTCAGCACGCCAGTTCGTCCACCGCCAGCGACGAGGGCAACAGCCAAAGCCGCCACCGGATTAGGGGCTGGCCTGCACGGCTGGTCCCGGCTTGCTCCCGCGCCCGGGACGCCCTCATCAGCAGATCAGGCCGACTGCCGCTCAGCCATGCGCAGCAGCCATTTGCGCCTCGGACGGCCGTACGTTCGGGTCCTTGACCCGCTCGCTGCCAACCGCGGCGACGACGCCACTATCTGGGGCAAAGTTGCGGCCGCCCCGCCGCCTCAGCCGGGCGCCATGTCGACGAACCGGCTGTAATGGCCCTGGAAGGCGACCGTCACCGTCGTGGTCGGGCCGTTGCGGTGCTTGGCGACGATGAGATCCGCCTCACCGGCCCGCGGCGACTCCCGTTCGTACATGTCCTCCCGGTGCAGCAGGACCACCAGGTCTGCGTCCTGCTCTATGCTGCCGCTCTCGCGCAGGTCGGACAGCAGGGGCTTCTTGTCGGTGCGCTGCTCGGGGCCGCGATTGAGCTGGGAGAGCGCGATGACGGGGACGTCGATCTCCTTGGCGAGCAGCTTGAGGGACCGGGACATCTCCGAGACTTCCTGCTGGCGGTTCTCCACCCGCTTCGGGGACGACATGAGCTGCAGATAATCAATGACCACCATGCGCAGGTCGTGACGCTGCTTAAGCCGCCGGCACTTGGCCCGGATCTCCATCATCGACATGTTGGGTGAATCGTCGATGTAGAGCGGGGCGTCGGCCACCTCGCTCATCCGCCGGGCCAGCCTGGCCCAGTCGTCGTCGCTCATCTGCCCGGTGCGCATGGTCTGCAGGGACACCCGGGCCTCGGCCGACAGCAGCCGCATGGTGATCTCGTTACGCCCCATCTCCAGGCTGAACAGTGCCGTGCTCAGGCCGCTCTTGATGGCCGCGGCGCGGGCGAAGTCAAGGGCGAGGGTGCTCTTGCCGACCGCGGGCCGGGCCGCGATGACGATCATCTGGCCGGGGTGCAGGCCATTGGTGAGCGAGTCCAGGTCGGAGAAGCCGGTCGGCACGCCGGTCATCGCCCCGCTGCGGCTGCCGATCGCCTCGATCTCATCCAGGGCGCCGGGCATGATGTCGGCCAGCGAGTGGTAGTCCTCGGCCACCCGGTGGTCGGTGATCGCGTACACCTCGGCCTGCGCCCGGTCCACCAGGTCGTCGGCCTCGGCGTCGCCCGCGTAGCCGAACTGGACGATCCTGGTACCGGCCTCCACAAGCCGGCGAAGGATGGCTCGTTCCCGGACGATCCGGGCGTAATAACCGGCGTTCGCCGCCGTCGGCACGGACGCGATGAGGGTGTGCAGGTACGGCGCGCCGCCGACCCGGGCGATCTCGCCGCGACGGGTGAGCTCGTTGGCGACGGTGATCGCGTCCGCCGGCTCACCGCGGCCGTAGAGGTCGAGGACGACCTCATGAATGATCTGATGCGCCGGACGGTAGTGGTCGGCCGGCCGGATGACCTCGATCACGTCGGAGATGGCGTCCTTGGACAGCAGCATCCCGCCGAGTACGCACTGCTCCGCGGCGACGTCGTGCGGAGGCGTCCGCTCGAACTCATCGCCGCGGGGAGCGATCTCGGCGACACTCACCAGGGCAGCACCCTCCGGGATAGGCGGCGCCGCGCGGGGCCCGCGCGAAATGCCGGATGGAACCGTTCTAGCGGACGGCTACGACAGTTTGGCGCTCCCGCCGGCAAGGCGCCAACCTCTGATGTGCACATGCCTGTGGATAGCCTGTGAAGACACGCCGCCGACGCTGTGCACAGCCTGGGGAGGGCTATGTGAACTGCCTGTCCCGGCTGTGCGACGTACCGCTTTGAACAGGGATGATGATCTCCACGCCCTGTGCGGAAGAAAAAGATGTGGGGACTTTTGCTGTCCACAGGCGGACATGAGTTATCCACAGAAGGGGTGGGCGGCGGGCGGGTGCGCGTCGGGGCGAGGCGTGCCTGCCGACTGCACCGTGCCGGCGCCGGCACGAGGCCGGGCGGGCGACCCGCCCGGAGTCCTCGCGGAGGGCACGGCGACAGTCGCGCCCTGCCGGACGGAACCCGGCCGGAGTTCGCCGAACCGGGCCGGGCTGTCAGCCGGCCTCGCTAGTATCCGATGGTGTGTTCGATCGAGGACGGGGCGATCGCCGAGGTCATCACGGCCATCGACCAGCTGGCCGCGGACTGCGCGGCGGGGCTCGCGGCGGCGGAGCTGCGCTCCCGGGTGGCCGGCGTCTGGGCGATGCTGGCTGCGCTCGATCCTGAGCTGGCCCGGCTCAGCGCGGCCTACCAGCAGCCGGACGGCCAGGGCCGCTGACGGGGCGGCGGGCCGGGCGCAGGCCGGGCGGAGCGAGCCCGGGCCGCTGAGGACCGGACCGCGAGGCGGCCAAAACGTGCGGCGCAGCTCATACCAACGCCGGCCGCGGCTCCGGGCGGGACCCGGGGCCGCGGCCGGCTTGGAGCGGGTCAGGCCGCAACGACCTCGATGCTGATCGTCGCGGTGACCTCGGGATGCAGCCGGACCCGCACCCGGTGCGAGCCGGTTGTCTTGATCGGGTCGGGAACCTCGATCCGGCGCCGGTCGAGCTCCGGACCGCCGGCCGCGCGAACCGCCTCGGCGATGTCGGCGGACCCGACCGACCCGAACAGGCGGCCGTTGGTGCCCGCGCGGCGCGGCAGCCGGACGGTCAGGTCCTGGAGCTCGGCGGCGGCCGCCTTCGCGTCGTCGAGGCTGCGGATCTCGCGGACGGACCGTGCTCGGCGGATCAGCTCGACCTGCTTTTCGGCCCCGCGGGTCCACTGCATCGCGAAGCCGCGCGGGATCAGGTAGTTGCGCCCGTAGCCGCTGGCGACGTCCACGACGTCACCAGGAGCCCCGAGGCCGCTTACCTCGTGGGTGAGGATGAGCTTCATCGGTGTCCGGCTCATGTCGGTGCCTCCCCCCGGGCTCAGCGAGCCGTGCTCGTGTAGGGCAGCAGCGCCATCTCGCGGGCGTTCTTGATCGCCGTGGCGACATCCCGCTGGTGCTGCGTGCAGTTCCCGGTGACCCGCCGCGCGCGGATTTTGCCGCGGTCGGAGATGAACTTCCGCAGCAGGCCGGTGTCCTTGTAGTCCACGTAGGAAATCTGCTCCTGGCAGAAGACGCAGACCTTCTTCTTGGGCTTGCGTATTGGTGGCTTGGCCATCATGGTGCTCCTTTGCAGAGCCCCGCCACGGGCGGGGATGGTCGGTGACTGATGTCGGTCCGGGTGCGCGCGGGCACCCGGTTAGAACGGGGGCTCGTCGGAGAAACCGCCGGGTTCCGCGGTCGCCCACGGATCGGCCTCGGCCCGGCCGCCGCCGCCCGGGGAGGAGGAGGAGGAGCCGCTTCCGCCGGATCCGCCGCCGTAGCCCTGGCCGCCCTGGTTGCCGCCGAAACCGCCGCCGCCGGACCGGCTGGCCCGGGCGACCTTCGCCGAGGCATTGCGGAGCGACGGGCCGACGTCGTCCACCTCGACTTCGTAGACGGTTCGCTTCTCGCCTTCCTTGGTCTCGTACGAGCGCTGCCGCAGACGCCCCAACACGATGACCCGCATGCCGCGCTGCAGGCTTTCGGCCACGTTCTCGGCCGCCTGCCGCCAGACATTGCAGGTCAGGAAGAGGCTGTCGCCGTCCTTCCATTCCCCGGTGGAGTTGTCGCGGAAGCGCGGCGTCGAGGCCACGCGGAAGCGCGCGACCGGCTGCCCGGCCGGCGTAAAACGAAGTTCGGGATCGTCAACGAGGTTGCCCGCGATCGTGATCTGGGTGTCGCCTGCTGCCATCGGGCTGCTCCCGGTCGTTGCCGTGATCTTGAGGGTGAGTAATGGTGTGTGCCCCGGTCAGTGGGCCTTCGGCCGCACGACCTTGGTGCGGAGCACAGCTTCATTGAGGTTCAGCTGACGGTCCAGCTCCCGGACCGTGTCGGGCTCGGCGGTCAGGTCGACCACCGCGTAAATGCCCTCGGCCCGCTTGTCGATGTCGTAGGCGAGGCGGCGCCTCCCCCAGATGTCCAGCTTCTCCACGCGGCCACCACCGGACGGGACTACCTGGAGAAACTGCTCGAGCGACGGCTGGACGGCGCGTTCCTCGAGAGTCGGGTCGAGGATGATCATCATTTCGTAGTTGCGCATGCGTGAGTCGTGCCTCCTCTGGACTGGCGCGGTCACGGTCTCTCCGTGACAGGAGGGGCTGGAAGCACGGCGGCTCCGGTGGCCTGCCGTATTTTCACAGCCCGGTCAGCATACCGTGGGGCTCTGACAGTCCGGACCGTATCGGGAACGGGACAGGGACGGGAGGGGAACGGGACAGGGACGGGAGGGGAACGGGACAGGGACGGGACAGGGACGGGACGCCGTGCCGACGACCGGCAGGGCCCCGCAGGCGGCACCAGCAGGTGAGATGCCACGGGTGCGCCGCGCAGGACACCGTCGGCCCATTTTGGGCGCATCTTCCCCCGGGCGCCGTCCCCGCTCACCGAAAAGCGTGATTCCCGGGCCAGACAAGGGAACAATCGAGATCAGCAGGCGCCGGTGCAGATGCTGATACGGAGGTGGCGGACGTGGCAAGCACGGACACGCCCAGCACGGGACAGACCGATACACAGGCGCAGTACGCGGCGCTCAGCCCGCGCGGCGCGGGCCATCGGGCCCTGAACGCGCTTTCGCTGGTGACGATCATTCTCGGCCTGCTGTCCTTCGTGCTCGGCATGATCGACCGCAACGTGTCGTCTGCCGGCGCGGCGATCCACGTGACCGCCACGGTGACCGGGTTGCTCGCGATCGTCCTCGGCCTGTACGTGCAGATGATCTCGGCCACCCGGAACGAGCGGATCATCGTGGTGACCGGCATGATCGCCGGATTCGTCGGCGCGTGCCTCGGCCTGGCCCACGGGGGTTTCGCCGGCTGAGCCGCGGTCCCGCGGACAGCACCCGGGCGGGCCGGGCCCCGCGCCGGGCTGGGCAGCGACGGGAGGCCGGGCAGCGACGGACGGCTCGGCTAGGCTCGCTGTATGGCGCGCATTGGTGTACACATTGACGGCCCGAACCCGCTGGCCGAAGCCACCGCCCGCGGGGCGGACGCGGTCCAGTTCTTCCTCGGTGATCCGCAGGGCTGGAAGGGGCCCGTGCTGCCCGGCGACCCGGCCGAGGTCCGCGCGGCCTTCGCCGCGGCCGGCGTCGACGCCTACATCCACGCGCCCTACGTCATCAACGTCGCCACCACGAACAACCGGATCCGGATCCCGAGCCGGAAGCTGCTGACCCAGCAGCTCGAGGCGGCCGCATCCATGGGCGCCAAGGCGCTGATCGTGCACGGCGGCCACGTGACGAGCGGGGTCGACCCCGCTGAGGGATACGCGAACTGGCGCAAGGCCATGGAACGGATCGAGCGGCCGGTCCCGCTGCTGATCGAGAACACCGCAGGCGGGACCAACGCCATGGCACGGACGCTGGACGCCATCGGCCGCCTGTGGGACGCGGTGCTGGCCGGGGCGCGCGACGGTGACGGTGAGGTGGGCTTCTGCCTCGACACCTGCCACGCGTACTCGGCCGGGCTCGATCTCGCTGACGTGGCCGACAAGGTGAAGGCCATCACCGGCCGGGTCGACCTCGTGCACTGCAACAACTCACGCGACGAGTTCGCCTCCGGACGCGACCGGCACGCCAGCCTGACCGCGGGCACCATCGACCCCGAGCTGCTCGCCGGCGTGGTGCGGGCGGCCGGGGCGCCGGCCATCTGCGAAACACCGGACACGGACGGCAGCCTGGCCGCGGACGTGCGCTGGCTCAGGGAGCAGATGGGCGCGGGCTGACCGCGGTCACCGGGCTGGGGCGGTGCCGGGACGCGCCCGCCGCAGCCGGAGCACGACGTGGTCGGGCGCGCCCGCGAGCACCCCGCCGGCCGGATCATCCTGGCCGTCCGTGCGCACCACGTCCTGGCCGGGCCGCAGCACGTCGCGGACCACATAGCCGCACAGCAGCGCGACCGTCAGGAGGCGGGCCAGCAGCGTGGCAAAGTACCAGCCGGTGCCGATGCCGTTGTAGCCCGGTATCACGGCGCCGTCGCGGTAGACGAAGAGGAGGTAGCCCCAGACTCCGAAGAAGTAGCCGACCTCGGCCAGCTGCCAGGCGAGGTAGGGCCACAAGCGCGGCCGGGCCAGCACCGCCAGCGGTACCAGCCAGATCACGTACTGCGGCGACCACACCTTGTTGGTCATCAAGAACGCGGCAAGCGCCAGGAAGCACAGCTGCGGCAGCCGGGGACGGCGCGGCGCGGCCAGCGCCAGGACCGCGATCGCCACGCAAGCGACGCCAAGCAAGGCGGCCGACAGCAGGTTCAGCGTGTTCAGGCTGGTCGCGCCCAGGACCGGGACACCTTCGTGCTCGAACAGGTACCAGACGGAGCCCCAGTCGGCCGGGCGGTCCCTGCTGAACTGGTAGAACGTCGCCCAGCCGGCAGGCGCTGCGATCATGACCGGCAGGTTGACCGCGAGCCAGGCCACCGCGGCCGAGCCGGACGTCACCCAGAAGCTGCGCATCCGGCCCGCCCGCAGGCACAGCAGCAGCAACGGCCCGAACAGCACCAGCGGGTAGAACTTCGTCGCCACCGCGAGGCCGAGCAGGACACCGGCCAGCACTCCCCGCCGGGCCGCCCACGCCGCGAGGCCGGCCGCCGTGAGCGCCATCGCGATCAGGTCCCAGTTGACGAACGCCGACAGGACCAGGCCGGGCGCCAGCGCGACCAGCAGCGCCTGCCAGCGGCGCGCGGGCCCGGCCGCGTACCCGGTGGCCACCACCCCGGCGACGGCGCAGATGACCAGCAGGATGACGGTCAGATCGAAGAACTCCCGGCCGCGGGCGTACGGGTCGGCGACTGACCGGGCCAGCCACGCGACGGCCTGCATCGCCGCGCCGATCAGGACCGGGTATTCGACGTGATGGCCGGTGTAGGGCACTTTGCCGGCGGCGAGGCCCTCGTTGTAATAGAGCGGGTAGATGTCGGTGTAGCAGGCGTCCTGAAACTGCTTGGCGTAGCTGTTCCACGCGCCGGACCGGCACGGCACCTTCTCCAGGAAGGCGAGCAGCGCGCCGAACAGCGCCGCGATCACCAGGACGCTGGTGGTCCCGACGAGCACAGCCACCCTCCGGGCCGGCGGGAGGCCAGCGGCGCCGGCTGGCTCGCCGCAGCCGTCAGGGTCCGCCGGCGCCGGCCCGCGGCGTCCGCCGTCCCCCGAACCTGGCATGCTCAGCGACGCCGCCGTTTGCGGCCGGCCCGGAGCCATCGCAGCGGCACCAGGCTGATGAGGCCGGCGGCTGCGGCGTTCGGGCTGCCGCCCGGCCGCGGGCCCCCGTTGCCGTTGCCGTTGCCGTTGCCGTTGCAGGGAATCCCGCGGAGCGGCCCGCAGGTGGGCAGGCCCCTGGACGTCGGCACCGGGCTGGTGACCGGAGGGGCCGGGCTGGCCGGCGGCCCGGCCTTCGGCTTGGCTGGCGGCTGCGTGGCGGAGGGCGACGCGACGGGCAGCATGCCGGGGCCGAACATGTCCCAGGCCTGCCCGGTGAACAGGGGCGCCGGGAACTGCTCGATTGGCGTCTGGGCGAAGACGTTCTCGGCGAACGTGTGCCAGATCCGGGCCGGCCAGTAGCCACCGAAACCACCGCCGACGTTACCGCCCAGCCCGTTCAGCGTCTCGGTGGTGTGGTTGCCCTGATTCTCGGTGAAGATGCCGACGGTCAGCGCGTACTGCGGGATCGCGCCGATGAAGAAGGCCGACTGTGCGGTATCGGTGGTGCCCGTCTTCGCGATGATCGGGCGGCCGTCGGCCATCGCGGCGGCCGTGCCGGTGCCGTTGATCGTGTCGTACGACATCGCGTACTGGACCTGGGAGTCCTCCGCCTGCGTGAGGACCTGCGACGAGCGGACACGCGCCGGGTAGCTGACCGTGCCCTGTGTGACCTGCTGGATGACGTGCGCCGAGTGGTAGGTGCCGTTGTCGGCCAGCGTGGCCAGCATGGTGTCCTGCTCGCTGACCGACAGCGAGTCCTGGCCGAGGGCCATGCCCACGTGGCCGATGTCGGATTGCAGCCCGGACGTCGCTGTATCGACGCCGAACTGCCTGGCCATGTTGACCACGTTCTGGGTGCCTACCCGGTGGATCAGGTCCGTGAACGCGGTGTTCGACGACTGGGCCTCGGCCTGCGCGACGCTCATCGGCCCCAAGGACTCGTTGTTGTCGTTGTGTTCCCCGAACCAGTTCGACCCGGCGGCGACCGCGCTCTGGGTGGCGTACGTCATCGGCTCGCTGTCCGGCGGGATGTACAACGGGCTGTACCCGTCGAGCTGGGTGGTCTGCACGTTCATGCCCTGCGACACCGCGGTGGCGAGCACGTACGGCTTGAACGACGAGCCGACCTGCTCACGGGTGTAGACGGCCGTGTTCTCGTAGCAGTCGTGACAGTACCTGGCCGGGACGTTCTCACCCGGGCCGCCGTAGAAAGCCAGGATGGCCCCGGTCTGCGGGTCCTGCAGTTCTGCGCCGACCAGCCCGTACCAGGGAAGCGCACCGCCGTCGGCGGCCATCAGCTTCTCGTTCTGGTTCACCGCGCTATAGAGCTGGTCCATCATCGGCTTGCTGACCGTGGTGACGACGTGCAGCCCGCCGTTGTCGATCTGGGCCTTGGTGAAGTTGTAGGTGTCCTGCAGCTCGTTCCGGACGACGTTGAGGATGTACGGGTCATAGGGGTCGGCGCCGACATGCTGGTCCAAGGCGGTCAGCACGGTGGGGAACCGCTCGGCTGCGGCCTGCCGCGCGGTCAGGTCTCCCATGCTGACCAGCCCGTCCAGGACGTAATGCCAGCGCGCAACGAGCGCCTGGTGCCCCGCCGGGGTGGGATAGTAGCTCGGGCTCTGGATGATGGCGGCGATCATCGCCGCCTGCGCGATGGTGAGCCTGGAGGCCGGCTCGCCGAAGTAGGTCTGGGCGGCCGCCCCGATCCCGTAGGCGCCGTCACCGAGATAAATGGTGTTCAGGTACTGCGTCAGGATCCACGCCTTGGACTTTTCCTTGGCCACCTTCAGCGCGACGAAGATCTCCTTGATCTTGCGGGTGGCGGTCTGCTGCGTCCCGATGTTGGCGTAGTAGTTCCGGACGAACTGCTGGGTGATGGTCGAGCCGCCCTGCAAGGTGCCGTCGGCGCCGCCGCCGCTGTTGAACACGTCCTCGAAGGCGGCCCGCATGAGGCCCCGCGGTGAGACGCCGCCTTCGGTGTAGAAGCTGCGGTCCTCCGCGGCCACCACGGCGTCCCGCACGTACGGGGAGATCTGGTCGTACTGCAGCAGCCGCCGGTTGGTGCTGCCGAAGGTGCCGATCATGGTCTTGCCGTCGCTGAAGTAGACGGTCGACTGCTGCTGCATCGCCGCCTGTGACGCGTCGGTGGGAACGCTCGTGCTCGCGTAGGCGTAGCTGATCGCCGCCACGCACAGCAGCACCAGCCCGCCGAACCCGGCCGCGACCAGGCCGATCACCTTCCGCCAGGTCCAGTGGCGCCACCAGCTGCCTTTGACCTTGCCCCGGCCCGGGCCGCCCCCCCGGCCGCCCCGGCCGTTCCCGCTGCCGCCGCCATGGCCCGCATCGCCGCGGCCCCGGCGGTATCCGCCGTCGGGGGCGCCATACCCGCCGTCGCCGCGGTACCCGGCGCTGCGGCGCGCCGGGGCCTGAGCCTGGGCCCCGTACCCGCGCGCCGGACCCGGGAAACTCTCGGTCGGGTAGTCCGCGCCGCGCCGCCCGGAATGGCCGTCGCGGTACTCGCCGCGAGCATCCTCGCTGGCCGCGCGGTCCTGCCGCGCGGGCCGGCCGTTAACGGGCCGTGGCGCTGGCCGGTACGGCCCGCTGACGTCTCTGCTGCTCACTCATCCTCGCTGTGGGCTGAACGGATGGCGGCTGCGCGGCGCCGCCGAAGCTCAACGGTACCGAGGGTCGTCAGCCACCGCTGGCACGCCGCTCGATGGCGTCATCGCGTCATCGCGAGCCGGCGTGCTCTCCGGTGCACTCTTACTGGCTTGTCCTGGCTCGCCGCCCGCGCCGGGCGCGCGGCTCGCCCGTGCCGAGAACGTAAGACGCGGCAAGGTGGTTCCAGCCACAACTTTGGCAGACTTCGACCACATAGACGCGGAATTCGCCGTATTCAGCGGCCATCTCGTCCAGCTCCGGGCGGCGCTTCACGCGGCCCTCATATTGCCCAAGCTCATCTCCGTACACGTACGTGACGTGGGTGAGCTTGGCTCTCCGGCAGATGGGGCAGCGGGTTTCGGTCGGCTCGCCGTGAAACTTGGCCGCGCGCAGCAGATACGGGTGCGCGTCACATACGTCGGCGACCGTGGTGTGGCCGGCGTGCACGGACGCGAGCGTTGCCCGGCGGGCAAGCCCGTAGTCGACGACGGAACGCCTCGTCCCCATGACGGACAGGGTACGTCGGATCTCGCGCCAGGCCGAGCCCGCAGATGCGGTGAACTCGGGTCATGCCCGCAATACCGGGCTGTTCGGCATGGGTTACGGTCTCGTCCGCGACAGCCTTGCCTTCGCCGGGACTGCTCTATATCCTCCTGATGTATCGGTTCGATACATCGGAGTGAGACATCGGTGCGATACATCGGCTCAGACGGCGTGATGCGGCCAGCGGCGGCCTGGGGCTGGCCCGCGGTCGGGGGTGCGAAGGGTGACAGGTAAGCGATCCGGCGTGCTGGAGCTTGCCGTGCTCGGGCTGCTGCATGGTTCGCCCATGCACGGCTACGAGTTGCGCAAGCGGCTCAGTTCCGTGCTTGGCGCATTTCATGCCTTCTCCTACGGGTCGCTGTACCCCTGCCTCAAGGAACTGCTCGCCCGGGGCCTGATCGCGGAGGAGGACCCGGAACCGTCGCCGCGGGCCCGGGCGGGGCGACGGTCCAGGATCGTCTACCGGCTCACCGCGGAAGGCAAGGACCGGCTGCACGAACTGCTGGGCGAGGCCGGGCCCACCTCCTGGGACGACGACGGTTTCGGCGTGCGCTTCGCTTTTTTCGGGCAGACCCGCGCCGATATCCGGCTGCGGATCCTGGAGGGACGCCGCAGCCGCCTGGAGGAGCGAATGGAAGCCGTCCGGGCGGCGTTCGCCCGCACCCGGGAACGGGTCGACAGCTACACCCTCGAACTGCAAAAGCACGGTCTGGAGTCGGTCGAGCGCGAAGTCCGCTGGCTGAACGAGCTGATCGCCACGGAGCGGCAGCGGGACACCGGGACGGCCGGCCAGCCGCGCCCTGACGAGACCGATCCTGGCCATCAGAGCACCTCAAACGCATGAGCAAGGAACAAGAAGGAGTCATCCTGATGGGTTCGGTACGTGTGGCCATCGTGGGCGTAGGCAATTGCGCGAGCTCCCTCGTCCAGGGCCTGGAGTACTACAAGGACGCCGACGACAGCAGCCGCGTGCCCGGGCTCATGCACGTGCGGTTCGGTCCTTACCACGTGCGCGACCTGGAGGTGGTCGCGGCCTTCGACGTCGATGCCAAGAAGGTCGGCTGTGACGTGGCCGACGCGATCAGCGCCAGCGAGAACAACACCATCAAGATCGCCGACGTCCCGCCGACCGGGGTCACGGTCCAGCGCGGCCCGACGCTCGACGGGCTGGGCGAGTACTACCGGGACATCATCACCGAGTCGGACGAGCCCGCCGTCGACGTGGTCGCCGCACTCCGCGAGGCCCGCGCCGATGTGCTGGTCAGCTATCTGCCGGTCGGGTCCGAGGAGGCGGATCGCTACTACGCGCAGTGCGCGATCGACGCGGGCGTCGGCTTCGTCAACGCCCTGCCGGTGTTCATCGCCTCCAGCCCGGAGTGGGCCGCCAAGTTCGCCGCCGCGGGCGTGCCGATCGTCGGCGACGACATCAAGTCCCAGGTCGGCGCGACGATCACGCACCGGGTCCTGGCCAAGCTGTTCGAAGACCGCGGGGTCGAGCTGCTCCGCACGTACCAGCTCAACGTCGGCGGCAACATGGACTTCAAGAACATGCTGGAGCGCAGCCGGCTCCAGTCGAAGAAGATCTCCAAGACCCAGTCGGTGACCTCGCAGATCCCGCACGAGATGGAAGGCGCCGCCGTCCACATCGGCCCGTCGGACCACGTGCCCTGGCTCGATGACCGGAAGCTGGCGTTCGTCCGGCTCGAGGGCCGGGCCTTCGGGGACGTCCCGCTGAGCCTGGAGTACAAGCTGGAGGTGTGGGACTCACCGAACTCGGCCGGCGTGATCATCGACGCCATCCGGGCCGCGAAGATCGCCAAGGATCGCGGCATCGGCGGCCCCGTCACCTCCGCGTCGTCCTACTTCATGAAGTCACCGCCCGAGCAGTTCGGCGACGATGTGTGCCGCGATCTGGTGGAGAAGTTCATTCGCGGCGACGTCGAGCGGTAAGAGATCAGCCGCCGGCCCGTCCATGATCACGGCGGGCCGGAGCGAGAGTCGGCCGCGCGGGTGGCAGCCCCGCGCGGCCGTTCCCCGTTCCCATCCGCCGGGCGGCTTAGGCTGGGCGGGTGGCGCTGCACGCGGTCTCACGTCTTTCGCGATCCTCATTTGTCACGGACCTGCGATTGGTCCTCGGCGAGCGCGACTTCCGCCGGCTGTTCAGGACCCGGCTGATCTCACAGGCCGGCGACGGCATCTACACGGCCGGGTTTGGCGCCTACGTCTTCTTCTCCGCCACGACCTACCCGAACCCGGCCGCGGCCGCGGAGGCCTTCGCCGTCCTCTACCTGCCCTACTCGTTCATCGGGCCGTTCGCCGGGGTCTTCATCGACCGCTGGTCCCGGCGGCAGATCCTGCTCGTCTCCGCGCTCGTCCGGGCGGCCCTGGTGTCGGTCACCGCCCTGCTGGTCGCCTCCGGCGAAGTGGGCGTGCCGCTGTACATCAGCGCCCTGGCCGCGCTGGGCGTGAACCGTTTCTTCCTCGCCTCGCTGTCGGCGGCCCTGCCGCACGTCGTGCCGGATGACAAGCTCGTCATGGCCAACTCCGTGGCCCCGACGATCGGCGGGATCGTGACCACCATCGCCGGAGTCGCGGGGGTCGGCCTCCGCCTTCTGCTGGGCGGCGGGCACGGCAGCGCGGCCGTGATCGTGATCGCCGCGGCCGGCTGCTACCTCCTGGCCGGCCTGAGCGCCGCGGCCATGCGGCGCGACCTGCTCGGTCCCGTGCGGGAACGGGGGAACGCCCCGCAACCGCTGGCGCGTGCCCTGCGGGACGTTGCGGCCGGCCTCGCCGACGGTGTGCGTTACCTGTCCCGGCGCCCCGGCCCGGCGGGCGCGCTCGGGGCCATCGGCGGCTACCGTGTCCTGTTCGGCATCGCGTTCCTCATGTCGATCCTGCTGTACCGGAACTACTTCTACGCAGGGGGCAACGGCAACGCGGCCCTCGGCCATTTCACCCTGGTCATCGTGGTGACCGCGGTGGGCTACGGCCTGGCCGCGGTGATATCCCCGCCGGTCACCAGGCGGGTCGCCAAGCACACCTGGATCGCCTTCCTGCTCGCCTGCTCCGGCCTGGTGATGATCCTGGGCGCGACGTTCAGCCAGGTGGTCTTCCTCGTTATCGGGTTCGTCCTGGGCCTGACGGGGCAGGGCATCGCGATCTCGGCCACGACGATCATCCAGGAGCAGACCGGCGACGCGTACCGGGGCCGGGCGTTCGCGCTCTACGACATGATGTTCAACGGCGTCTTCGTGGCCGGGGCTTTCCTCGGGGCGCTGTTCATCCCCGTGGACGGCAAGTCATACCCGCTGGTCGCCGTGACCGCCGCCGGGTACCTGCTGGCCGCGGCGATCTACCTGCGGTACGGCCGGGACAGGCCGCGTCATGACCCGGCCTCGGGGTGGGACAGCCCTTCCCCATCAGCCCAGCGGAGCAGTTCCTGAGTCGCCTGCTCCTTGCTGATCAGGCCCCGCTCGATCCGTAGCTCCAGCAGGAATGCGTACGCCCGCCCGACCAGTGGGCCGCCCGGTATGCCGAGGATCCGCATGATCTCGTTGCCGTCAAGCTCAGGCCGGAGCCTGGCCAGCTCCTCCTCCTCGGACAGCCGCTCGATCCGGGTTTCCAGGTCGTCATAGGCGCGCGCGAGCCGCTCCGCCTTCCTGACGTTCCTGGTGGTGCAGTCGGCCCTGGTCAGGGCGTGCAGCCGGGTCAGCAGCGGGCCGGCATCGCGAACGTAGCGGCGGACCGCGGAATCGGTCCACCCGGCGTCGCCGTAGCCGTGGAAACGCAGGTGCAGATCCACCAGCCGGGACACGTCGTTCACCACGTCCTTGGGAAAGCGGAGCGCGGTGAGCCGCCTCCTGGCCAGCGTGGCGCCGACCGCTTCATGATGGTGGAACGCGACCCGGCCGTCCGGCAGCCGGATCCGGGTCTTGGGCTTGCCGATGTCATGCAGCAGGGCGGCCAGTCGCAGCACCAGGTCGCCGGTGAGCCCGTACCGGTCCTCCAGCCCGATGGCCTGGCGCAAGACGGTGAGGCTGTGCTGGTACACGTCCTTGTG
>Ga0335081_10008189_pt1 | contig 16757 bp, 19 predicted proteins | sample Lox_Sample_35_FD_206713 | JGI IMG/M metagenome (GOLD analysis project Ga0335081, IMG submission 206713) | Soil microbial communities from Loxahatchee National Wildlife Refuge, Florida, United States - Lox_Sample_3.5 | ecosystem: Environmental > Terrestrial > Soil > Wetlands | place: USA... | reverse complement strand
GAACGGCCGTTGGAACATCTCCATGCCGAGCACCAGGTGCGGCCACTTGCCCGCGAGGTGTTGCACGATCTGCAGCTGGACCCAGTGATCGTGCGGGTTGGTGTGCTCCTCGCCGACGCACACCACGCGCGAGCCCTCGAGCTTGCTCCAGAACGCGGCATCGTCGAGCTGATGGCCGGTGCGATCGAGCACGTGATACGGCAGCGCCGCGGCCTCGATCCCGCGCGGGGGCTCGGCCGCGGCTGGCCGGGCGGTGGTCGGGCGCGCCGGCCCTCCATAGTTGCCTCCGCACGCCGCCAACGCGAGACACCAGAGAGCGCGCCGGGCCATGGCTCGATGCTACACCACGCGGCGTGCCCATGCCGTTCCTCACCGACGCGCTGCCCGGGACCGGCGGCGCGCTGCGCGCGAGCGATGACGACTTCGCGGTCGACGAGGTGCCGGCGTATGGCGCGGCCGGCCACGGCGAGCACGTGTTCGTCCGGATCGAGAAGCGCGGCCTCACCTCTCCGGAGGCCGCCGAGCGGCTCGCGCGGGCGGTCGGCTGTGCGCCGCGCGACGTCGGGATCGCGGGGATGAAGGATCGCCGTGCGGTCACCCGGCAGTGGCTGTCGCTCCCACCGCCGGTGACGCCGGAGACCGCGCTCGCCGCGACGCTCGACGGCGTGACCGTGCTCGAGGCCGTGCGGCATCCGCACAAGCTGCGCACCGGCCACCTGCGCGCGAACCGGTTCCGGCTGCGCGTGCGCGGCACGGTGGCCGACGCCGCCGCGCGCGCGCGCGCGATCCTCGGCGCGCTCGCCGCCCCTCCCGGCGCACCGAACTGGTACGGCGAGCAGCGCTTCGGCCGCGATGGCGACAACGCGGCGCGCGGCCGCGCGATCCTCGCCGGCGAGCGGATCCGGGATCGCCGGATGGCGCGGCTGATGATCTCCGCGCTGCAGGCCGAGCTGTTCAACAGCTGGCTCGCGGCGCGCATCGCCGACGGCCTGTACGCGCGCGCGATCGCGGGCGACGTCATGCACAAGGCGAGCGGCGGCCAGTTCGTGTGCGAGGATCCCGCGCAGGACGGCGCGCGCGTCGCCGCCGGCGAGATCGTGCCGACCGGGCCGATGTTCGGCGAGCGCATGCGCCGGCCGCCGGACGGCAGCGCCGCGGCCGCGCGCGAGCTCGCGATCCTCGCCGCCGCCGGGCTCGCGCCCGGTGCGTTCGCCGCGGTACGCGCGATCGCGGAGGGCACCCGGCGCGACGCCGCGATCGCGATCGCCGACGTCGACGTGACCGCGATCGCACCCGACGCCATCGAGGTGTCGTTCACGCTGCCGAGCGGGGCCTACGCGACCACCGTGATGCGTGAAGTGATGAAGGAATCGGGCTAGGCTCCTGCGCGATGGACCTGTCGCAGGAATTCGTCGCGTTCGCCCAGCTCGGCGCGAGCTGGGTGCTGTGGCTGCTGATCGCGCTGTCGGTGATCTCGATCGGCGTGATGATCGATCGCGCGCTGTGGTTCCGCAACCGCGACACCGACACCGAGCGCTTCACCCGCGAGCTCAAGAGCGCGTTCGAGCGCGGCGAGCTCGACCACTTCGAGACCAAGTACAAGCAGGATCCGGCCGTGCCGGTGCAGGTCGCGATGCGCGGCCTGGCCGAGCGCGATCGCGGGCCCGAGGCGGTCGCCGAGGCGATGCACGGCGAGCGCGCGCGCTGGCGCACCGCGGCCGATCGCAACCTGCTCGTGCTCGGTACGCTCGGCAACAACGTGCCGTTCGTCGGCCTGTTCGGCACCGTGCTCGGCGTGATCAACGCGTTCGAGCACCTGCGCGAGAAGTCGGAGGCCGCCACCGATCGCACGCTCGATCTGGTCGCGCAGGCGCTCGCCGCGACCGCGTTCGGCCTGCTCGTCGCGATCCCCGCGGTGGTCGCGTTCAACTACTTCACGCGCAAGATGAAGGTGCTGCTCGGCTCGGCCGATCAGGCGGCGCACGCCGTGATGGGGCTGGTCCACGGCGCCGAGCGCTCCGGCCACGGGGCCGGACCCCTCGGATCTGTGACTCGTGAGCGCGCCGGGGAGGCGACCGATGGCGGGAAGTAGCCTGTATCAGGACGACGACACCTCGGGCATCGTCGACATCAACGTCACGCCGTTCGTCGACGTCGCGCTGGTCTTGCTCGTGGTGTTCATGGTGACGGCGCGGCTGTTCGTCGCGCGCGGCGTCGTGGTCGAGAAGCCGAAGGAGAAGACCGGCGGCGAGGTCCCGGCGACCCTGCGCGTCACGGTCACCCAGGACGGCAAGATCTACGTCAACGGCGACAGCTATCCGACCGACGCCCAGGCGGTCGCGCGGATCGAGGAGATCGCGGCGGCCTCGCCCGAGCCCAAGGCGATCATCGCCGGCGATCGCCGCACCGCGTACGGCGGCGTGATGCACGCGATCGAGCTGTGCGAAGAGGCGAAGGTCACGGCCATCGCGCTCGAGAACGAGCAACCGTAGCCTCGTCTGCTACCCTCGTCCGGTGCGCTGGGACTCGCCGTTCGTGCTCGCCGCCGCCGGCACGATCGCGATCCACCTGATGTTCGCGGTGGTGGCCGACGCGCTGGTGTTCACCCACCCGGTGCAGCCCGACACACCGCCGCCCAAGGTGAAGCTGGTCGACGTCAGGGTCGTGAAGCCGCCGCCACCGCCGCGCCATGTCGAGCCGCCCAAGGCCGCGCTGCCCAGGCCGGTCGCGCCGGTCCATCACGTGTCCAAGGCGGTCGCGCATGCCGAGCCCAGCCCGCCGGTCGCCCCACCGCCGCCGCCACCCAGCGCACCGGTGCCCGACACCGGCGGCGGCCCGGTGCTCGCGATGAACGACATCGCGCCCGCGGCGGAGGGCGTGGCGGTCGCGCGCGGCACGAGCGGCGGCCGCGAGGTCGCCCGCGGTGGCTCCGGCGGCGGCACGGGCGCGGGCTCCGGCCACGGCTCGGCCGACGAGGTGCCCAGGCCGATGTCGGTCGCGACGATCAAGGTGCGCGCGATGCCGCGCGGCGACTACAGCTACTTCGACGCCGCCGCGGACTACCCGCTCGAGGCCAAGCAGCTCGGTGTCGAGGGCACGATCCGGGTCCGGCTGGTGGTCGACGACCACGGCAAGGTCAAGTCGCGCACCCTGCTCAACAAGCTCGGCCACGGGCTCGACGAGCTCGCGCTCGCGCGCGCCGCGGCGATCGAGTTCACCCCGGCGCTCGACAGCGACGACCACCCGGTCGCCTCGGTGGTGATCTGGACGTTCACCATGACCCTGCCCAAGTAGGTTAGAATGGCGCGCAATGCGCCATCTCGGGGGACTGGGCGCGGCGGCGATCGTGCTGCTCGGCACGGCGCGCGTCGCGTCGGCGCAGGTGGCGCCGCCGCACGACGACGGCATCGACCTCCAGCTGTTCGACTACGCGATCGGGCCCAAGACGTTCTTCACCGTCGACAACGCCGACGTCGCGACGCCCAAGGCGCTCGCGCTCGACGCGATGGTCACGTTCCTGACCAGCCCGCTCACCGTCTACAACAGCTCGGGCTCGACCCACACGATGATCGGCACGACCCGCGACGAGGTCGTGCAGACCCTGACCGAGATGCAGCTGACCGGCGCCTACGGGCTCACCGACAAGATCCAGGTCGGCGCCAGCCTGCCGTTCGTGTTCGCGCTGACCGGCGACGGGCTCGACGCGATGAACGGCACGCCGGGCTCGCACCTCGAGGTCACCGCGCTCGGCGATCTGATGCTCGAGGGCAAGATGCGGCTGTGGCAGCGCGACCAGCTGCGCCTGGCCGGGATCGCTGCGCTCACCCTGCCGACCCGGCTCGGCAGCGACGGCGCGCAGTACACCGGCGACGATCTGCCGACGCTCGAGGCGCGCGCCGCGCTGCAGTGGTCGACCGGCCGGCTGTCGCTCGGCGCCAACGCGGGCCTGCTCGTCCGCGATCCGCGCACGTTCTACGGCACGACGATCGGCCAGCAGCTGACGTGGGGCGGCGCCGCCGCGGTCTCGGTCACCGATCGGTTCTCGCTGATCGGCGAGACCTATGGCCGGCTCGGCCTGCAGGACATGTCGATCAACAACAGCCCGGCCGAGGCGATCGGCGGGCTGCGCATCCTGGTCGGCACCTCGCTGTCGATCGTGGCCGGCGGCGGCGTCGGGCTCGATCGCGCGATCGGCGCGCCGGCCGCGCGGTTCTTCGCGTCGGTCGGCTACGCGCCCGACACGCGCGACTCGGACGGCGACGGCATCCCCAACGATCGCGACAAGTGCCCGTACGAGCCCGAGGACAAGGACGGCTTCCAGGACGAGGACGGCTGCCCCGATCCCGACAACGACGGCGACGGGATCCCCGACAAGGACGACAAGTGCCCCGACGCCGCCGAGGATCACGACGGCTTCCAGGACGACGACGGCTGCCCCGATCCCGATAACGACCACGACGGCATCCCCGATCTCCAGGACAAGTGCCCGAACGATCCCGAGGACGGCAAGCCGCCGTTCCCGCACGACGGCTGCCCGGCCGACAAGCACGACAGCGACGGCGACGGCATCCCCGACTCGGTCGATCTGTGCCCGCTCGAGGAGGAGGACAAGGACGGCTTCGAGGACGGCGACGGCTGCCCCGATCCCGACAACGACGGCGATGGCATCCCCGACTCCAGGGACAAGTGCCCGCTGTGTCCCGAGGACAAGGATGGCTTCCAGGACGAGGACGGCTGCCCCGATCTCGACAACGACCACGACGGCATCCCCGACGCGCAGGACAAGTGCCCCAACGATCCGGAGACGGTCAACGGCTTCCAGGACGAGGACGGCTGCCCCGACACCGGCGGCCTCGCGCTGGTCGAGCTCGACGGCGATCGCCTCGCCGTCGCGCGCGTGCCGCCGATCGCGCACGGCGAGCTGACCTCGACCGGTCAGGTGATCGCGAACCAGATGGCGCTGGTCATGAAGGGCCACAGCGAGGTCACGCACTGGCTGATCGCGCTGTCCCAGCCCGACGTCAAGGCCGCGCAGGCGATCGCCGACGCGCTGAAGGCGTACCTGATCAAGAAGGGCGTGACCGCGGCGATCGATGTCGCCGGCGCGGCCGGTGCCGCCAAGATCGCCGGCGTCGTGCAGGAGCGCGCCGCGCCCGACGCGCCGTTCGTCTGCCCGCCCGAGCTGGTCGCCAAGCCGCGGCCGGATCGGATCACGCCGAAAGCCGTGATGCCTGGGGTGAAGCTGCCCGACAAGCCCAAGGATCCCGACGTCGATATCGAGATCGAGAAGTGATCGACGAGTGACTTACACAGGCCTTACGCGGCGCGCGGCGCGACCGCCGTTGTATAGGGCATGTGGAAGACCTCGTTGCTTGCCTTGATGCTCTCGACCCCCCTGCTCGGCTGCCACGATCGCGTGATCGCGGTGACCACCCCCAGCGACGTCGAAAAGCCCGGTGTCATGACGGTGACCGGCAGCGCGACGCTCGAGGTCGCGCCCGACTGCGCCGATCTGACGATGACGCTGATCGCCGACGAGCCGAAGCCCGGCGCCGCGACCCAGGAGGTCGACGCCAAGGAGACGGCGCTGATCGCCGCGCTCGGCAAGCTCGGCGTCACGACCAGCGACCTCAAGCTGTCGACGCTGACGCTCGAGCCGATCTACGACCCGCACGAGACGTGGCCGCCGATGAACGTGCGCGCGTACCGCGCCACGATCACGGTCACCGCGACCACGCACGACTTCACCCAGATCCCGACGATCATGGAGACCGGCGCGAACGCGGGTGCGAGCGCGATGTCGAGCCTGTTTCGCAACAGCGATCTGCCCGGGCTCAAGAAGAAGGTGCGCGAGATGGCGCTCGCCGCGGCCAAGGACAAGGCCCAGCAGACCGCCAACGCGCTCGGCATCAAGCTCGGCCGCGTGATCTCGGTCGGCGAGAATGCCGGCGGCGCGATGTGGAACCAGCCGTACTTCCCGCAGGCGGCGAACATGGAGGCGTCGTCGGGCGGCGGCGCGTCGCTGGGTGGAACGTTACAGCCGCTGACCCTGGACGTCACGATCGGCTTCGAGCTGTCGCGCTCGAGCTAGACTAGCGGCCGAACGCCTTGGCGATCTCCTCGCGAACCACGCCGGGCAGCTCGTCGGTCTCCTCGATGAAGTAGCCCCGGCCACCGGGGTTGTCGAACAGCAGCTCGAGCGATCACGATGACGTGCTTGCGCCCGAGCTTCGACCTGCGCAGCGCGGTCGAGGCCTCGGTCAACGCCGCCAGCAAGCTCGTGCCGCCGCCGGCCGCGATCTTCGCGATCGCGTCGTCGAGGGTCTTGCCGCGCTCGAGCTTGTGGAGCGGCACGATCACGGTCGCGTCGGAGCCGAACGTCACGATCTCGAGCTCGTCGCTCGGGTCGAGCGCCGCAACCGCGACGCGCAGCGCGTCCTTGGCCGCGTCGAGCCTCGCGCCCTGCATTGCCGCGGAGCGGTCGGCGCCGCCGCGGCGCGCGCCGCCAGCGCGATGACGAGACCGACCCGCAGCGTGCGCATGCCCCATCGTAACGCGATCACAGCCGCTCGCCGCGCAGCACCCTGGGCGGCGCGCCGCGCGCGAGCTCGAGCACCTCGATCGGCCCGCCGTACAGCCTGGCGAGGCCGACGTCGATCCGCCACAGCTTGCCGTCGCACGCCGACGTGATGCCATCGCGCTGCACGGTGTGCGCGACCACCATCCGCTTGGCGCCGAGCGCGGCGAGCGCGTGATCGAGCTCGCCGCAGTCGGTCGCGCCGGCCGTGCCGAGCGCGCGCGTCCACACCGGGCTGTCGTCGGAGGTCAGCACGGACGGCGGATGGTGCGCGTCGCCGGCTTGACCGTCGAGCCAGCACCGCGCCGCGAGGTTGGTGTCGTCGACGTGGGTCACCCAGTCGCCGAGCACGCCGGCGTGCGAGAACACGGTGTCGCCGACGATCGCGATCACGTCGTGCGCGGCGAGCCGCCTGGCCCACGCGCCGCCCGGGCCGAGCGCGCCGGCGCGATCGCCGCCGAAGTCCTGCATGCCGCCCGGCGTGACGTAGCGGAAGTCGCCGGCCGCGTTCATCAGCTCGTGGTTGCCGAGCAGCTGGATCAGCTGGCCGCCCGCGGCGTGCGCCTCGCCGGCGAGCCGCTCGAACAGCTCGAGGATCTTGGACTCGTCGTCGCCGCGATCGAGCAGGTCGCCGGTCTGCACGACCGTCATCGCGCCGCCGATCCAGCGGTCGTGGTCGTCGATCGCGCGGGCGGCGCGCAGCGCGGCGCGCGCGGCGGACAGGTCGCCGTGGACGTCGCCGATCGCGACCAGCTCGGCCGGCGCCGCGCTGCGCGACGGATGCGGCGCGAGCGTGCAGCCCGGCTGCGCGACGGGCGGTGGCGCGGGCGGCGCCGGCAACGCGACCACCGGCGCGCTCTGCGGCGCGGGCGGCTCGTGGCTGTGGTCACACGAAGCGGCGACGACCAGCAACGCGAGCGCGCGGCGCATGAGCTCGACCCTACCGCGTAAGCCGCGCGGCGGGCGCGCGTTGGGGCGGCATGCGAACCATCCTCCTGCTCGCTCCCCTCGCGGCGTGCGCCGGCGGCGCGCTCCACCAGGCGACGCTGGTCGGCCAGTGCGCCGAACAGGACACCGCGTGCTCCCGCCGCCACCCGCTCGCTCCGCTCGCGATCGGCGCCCGGTTCCATCCCGAGCTCGCGACCGACATCGCGGGCACCGCGACGCCGAAGCTCGTGCTCGACAGCGCCGCGCCCGACGTGCTCGCGGTCGAGCGCGGCGCGCTGGTCGCCCGCGCCGAGGGCGCCGCCGCCGTCCTGATCTCGACCGACGACGGCTCGGTGGTCGACTTCGTCCACGTGTGGGCGCTGCCGATCACCGAGATCACGCTGGCGCGGCGCGACGGCGATCGCGTGGCGGGCACGGTCGGGCTCGCGGTCGGCGAGGACGTCACGCTCGAGCCCGCGCTGTGGAACGGCGCGCAGCGGCTCGCCGGCGACGCCGACCTCGCGTGGACCTCCGACAACGCCGCCGCGGTCGCGCTCCTGCCCGACGGCTCGGCCGCGCGGCGCCGGATCCGCGCGCGCGCGCCGGGCAAGGCGACGATCACGGTCGCGCTCGGCGACGCGCGCACCACGCTCGCCATCGAGGTGGTGCCATGACCCGCGCCGCCGTGCTCGCGCTCGCGCTCGCCGCGTGCAGCCCGTACCTCGCCGCGCAGTCGGCGGCGCCGCCCGGGCGCAGCGCGCGGCTCGACGAGGTGCTCGGCAGCTGGTCGCAGGTCAAGAGCTACCGGCTCGAGCTGTCGCGCGGCGTCGCGATCGCGATCGACTGCGAGCGCGGCGGGCCGTGCGAGCACATGCGCGTCGCCTCCGACGATCCGCAGATCGCCGAGGTCCGTCCCGCCTCGCTCGACGTGCTGCGCCCGGCCGGGTTCGACAGCCGCAACGAGCAGACCGCGTCGGCGTTCGTCGTGGTCGGCAAGGCGGTCGGCACGACCCACCTGCACGTGCGCGTGGGCAAGCGCTCGCGCGAGGTCGCGGTGACGGTCATCGCGCCGCCCGCCGCGGCGGTCACGCAGGCGGCGCGTTAGCGACCAGCCCGACCACCGCGGTGATGTTGTCGTCGCCGCCGCGGTCGTTCGCGAGCTCGATCAGGGTCTGCGGCAGCCGGCGGTACCAGGTCATCGCGATGATCCGCTCGAGCTCGCCGTGCTCGACGTAGTTCGACATCCCGTCCGAGCACAACAGGAAGCAGTCGCCCGGCGACACCGGCACGCTCTTGACGTCGGCGTCGATGTCGCGCTCGAACCCGATCGACTTGGTGATCACGTGGCGGAACTTGCTCGCCCTGGCCTCGGCCTCGGTGATCGTGCCGCTCTTCAGCTGCTCGGCGATCCACGAGTGGTCCTCGGTGAGCTGGCGGAGCTGGCCGTCGCGGAACATGTAACACCGGCTGTCGCCGGCGTGCACGAGGTGGGCGCGGCCGCCGTGCACCAGCACCGCGGTGAGCGTCGTGCCCATGCCGCGCAGCTCGGGCTTCTGCCACGCCGCCTCGAAGATCGCCGAGCTCGCGCGCCGCACGATGCCCTTCATCAGCTCGAGCGCGGGCGAGAACACGATCGCGGCGCCGCCCGGCGGCAACAGCTCCTCGGTGCGCACCGGGATGGTCGGCGCGAGGTCGCCGGTCGGCTCGTCGAGCACCGGCATCTCCTCGGTCGTGCGCACCGCGGCCTCGCTCTGCCGGCGCAGCGCGGCCTCGAAGTCGCCGCGCGCCTCGGCGACCTCGGCGGCGAGCAGCTCGACCGCCATCCGGCTCGCGATCGCGCCGCCCTGGTGGCCGCCCATGCCATCCGCCACCGCGAGCACGCCGGTGTCGGGCGCGACGAGATAGCTGTCCTCGTTGCGCTCGCGCTTCTTGCCGGGGTCGGTCTGCCCCCACGCCCACAACCTCATGCCCGCAGCCTCATGCGTATTCCGCGCTGCGCTCGCTGATGTTGCTGTCCTCGCAGCGCAGCAGCTTGCCCTTGCCCTCCACCTTGGTCAGGAGGCTCACCGGGCGCGTCCACAGCTTGGCGGCGTTGCGGAGCGTGTCGCGCGCCTGGCCGCCGTCGAGATCGGTGCCCTCGTGAACGTGACGGAGCAGCAGCTCGCTGCGGTTCTCGAAGTTGCCGTCCTCGACCACGATCGCCGGCTGGCCGCGGTTGGTCAGCATCTTGAGCAGCTGATCCTTCACCTTCTTGAACTCGCGGCTCATGATCTCCCAGTTGCCGGTGCGCTCCTGGAAGCCGAACGTGTAGAACTTCTGCTCGACGCAGAACTCGAGCGTGAAGAACTCGTCGAGGAACGTGATGTCGTTGTAGAGCCGCCGCACCTCGAAGATCTTCTTGCGACCCAGGCCGGTGCGGCGATCCCAGTTGCGCTTCTGCTCCATCGAGTCGCACTCGTCCCACTCCTTGCCGAACTGCCCCTTGTTCCAGCGCTCCTCGATGTTGCGGTAGAGCTCGACCCCGAGCTTGTACGGATTGAGCCGGCCGGGCGCGGTCGCGAGCACGCCCGAGCACGCGTCGGCGTAGTCGATCACCTCGGCCGCGGTCAGCGCCTTCTCGGTGAGGATCTTCGAGTGCCAGTAGGTGGCCCAGCCCTCGTTCATGATCTTGGTCATCGCCTGCGGTGCGAAGTAGTAGGCCTCGTCGCGCACGATCTCGAGCACGTCGCGCTGCCAGTGATCGAGCGGCGCGTGCTCGATCAGGAACTGCAGGACGTCGCGCTGGGGCTGCTCGGGAAAGCGCCGGCGCTGGCGCTTCTGCTCCTCTTCGCGCTTCCGCTTCTGCGCCTCGAGGTAGCTCGGCGGGTTGATGAACGAGTCCATGTAGCCCTTGGCGCGCAGCTTGCCGACCTCGGGCTCCTCGTCGTCCTCGCCCTCCGGCCGGGCAGGCCGCGACCGCACGATGTAGGCGGACATCGGATCGATCAGGTTCTCGAGCGACAGGCAGGTGTCGATGAAGTCCTCGACCGCGTCCTGGCCCCAGCGCGCCATGTGGCGCCGGGTGCGCGCCGCGTGGTTCGCCATGCCGTCGATCATCTTGCGGTTGGTCTTCGAGAAGAAGTAGTTGTTCTTGAAGAAGTCGACGTGCGCGCACACGTGCGCCATCACGACCTTCTGGTCGGTCGTCGAGTTGCCCTCGAGCAGGTAGGCGTAGGCCGGGTTGGTGTTGATCACCATCTCGTAGATCTTCGACAGCCCCCACTCGTAGCTCTTGGCCAGCTGCTCGTAGTCCATCCCGAACCGCCAGTGCGGATAGCGCGTCGGGAAGCCGCCGTACGCGGCGACCTCGTTCATCGTCTTGTAGTCGAGGACCTCGTAGAGGATCGGGAAGAAGTCGAGGCCGAAGTTCTTCGCATAGCCCTCGATCTCCTCCTGGATGTCGCGCAGGTACGCGGGGAAGCGCTTGAGCGCCATCTCACTTGCCCTTGCCGAGGAACTCCTTGATGGAGTCCATGATCGCGTCCTTGCCCTTGATCTCGCTGGTCACCACGCGGTCGTCCTCGTCGAAGTGCTCGGTCAGGTCCTTGATGAACTGCCCCGAGCCGTACGGCGACTCGACCTGGCCGTAGCAGAATAGATTCACGAACGGCAGGACTTCCTTCTTGAGCAGCTCGACGCAGGTGTGGGTGTCGTCGACCGACCAGTTGTCGCCGTCGGAGAAGTGGAACGGGTAGATGTTCCACAGCTCGGGCGGATACTCGTCGTCGATCATCTTCGCGCACAGCTTGTACGCCGAGCTGATCATCGTGCCGCCGCTCTCGCGGGTCTTGAAGAACGTGTCGCGATCGACCTCCTTGGCCATCGCGTCGTGGATGATGTAGCGGCTCTCGATGCCGTGGTACTGCGAGCGCAGCCAGGTATCGAGCCAGAAGCTCTCGATCCGGACGATCTCCTTCTGCTCGTCGCCCATCGAGCCCGACACGTCCATCATGTAGATGATGACGGCGTTACTCTGTGGCAGCGGCTCGCTGCGCCAGCTGCGATAGCGCTTGTCGTCGCGGATCGGCACGATCACCGGGTTCTTGGCGTCGTACGTGCCCATCGAGATCTGGCGGCGCAGCGCCTGGCGGAACGTGCGGCGGAAGTGGCGCAGCGACTCGGGGCCGGTCGTGCGGATGCCCGAGTACTTGTCCTTCCACGCGACGATCTTCTCGGTGCCCTTGGGCTGGATGCGCGGCAGCTCCAGCTCCTCGCCCATGATCTCGGCGAGCTCCTGCAGCGAGACCTCGATGTCGAGCAGGTGATCGCCGGGACGATCGCCGGCCTTCTGGCCCTGGCCCGGCTGGTCCTCGCCCTGCCCCAGGGTGTCGCCGACCTCGCCGTCGCCCTGGCCGACCCCGCCCTGCTGCTTGTCGCCGTGCTTGAAGTGCGGGATGTCGACCTGCGGCAACGGAATCGCGACGGTGTCCTTGCCCTTCTTCGCGATCATCTCGCCCTGCGAGATGTACTTGCGGAGGTTCTGCTTGATCTTGCCGCGGATGATCTGGCGGAACCGCCCGTGATCGAGGTCGATCTTCTGGCTCATCGGCGCATCCGCGGCCTCACACCGCGACCTCCGCGAGCTCGCCGCGCTCGTTCTCGAAGCACAGCCGGCCGCCGTGCTTGCGGGTGCGCTGGACCATCTCGAGCAGGCCGAGCGCGCGCGAGATCACGTCGGCCGGATCGTCGGTGTCGAGCTCGACGCAGAGCTTGGCGACGAGCTCGGCGAGCGTGTCGTTGAGCTCCAGCGTCACCATTACGACTTCACGTCTCCGCGCGCGAAGATCGACGCGACGAAGTTCAGGACGTCGGTCGCGGACACCTCGTCGTAGCCGAAGTTCTTGATCAGGCGCTGCTTGACCACGTCGATCTTGGCCTGGGTGTCGCGATCGACCACGCTCGACACCAGCGACGTCAGCTTGATCGAGTCCTTCTGGTCCTCGAACAGCTTGGCCTCGAGCGCCTTGTGCAGGCGCTCGTTGGTCTTGTAGTCGAACGTGCGGCCCTCGATCGCGAGCGCGCCGATGTAGTTCATGATCTCGCGGCGGAAGTCCTCCTTGCGGCTCTCCGGGATGTCGATCTTCTCCTCGATCGACCGCATCAGCCGCTCGTCGGGCTCCTCGTCCTGGCCGGTGTACGGGTTCTTGACCTTCTCCTTCTGGGTGTACGCCTTGATGTTGTCGATGTAGTTGGCGCACAGCTTGGCGATCATGTCCTCGTCGGCCGAGATCGCGCGCTGGACCTCGTTCTTGACGATGTCCTCGTACTCCTGCTTGACCACGCTCAGCATCTCGCCGTAGCGCTTGCGCTGCTCCTCGCTGTTGATCAGCGAGTGGCTGCGCAGCCCGCCCTCGAGCTCGTTGAGCACCATGAACGGGTTGATCGCGCCGTCGGCCTTGTCCGAGACCAGCGCGTTGGCGATCTTGTCCTGGATGTAGCGCGGCGAGATGCCGTCGAGGCCCTCGCGGTTGGCCTCCTTGCGCAGCTCCTTGATGTTGTCCTGGGTGAAGCCGGGCAGGGTCTTGCCGTCGTACAGCTTGGCCTTCTGGAGCAGCGACAGCGAGTGCTTCTTCGGATCCTCGAGCCGGGTCAGCACCGCCCACAGCGCGGCGACGTACAGCGTGTGCGGCGCGATGTGCTTGCCGACCTTCGAGGTGGTGAAGTCCTTGGTGTAGATCTTCACTTCCTCGCTGACCTTCGTGATGTACGGGATGTCGACCTTGATCGTGCGGTCGCGCAGCGCCTCCATGAACTCGTTGTTGAGCAGCTTCTTGTACTCGGCCTCGTTGGTGTGACCGATGATCACCTCGTCGATGTCGGTCTGCGCGAACTTCTTCGGCTTGATCTTGCGCTCCTGGGTCGCGCCGAGCAGGTCGTAGAGGAACGCGACGTCGAGCTTCAGGATCTCGACGAACTCGAGGATGCCGCGGTTGGCGATGTTGAACTCGCCGTCGAAGTTGAACGCGCGCGGATCCGAGTCGGAGCCGAACGTCGCGATCTTGCGGTAGTTGATGTCGCCGGTCAGCTCGGTCGAGTCCTGGTTCTTCTCGTCCTTGGGCTGGAACGTGCCGATGCCGATGCGATCCTGCTCGCTGAGCACGAGCCGGCGCACGCGCACGTGGGTCATCACCTTCTCGAAGTTGCCGCCGTAGTGGCGCATCAGCTCCTTGAAGATCAGCCGGCACGCCGGGTTGACGTCGCCGTCGACCTTGACCCGGTAGTCGTCGTTGCCGAGCTTGAGCTTGTTGATCGTGTCGTCGCGCCACTCGCGCGGGATCAGGCGCAGCGGCTCGTCGTGCATCGGCGACGGGAACACCTCGTTGCCGCCCGCGAGATCGCTGAGCGCGCCGGGCAGCGTCCAGAAGTAGGTGTAGAGCGCGCCGTCGGTGGTGCGCGAGTAGTCCTCGATGCCCTTCTTCAGCTGGCGCGCGATCGTCGACTTGGCCGAGCCCACCGGGCCGTGCAACAGAATGATGCGGCGCTCGGTGCCGTAGCCCTGCGCGGCGCTCTTGAGCACGTTCATCAGGCGCATCAGCGGGACGTCGAGCCCGAACACCGCGTCGCGACCGCCGTGCGTGTCGTCGCGGAAGAACTTGTAACGCACCAGCTTCTTCTTGTTGTCGATGTACTCCTCGACCCCGTGCGACAGCACCATGTCGTAGAGCCGCTGGTAGGCGTTGCGCGTGACCTGGGGGTTGCGGCGGACGAGCCCGAGGTAGTCCTCGAAGCTGCCCTCCCACGACAGCTCCTTGTACGTGGCGTAGTTCTGCAGCTCGGCGATCTGTCCCACCAGCGTCATGGGATCGACCGTACCACGTGTTATGGTGGCCGCAGAGGTGCCTATGCGAGGGAGTCGGGTGGCGGTGGTGATCGCGTCGGGTGCGGTGGTGCTGGCGGCGCTGGCGGCGCTGGCCTATGGCGATGCCAAGGACGATCTGAGCAGGGCGCGCAGCGACTACGACGCGCTGCGCTCCCGCTACGACGACGAGAAGTCGAAGACCCAGCACTATCTCGACGAGAGCGTCAAGCTGCGCCAGATGGACAAGGACCAGCTGAACGCGCTGATCGGGCAGATCTGCGGGCTCGACATCGAGCGCGACGGCGACGACGCCGAGCGGATGGCGAAGGACCTGACCGACAAGGTCGTGGACCAGGTGCGGCGCAACTACGATCAGACGGTCGACGATGGCTCGCACGTGTGGGACGAGCTCGGCCGGCTCGAGAGCGACGCCAAGTCGCTGCGCGAACGCGCGCACGATCTCGAGGACAAGGACGACGTCAAGGACGACGCCGGCAAGCTGCGCGAGGACTGCGACAAGCTGATCGAGTCGATCGACAAGCAGATGGACAAGGTCAACCGCGACAAGAGCACGCTCGACAACGTCAAGAACGGCGTGATGAACGGCGCGAACAACCCGACCATCCGCGCGCGCATGCAGTACGGCAAGGACATGCACGTCAAGCTGCAGAGCGACCGCAGCTGCGACGAGAAGGAGGTCGTGCTGTCGTCGGGCCGACCCGACTGCATCAAGTTCGATCAGGACGACTGCAAGGTGATCGAGTTCAAGCCCGACACGCTGAGCGAGAGCGACGCGCGCAGCCAGGCGGAGGGCTACCTGTCGGACGTGCGCGATCACTTCAAGAGCGACGATCGCGCCAGGCGCTGCAAGCAGAACGCGGACGGACCGGTCTTCACGGCGGTCGGCGAGCTGTATCCTGCATGTCGACCGTGACCGCGCTCTCGGCCGCGCTTCACTTCGATCACGAGCTCGCCGCGGATCCCGCGCCGTTCGCGGTCCTCGTGCGCGCGCTGTTCGGCGAGCGGTCGTCCGACGGCGCGTTTCGCCAGTTCTTCGTGTGGGCCGACGGTCGCAAGCCGCGCCCGCCTGCCTCGCTCGAGCTCGCGCGCCTGCTCGAGCTGGTCCGGAGCGGCCAGGCTTGGCTGACCGCGGTGGAGACCGAGCCCGGCACGCCCGCAGACCTCGAGATGCGCGTGGCGGCCGGCACGACGCCACACGACAAGCCGGCGCGCTCGGTCACGCGCTGTCGCTACAACTTCGATGCCGTGTTCGGCGCGGCCCGGCTCGACGAGCTCGGTGCGCGGCGGGTGCTCGACCTGGTGATCGCGTTCGGCGATGCGGTGGCCGCGCGCGCGGGCGTCGTGCACTGGGCCGCCCCGACGATCTACGCCGCCTGCCTGGCGTCGTGCGGCGGCAGCTCGCAGCTGACGCCCGCGCAGAGCGGCCACATCCAGGACCTCATGTACTGGCAGCCGCGCTGGGGCGACGTGATCCGCGGCCCGCAATGGGGCACGTTCCTCGGCGCGGCGCACGTCGCGACACTCGGTGGCATCGCGCGGATCGAGCGCGAGGCGCCGTGCGCCCGGGTGGTCGCGCTCGGTTCGGGCGGCGCGTTCCTCGAGGCCACACCGATCGATCGACCGCTCTTCGAGGATCGCGGCGATCCCGCGCCGCTCGCCGAGCTCGCGCGCTTCCTCGCGCCCGTGATGGGCACCCGATGATCTGGCGCACGCTGAGGCCGCGTCCGGGCCGAGATGTAACGCGCGCGACGTGTCGGAGACCGCCCGCCCGCGGTTTAAGTGGCGCGATGGTGAAATCGATCGTTCTCGCGCTCGCGATGGTCGCCGGGTGCAACGGCACGTCCTCGCCTTCCCGGTCCGCGCCCGCCCACGAGCCGCCGTTTCACCTCGCGCTCGGCGAGGCCACGGTGATCGAGCTCGGCGCGAGCGAGCACCCGGTGTGGAAGCTCCACGCCGACGGCTCGATCGAGCAGCTGCTGACGTTCCGCCACAAGCCACCCGAGTGGCAGGGCGGCGCCGCGATCACCGCCGACGGCACGTTCGTTCACGACGGCCAGCCGCTCGGCGCGCTCGCCGATCCGTACGAGAAGCCGCATCACGACGGCACGAAGGCAACGTGATCTCGTTCGACATCCCCGGCCTGCCGCTCGCCAGGCTCGAGCTCCACGACGGCAGCACGATCACGCTGACCGGCCGCCCGAAGGATCCGAGCTCCTGGCGGATCGAGGCAAGCGATCCCGCGGTCGCGCGAACCGCATTCCTCGTGTTCGGCACCAACCTCGAGGCCGCGATCGATTGAGCGCGGTCTATGCTCGGCCCCATGACGCGCCTCGCGCTCTGGCTCGCCGTGCTCGGCGGCTGCGGCCGGCTCGGGTTCGGCGAGCACGCCGGATC
>Ga0335081_10008186_pt1 | contig 16758 bp, 11 predicted proteins | sample Lox_Sample_35_FD_206713 | JGI IMG/M metagenome (GOLD analysis project Ga0335081, IMG submission 206713) | Soil microbial communities from Loxahatchee National Wildlife Refuge, Florida, United States - Lox_Sample_3.5 | ecosystem: Environmental > Terrestrial > Soil > Wetlands | place: USA... | reverse complement strand
AAATTGTTCGAGCCTGCTTCAAAAAATCAAGCGTAACACGGACCTCTGCAAAACCGGGATAGTCACTCCCTCGGACTGCGAATTTTTCCGTGAGCAATTGATCGTGGTGCAATGTCTAAGCCTTCTGAAATAAATGGATGACGTAATTCAAGGCTTTTTATTGTTACCAGGACATCTGAGAGGAATTCTGCGATAACTTAACTATACTTTGCGCAGCTTGGCGTAAGCCGATCGTAGCGATCAATGTGTTATTCTTGAGGAATCGAAACTATCAAGGAACTAAATCTGACTTCGTCAAAAGGGGCTGAGGCTGGTCTTAACCAAAGTCCTTGTTCGCGGTTGAGAAATTTGCCCGGACGGCGACAGGATTACGGGAACGATCAAGGCTTGTAGGCATTCTGATTTCGGCTATCATAGTTTCGTTTTGCGCATGACATCCGGGATGCAAATTGGGGGGTGACTGCCGCTGATCATCGAGCACCGGTCTGAGTCCTGGTCGTCTGGCACGGAGAGGCGGATAGTAACCGCTAATCGGCTCTCAAAGACGCATGGTGCTGTTCTATTTAAATAGTTTCTACTAGCTTCTTGGTTGGGCAGCAATTGCACCGCAACAGCTCCTTTCCGTACTGACCTGACCGTGGAGCGACGAACGCTTGTTGACGAAAATTTCTTTCCTTCATCTCGAGGACGAGACCAAGACCTCTTCACCTTCAGAGTCGCGAAGCCCGATCCAAGTTGTACCGGTGCGATCTAAGTTTGCCGGTCAGCAGGCAGGTCTCCGCGGTTCGGCCACTGCCTGCGATCGAGGTGTCGCGACTAAGGTGTCCTGATGGCGCTGGTCCTTTTCGTACTCCGGCACCCTTATACGGTTGTCGCCAGTCTGATTCTCCTCTTTATCACGGGTCTCGGCGCTGGCATTCGTACGCCGACCGACATATTCCCGGAAATCAATATCCCCGTTGGTGCCGTCGTCTGGACCTATGCCGGGATGAATTCTCTCGATATCCAAAACCGGCTTCTCACCTTGCATGAGCGCCAGCTTGCGTCCCTCGTCGACGACATCTCCCGGATTGAGGCCACGAGTTACTATGGCGTGGGAGTGGAGAGGATCTTTCTGCATGAAGGAGCCGATATAACGCGAGGCATTGCCCAATTGGCAAGCAGCGCACTCGTTGTTTTGAAATACATGCCAACAGGCATTACGCCGCCCCTGGTCTTGCGCTATGGCGCAACGGATGTGCCCGTTATCCAGCTCGCTCTCTCGAGCACCACCTTGACAGATACCGAGCTCAACGATCTCGGCCAGAACATCATCCGCCCTGATCTGGCGGTCGTCCACGGGGCAGACGTTCCTTACCCCTACGGCGGCAAGCCCAGGGTCATCATGGCGGATCTCGACCCAATTGCTCTCAAGATGCGTGGATTGTCCTCTCAGGACATTGCGCAAGTTCTGTTAAATCAAAACGTCATCCTACCTTCCGGCGACGTCAAAATCGGCGACAAGGATTACGTGCTCGCGACCAACAACAGCCCCGACCTCATTGCTGCAATGAATCAGTTTCCAGTAAAAGAGGTGGGCGGCCGGATGATCTTCATGCGCGACATAGCCCATGTTCATGATGGCTATCAGATTCAAACCAACTCGGTCGCCGTCGATGGCATTCCGGGCGCTTTGATGACTGTGCGCAAAACTGGCCGTGTTTCGACTTTGGCGGTCATCGACGGCGTCAAGCGCGCTTTGCCTTACATTGAAACGCTGCTGCCAAAGGGCGTCAAGCTCAAGCCCATCTTCGACCAGTCGGTTTTCATAAAAGCGGCGCTGAACAGCGTGATTATGGGTGGGATGATGGCCGCAGGATTAACTGGGCTCATGATCCTCCTCTTTCTGGGCAACTGGCGTCTAACCCTCATCACTCTTGCTGCTATCCCCCTGTCGATCGTGACAGCGGTGATCGTGCTTTACGCTTTTGGCGAGACCTTGAACACGATGACGCTTGGTGGATTCGCGCTCGCCGTGGGCATTTTGGTCGACAATGGCACGGTTGTCATTGAGAACATCGAGCGCCACGTGAAGGAGGGCGAGCCGCTGACGGAGGCGATTGTGAGCGGTTGCGGCGAGGTCGGTGTTCCGACGATGCTTTCCACCCTCTCCATCTCCATCGTGTTTGTGCCGGTGTTCCTGCTGCAGGGCACAGCAAAATATCTCTTTTCTCCAATGTCGCTTTCTGTTTGTGCAGCATTAGCGGCAAGCCTCGTCCTTGCCTTCACTTTGATCCCAGTGCTGTTCAAATTTTTGATGCGATCGACGGTCGAGCAGCACGAAGAGCCGCAAATACCTCCGGAGCGGCGCCGTTGGTTCAACCCGTTCAGCGCCATTCACACTCGGTTCGACGCGGGTTTCAACCGTTTCCGCGAGATTTATCGTGAGAGTGTTGCCTTCAGCACCGCGCATGCCGTTCCAACGATCGCTTTCTTCATCCTTCTGATGGGCTGCTCCTTGCTGCTTTTCCCGCAGCTCGGGAGAGATTTTTTTCCAGAAGTGGATGCAGGGCTGATGCGGCTGCACGTGCGGGCGCCGCCAGCCACTCGAATCGAGGAGACACAACACTATTTCGCCCGAGTCGAAAATGCAGTTCGCCAGATCGTCGGCCAAGATCAAATCGATACTATGCTCGACAACATTGGCTTGCCCTATAGCGGCATCAATATAGCGCTAAGCGATTCCGCGACTATAGGAACAATGGATGGCGAGATTCTTATCTCGCTCCAGAAAAAGCACACTCCGACGGCAGATGATGTCGCCAATTTGCGGCGTGAACTGCCGCGGCGCTTTCCAGAATTGACGTTCTTTTTCCAGGCCGCCGACATCACTGATCAGGTGTTGAATTTCGGCCTGCCTGCGCCCATCGACATAAGAATTTCCGGACCGAATCCTGATGAGAATTATGGGTTGGCTCAAAAGATCTCAAGGGATATCGCTCGCATCCCGGGTGTCGTCGATTCGCATGTCTTCCAGGTCCCCAAAGCGCCAGCGCTCGGCGTCGATGTCGATCGCGCGTTTGCGCGGGACCTGGGTATTAGCATGGATGATGTGGTCAGGAATGTGCTGGTGGCCACCAATTCGAGCGCTCAAACCCTTCCCAATTTCTGGGTTGAACTGAAGAATGGCGTCAGCTACCCGTTGGTGGCGCAAATGCCGACGTATCAGATCAAATCATCGCAGGATCTTTGGACGCTGCCCATTACTCCGACAGGAGCGAACTCCACCCAAATGCTCATGAATCTTGCGACATTCCCGCGCAAGAGCCTCCCGATTGCAATTTCCCAATTCAATATCATGCCGGTGTTCGACGTGAATGCTAACGTTCAGGGGCGTGATCTTGCCTCGGTGGCAGCCGACATCACGAAGGTGCTCGCGGATGAGAAGCATAGCCCCAGTGTAAAAATCGTACTCAGCGGGCAGGTCGAGACAATGCTTACAAGCTATAGCGGACTCTTTTCCGGAATGGCCGTTGCTGTCGTGCTAATCTATCTTATTTTGGTCATTAACTTCCAGAGTTGGATCGATCCGCTTATAGTCGTGATGGCCTTGCCATTTGCTTTGGCCGGAGTCATCTGGATGTTGTTGCTAACGGGCACTCACCTCAGTGTGCCGGCCCTGATGGGAACTTTGATGGCTCTGGGGCTGGGCACGGCCAACAGCATTCTGGTCGTCACCTTCGCCAATCAGCGCATGGCGGAGGGAGACGATTCGCGGACGGCTGCCGTGCTTGCGGGATACGTGCGTCTGCGGCCAGTTTTGATGACAGCCGGCGCGATGATTTTGGGCATGATCCCGATGGCCTTGGGGGTGGGCGAGGGAGGTGAGCAGAACGCGCCGCTTGCCCGAGCCGTCATGGGCGGCCTGCTGTTCGCGACTTTTGCGACCTTGATTTTTGTTCCTGTAATGTACCGGCTTTTGCGCAGAGGCGGTGCAACTCAGCCCCGTGAGTAGGCCTTCCCAGATAGTGTTATATGCCATCCCTGGACGCCGGTGATCAGGAGGGAGCGATGGATGATGAAGCGGCGAATCCGGTCGGCTACCCGTCCGGCGCTGGACGGCGACTGGTAATTTTCGCCACCGCGGTTGTCGTCGCCCTCGCGGCCGGCTTTCTCATCGTTCGTCTGGTGAAGACGGCGTCGGAGGCGAGGCTTGCGGCAGCAACCAAACAAGAGGCAGCGGAATTGCCGCGCGTGGACGTTGTCAGGGTCGGTCCGCCCCCTTCGACCCAGACGCTTGTGCTGCCAGGCGAAACCGCAGCCTGGTACACGAGTACAATCTTTGCGCGGGTCAATGGCTTCGTTGGCCAGTGGTTCGCCGACATTGGCGATCGTGTAAAAAGCGGGCAGGTGCTCGCGACGATTGAGACGCCGGAGCTTGATGCCGAATACGAGGCCGCAAAGGCTAAACTCAAGGTAGCTCAGGCCGAGGTCCAGGTAAGACAGGCTCAGCTGGAGTTCGCCAAGGTTACTTATGAACGGTGGCGAAATTCTCCAAAGGGAGTCGTGTCGGAACAAGAGCGTGAGGACAAGAAAGCAGGCAACGGCGAGGCGATCGCTCAGCTTGATGCTGCCCAAGCGCAGGTCGCGCTCGACCAGGCGCAAGTGGACCGTTTCTCAGCCTTCGAAGGATTCAAGAGAGTTACCGCTCCTTTCGATGGCACGATCATCGAGCGCCGTATCGACCTTGGCAATCTTGTGACGGCCGGAAGCACCACTGACACGACGATCCTCTACCGGATGACTTTGGATGACCCGCTCCGCGTTTTTGTCGATGCGCCGCAAAGCACAGTGGCGGAGCTCATCAGGGTTGGCACACCTAGTGTGGTCGCGGCCGACTACCGGCCAAACCAAAGCTTCGAAGGAAAGATTGCCCGGACCGCGGAAGCGATCAATGAAGCGGCACGCACGTTGCGCGTGGAGGTCGATATTTCGAATCCGAATCACACGCTTATCCCTGGCACTTACGTAAATGTGACTTTCAAGCTTACGAGCGGTGGCCTAATCCAGGTTCCAGCTGCCGCGCTTATGTTTCGAACCAAGGGTCCAGAGGTAGCTGTCATCGAAAACGGGCGGGTCAATATCAGAAATGTCACGATAGGCCGTGACAACGGAAATGTCGTTGAGATCAGCTCAGGTCTTACGGAGGGTGACAAAGTCGCGCTCAATCTGAGCAGCCGGATCACAGACGGCGAAAGGGTTGAGGCTGTTGAGGCCGATCAGGAGCATGCAAAGAATGTTGCGGCTTCGGCCCATTGACATGTTCCTCGCAAGGATGGCCAGCGGAATTGCCGATGTGAATAAATCTCTGAGTATATTGGGGCTCGCTGCTGGCCTGGCCGGTTGCGCCGTTGGGCCTGACTACGGCACACCGGACACGCCTGTGCCAGACTCATTCCTGCCCCCTGCGGTTCAAGTCGCACATAAAACGGCGGCGATGCCGAGCGTTAATCTGACTGAATGGTGGCGATCCTTGCGGGATCCAGAACTTGATTCACTCGTCAGCCGGGCCCTTGAATCCAACCTCGAAGTCGAAATTGCCTTGACCAGGCTTCAGGAGGCCAGAACACAAGAATTGGTGGTGATTGGCGAGGCGCTTCCTTCTGGCGAGGGAACTGGGGGCGGTGGTGTTGGGACCGGAACTAATCTGACGGTTGGCCGTGTCGCGGAGCCGCTCAGATCGGCAGAAAATCCGACGAATCTTAGCAAGCGTGCGATCACCGGGGGCTTCGACGCGACCTGGGAACTCGACATATTCGGTAAATATTGGCGAGAACTGCAAGCGGCAACTTACGATGCCGAGGCCCTCGCCGCTGCGCGGGATTGGGTGCTGGTGACAGTGGCTGCCGATGTGGCGCGTGCCTATCTCGATATGCGAGCGCTTCAAAGGGAACTCGCCGTGCTTCGGGAAAACATAGGCGTTGCCCGGGGCAGTTTGGATTTCGAAAGGTCACGTTTCAAACAAGGAATTACCAATGAACTCGATGTCGCGCTGGCGGAGCGGCATTTGGCAACCTTGCAGTCAGAGGTCGCGCCCTTAGAGGCTCAGGTGTCCGCAAGCCAGAATGTCATCGCGGTCTTGCTTGGCCGATTCCCGGAGGAACTGGCGAGGGAACTTGCGAGCCCAGGTAGGCTCCCCGCGCTCCCAGGGCGGATCCCACCGGGGCTGCCGCTCGAGCTGCTCCATCGGCGACCGGATATTCTTGCAGCCGAACGCAGACTTGCTGCGGCTACGGCGCGGATTGGCGTGGCCACAGCCGACCTCTTTCCGCGCGTGATCGTCAGCGGCGCGCTGGGCGGTCAGGGCGGCCCGCGATCATCCTCGGCAATTCCCCTCACATTTATAGGCGCGGCCGGTCCGGCGGTTTATTGGCCTATTCTCGACTTCGGCACGCTCGATGCGAAGGTGGACATCGCTGAGCTGCAGGCACATGAATTCGTTGTGGGCTACAAAGAGACGATATTGACCGCCGTTCAGCAAGTTGACGACGCGATCGCCTCTTATACGGCCGAACAGAACCGCCTTGCGAACCTTGGCCGCGCACTCACGGCGGCCCGCCAAGCCACCAAGCTCGCGACCGAGCGCTACAATCGCGGGCTGACAGACTATTTGAACGTTCTCGACGCCGAGCGCCAGGAATTCGATCTCGAAGAGCAATATGTCAGCAGTCAACGGACAGCGGCCGAGCAGCTTATCATCCTTTACAAAGCGCTTGGCGGCGGCTGGGAGCTTTATCAGGCCATACCGCCGATCCGGCAACCGCAGCCAGCCGTCATTGCTGCGGCCAAGCGCCTGCTCGAGCCCGCAGAGGCTCATTAGCCGGAGGTCCTGGTCTGTCCTGAGAGCTTGCAAAGCTTGAGTATCACACAGGAGGGCGTCCTTGCGTAATGCGGGGAACGCTCACGCAAGTTTTCCATTTCCAATTTCGGCCGGGAGCTCTAATCTGTTGAAAAGCCGAGCTCGGAAAACATTCCCTAAATCAAACTCTGCCCGGTTTGGGCAAAACAGAGCGGGAGGACGGAGGCTCGTTCAATGCCTCTCATCTACGAACCAAGTCTGGTTCTACTTTCCCTCCTCATTGCTATCCAAGGCAGTTACGTCGCTCTGCGGATAGCTTTGCAGGTCCGTCGGTCGCACGGGCAAACACGGCGACTCTTGCTGGCTGGTGCCGCCTGTTCGCTCGCGGTTGGCATTTGGGGAATGCATTTCATTGGCATGCTGGCGGCCCGCCTTCCAGTTCCCGTCAATTATCTCGTTCTTCCGACTCTTCTTTCGTTTCTTATCTGTGTGCTTGTCGTCGGCGTTGCGCTTGAGGCCGTGAGTCTTTGGCCGCGGACCTATTACACGCTCGCCGCTGCGCCGGTCGCGGTCGGGATCGGGATCGTGGCAATGCATTACACGGGCATGTGGGCGCTCCATGCGAGCACCCGCATGGTGCACAATCCCCTCATGGTTGCCGGGAGCGTTTTGATCAGCATTGCCGCCTCGGGCATGGCGCTCTGGCTAACCTTTGATGATGCGCGGCGGCCGTCGCTTTTCGTCAGTGCCCTGTTCCTCGGTTTGGCGATTTCGGGGATGCATTACACGGCAATGGCCGGGACGGTATTCTATCCGCTTGCAAACGCAGCCCCTCCAAGCTCGCCGGCCGTGTCGCCGGATCTTCTCGCGATCATTGTCGCGATCGTTGCTTTTACGCTATCCGGCGTCTTTCTTTTGACATTCGTCCCCGAACAGTCGAGCCAGGGTCAGAAACCAAGCGAGGGCCTGCCGTCGCCTGTGACATCGGGGATCTCCAGAGAATTGGCGGGTGGACGCGACGCTATGCCGGAGCTGAGCGCGGAACCGGCCATTGTTCTTCCCGGCTCGGAGCCCGCGCCACGGCTGGTTGCCGTGCAGTCGCTTCCGATCGAACGTGATGGTCTCAAAACATCGATTAAGACTGACCATATTTTCGCGGTCCGTGCCGACGCTCATTACACCTTTGTCTTTGATGGGGGCGAAGATTTGTTCTGTCCGCTAGCCATCGGCGAAGTTGAAGAACAATTGGCTGGAGGCAACTTCCTGCGCGTTCATCGCAGCCACATTGTCAATTTGGATCGTGTCAGATCGGTACGCCGGGCTGGCGACAACGCTGTTGCCGAGTTGACGAGTCTCTTACCCAAAACCGTCCCAGTGAGCCGGGCGAAGTTCAACGAGCTTCGCGTTCTCGTCCAAGAGCGTGCTTACGCTGGGCCTAAATAGCGCAATCTTTCCCGGCATCCGGCGCGGCCCGTCGCCCCCCTCAGATAAGGAATGTGATGCAAGCATACTCGATCTCAAATCGAGCATGCTCCGCTTGTCTCCTCAGGCGTGCGATCCATATCATTCCCCATTCCCCGCTGAGCGGGGTCCGCGCCTTTGCCGAGAAGCGGTGCCGGTCGTGAAATTGGGCAGAAACATTGCCGCATTTCGTGCTGTGCACGAAGTGCGTGCTCTTCCGACAGCCACGCCAACATCCGTCACAACGCAATCGTGGCAACCAGAATCTCGCCGGAGGCAGAGGTTCGTTAAATTTCCTAGCATTTCGTGCATTACCCGTTGTCGCTATTCCGGCGAGACGCAATCTTAAAGCAGGGAAAACACCGGCAATGAAAAGCCGGAGGAAAACATACAAGGGAGGGCCGCATGATCCCTGGCAGCTTCGAGTATCATAGGCCGGTATCTTTGCAGGATGCCATTGCGCTCCTGGTGCAGCTTGGGGATGATGCGAGCCCGCTGGCAGGAGGGCATAGCCTGATCCCTGTTATGAAAACGCGTCTTGCCACGCCCGAGCACCTTGTTGATCTCGCCGGCATCAGCGGCCTCAAGGGCATCCGGCGGCAGCAAGATCACATCGTGATCGGAGCGATGACGACTCAATCCGACATGATTGCTTCGCCAGTGCTCGCCGAAACTCTGCCAATCATTCGAGAGACCTCTCTACTCATCGCTGACCCGCAAATCCGTTATGTCGGCACGCTTGGCGGCAATGTTGCCAACGGCGATCCAGGCAATGACATGCCAGCGCTTATGATGTGCCTTGATGCCGAGTATCGGCTCGCAGGAAAGAACGGCGAGCGAAGCATTCGAGCGCGGGAGTTCTATCTTGGGGCTTATGACACCGCGCGGCGGAATGACGAGATTCTCACTGAGGTTCGTATCCCCATCCCGCCTGAAGGCCACGGCTATGCCTATGAGAAGCTAAAACGCAAAGTTGGCGATTATGCGGTCGCGGCCGCAGCTGTGATGCTCACCGCCTCAAACGGGACGTGCCGGACGGCCTCGATCGGTTTGACGAATGTGGCCGACACACCTCTTTTTGCGGAGGAGGCGGCGCGGGCGCTTGTGGGCACGCGGCTCGAACCAGCGGCCATTGCCAATGCGGCCAAGGCTGCCGAAGGGATCACCAATCCTGCCTCGGACGGACGCGGTCCGTCCGAATATCGTAGAAAAATGGCCGGCGTCATGGTCCGGCGTGCCGTTGAACGTGCCAAAGCACGCGCCGGAATGTGAAGGCTGAGCGGAGAAGAACATGCCAAAGGTTCAAGTCAAAATGACGATCAACAAGCGCGAGGTCGAGGCCATGGTCGAACCCCGCATGCTGCTCATCCACTTTCTTCGTGAACAGATGGGACTGACCGGCACCCATATTGGCTGCGACACAAGTCATTGTGGTGCCTGTACCGTCGATCTCAACGAGATGTCGGTCAAGTCCTGCACCCTCTTCGCGGTTCAGGCAAACGGTGCCAGGATCACGACCATCGAAGGGATGGCGGCGCCGGATGGCGCCCTGCATCCTCTGCAGGAAGGCTTTCGCCAAATGCATGGTCTTCAATGCGGCTATTGCACACCCGGCATGATCATGCGGGCGCACCGTCTTTTGCAAGAAAATCCAAACCCGACGGAAGCCGAGATTCGCATTGGTATTTCCGGCAATCTGTGCCGCTGCACCGGCTATCAGAACATCGTCAAGTCCATTCAATATGCCGCCGCGAAAATCAACGGCATGCCCTATCAGGAGGCCGCCGAATGAACGACATGACCCCAACCCAGGCCGAGCGCGCTGGAAAGCTTGAGGGCTTAGGGTGTAAGCGCAAGCGCATCGAGGACATCCGATTCACCCAAGGCCGGGGCAATTACGTCGACGACCTCAAGCTTCCCGGCATGTTGTTCGGCGATTTCGTCCGCTCCTCGCATCCTCACGCGCGGATCAAAAGCGTTGACACGTCAAAAGCTCTGGCGCTGCCCGGCGTCAGGGCGGTGTTGACCGCAGCCGATCTCAAGCCGCTCAATCTGCATTACATGCCAACTCTCGCGGGAGATGTCGCGGCGGTGCTGGCCGATGAGAAGGTTCTCTTCCAGAATCAGGAAATCGCCTTCATCGTCGCGGAGGACCGCTACATCGCGGCCGATGCGGTTGAACTCGTCGAAGTCGAGTATGAGCCGCTTCCGGCTGTCGTCGATCCGTTTCAGGCGATGGCCCCGGATGCTCCCATCTTGCGGGAAGACATCAAGGACAAAATGGATGGTCCTCATGGCAAGCGCAAACACTATAATCACATCTTCAATTGGCAGGTCGGGGACAAGGACGGAACGGATACGGCGTTTGAGACCGCCGAGGTAAAGACAAAGGATTTGTTCGTTTATCAGCGTGTCCATCCGTCGCCGCTCGAAACTTGCCAATGCGTCGCGTCAATGGACAAGATCAAGGGCGAATTGACCGTCTGGGGAACGTTCCAGGCTCCGCATGTCGTGCGCACCGTCGTCTCGCTCTTGTCAGGAATTGCCGAACACAAGGTGCATGTCATCTCCCCTGACATTGGCGGCGGCTTCGGCAACAAGGTTGGCGTTTATCCGGGCTATGTCTGCGCTATCGTTGCGTCGATCGTCCTTGGTGTCCCGGTGAAATGGGTCGAAGACAGAATGGAGAATTTATCGACGACTTCTTTCGCCCGCGACTACCACATGACGACCGAGCTTGCGGCAACGAAGGACGGCAGGATCCTGGCGATGCGCGTTCACGTCCTTGCCGATCATGGTGCCTTCGATGCTTGTGCCGATCCCACGAAATGGCCGGCGGGCTTCATGAGCATCTGCACCGGCTCCTATGACATACCGGTGGCCCATCTTGAGGTAGATGGCGTTTATACCAACAAAGCGTCGGGTGGTGTCGCCTATCGCTGCTCGTTCCGGGTGACCGAGGCCGCCTACGCAATTGAGCGTGCCGTCGAGAGGCTAGCCGAGAAGCTTGGGATAGATTCCGCCGAATTGCGTATGAAGAACTTCATCAAGCCGGAGCAATTCCCGTACCGCTCGGCACTTGGTTGGGAATATGACAGCGGCAACTATCAGGTCGCGATGCAAAAGGCCATGGACGTCGTGGGCTATTCTGCGTTGCGTTCAGAGCAGAAGGCAAAGCAGGAAGCCTTCCGCCGCGGCGAGACACGCGAACTGATGGGCATTGGCGTGTCCTTCTTCACCGAAATCGTCGGTGCGGGACCCACCCGCAATTGCGACATTCTTGGCGTCGGCATGTTCGACTCGGCCGAGATCCGTGTTCACCCGACTGGCTCGGTTGTGGCGCGCATGGGCACGAAGAGTCAGGGCCAAGGTCATGAGACGACCTATGCCCAGATCATTGCCACAGAACTCGGCATTCCAGCCGAACAGGTCACAGTAGAGGAAGGCAACACCGATACCGCCCCCTATGGTCTTGGTACCTATGGTTCGCGCTCGACCCCGGTTGCCGGCGCGGCTACGGCCATGGCGGCCCGCAAGATCAGGGCGAAGGCGCAGATGATTGCGGCGCATCTGCTCGAGGTCTCGGAATATGATCTCGAATGGGACGTCGACCGGTTTAAGGTCAAAGGTTTGCCGGAAAAATCGAAGACCATGAAAGAGATCGCTTGGGCGGCGCATAACAATCTGCCAGCCGGGATGGAGCCGGGTCTCGAGGCGGTCGACTATTATGATCCGCCCAATATGACCTATCCGTTCGGCGCCTATTTCTGCGTCATGGACATCGATGTGGATACAGGCGTCGCCAAGACTCGGCGGTTCTACGCGCTTGATGATTGCGGCACACGCATCAATCCGATGATCATCGAGGGGCAGGTTCACGGCGGCCTCACCGAAGCCTTTGCTGTCGCGATGGGTCAGGAGATCCGCTACGACCCGCAGGGGAACGTCATGGGCGCCTCGTTCATGGATTTCTTTCTGCCGACCGCTGTTGAAACCCCGAAGTGGGAAACTGGCTTCACGGTGACCCCGTCGCCGCACCATCCGATCGGTGCCAAGGGCGTCGGCGAAAGCCCCCATGTGGGGGGCGTTCCCTGCTTCTCCAATGCGGTCAATGACGCTTTTGCCTTCCTCGATGCTGGGCATATTCAGATGCCTCACGATGGATGGCGGCTCTGGACCGTGGCGGACCGGTTGGGGTTGCATGCATGAGATAGATGGGCGCCGCTTTCAGTTGAAGGCGGTGCCTTGCACTTTTGAGCGGCTCCCTTCGAACGCGTGAGCGATTCGAGGACCGCTTTGGAAGGCCAAAGGCCCGTCATTCCAAGGATGGTTCGAGCATGTTCTTTCCGGCGCTTCGTGACCCCGGGCGCCTTCTTCCTCCTCCAGGGGGAGATCGATGACTGAGAGGGGCTCACGCGAATGGATCGCCGAGCGGCTTGCCGCAAGTGGCTATATCGCGGATCGCGACCTTACGACTGCGCTCTGGCTGATGGATATGCTGCGCCGCCCGCTTTTACTGGAAGGCGAGGCCGGCGTCGGCAAGACGGAAGTCGCGCGCGCGCTCGCCAGCGTGCATGACACCAAGCTGATCCGCCTCCAATGTTATGAGGGCCTTGATCAGAACGCGGCTCTCTTCGAATGGAATTACCAGCGCCAATTGCTGGCGATCAAGGCTCGCGAGGGGGAGGATCCCGACAATATCGAGGAGCATATCTTTTCGGAACGCTATCTGCTCGAGCGGCCGCTCCTCGCCGCGATCAGGCAGCAGCGCCCGCCAGTCCTGCTGATCGACGAGATTGATCGCGCCGACGAGGAATTCGAAGCCTTTTTGTTTGAACTCCTTTCCGACTTTCAGATCTCCATTCCGGAGCTTGGCACGATGACCGCGACTTCGATTCCCCGCGTGGTATTGACGTCCAATGGCATCCGCGAACTGTCCGATGCGCTACGCCGCCGTTGCCTCTATCATTACGTCGACTTTCCCGACGTCGAACGCGAAGCGCGCATTCTTCTGGCCCGAATTCCCAATATCGACACGGCGCTGGCGCTGCAAATCGCGACTATGGTTGAATCGGTGCGTAAGGAGGACCTACGAAAGACGCCGGGCGTTGCCGAAACGCTCGATTGGGCAGCTGCGCTCGTTGGCCTCGGGATCCGGAGTCTGCCCGATGATCCCGAAGCCGTTTACGAGACCCTCATGTGCGTCGTAAAGACCGCCGAGGACAAAGCCAGAATGTCGCGCGAGGTCAGTGATCGGCTCCTGGGAAAGGTGGCTTGAACGATGGCCGCACTCGGACTTCAGGCATCTAGCGGAGGGGCGGTACGTCAGCGTCTCGCCGCTTTCATCCGCCTCCTGCGCGACCATGGGTTCGTCACCGGACTTGCGGAGACAAGGGACGCGCTGGCGCTTCTCGCCGATCCCATGGCGCAACGCAGCTCCCGCTTGCGCCCGGCCTTCCGGGCCCTCTTCTGCGGCCGCCGCTCCGAATGGAAAAAGTTCGACGAAATCTTCGCGGCCTTCTGGCTCGGCCGAGGTGTCAAGACGGCGCTGCGCACCAGCGGCTTGTCGCCTAACGAGGGGCCGGTGCCTGGCCAATCCTCCCCCGCAAATGAGTCCTTCGCCAATATCGGCGAAGCGGATCATATTGCAAATGTGCCGAGTGGCTCCGCGGTGGCCGAGGGCAGCGGCCGCCGTGAAGGCGCCTCCGCCATGGACAGCTTCGCCAAGACGGATTTTCGCCACCTGACCAACCCGGCCGATATCGAGGCTGCCCATGCCTTGGCCGAGCGGCTCGCCCGGTCCATGCGTGTGCGTCTGACACGGCGGTACCGAGCCTATCGCACGCGCGGGCGCCTCGATTTTCGACGCACGATCCATCACAGCATTTCGCATGGCGGCACTCCAATCGAACTTCTCCATAGGCGCCGCAAGGATAAGCCATTGAAGCTCGTCGTTCTGCTTGATGCCTCCGGATCCATGAGCCTTTATGCACCTGTATTTTTGCACTTTATGTATGGCGTGCTGGGTGCTTTCATCGAGGCTGAGGCTTTCGTCTTTCACACAAGGCTCACGCATATTTCGCCAGCCTTGCGCGAGAAAAATGCCTTGCGCGCAGTCGAGCGCCTCTCGCTCCTCGCAACGGGCATCGGTGGCGGCACGAGGATTGGCGATAGCCTTGCGACCTTCAATCGCTGGCATGCCCGCCGCGTGATCCATTCGCGAACCGCAATCCTGATTGTGTCGGATGGCTACGATGTGGGAGAGCCGGCCCAACTCGGTGCCGAAATGCACCGCCTGCGCCAGCGCTGCCGCCGCATCGTGTGGCTTAACCCACTGCTCGGCTGGCGGGATTATTCGCCGCAGGCGCGCGGGATGCAAGCGGCCCTGCCTTTTATCGATCTCTTCGCGCCTGCCCATAACCTCGAAAGTCTCGCCGCACTCGAATCCTATCTTGCAAGGCTGTAGCGATGCCCAGGGCTGATGTTCTCGATCTCGTCGGCGAAATGAAGGCGAAAGGCGAACCCTTCGCTTTAGCAACGGTGGTGCGAACGGTCGCCGTCACCGCCGCGAAGGCGGGAGCCAAAGCGATCATACGTCCGGACGGCACCCTCACGGCGGGATGGATCGGCGGCGGCTGCGCCCGTGGCGCCGTCTTGCGTGCTGCCCGTGATGCCCTGGAGGATGGCGAGCCACGCCTTATCAGCGTCCAGCCGAAAGAAAGCCTCGATCAGCTCGGCGTCACGGCGGGCGAGGCGTGGGAGGGAATAGAATTCGCCAAGAACATGTGTCCGAGCCGCGGCACGATGGATATTTTCATCGAGCCAGTTCTTCCGAGGCCGCAACTCGTCATCTGCGGGAGTTCGCCGGTGGGAATCGCATTGGCGGAACTCGCCCGCCGGCTAAGTTTCTTCGTGATCGTGTGCGCGCCGCCCGAAGATTATCGCGCTTTTGGGGAAGCCGATCTTTTCGCAAATGGATTCGAACTGCCGAAAGCTTATGACGGCCACGGTTTCATTGTTGTCGCGACCCAAGGCAATAGGGACGGGGCGGCGCTCGAAGCGGCCCTCAAAGCATCCGCAGCTTATGTTTCCTTCGTCGGCTCGCGCAAAAAGGCTGAGGCTCTGCGAAGCGAGTTGGCGCAAATTGGCGTCGATCCCACCCGGCTCGCTGCCTTCAAAGCTCCCGCTGGTCTCGACATCGGGGCAGTCACGCCCGATGAAATCGCGCTGTCGATCCTAGCTGAAATCATTGAAGCAAAGCGGCACACGCATCTTTCCAAATCACGGCAGATCGCAGTCAACGAATAGGAGTACGCCATGGATATGAGCGGCACGCAGAGGATCGCGGCAAGGCGCGAAGAGGTCTACTCCGCGCTGAACGACATTGATGTGCTGAAACAATGCATCCCGGGCTGCGAAACCATTGAAAAAATCTCAGATACCCAGATGCGGTCGACCGTGACATTGAAGGTCGGGCCAGTCAAAGCCTCCTTCAAAGGATTGATCACACTTTCCGATCTTGATCCGCCGAACGGCTATAAAATAACGGGCGAAGGCTCCGGCGGGCCCGCTGGCTTCGCCAAGGGCGGCGCCGATGTCAGACTGGTACCTGATGGCAACGCGACGATTCTGGAATATACGGCAAAGGCCGATGTCGGGGGCAGGCTGGCGCAGCTTGGTGGGCGGCTGATAGACGCGACGGCAAACAAGCTCGCCGGCGATTTCTTCGAAAAATTCGGTTCCATCGTCGGCAAGCCCAAGGTGGTTGAGGCTCCCGTCGAGGGGCCGCATGAAGAGGGCTGGTTTGGCAAGTTTCTTGGTGCCGTCCGCACATTTCTGAAGGGTTGGTTTGGCAAGCTCTTCGGCTCCAGCATCGCTTCCCTGCTATGTCTTTGTCTCCTTGGCAGTGCTGGCGGCTCCAATGGCCTGATCTCCTTTTGAAAGCACAAGGCAATCCTTCTTATGCTGACATCCCAAAGCGATATCCTCCGCAAAGCGCAAGAATGGAAAGAGGGGCGGCGCGATGTTGCTCTCGCGACCGTGGTTGAAACTTGGGGCTCCTCGCCGCGTCCCGTTGGGAGTCATCTCGTCATCGACTCGGAGGGAAATTTCCGGGGCTCGGTTTCCGGCGGCTGCGTCGAGGGTGACGTCATCACCGAAGCGCTCGACGTGATCGCGGCAGGCACGCCGCATATGCTAGAATTTGGGGTTGCCGACGAGACTGCCTGGCGCGCCGGGCTCTCCTGTGGCGGCCGGATCAAGGTCTATGTTCAGAGCCTCGACGCGTCCTGCGCTGGGCTCCTCGCCGCTTTCAATGAAGAGCGCGCCAAGCGGCGTCCTTGCGTGCTCGTGACCGATATCGCTTCTGGCAACCAGCGGCTCATCCGCGCCGCGGACGCTCCTTCAGATCCCCTTGCGGATATTCTGAAGGAGCGGTTTCAGCTCGGCAAAAGCGGCAT
>Ga0335081_10008183_pt1 | contig 16761 bp, 13 predicted proteins | sample Lox_Sample_35_FD_206713 | JGI IMG/M metagenome (GOLD analysis project Ga0335081, IMG submission 206713) | Soil microbial communities from Loxahatchee National Wildlife Refuge, Florida, United States - Lox_Sample_3.5 | ecosystem: Environmental > Terrestrial > Soil > Wetlands | place: USA... | reverse complement strand
GCCCCGTCCGATTTGGCCACGATATCGTTGGGACCGTTGAAGCGCTTCCCTTGATACCGATCCGCCAGCATCGTTCGCGTGCCGTCCTTCTCCAGGCGCACCACCGCGCGGTCGGTCATGGCTGTGATGAGCAACCGGCCTTGCGGGTCCAGCGTCAGTCCGTTGGAGCCGATCAGCAGAATCGCCACACCGCCGCCCGTCACCGTTTGCGCGCCGGCGTGTGTCACATCGCTGCCGGTGTAGCCGCTCTTCTGCAAGAACACAGAAAGCGGTGCACGCGGCGACCACTTATAAATCTGGTTGCCGGCATTGTCGCTGAATAACAGATAGCCGTCGTCCCCGCGTTCGACCCACACCGGACCCTCGGTCAAGCCGAAGCGGTCGCCCAGTGTCTCGAGCTTGGCATCCGGTGAGATGATCTCGTCCAGAGCCGCATCCAGCTTGATGATCTTAAAGGGCCGCTCGGCCGGTGCTTGCGCCGCCGCAAACACACCGGCCAGCAGGGCCGCCGAACCCGCCGCCAGAGCAAGCCTTCGCATGTTGGATCCGGAGCCCTTACGGCATCTGGGACGCCGTGTACGCCACGATATCCATCATGTCGTCGGTCGTCAGCTTGGCGACCACCGGTTTCATCAGCTCCGTCCACGTTCCTTTGCGGAAGCCTTGCTGCATGTCATACATCTGGCGCATCAGGTAGCTGGGCGAGCGCCCGGCGAGCCCCGGTACCGGCCCGAGGCCCCGGAGATCGGCGCCGTGGCAACTGCCGCAGGCGATGGTTTTGCCGCCACCTTTGGTGACCAGCGCCTCACCCTTTTTCACCGCGCCCACCGGCACGTAGGCGGTGAATCCGGAATGCGGATCCCGCAGAACTTCCGTGGCTTCGCCGTTCACGGGTGTTTCCAGGATGCGGTCTCCCAGCGGCTCCGTCTCACTGCCTTCCACTATGAACAGACCGTTCGAGGGTTTCGCCTTGGGCGCCGTTTTTGCTTCCACCACCTTGATCCACGGCGTCCACTTCATCGCGCCAAAGTATTCGGCAGCGGTTTTGATTTCATCGTCGCTCATGTTCTTCGCGAACTGCATCATGAGGTTGGTGTTCGCTTTGCGCGGGTCGGCGCTCTTGCGGTTGCCGTCTCGAAAATCGTGCATCGTGTGGATGAAATACTCGACGGACAGGCCGCTGACGCCCGCATTTTCCGCGCGGCCTTTGCCGTTGGGATAGTGGCATAGGCCACACGCCCAGACGCTCGGTTGCTTGCCGTGCGCCACCACGTCGGGCATCTGCGGATGGTCGCCGGGGAACCAATCGGCCGGGCCGAAGCGGTTGGCGATCTGCGCGCGGGGATACTTGGCCGTTGCGCCGGGAATCGTGCGCGGCGTCTGATCGGTGTTGGCCGGACCGATCGGGGCGGGCGCGGCGCCTGCTTGCGGCGGTCCTTCGAAGCCGTAGGCCCACGGCGGCGGATCGGCCGCGAACGTTGTGGCCACGTTGACAACCAGCGCGAGTGCGTATATCGCGATTGAGCAAATTCTCATGGTGCCTCCTTTGGGCTGCGGTACCGCCTAAACTTGCACGCCCGGGCTGCGGGGCCGCAATCGATATAGGTTACAACGTCGGGAACGCCATCGGGGAGGCCCGCTTCGCGGATTCATCCCTGGCGGATCTAAAATAACAGGTCGGAAGGGAACGATGAGCTTGGCCGTAAGATTCGCTCTGGTTGTCCTCAGCACCGGCGCCTACCTCGGTCTCGCGGTTCTCGGTTGGGGCGGGGAGGCATTCTTCTCGAATCCCGCGCGAACCGCACTGGTCGCCGTAACTTTTGCAATGGCGGTGGTCGCGATGTTCGCCGGTGGCAACGTGAGTCGCGGCGTGCGCGAGGATCGCGGCAACCGCTGGGTCCTTCCCGTCTTCGGCGTGATAGGGCTGTTGGGTGGGTTCCTGCCGGCCTACACCGATCGGATCGGGTTCTGGACAATGGACACGGACACCATTCGCTGGTTTGGCGTAGCCATCTTCGCCGCCGGCGGCGTGTTGCGCCTCTGGCCGGTATTTGTCCTCGGCCGCCGCTTCAGCGGCCTCGTTGCCATCCAATCCGGTCACACGCTCGTGACAACTGGCATCTACCAGCTCATTCGCCACCCCAGCTATCTCGGTCTGTTGCTCACTGGGATCGGCTGGGCCTGCGGCTTTCGTTCGGGTGCGGGCCTCGTGCTTCTCGCGTTCATCCTACCGCCGCTTCTCTTTCGCATCCGTGCAGAAGAGCGGTTGCTCGAAAACCAGTTCGGCGACGAATACCGTGCGTACACCAGCCGCACATCGCGCTTGATCCCCGGAATCTATTGATGTTGGCGCGCAAAGCAGCGGCGCGGGAGGCGGCCCGATTACGCCACGGACCGTTCGAAGACGAAACGATTGTCGAATAATCGCCGAAGCGGCGTCGCGACGCCGAGGCGTATTTCGCTGCCTTCCGTGGGGCGGACCGTCGTCTTTCGCGGTCTGCCAGGGTGTGCGAAGCGCGCCTGTGCGCCGCCGGCAGACGACGAAAACCGATCGTCTGCCCCACAGAGTTAACTGCATTCTGTATGACGCACTACACTAGCAGTTTTGTCAGCCGCAGCGGCGCGGGAGGGCCGACGCTCACTGGTACCGCAGCGCTTCTACCGGTTCCACCGCCGCTGCCCGCTTCGCCGGAAACCACGTGGCAGCCGCAGCAATTAGAATCAAGACCACCGCTACGCCACCGAAGGTCACTGGGTCGGCAGCCTTGACACCGAACAGGAGGCTGGCGAGCACGCGCGTTAATCCATATGCGATGCCGAGGCCCAGCGCCACGCCCGCGGCCGCCAGTTTCAGGCCTTGGCCAAAGACCAGGCGCATCAAATCGCGCCCACCCGCCCCCAGCGCCTTGCGGATCCCGATCTCTTGCGTGCGCTGTTCCACTGAGTACGACATCAGCCCGTAGATGCCAATCGCCGCCAGCAGCAAGGCGATGCCGGCAAAAATGCTGAGCAGCAGCATGGTGAAGTTATCGCGCGAGATGCTATCGGAGATCACCTCCTCCATGAGGCGCTCGCGCGCCGGCGTTATCGTTGCATCCACGGCGCGGAGTTCCCGCTCAATCGGCCCGCGTAGCGCCATAGGGTTGGCTGCCGAGCGGACTGCCCAGGAGAGCGGGAGCACATTGTTGGCCAGCTTGATCAGGCCATCGGTCACCTGGCCCTGCGGAATGTACATCACGGGTACGTCGGCCTTGCTCAATCCCGATTCGCGCGCAGTACCGACGATCCCCACGATTTGCCGGGCCGGCTCTTCAAACTCGGGGCCCAGTCCTTTGCCGATTACCATGACCTTTCCGAGCGGGTCTTCCTTCGGCCAGTATTTGCGGGCCATTGCGTCGTTGATGATCACCACGCGGGCGGAATTGGCCGCGTCGGTTTCGCGGAAGCTCCGGCCGCGCAGAGCCGGGATGCGGAATACGCGGAAATAATGCGGCGCGACGGCCCGCCATTGCTCGTCGCCGTTGTATTGCCCGCCCTTCGCCGCAGGCTTGCCTGCAATGCTGAATGGTAAATCGATGCAGCAGTTGGTGGGGAGCATGATCGATGCCGAGGCGGCCTCCACTCCCGGCAGGCTTTCGATCCGCTCCGTGGCATGGCGCACGAAGTTGTCCATCTTGACCGTGGTCGAATAATTGCCGCCCGCCATGGAGGCAGTCATGGTGAGCACGTTATGGGCGTCGAAGCCTGGGTTCACGGTGCGCAAGCCGACGAACGTGCGGATCAAAAGTACCGCTCCGATCAGCAGAACCAGGGCCAGTGCCAACTCGCTGACCACCAGGGCCGAGCGCGCACGCGTATGCCGGACACCGCTCCCGGAACGGCCGCCCTCCTTCAGGTTCGAGAGCAGGTCGGGCTTCGAAGTGTGCAGAGCGGGAAACAGGCCGAACACTATGCCGGTGAGCAGAGCCAATCCCAGAGTGAACGCGCCCACATGCCAATCGAGCGGTGGAATTACGGCTTTGCCGTCCACGCCCGTCAGCCTGGGGATGTTGCCGGGAACCAATACCAGCAGCCCGCGCACCCCCCACGAACCCAGGAAGAATCCCAGCACGGCGCCGCAGCCCGCCAGCAGAATGCTTTCCGTTAGCAGTTGGCGCAACACCATGCTCCGGCTGGCGCCCACGGCCGCCCGAATGGCCATCTCCCGCTGTCGGCCCGCGGCGCGCGCCAGTAGCAGGTTGGCCACGTTGGCGCAGGCGATGAGCAACACCAGCAGCACTGCACCCAGCAGTATGTACAACGGCGTGGTCGCGTCTTCTACCATCGCCTCGCGCAGCGGCACCACGCCGACGCTCTCGTTCTTATCCATCCATTGCGGATAGGCCCTTCGAAACTGCTCGCCGACGATCTTCATTTCGGCTTGCGCTGCCGCCAGCGTCACCCCGGGCCGCAATCGTGCCGTGGCTTCAAGATAATGGCCTTGGTTGGTGCTGTTGGGGTCGGCCTGCAACGGAATCCACACATCCGTTTCCGGATCGCTATGGAATCCCGGCGGCAGGATACCGGTCACCACATACGGCTCGCCGTTTAGTTGGATAGTCCGGCCCACCGTCTCGGGATCGCTGCCAAAACGCGACTGCCACAGGCCGTAGCTGATCATGGCCGCTCGAGCGCCGTTGGGTGAATCTTCGGCGTCGGTGAAGTCGCGCCCCATCAGCGGCTGGAAACCAAACACATGGAAATAGTCCTTCGACACATGTGAGCCTTTAAGCGGCTCTGGCCGGTCTCCGGTGGTAAGGTTCAGGGTTAACCCGCCCTCGCTCGAAAGCGCCATCCACTCGAACACGTGGTTCCGCCGCCACGCCATGTACTTCGGAATGGAATTAGACCATCCATAGCCCCCCGGAAATTTGCGGCCCAACCGCACCAGGCGGTCCGGCTCCGGGTAGGGCAGCGGCTGCAACAGAACGGAGTTGATCACCGTAAAAATGGCGGTGTTGGCGCCCACTCCCAATGCCAAGGCTGCTACCGCGATAGCGGTGAATGACGGGCTCTTTCGCATCATGCGGAGGGCGTAGCGGAGATCGTTGGCCAATGTCTGCAAATGGATTTTACGTAAACGGGACCGGGAAGGTTCCCGCCTTCGGCGCGCGCCCCACTGCAGATCGCTATCCTAAGAAGAATGAGCTTTCTCGACAACCTGGAGAACAATCTCAAAGCGCTCGAATCTCAAACCGAACGGGATCCCGAAGCGCTGGCGCGCAAAGCCGCGGCGCGGGAGGCCGCCCGATCGGCAGCGCTCGAAATCGCCCCTCATGCCGACGCCCTGCGCAACGGACCGTTCAAAGATGGTCTGCTGACCGCTTGTCGCGACATCGGTCACCGCAGGCGAATGCTGGTGCGGCCAGTCTGGTTGGATTCGACGCTTCGTCTGGAAGCTGGTCCCAAAAGGCTCGATCTGCGGCCCACGCCAACCGGGGTGATGGCAGTCTACTTCGTCGGAGGCCAGGAGCAGGAGAGCACACCGGTCGATCTATCGGGTGACCCTGTCCAATTGGCGGAAAAGTGGCTTGAATCCCCGTAGCGTAAGCTGTCACTGCTTCGGCGCAGCACCGCGGCCCGGGGGCGGTGGAAGAGTGCCGCCTTCGGCGAGAATCTTCATGTTCTCGAGCGCCTGCATGAACCTGGCCTTCCTCTGTGCCTGATCTTTCTGCCGTGCGGCGTCGTCCGGTAGCATCGAATTATCGTACAGCAGCGTATACACGAGCTTCGACGTCGTGGCGGTCACCGGCCTCGCTTCGAGCGTCCCGTGATACAGATTGTAGGTCTGACCCACCCTGACCGGCTGCGTGTAGGTGTAGGAGAGATCCGTCTTCCCCACCAGGACTTCACTGCCGACTGAACGGATCGTGCCGAATTCCCCGTTGCCCGAGACGATCGTGCACGGGATCTGGAACCATTCGCCGATATCGCAGTACTTGCCGACTCGTTTCCACACCTCTGCAGCCGGGCGGTTCACGTCGACTTCCATATGAATCGACGCGTAGGTCGCGTTCGGGACAGCCAGCGGGGGCGGCGCCGGAGCCTGCGCACCAGCGCCCTGCGCCAGCACGACGCTTGCTAGAGCGCACTCAACGATAGTCCTCATCCAATGATTCCGCATGAATCCTCCAATATTCTTCTCAGGCCGTGATGCTGAGGCACATTTTGTCAAAGGGCGGCAAGGGAATCAAGCGCTGAGTCGCATGGGCCGAGCGGACTGGGCGGGCCGATCTCCCAGCGCGGGGTCGGGCCGAAAATTAATTCACCGCCGAGACGATGAGGCGCAGAGTTAAGCAAGGATCGTTAGGCTTCGTGCATCGGTTGAAGCCCTGCCTTGCTTCATCGTGTTGGCGCGCAGAGGGGGCAGAGGGAACAAGTGCTGGAACAGGTTTGCGCAACAGTTGGGACTTCTCGTTCGAACCTGCGCCGCGAGCCCCGTCGAGCAGCCACGAACCGCCGCAACGTCAATTCTTGAAAACTCAGCGTCTCGGCGTCTCCGCGGTGAAAAGTTTCGGACGATCACCGGCAGGCGGCCTATGCCGAGGCCCGAACTTTACTACGTTGGCGGCGAAACTGGGCTGGCGGACTGCCAAACTCACGCTTGAATGCGCGGTTGAATGCCGATTCCGAGGCATATCCCACTGCCCCAGCGACCTGCGCGACGCTGTCTTCGGATGCCTGCAGCATTTCCGCGCCGAGTTTAAGACGCCACTGGGCCAGGTAGGCCATAGGAGACTCTCCGAGAAAATGGCCGAAGCGTTCCGCGAGACGCGTACGTGAGAGCCCGGCGCGTTTTGCCAGTTCCGAAACCGTCCAGGACTGCGCGGGATCCTTGTGGAGGAGTGCCAGCGCCTGGCCGACGACGTGGTCGCGCGCCCCCGCCAGCCAGCCGGTCTGAGAGGAAGGCAGCGTGTTCACATAACAGCGCAGGGTCTCCACAAATAAGACCTCGGATAATTTGGACAGCACCAAACCGCTACCCGCGGACGATCCGCTGGCATGATCCACCGAAAACCGGATAGACGATTCCAGCCACCGGCCGGATGGCTGGTTCGCCACACTCACTCTTAACAGGGGCGGCAGGCCCGACAGAAAAACCTGGCTCAGCCGCGGCTCGCAAGCCATGAATCCGCACACGAATCTCGTGACTTCACCACCGCCGCCGAAGTGCGCAATTTTGAGCCCCGCTGTCAGGTTCTTGGCGAACGTCTGGAAGGAATCGACAGGTCTTTCGGGCGAGCCGTTGCCGATAAAGTGCTCGTCGCCGTGCGGAAGGATCACAATGTCCCCCGAAGTCAACTCCTCGCGGCGCCCATCGGCCAACCTTGCATAGGCGCGTCCTTCGGTTAGAAAGTGGAAGATGATCAAGCGCTCGGGCGCGGAGGTCCTCATTCCCTCCAGCAAAGACGAAACATATGGCGCCGCGGAAGCGGACCGGGCGGAACGGAGGCACCAGGGCGCCGAAAACTCTCCATTGAAGAACAGGGCGCCTCGAAGCCTCACGGCTCGCAGGACCTCAGAGAGCACATCCATGGGTACAGTCTCGCTGAAAACGGGCGTTTGTGCCAAGTCTGCGGGCGTTTCGGGCAAATCGCGCCGGCCGCATCTGCCGCGTGTAGAGACAGGAGAATGACATGAACAAAATTCGCTTTCCGAAATTCGCGTTTCTGGCGGTGCTGGCCGCCGGAGTGATGCAGGCACAAAGTACCGTTGCCACGGTTCCGTTCGGCTTTCAGGTTGGGACATCGGTTCTTCCGGCCGGTCCGTATTGGTTCGTGGCCTCGAATGGACTTCTGGAAGTGCGCTCATTGGCTACAACATTGCCGGCCGTGCACGTTTTGACGGTGGCCGAAAGCCGAACCCCCGATCCGCAGTTCCCTGTGGCAGTGGAGTTCCTGCGCCTGGGCAACCGCTATTACCTTTCTGCGGTCTGGACAGAGGCGGCAACTGGGGTCGGTCTGCTGCCGACGGCTGGACAAAGGAAACGGATGCGCGATTACCGTGCTGATTCCGTGATTGTCACGGCCGGAAATTCTGAAATGAGTGTCGCTCGTTAACCCGGCCCCACTGCCGGCGCAATCCGCCAAATTTTGATAAAGAGGAGAAACGAAAATGCCATTGATTCAAGTAAAGCTCATCGAGGAAGTCTTCACACCTGCCCAGAAGAAGGAGATCATCGCCAAACTCACCGATGCGATGGTGTCCGTCGAGGGCGAAAACATGCGGCCCGTCACCTGGGTGACCATTGAAGAAATTCGCAGCGGCGACCTCGGCATCGGCGGCAAGCCACTCACCACCAGTGACGTCCACGCGCTTGCGGCGGGGCGTAAATAGCGCAGAGTCTCACCGGGCGGGCGCAGGTCCGCTCGGTGGCTGACGGCCGCTCGAATGCCCAACACCGCCGCTCAGCCCACTCAGCCGCGCCCTGCTTTTCGACGGAAAACCGTCCTGATAGACTAATCCGGAGGTGCGCGTATGAACCGCCGGCAATTTTCGCGGACGGCAGGGCTTGGCGCGATCGGCATGGCCTCTCTTTCTCGGGTCAGCCGTGCGGCAGACATCTCGCCGGTAGCGCGGTCCGAAAAGAAAGACTGGGCGCGCGAGCATTTGCGCGGACTGGGCGGGCTCATCTTCCCTTCGTTCACACCGGATTTCCAGAGACTGGATGAGGAAGGCATTCGGCTGGATGTGCGCCACTCCCTCCAGCAGGGCTTCACTTCTTGCACCGTTTCATCGAATGGGGCCACTCCGGACCAAACCCGGCGCATGTGGGAACTCGTGCGTGAGGAGGCGTCCGGAAAGATCGGCATGGGCGCCCTGGGCGGAGACCTGCCTTTTCTCGAAAAGATCGGCTGCGCCTACACGATGGTCGGATTCCCCCGAAGCGCGAAGCCGGAAACCGAAAACGAGGTGTACGCGCAGTTCCGAAAACTGATCGATTCCACGTCAATGGCCATCGTGCTCTATGGTTCTCCGGTGGAATCGCTGCGCCGTTTTCATCCCAGCGGCATCCCGCTGAATGTCTTTGACCGTCTGGCGAATCATCCTAACGTGGTCGGAATCAAGCTTACGCACCCGATGAGCGTGGCCACGGCCTTCGAGCTCTGCGAACGGCTGTCGGACCGGTTGATCATGGGGCCGTGCAACTTCGATCAAATACCCCTGCTAGCCAAGCAATACAAGAACGTGCAATGGAGCGGCCTGTGGATTACCGACTCCCTCCAGTCTCCAGAAAAACCGTACGCGGTCGAGATGATGGATCTCGTCACCCGCGGACGCTGGCCCGAAGCGATGAAGGTCTACTGGCAGATGCAGCCACTCATCCAGGGGATTTATGACTTGCAGGCGCCGCTGCTGTTGCACGAAAGCCACCCGTGGGCGCACATGAAATACTTCCAGTGGTTCACCGGTGGCAACGGCGGTTTGCTTCCCTTGAAACCCGCGCCATACCTGCCTGCTCTCGACGCGCCAGGCCGCCAAACCGTCAAGGACAATTTCAGAAAGACTGGGATCGTTCCTCCTGAGCGGCCGGAGGAAGAGTTTCTGGTCGGACGGACGGCCTACGAAAAAGGCGTGCGCGCGCCACAACTTTCCAGTAAGCCCCTCTATGTGTAGTTGGGTCGGGCCGAAAATTAATTCACCGCCGAGACGCAGAGACGCAGAGTTAAGCAAGGATGGTTAGGCTTCGCGCATCGGTTGAAGCCCTGCCTTGCTTCATCGGGTTGGCGCACAGAGGCGGCAGAGGAAACAAGTGCTCGAAGGGGGTCGCGGCGCAGGTTCGAAAGAGAAGTCCCAACTGATACGTAAACCTGTTCCAGCACTTGTTCCCTCTGCCCCCTCTGCGCGCCAACCCCTTAAAGCAGCCGCCAGCCACGAACCGTCGCAACGTCCATTCCTAAAAACTCTGCGCCTCGGCGTCTCTGCGGTGAAAAATTTCGGCCCGACCCCACACTCTGTACCCCTTATAGTTAGAGAAGCATGCGGTACGACCTGGCAGTCCTGTTCGAACATCCGGAATGGCAAAAACCCCTGTGGGCAGCGCTCGAGCGCCGGGGAGTTCGCTATTCGGCCATCGACCTGAAACGCGCCGCGTTTGACCCGGACATCCTGCCGGAAGCAGCCCTTTACTTCAACCAGGCAAGTCCCAGTGCCTATCTGCGCGGCAATACCCGGGCGGTGCCTCTGGCTTTGTCGCTGATGCGGTCCCTCGAACTTGGCGGCGCACGCGTATTGAACGGTTCACGCGCGTTTCTGCTCGAACTGAGTAAATCGGCGCAGACGGCTTTGCTGCGGAAACTGGAAATTCCCCACCCGCGCTCCCTGGTTTTTAATGATCCCGAGGCGGCCCTCGCGCAGTGGACGGGCGGCTGGCCCGCTCTGCTCAAGCCCGAGCAAGGCGGTAGCGGCGCGCGGATGTTTCTGCTGCAGTCAGCTGCCGAGCTCCACAGGTTGCTGCGGGATCGGCCTTCACTCTGGTTGCCGGACAACCTTTTACTCCTGCAGGAGTACTTTCCGGTGGAGGAAGCCCAGGGGATTGTGCGCATGGAATTCGTAGGGGGTAAACTGCTGTACGCGATGCGCGTGGCTTCGCACGGCGCCTTCAATCTGTGCCCGTCAGAGGTGTGCAATCCGGAGGGCGGTAGCGAGTCGCTCTGCGCCGTCCCGGCCGACCTGCACGCCCAGCCTGTCGAGTTTTATCCCTACCCCGAGGTCCCCGCCGAGGCCGTCAGAATGGGGGAGAAGATCATGGCGTCCGGTGGCCTTGATGTGGGCGGGATTGAATATCTGGAGTCAGCCGAAGGCCGGCGAATTTTCTACGATGTGAATGCGAATTCCAACCTTCGCGCGCCGATTGGGCAAGCGTTCGGATTCGACCCGTTTGAGCGGGTGGTCGATTACTTGACCGGGCAGATAGAGCAAACCACAAGCGGTAGTGCAGGCCGGCTTACGGTTCCACCCTAATCGGTCGGCAGCCCAGCGTCGCCCGGGTATCCGTCCCCACACTTCCCTACAAACAACTCAAGCCCTTTCAACAACACGGGAGTCCGCCAACCCGTCCAGCCTCTCCGCCGCTGTTACCTTGGACGCGAGAGAAACCCATGGCTACTCAACGTCAGATCGAGGCTAACCGCCTCAACTCCGAAAAATCCACCGGCCCGCGCACTCCGCAAGGCAAGGCCGTCTCCCGCATGAACGCCCTTAAATCCGGGCTCGACGCCGAGTCTCAATTCGTCACCGGAGAAAACAGCACCGAGTTCGCCGAGCTCCAGCACGAGTACTTCGCCCGCTTCCAACCCCTCACTCCCGAGGAGCGTTTCCAGGTCGATACGCTCATCCGCAGCGAGTGGATCCTGCGCCGACTCTTTCGCGCTGAAGCCCACTTGTGGGAGTACCACGCCATGCGCGCCAGCCGCTCCGAAGCCGTACCCCTCGGCGAAGCGCTCATGGCCGCCAATGAAGTTTTCCGCCGCCTGCAGCGCCGCATCACGCTCGCTGAACGCTCCTATAAGGATGCGTTTGCCGAACTCGATCGCCTCCAGCGCGCCCGCGCTACCGTCGCCGACGCCCCGCCCGCTCGCGACCCGGACCACCCGGCCCCTCCGGATCAGTCGTTTACAGACGATCCCACCGAATTGGGTTCGTTCCTCCATACTTCCGACGGATTCCAGTCGCCGCCATCCCATCCCGATCCAGGCCGGCGCTAAACAGGCTTTTCCCACGCCGGTTCGTGCCTTTGTGGTATCATCCCTCGTAATCCAATGTCGAAATCGAAGTCAGATCACGCGAATGCCGAAGCCGATCGTGATCTGTATTCGGGCCTGATCCGCCTGCACGTGCTTCATCATGCCGTGGAAGGGCCGGTATTTGGCCTCGGCATGATCGAAGAGTTGGCGCGCCACGGCTATCGGATCAGTCCGGGCAGCCTGTATCCGCTGCTGCAAGGCTTGGAAAAGAAGGGATACCTGAAGTCCACCGAACAGCGCAATGGCAAGTCTTTGCGGCGTGTGTATCGCGCGACACCATTGGGACGCAAAGCACTGGCGGCATCGAAACACAAAGTGCGCGAACTCTTTCACGAACTCATCGAGGGTGACTAGTGGGACGTCCGAGTCATTGCGTTACCCGTTACCGGGCTGCGGCTCGAACGAGCGCTGTAGCTCACACGCCGCCTGATCGAAACCCAGCGGTCCGGCAGGGCCTGCAGTTCTTTTTCGCGTTGCTGTTGACGGCTGGAGCCTTGCTGGCTCAGCCGAATCCCCCTGCCGCGCTCACGCTCTCTCAAGCCGTTGAGAACGCCCTTCGAACCTATCCTTCGATCCGCGTGACCCAGGAACAGATGAACGCCGCAGCGGCCGGTATCCGCCTGGTCCAGACCGCATACCTCCCGCGCGTAGACGCCCTGGCGCAGGTGAATCGCGCCACACGCAACACCTACTTTGGGCTGCTGCTGCCGCAGGGAGTCATTCCCGGCGTGGATGGCGTTCCGGCCAACAATTTCGGGTCCGTGTGGGATAGCGGCGTGGGCGTACTCGTTACCTGGCAGCCCTTCGACTTTGGTTTGCGCGCCGCCAATGTAGCCGCGGCCACGGCAGCGCGGGAACGGGCGCAAGCCGCCGTGAGCCGGACCAGATACGACGTTTCCGTCGCCACAGCCGATGCGTTCCTGACCGTGATCGCCGCGGAGCAAACGGCCCAGGCCGCTCGTGCGGCCGTCGATAGCTGGCAGGTTCTGCTGCGAAGCATTCATGCGCAAGTCGCCGCCCAGCTGCGCCCGGGCGCCGACGAGTCCCGAATGCAGGCCGAATTGGCCGTTGCCCAAACGCAAGTTGCCCAGGCCGGGCAAGCCATCGAAGTTGCCCGCGCCACCTTAGCCCAATTCGTGGGCGGCAGCCCGTCTCCCTCGATCCTCGATCCCGGTAGATTACTCGACCAGTTGCCGCCCATCCGGCCCGAGCCCCCGCTCCAGCCCAACGCGAGTCCGCTGGCCGTCGAGCAGAATACCGCAATTGCCGAAACGCAAGCCCGGTTGAAGACGCTCGATCGCAGCTACTATCCGCAGTTCTCGGTGCAGGGCTTGGCCGCCTCTCGCGGAACCGGACTCCTCTCGGATGGCTCGCGCCTCGGCGGTTTCAACGGCCTCGCGCCTACCGTGGAGAACTACGCCGTCGGCCTCACGGTTACATTCCCGGTCATGGACAAGTTCGCCATTCGAGAGCAGGAGGCCATCCAGTCGGCGAGTTTACGCGCCGGCCAGGCCCAATACCAAGTGATCACCGCCAACCTGGAAGCGCGCTTCAATGCCGCGCTGGCCTCGCTCAACGGAGCGCGCAATGTGGCCGCCAGTACTCCGGTCGAAGTGTCGTCGGCTCGTACCGCGCTCGAACAAGCCAGGGCCCGCTACCAATCGGGCCTGGCCCCGATCGATGAGGTTGCTCAGGCCCAGCGCCTGCTCGTGCAGGCCCAGATCGACGATGCTCTGGCTCGTCTGAATGTGTGGCGCGCCCGGCTCCAGGTCGAGACGGCCCGCGGAGATATTCAGCCATTCCTGGCGGAGGCCAGCCGATGATTTTCTGGCGAGGTGAAACATGCGCTTCGTTCTAGCTGCTCTCGGGCGGCCCCTCACGGTGGTAGTGGCCTTGATCGCCATCGTTCTGTTTGCGTATCTGGCCGTCCGGCGCATGCCCGCCGATATTTTCCCCAAGGTCGGCGAGCCCGCGATCTACGTAGCCCAGCCCTTCGGAGGCATGGACCCGGCCCAAATGGAGGGCTACCTCACCTACTACTACGAGTATCACTTCCTCTACATCACCGGCATCGCGCGCGTGGAAAGCAAGAGCATTCAGGGCGCTGCGCTCATGAAGCTGATCTTTCATGAAGGCACCGACATGGCTTCGGCAATGGCGGAAACCGTCGGCTATGTAAACCGCGCCAGGGCGTTCATGCCGCCAGGAACCGTGTCGCCCTTCATCACGCGATTCGATGCCGGCAGCGTGGCCGTAGGTGAACTGGTTTTTAGCAGCGCCAATCACACCCAGGGCGAGCTGCAGGATTTCGCGCTCAACCGCGTGCGCCCGCTGTTCGCTACGCTACCGGGCGTCTCCGCGCCTCCACCCTTCGGCGGTAACCAGCGAACCATCGTGATCACGCTCGACCCCGATAAGCTGCAGCAGTATCAAATCTCTCCCGAGGAGGCAGTCGCTGCGGTCAGCAAGGCCAGCCTGGTGCTGCCATCCGGCAACATGTGGACCGGAGAGATCAACCGCATTGCCAGAACCAACGCGGCGCTGGGCGCCAATCTTTCGGAATTGCTGGCCACGCCCATTCGGCCGGTCTCTGGAACCACCGTGTACCTGCGGGACCTCGGAACCATCGAGGATGGCACCGACATCATCACCGCCTACGCTCACGTCAATGGAAAACGAACGGTCTACATCCCCGTCACCAAGCGCGCCGATGCATCCACCCTTTCGGTCATCAACGCGGTCAAGGCAGCCATCCCCGATTTCAAGAAGGCCGTGCCCGATGATGTCGATGTCAGCCTCCAGTTCGATCAATCGCCGTTCGTCACCAACTCGCTGCGCGGCCTCATCACCGAAGGGCTGCTCGGCGCGGCCCTGACCGGCTTGATGGTTCTGATCTTCCTGCGCGATTGGCGCAGCGCCCTGATTGTCATCCTCAACATTCCGTTCGCCCTGCTGAGCGCCGTGCTGCTCTTATGGGCAACCGGCCAGACCATCAACATCATGACGCTCGGAGGGCTGGCGCTTGCCGTGGGAGTCCTGGTCGACGAAGCCACCGTCGAGATCGAAAATATTCACACCCAGATGCTTCCCGGCGTCTCGCGGGCGCGCGCCGTTGTGGAAGCCTGCAGACGCACTGCCCTGGCGCGCTTGCTGTCGATGTTTTGTATCCTGGCCGTCTTCGTTCCTTCGTTCTTCATGGTCGGAGTGAGCCGGCAACTCTTCGTGCCGCTGTCGCTAGCCGTCGCGTTTTCGATGATCGCGTCCTACCTGCTTTCCAGCAGCCTGGTCCCGGTCTTCGCCACCTGGCTCATGCAGGAATGCCACGAAAGCGAAGAACGTGCCTTCGGGCGGCTGCGCTCGCTTTACAATCCTTACCTCGGCGCCGCACTGCGATTTCGCTGGCCCATGGCGTTTGTCTACCTGGCCACCTCTCTCGGGCTTTTGTATGTGCTATTGCCCCGCATGGGGACAGAGCTGTTCCCCGATGCCAATGCTCCCTTGTTGCGCGTGCGGTTGCGCGCTCCTGCCGGCACCCGGATCGAAGAGACCGAACGCATCGTCCTGCGCGCGCTGGCTGTCATTCAGACGCAAGCCGGCGTCGATAACGTCCAGATCACCAGCGACTTCATGGGCGTCGTGCCCTCCAGCTATCCCGTCGATTTGATTCACCTGTTCACCACAGGCCCGCAGGAAGCCATCATCCAGGTGGCTGTGAAACCGCAGACCCCGCGCGGCGAAGCGCTGCGCGAGCGTATTCGCGAAAGTCTGCACCGGGAACTGCCGGCCTGTCAGGTTTCGTTTGAAGCGGCGGACATCGTTTCCCAAGTGATGAGCTTTGGATCGCCCACACCCATTGAAGTGGCCGTTCAAGGGCCGAGCTTGGCCAGTGACTATGCTTACGCGCAGAAGATTCAAACGGAGTTGAGCAAGCTGGATTTCATCCGGGATCTGGAATTCGCTCAGGAATACAACTATCCCACGCTCGATATCAACATCAATCGCGATCGGGCCGGCCAATTCGGCCTGACCATGGCCGACGTAGTGCGTTCGGTGGTGCCCGCCACTTCGTCCTCGCGGTTCACGGAGCCGAACTACTGGCGCGATCCAAATTCCGGCAATGCGTTTCAGATCCAGGTAGAGCTGCCGCAGAACCGCATGCAGAGCGTTCAGGATATCGGTGAGCTGCCCATCATGCGCAACGGTATCCGCGATACCGAAGTGCGGAATGTGGCGCAGATGAAGCTGGGAACCATGCCCGGTCTGATCGAGCGCTTCAACGGTCAACACATCGTCAGCGTTACCGCCAACATCCACGGAATCACGTTGGGCCAGGCGGCGGGGAAGCTGAACCAGGCGCTGGCCCGCGTGGGCGAGCCGCCGCGAGGCGTCAAGGTTGTCATGAAGGGTCAGATTCCGCCCTTGGAAGACACCATTTCGGGTCTGCGGACCGGCCTCCTGTTGGCCATCGCCGTGATCTTCCTTCTGCTTTCTGCAAACTTCCAATCGATGCGCCTGGCGCTGGCCATCGTGCTCATCGTTCCCGCAGTGCTCTGCGGAGTTCTGCTGGCCCTGCGAATCACTGGTACGACACTCAATATTCAATCGTTCATGGGAGCGATCATGGCCATCGGGATTGCGGTTGCCAATTCGATTCTCCTGGTTACGTTCGCCGAGCGCGCGCGGCGCGAGAACCGGCCGGCCTTCGAAGCGGCGCGCGAGGGCGCCCAGAGCCGCCTCCGCGCGATCCTGATGACGGCGGCTGCCATGATTTTCGGAATGCTGCCGCTGGCCATCGGGTTTGGCGAAGGTGGGCCGCAAGCCGCCCCGCTGGCCCGCGCCGTGATCGGTGGCCTCATCGTCTCCACCTTCGCCACGTTGACCATCCTTCCCTCGATCTACGCCATTCTCCAGGGGAAGGTCTCCCGGCGTTCACCGTCGCTCAATCCTTTCGATCCGGAGAGCCGCTACTATGATG
>Ga0335081_10008182_pt1 | contig 16762 bp, 16 predicted proteins | sample Lox_Sample_35_FD_206713 | JGI IMG/M metagenome (GOLD analysis project Ga0335081, IMG submission 206713) | Soil microbial communities from Loxahatchee National Wildlife Refuge, Florida, United States - Lox_Sample_3.5 | ecosystem: Environmental > Terrestrial > Soil > Wetlands | place: USA... | reverse complement strand
CTCCACGTCGCGCACGTATTGCGCGCCGATGATGTCCAGCGCGCAGGTTTCCGAGGCGAGGATCGGATAACCGTCGAGTTTGCCGAGCACCAGCGGCCGGATACCAAGAGGATCGCGCGCGCCGATCAGTTTCTTGTTGGTCAGCCCGACGAAGGCATACGAGCCTTCGAGCATTTTCAAGCCTTCGATGAAACGGTTGATAAAACGGTTGCGATGCGAGCGCGCCACCAGATGCAGGATCACCTCGGTATCGGTGGTCGACTGCATCATGGCCCCCTCGCGTACCAGCTGGCGGCGCAGCGTCAGCCCGTTGGTGAGGTTGCCGTTATGGCCGATGGCGAAACCGCCGGCATTAAGCTCGGCAAATAGCGGCTGCACGTTGCGCAGGATCGTCCCGCCAGTCGTCGAGTAGCGCACATGGCCGATAGCGGCATTGCCGGGCAGGCGGTCGATCACCTCGCGGCGGGAAAAGGCGTCGCCGACGAGGCCGAGGCGCCGCTCGGAATGGAAACGCGAGCCGTCGAAGGAGACGATGCCGGCGGCTTCCTGGCCGCGGTGCTGTAGCGCGTGCAGGCCGAGCGCCGTGATGGCGGCGGCGTCTGGGTGGCCGAAAATGCCGAATACGCCGCACTCCTCGCGCAGCCGGTCGGCATCAAGATCGAGGAGAGCGGGTTCTGTCATCATTATCGGCTCTCGATCATTTCACCCGCCGGCCCGGGTGGCGGGACGAACGAGCGCTCCGTGCTGTTCCGGCGGGGCTTCCGGCCCGCCCTTATTGCCCTTGTACTTCTGATATAGGGCTTCAAGGTCCGGAGACATAGAGCGCAGCCAGTCGGCGGTGCTGGCGAGAAAAACCCTCGATTTGGCGTCAGTGACCCATGCGGGCTGCGACTTTGCCGGGACCAGCCAGTCGAAGAAGCCGTATGCCACCACCACGATGATGAGCCCGCGACCCAATCCGAACAAGAAACCCAATGTGCGATCGAGCGCGCCGACTCGGCTGTCGAGGACCATGTCCGAGATTCTCACCGTGATGATCGAAACCACCAGCAAGGTGACGAGGAAAACGCCGCCGACGACCGTCGCCTTGGCGATCAGGTCGCTGTTGAAGTATGCCGTCGCCGCGGGCAGCAGCTTGTTGTACGAATAAAGGGTCGCGACCGCCGCCAGCACCCATGCCGTGATCGACAGCACCTCGCGTATAAAGCCGCGGATCATCGCTAGCAGCCCGGAAATAAGCATCACCGCGATGAGCACGAGGTCGAGGAGCGTAATGGGCATGAATCGGTCCGGTCGCTGGATCTGCCTCGGTTAGCGCCCTGCAGCCTGGGTCGCCGCGTGTATAGCTGGGCCGGGTGGCGCCGTCATCAACCTTCCCCTTCGCTCAACAAGTCTATCATGGCAAGGCTTTACGAACTTGCTTGTCGGTGACGCTTAAAGTGGACATTAACCCTGGAGCGAAGACGATTGGGACGCGGGAATGGCGTCCGCATGAATGGGCTCAGCCGATTCGCTCACGGGTTTGCTTGGCCAGCCGAAATAGGTCCCGCACGGCTATTCGGCGGCTACGCCGCGATCTCGTTCGAGGCGGCGCGATTTGTCACCGCGCGCCGCGATTTCGGAGACAAGATTGACCAGCACTCCAACCGTGGTGAGCGCGAGACCAGAGTCGGAGGTCTCGGCGCGCGCCGCTTCCGGAACAATCGCGCGCGTAAAGCCGAGTTTCTGCGCTTCCTTCAGCCGCGCAGCCGTCTGCGCCACCGGCCGCACGGCGCCGGAAAGCGACACCTCGCCAAAATAAACGGCGTCGGGCGGCAGCGGCGCGCGGGCGAGCGACGACACGAGCGCAGCGGCCGCAGCCACATCGGCGGCCGGTTCCTGGATGCGCAAGCCACCGGCAACGTTGAGATAGACGTCGTGCCCGGACAGGCGGACGCCGCAATGGGCCTCGAGCACAGCGAGCACCATGGAAAGCCGGTTTGGGTCCCAGCCGACAACCGCACGACGGGGCGTGCCGAGCGTGGTCGGCGCTACCAGGGCTTGGATTTCCACCAGCAGCGGCCGCGTTCCCTCGATACCCGCGAATACCGCGGTCCCTGGGCTGCCGAGTTCGCGTTCGGAGAGGAAAAGCTCGGAGGGATTCGGCACTTCGCGCAATCCCGTTCCCGTCATTTCGAACACGCCGATTTCGTCGGTCGGTCCGAAGCGGTTTTTGAGCGCCCGCAGGATGCGGAATTGCTGCGATCCCTCGCCCTCGAAAGACAATACGGCGTCCACCATGTGTTCGACCACGCGCGGGCCGGCGATCTGCCCGTCCTTGGTGACGTGGCCGACCAAAATCACGGCGGCGCCCGTGCGCTTGGCGAAGCGAATGAGCTCGCCGGCAGATCCGCGTACCTGCGTCACGGTGCCGGGCGCCGCTTCGACCATTTGCGTCCACATGGTCTGGATCGAATCAATAACGAGGAGGCGGGGAGTCGAGCCCTGCGAGAGGGTTGTCACGATGTCTTCGACCGAAGTTTCGGCCGCGAGTTCGACCGCGGCATCGCCCAGCCCGAGCCGCTCGGCGCGCAGCCGCACCTGCGCGACGGCTTCCTCGCCTGAGATGTAGACAGCGCGGTGATGATCGCGAGCATAAGCGGCGGCGACCTCGATCAAGAGCGTCGATTTGCCGATGCCGGGATCGCCGCCAACGAGCAGAACCGACCCGCGGACCAGACCGCCGCCGGTAACACGGTCGAATTCGGCGACGCCGGAGGCTAATCGCGGTGCTTCATGGGTTTCGCCCTTGAGCGGCTCGATAGCGAACAAGCGGCCTTTGCGCGCAGGCCGCCCGCTTGCCACCGCTCCTTCCGCGACCAGCGTGTTCCAAGCCCCGCACGCTTCGCAGCGGCCAGCCCAGCGCGCAGACGCGGCGCCGCAACTTTGGCAGACGAAATTTTGAGCACGCGCAGGCATTTCAGATTCTCGACGCAGCGTCCCGTTTAAGCGCCGCGATAGACAAGATGGCAACGCGGACCGAGATGGGTAAGAATCTCGTAGCCGATTGTTCCGGCGCGGGCGGCAATATCGTCGATGGAAATGCCTGCGCCAATGAACGCCGCGATGTCGCCGCGATGACCGGCGCCGTCGGGCAGATCGGTCACATCGACGCAGATCAAATCCATCGAGATGCGGCCGACAAAGGGGCATTGTTTGCCGCCGACGATGGCTACGCCGTTTCGCGAAGCGTCGACGCCGCTCAGTACACGCGGCAGTCCATCGGCATAGCCGATCGCGACGACGGCGATGCGGGAGGGGCGTTTTGCCGTCCAGCTGGCGCCATAGCCTACGGTTCCGCCGCGATCGATCTTGCGGACTTGCAGGATGCGTCCGCTCAGTTCGACGACGCTCTGCATGGGATTGGGTCGGCCGGGGAGGGGATTGATGCCGTAAAGAGCAGCGCCGGGCCTGACCAGATCGCAATACACCGGGTCGCCGAGAAAGATCCCCGACGAATTGGCGAGCGAGGCCGGCACGCCGCGGAATTGCGACTGGATTTCCTTGAACGACCGGATCTGCGATGTCGTGAGCGGGTGATCGGCGATTTCGGCGCAGGCAAGATGGCTCATCAACAGCGTGATGCCGTGATTGTCGGTCTGCACGCGCGGGGCCAGCGCGATCGCTTCGTCCATGGGAATACCGAGCCTGTTCATGCCGGTGTCGACATGCAGCGCCGCGCCGCCATGCCAATTGTGCTCCGTGACGAAAGCATCCCACTCGGCAAGTTCGGTCATCGAGTTGATGACCGGGCGGGCTCCGATGTCGATAAAGCCGGGGCCGGCATCGGGCGAAAAGCCATTGAGCACGTAGATCGCAGCGTCACGCGTGCGCAAGCGCAAACGCCGCGCTTCGGCAAGATCGGCGACGAAGAACGTCTTGCAGCCCGCTTGCGCGAGCTTGGTGGCGACCGCTTCCAGGCCGAGCCCGTATGCGTTGGCCTTGACCACGGCCGCGCATTCGGCGGTGCGGATCAAGCGCGCGAGCGCCCGCCAGTTCGAAGCAACGGCGTTGAGATCGATCGTCAGCGTGCCGCCGGTCTCCGAGGCCGGCGAGGTGCTGATCGGTTCGGGCAATACTTCGGCAAGCGCCATACCGGGGTTATGACCGGCGCGGGCGTGCTGGTAAAGCGGGTTGGTTGAAAGGCGCGACGTGCAGTCGCGGCTGCTAAAAGGCCGGCTGATGCACGGTATCGAGGTTGCCAAAGCGCGTGACGGCCGCCTCGAATTGCAGTTCCACGGTGCCGGTTGGGCCGTGGCGCTGCTTGCCGATGATCACCTCGGCCTTGCCCTCTACACGTTCGCCTTCGGCCAGCCACTCGGCGAACTTTTCCCGGTTTGCTTCCGTGGGCTTTCGCATCTGATGATAATATTCCTCGCGAAACACGAACATGACGACGTCGGCGTCCTGTTCGATCGAGCCCGATTCGCGCAGATCGGAAAGCTGCGGGCGCTTGTCGTCGCGGGTCTCCACCTGCCGCGACAATTGCGATAGCGCCAGAATCGGAACGTTGAGCTCTTTGGCCAAGGCCTTGAGGCGCGTCGTGATTTCGGTGATCTCATGCACGCGGCCCTCGCTGGCACGCTGGCTCGATCCTTGCAGTAATTGCAGATAATCGACCACGAGAAGATCAAGGCCCTTCTGGCGTTTCAGCCGCCGGGCTCGCGCGGCCAGTTGCCCGACCGACAGACCGCCGGTTTCATCCAGGTAGAACGGCAGGTTCTGCAGCTCGATCGAAACGTCCTTTATCTTCTCGAAGTCGGCTTCGTCTATGGCGCCGCGGCGGATCTTGTTCGACGGAATACCGGTCTGTTCGGCAATGATGCGGGTGGCAAGCTGCTCTGCAGACATTTCCAGCGTGAAGAAGCCGACAATGCCGCCGTTGACGGTCGCCATATGACCGTCGGCCCGCACCTCGCCGGTCCATGCCTTGGCAATATTGTAAGCGATGTTGGTGGCAAGCGCGCTTTTCCCCATGCCCGGGCGGCCGGCGAGAATGATCAGATCGGAGGGCTGCAAGCCGCCCATCCTGCTGTCGAGATCGGTCAAGCCGGTGGCCAGTCCCGACAGGCCGCCGTCACGCTGATAGGCGTGTGCCGCCATGTCTACGGCACTGGTGAGGGCGCGGGCGAACCGCTGGAAACCGGAATCGTAGCGCCCCGTTTCGGCGATTTCGTAGAGTTTGCGTTCGGCGTCTTCAATATGACTCAACGGCGTCGATTCGACCGGCGCGTCGTAGGCGACGTTGACCATGTCCTCGCCGACGGTGATCAGATCGCGGCGGATGGAGAGATCGTAGACGGTACGGCCGTAATCCTCGGCATTGATGATGGTCGTCGCCTCGGCCGCAAGGCGCGCCAAATATTGATTGACCGACAATCCGGCGATGTCGAAATCGGCCGGCAGAAACGTTTTCAGCGTCACCGGGGTGGCGATTTTTCCAGCGCGCACCAGGCCGCCAGCCAATTCGAAAATGCGCTGATGGATCGGCTCGAAAAAGTGCTTTGCCTCAAGGAAATCGGAAACTCGGTAAAACGCCTCGTTATTAACCAGGATGGCACCGAGCAGCGCCTGCTCGGCTTCAATGTTATGGGGCGGCGTGCGCGGCGCCGGCTCGGCCGGGACCGGGATTTGCTTGCGAGCAATCGAATCGATCTGCGCCATAGTTCCGATCAAGAGAAAAGCGTGTGGCCGATTTGCGGTCGGCCCCGGTCGGTTCTGTAATATTGCGTTCACTCAACATCGCGGATCACTCAACGATGCGAAGCTCCCCGCCTAAGCCCTTGTCACCCGCAACCGAGGGACGGAGGGGAGCACAGCTACGCATGCGCTGTCGATAGTCCAATGGTGCAGGCATCGGCAACGAGCGCTTTCAGGTTTCCCCGTTACCCACCGCGGCTGCGAGCGTAGCCGGTGATGCCGTACTTTCCGCTTGACGATGACCTTTCGGCAATCGCGGCTTCGCAGTTACTCGCCCGCAAGACGCAACGGCACGGGCTGGCCGGCTTCGAGCCCGCGCAACCGCGCTTCCTCGCGTGCGATGTAGTCGCGCGTTGCCGGCATTATGCCTTTGCGTTTGGTCATCTGGATCTGAAACACAACCATGTCGCCGTCGCGGAACGCCATTTCGGATGAAGCCAGGTAGAATTCCCACATCCGCACGAAGCGCTGATCGTAGAGGCGAACGACCTCATCGCGGTGGGCGAGAAAGCGTTCGCGCCAAGCCTTGAGCGTCTCGGCATAATGGAGTTGAAGGACCTCAATGTCGGTAACGATCAGTCGCGCGCGTTCGATCGTTGGCAATACTTCGGATAGTGCCGGGATGTAGCCGCCTGGGAAGATATATTTGGCGATCCATGGGTTGGTGATGCCGGGGCGACTCTTGCGGCCGATGAAGTGCAAGAGCATGACGCCTTCGTCGCTCAGCAAACGCGAGCATTTGTCGAAGAAACCGTTGTAGAAGCCGACGCCAACGTGCTCGAACATGCCCACCGAGACGATGCGGTCGAAATGTCCGGCGACATCGCGATAGTCGATCAGCCGGAAGGTCGTCTCCCGCATTCGGCCGCGTTCCATCGCTCGGTTCTGCGCGCGCCCGTGCTGTTCCTCGGAGAGCGTGATGCCGGTGACCTGCGCGCCGCACATCTCGGCGAGGTAGAGCGCAAGTCCGCCCCAGCCGCAGCCGATATCGAGCACTGTCGCGCCGGGCTCTAATCTGAGCTTTGCCGCGAGATGCCGTTTCTTGGCGAGTTGCGCATCGTCGAGCGACAAATCCGCAGAATCGAAATAGGCGCAGCTATATTGTTGGTCGCCGTCTAGGAAGAGCGAATAGAGCCGGCCGTCGAGGTCGTAGTGATGCGCCACATTGCGCTGCGCGCGGGTGCGCGGATTGAACTGTTGCAGCCGGCGGAACAGAAAGCGGATCACCCGCGGCGGCCAGGCCCAATGCGGCCCTGCGCTATGGTCTTGTTGGAACAGAATTGCCAGCACCTCGGCAATGGAGCCGCGCTCGACCATGAAGGTGCCGTCCATGTAGGCTTCGCCCAGTTTGAGCTCGGGATCGAGCAAAACCGCGCGTTGGGCGCTCGCAGTGGTGAAGCGTACGGCTGCCCGTGGGTTGCCGTCACCGAACGCGTAGCTATTTCCCGCTGCTGTCGTAACCTTAAGCGATCCCCGGCGGATATACCGTCGTAAGAAAGCGACCAGCAACCGTTCCAACGCCTCCTCCACGCTCACTCTGAACCCTGCACAAGATGCGATGACCAACGCTTGACCGGGCGCTGCGGCTCCGCGCTGCCAAGGTCGATCCCGCTGCGCGGCAGGGCCTTGTTGCTGCCGTCATTAAAACAAAATCATGCTTGACCAGCAATGCGGTTATGGGGTCGCTTCGGGCCTTGATGCCCGCTCGCTTCCCGCCGGTTTCGGGTAAGGATGGTACCCGGCCGCCAAGGGAGACTTAGGAGGTGAGGGTGGTTCGGCTTTTCGCGCCCGCATTGGTCCTGTTCGCGGCTCTGGCCCCGCCGTTGGCGCACGCGCAGGTCAACATCGACCAGGATAAGACGCCCGCGCATATTTGGGCGAGCGATTGCGCGGTTTGCCATAAGTCGATGCGAGGACTAGCGAATGGCAGAGGCAGGTCCGCCCTCACCGAATTTTTGTCCGAGCATTACACGTCAAACGAGCAGGAAGCTGCGGCGCTAGCTGCATACGTCCTCGCGGGGGGAGGGGGCAGCGGGAAGCCGGCACCGGTGCGTGCCGAGCAGCCGGACCATGGCCAAGCGGCGGGCGAGGTACCGAAGGAGCAGGGCCGTAAACCGGCAAAGCCAGAGCAAGGTGCAAGCGCCAAACCGCCGCGACATTCGACCGCGCGAGGTAAGCCTGCGGGCGAGGAGCGGAGCGCCGCGGTGGAAACGGGTCCCAGTCGCGGCGAACAGAAGCCACCGCCTGACCGACGCAAACCTAGTCCGGCGGCGCGGCCGCATGAGCGACCGACGCCCACCGTGGCTGCGCCTCCGAAGCCTGAACATACCCAGGTCGCGGCCGCGCCAAAGCCCGCCGAGCCGCCAAAGCCGGAGGTGAGTCCCCCTGCTGCCGCTCCGAGCGGTGCAACGCCGCCGGAGACGCCGCCAAGCGAGGCTACGCTCCCGCCACGCGACAATATCCCGGACTGATTAGTTTTCGGCCTCTGGCGGATTTGCCGGCGCTTCCTCGCCTTCGCGCGCGCGCCGCGCCTCGGGTGCCTCGGGTTCGAAGAAGGCCTCTGCGGCCATTGCCGCGGCTTCCGCTTCGCTCGGCTCTTCGCGCAACTGGCTGACATCTTCGCCGCGCGCGATGCGCGCCGCCTCATCGTTATTGCGGGCGACGATCACCGTGATCGAGGTTTCGATTTCCGGATGCAAGGCGATCGGAACAGCATGCCGTCCGATTGTCTTGATCGGCGTATTCAGTGCGATCTGATTGCGGTTGACGGAAAAACCCGCCTCCGTGATCAAGCGCACGAGATCGCGCGGTGAAACCGAGCCGAAGAGTTGGCCAGCCTCGGATGCTTGCCGCAGCACCGTAAAGCTTTTTCCGTTCAGTTTGTCGGCAACGCCGACGGCCTCGGTTTTCAGCGTCTGCGACCGCGCTTCGAGTTCGCTCTTCATCGTTTCGAAGCGGGTGCGATTTTCGGCCGTGGCACGCAAAGCCTTGCCGCGCGGCAGGAGAAAGTTGCGTGCAAAACCGTCCTTGACGCGCACGACATCGCCCATCTGGCCCAACCGGGCGACGCGTTCGAGCAGGATCACTTCCATCGGGGTCCTCCTCGACGATCAGCGGATCACGTAGGGCAGCAGCCCGAGAAAGCGTGCACGTTTGATCGCTTGTGCGAGTTCGCGTTGCTTCTTGGCCGATACCGCAGTGATGCGGCTCGGCACGATCTTTCCGCGTTCCGAAACGAACCGTTGCAACAGCTTGACGTCCTTGTAATCGATCTTCGGCGCGTTAGCGCCCGAGAACGGGCAACTCTTGCGGCGCCGGAAGAATGGCCGGCGTCCGCCGGCAGCTTGCGGGGACATGGCCATGGTCATTCCTCCGTCACAGTCTCAGCCTCGTCGGACTCTTCGCGCGGTCGCCGATCCCGGTCGCGCGGACGATCGCCACGGTCACCTCGCTCGCCACGGTCACCTCGCTCGCCACGGTCACCTCGCTCGCCGCGGTCACCGCGCCGGTCGTCGCGGTCACCGCGCCGGTCGTCGCGGTCACGATCGCGCTCAGCCCGGCGCATCATCGCCGAAGGCCCAGCCTCATGCTCGTCGACCCGAATGGTCAGGTAGCGCAGCACTTCCTCATTGAGCCGCTCCAACCGCTCGATCTCGTTGATCGCGGCTGGCGGTGCGTCGATGTTCATCAGTGTGAAATGCGCCTTGCGATTCTTGCGCAGCCGATAAGAGAGCGATTTCACGCCCCAATATTCGGTCTTGGCAACCGAGCCGCCGAGGCCTTCGACGACGCCTTTCAATTGCCCGGTCAATTCCTCGACCTGCTGCGCGCTGGTGTCCTGGCGCGCAAGATAGACGTGCTCGTAGAGCGGCATAGTTGCCCTTTCCTCACTGCCTTGCCCGCCACCGGCGCCAAGCCCCTCGAGCCCTTCGGGAAAGGCTCGAATGCTCTGAAGGCGGGAACACCGGACGCCGGACCCAAAGGTCCTACCGCTTCGTCCGGCAACTGTCCGTGTCTGGGGCAGGAGCCGGCGCGGCCGTCCGTTCAGCCCCCGGCCGGGGTCGAGCGGAAGCCGGACATATACGCAGCGAGTGCAGAAAGGCAAGCGAAACGGGGTTCGCTCACCGGGAGCGCCGTCGCGCCACCCGCTCCGAAGGCCCCTGAATCATTTCGGCAAGCCGCACCGCAAGCGCGATCGCTTCACGCATTTGCTTGGCGCTTGCGCTGCCCTGGGCGGGTGCAGCGTTGCGCAGCTTCTGGACCCCCGCGAGCAGAACTTCGAGGCTTTCCTCCAGAAGTTTCTTGCGGAACGCGGGATCGCTGCGGGCCTGGGCAAGCTGGGCATCGGTGACGGGCGCAAAGGCGGTCATGCAATATGGCTCTGCAACATCAATTTCGTCGTGTTCGGGCCTCGCGAGCTTAGCATTCCCCTCTTGTTACTTCCTTACCCGAGCAGGCTTGAACTCGCCGGACTGGGAGCGCCGCTTGACAGGGCTGGGATGGCGGTATCTTTCGCCGCTTCCAACGGGGCAGCCCTATGGCGATTGCGTTCGTTTTTCCCGGCCAGGGAAGTCAGGCGGTTGGCATGGGCAAGGCCTTGGCCGAGGCCTTTGTGCCGGCCCGGCAGGTCTTCGAGGAGGTCGATGCGGCTTTGGGCGAAAGCCTGAGCGACCTCATCTGGAACGGCCCCGCGGAGGCGCTGGTCCTTACCGAGAATGCGCAGCCGGCGCTGATGGCCGTCTCGCTCGCCGTCATGCGCGTTCTCGAAGCCGAGGCCGAGGTCAACCTCGAACGCGATGCCGCCTTCGTTGCCGGTCATTCGCTGGGCGAATATTCGGCGCTTGCCGCCGCCGGCGCGCTCTCGATCCCGGATGCCGCGCGGCTCCTGCGCGTGCGCGGCCGCGCCATGCAAAAGGCGGTGCCGGTCGGAGTGGGGGCTATGGCTGCCTTGGTCGGTGTCGAATTCTCCGACGTCGAAACCATCGCCGCCGAGGCGGCAAGCGTTGGCGTATGCGCTGCCGCAAACGATAATGGCGGCGGTCAAGTCGTTCTGTCCGGCGAGAAGCAAGCGGTCGAGCGCGCCGTTGAGATCGCCAAGTCGCGCGGGGTAAAGCGGGCCATGATGTTGCCGGTGTCGGCACCCTTCCATTGCTCGCTCATGCGCCCCGCCGCCGACGCGATGGCCGATGCGCTTTCAAAAGTTGCCATGAAGCCGCCTTGTGTGCCTTTGGTGGCCAATGTGCTGGCGCGGCCGATCAGAGAGCCGGCCGAGATCGTCCAGTCTCTCATTCAGCAGGTGACGGGCACGGTCCGCTGGCGCGAGTCGATTCTCTGCATGACGAAAGCCGATGTGACAGCGTTTTACGAGATCGGCATTGGTCGCGTGCTCACCGGGCTGATTAAGCGCATCGCCGAGGGGGCGGAAGCATCCGCGATCAGCACGCCCGACGATATCACCCGGTTCAAGGCGGCGCGCAGCTGATTTTTCCGTGCGCCAGATTGCCGTGAGGATAACATGTTTGAATTGACCGGAAAGACGGCACTGATAACCGGGGCGACCGGCCCCATCGGCGGCAGCATCGCCCGGACGCTTCATGCCCAAGGTGCGACAATCGCAATCTCCGGCACCAGGCGCGAAGTCCTCGATCGATCCGCTGCCGAACTTGGCGAACGTGTCCACGTCCTGCCATGCAATCTCGTCGATCCTGCAGAGACGGAAGCGCTGGTGCCGCGGGCAGAAGAGGCAATGGGCAAGCTCGATCTATTGGTCGCCAACGCCGGCGTCGCCCGCGACAATCTCTTAGTGCAATTGCGCGACGAGGACTGGGAGCAAGTGATCGCTGTCAATCTCTCGGCGACGTTCCGGCTTGCCCGTGCCGCTGTGCGCGGCATGATGCGGAGACGCTTCGGCCGCATCGTCGCCATCACCTCAATTGTGGGTTCCACCGGAAATCCCGGCCAGGCCAACTATGTCGCCGCCAAAGCGGGCATCACGGGGATGATCAAGGCGGTTGCCGCCGAGTACGCCAAGCGCGGCATCACCGCCAATTGCGTCGCGCCTGGTTTCATCGTCACGCCGATGACCGAGAAACTTAACGACAAGCAGCGCGACATTATTCTGGCGAGGATTCCGGCCAATCGGCCGGGTACTCCAGAAGAAGTCGCTGCAGCCGTCGTCTTCCTGGCCTCAGACGAAGCCGCTTACGTGACCGGACAGACGCTGCACGTCAACGGCGGAATGGCCATGATTTGAAGATGATACGATGGATGAGGGCAGCGCGCCGCTGCGCTGGCCAACGCGGGGGAAGTGTGGTAACCGGACCGCGACCGTGCTGGGGGAACCAGGAGAGCCGGAGAGCGGGGCAACAAACATCCGCCTCTGATCGGTGTCGACCCGCGGCCGTCGCCGACGACGAGACCAGGACTCATTCAATTGGGTCGCGTTGAAAGATGAGGTTGGACGATGAGTGACATTGCCGAGCGGGTAAAAAAGATCGTCGTGGACAATCTAGGCGTCGATCCCGACAAGGTGACGGACAACGCCAGCTTCATCGAAGATCTCGGCGCCGACAGCCTCGACACGGTCGAACTCGTGATGGCGTTTGAAGAGGAATTCAATTGCGAAATTCCCGATGACACGGCGGAAACCATTTTGACTGTGGGCGACGCCATAAAGTTCCTCGAAAAGAACGCCAAAAGCTGATTGCCTGCCGCCGTCTGCGTCTCATTGCATGCATCACGCCCGGCGACGCGACCCTCGCACGATCGAGGTGCGTGTGGTTCCCACGCGTGCGGATGCTGTCCGGGGCTATCCGGGAGCGATAGGCTTGGCCGGCATAGCGTTGGGCGCAGTTTAGGCAACACTGCCCGCCGGGAGCGCGCATCATGAGACGCGTCGTCGTCACAGGGCTTGGCATGGTGACGCCGCTCGGCTGCGGCGTTGAAGCGACGTGGCAGCGCCTGCTTGCGTCCGAGAGCGGGATCAAACGCATCGAGAAATTCGAGGTGTCCGATATCACCAGCCAAATCGCCGGTCAGATTCCTCGCGGTGACGGCTCCAATGGCACCTTCAATCCCGATCAGTGGATGGAGCCGAAGGAGCAGCGCAAGGTCGACGATTTTATCCTCTACGCAATGTGCGCGGCGAAGTTGGCACTAGACGATGCCGGCTGGCACCCCCAACGATACGAAGACCAAATCACCAGTGGTGTCCTGATCGGTTCAGGCATCGGCGGGGTCGAAGGCATTGCGGAAACGGCGCTGGTGCTGCGGGACCGCGGACCGCGCCGCGTTTCGCCGTTCTTTATACCCGGCCGTATCATCAATCTCGCCTCCGGCTACGTGTCGATCGCGCATTCACTGAAGGGACCCAACCACGCGGTGGTTACCGCGTGCTCGACCGGTGCCCACGCCATCGGCGACGCTGGACGGCTCGTCGCGTTGGGCGACGCCGATGTCATGGTGGCCGGCGGAACGGAATCGCCGGTTAATCGCATCTCGCTGGCCGGCTTTGCCGCCTGTCGGGCGCTTTCGACTGGATACAACGATACGCCCGAGCGCGCATCGCGGCCCTACGATCGGGACCGCGACGGATTTGTCCTGAGTGAGGGTTCCGGGGCGGTGGTCCTTGAAGAATACGAGCACGCCAAGCAGCGCGGCGCCCGAATCTATGCCGAACTCATCGGTTATGGTCTGTCCGGCGACGCCTTTCACATTACCGCACCCGCGGAAGACGGCGATGGCGCACTACGCTGCATGAAGGCTGCGCTGCGACGCGCCGGCATTGCCGCCGAAGAAATCGATTATATCAACGCCCACGGCACCTCGACGCCGCTCGGCGACGAGATCGAACTCAAGGCGGTCGAGGGATTGGTCGGCAACGCCGCGGGGCGCATCTCCATGTCGTCGACTAAATCCTCGATTGGCCATCTGCTCGGCGCGGCCGGCGCCGTCGAGGCGATCTTCTGTCTGCTGGCGATACGCGATCAGGTGGCGCCGCCGACTATCAACCTCGATAATCCTTCAGTGGCCACGGCCATCGATCTGGTGCCGCATCGGGCTCGCAAGCGGCCAATCAATGTCGTTCTTTCCAACTCGTTCGGATTCGGTGGCACCAATGCGAGTTTGGTGTTCCGCCGCATCCCAGAATAGTGCCATCACCCTTTCGCCATATTTGCTCCGCACTGGCCTGCGATTCAAAGCCGTGTGTGCCCGCGATCGTTGTCCTGGGCACGCGCATCGGAATATGCGAGCATCCGCTCGCGCGGATAGGGCTCAGCCGAATTTCTCGATGACCCGTAGCGAAGAGGTTATACGGCGGTGACCGATTCCAGTACACCGCCCGACGGCAGCGAGCGAGCTGCAAGACGCCCGCCTGCGGTGCCGCGCGCTGCCGAACAGTCCGAATCGAGTTTGCCCGCGAGCGCGAAGTTGCGTAACGCCACTCTGCAGCGGCTTGCGAACGGAACGGGCAGTTCGCTTGCCGGCGCGGCCCCCCGTTCGGCTGCGGCGCACGGCGGATCCACGATCCGTCCCCATGCATCATCGCGGCCCGGGCCTCCGTCTGCATCCGTGACGCAGACAAGGGCGGTCCTGGCCGCCGGCGAGCCCACCCCGCCATTGTCGGGGCGCGCGCTCAACGGAAATGGCGCCGCCGCGCCGATGGTCGCCGGCGCAAAGCGGGCCGAGCCCAAACAGATTACCCCGCGCAGTCCTCGACAGGCGCTGGAGCCCGACCGGGTTGAAATGCCACCGCGCAGATCGCGACAAACGCTCGAGCCCGACCGCGGGGGAATCCCGCCGCGCCGCTCCGTGCGCGCTCGGCATCCCATCGTGATCGCCGGCAACGCAGTGATCAGCCTATTTCTGATATTGGCGATTGCGGCTGGATATGCCCTCTATCTCGGCAAGCAGCGGTTTGACGCTCCGGGTCCGCTTTCGGAGGATCGCACCGTCGAAGTGCCGCGCGGCTCGGGACTGCGCGACATCGCCGATTTGCTCACGCGCGAAGGTGTGATCGACCAGCCTTGGGTCTTCATTGGCGGGGTGCTCGTTCTCAAGGCGCGCGAGGGACTCAAGGCGGGCGAGTATCAGTTTAAGGCACACGCGAGCATCAGCGACGTGGTCACCGCAATGAGCGAGGGAAAGGTGATGATTCATCAAATCACCATCCCTGAGGGCCTGACGTCCGAGCAGATCGTCGCGCGGTTGATGGATAACGACGTGCTCACTGGGAATATCGGCGACGTTCCTGCGGAGGGGAGCCTGTTGCCGGATACGTACAGTTTCACGCGCGGCCAGACACGCGAGCAGCTTATCGAGCATATGCAGCACGCACAGCAACGCCTTGTGAAGGAAATCTGGGAGCGCCGGGCTCCCGATCTGCCGCTGAAGACGCCAGATCAGCTGGTGATCCTCGCTTCGCTGATTGAGAAGGAAACCGGTAAGCCGGATGAGCGCACGCGCATCGCCGCTGTATTCGTCAACCGGCTCAAAAAAAATATGCGTTTGCAGTCGGACCCGACAATCATCTACGGGCTGGTCGGGGGAAAAGGTACGCTCGGCCGTCCGATCATGAAGAGCGAGATCGATCAAGCGACTCCATACAACACCTATCAGATCGACGGTCTGCCGCCGGGCCCGATTACCAATCCGGGCCGTGCCTCGCTGGAAGCGGCGGCAAACCCGGCGCGCACCCGCGATCTATACTTCGTGGCCGACGGCACCGGCGGCCACGTGTTTGCGGAAACGTACGAGCAGCATCAGAAAAACGTTTTGCGGTTGCGGCACATAGAGGCCGCACAGAAGGATCAAAATTCCCCCGACGCCCAATCTACAGGACCAGCGCAAACAGCTGCGTCGCCGCCGGCCGGCCATCCTTCGCCGCGCCGGAGACACATCCGTCGTATTCACTCCACCAAGTGATCGCACTTGTGACGGCATTCTGCCGTCGCTAAGTTCGGCGCGGTTTTAACCGCTGCCGGAGGCCGGATTCCATGGCGCTGTCGAGCATGACGGGATTTGCTCGCGGTCATGGTGTCTGTGGCTCTTACGCCTGGGCCTGGGAAATCAAGTCGGTCAACGGCAAAGGTCTCGACGTGCGGCTGCGCCTGCCGTCGGGCTGGGATGCAATCGAGGCGGCGGTTCGCGCGCGCGCCGCCGAGCTGCTCACGCGCGGGTCGGTCCAGGCGAGCCTGACAATCGAGCGCACCGGAGCGTCTCCGGTCGTGCACGTCAATACGGCGGTGCTTGAAGCCGTCCTGACGGCGGTGCGCCAGCTATCGCGGCGGATCGAAGCTTCGCCGCCGAGCCTCGACGGCTTGCTCGGCCTCAAAGGCGTGATCGAGATCGGCGATGCCGCGGAGAGCGACGAGGAGCGGCGTAGCGTCGAAGCGGCAGCCGCGGTGGGGTTCTCGGAGGCCATCGGCGCGCTTGCCGAGATGCGCCGCCACGAAGGCGCGGCGCTTGCTCGTGTGCTGGCGGCGCGCCTCGGCGAGATCGCCGCGCTGACCGAGCGCGCCGAACTTGTCCCTGGCCGTCGCCCCGAGGCTGTACGCGCCCGGCTTGCCGAACAGGTGGCCGTGCTGCTGGCGCAGTCTGACCGCTTCGATCCCGACCGGCTGCATCAGGAGGCGATTCTGATCGCCACCAAGGCCGATGTACGCGAGGAGCTTGACCGCCTCGCTGCGCATGTCGCGCAGGCGCAAGCTTTGATCGAGCAGGGCGGTCCGGTCGGCCGCCGGCTCGATTTTCTCGCCCAGGAACTCAACCGCGAAGCCAATACGTTGTGCGCCAAGGCCAACGATGTCGAACTCACCAATATCGGGCTGGAGCTCAAGGCTGCGGTCGAACAATTCCGCGAGCAGGTGCAGAACGTGGAATAGGCCATGGCGCGCCCGGGGCAGAAACGAAACAATCACAAAAGGATCGAGCGGCGGGGCCTGATGTTCGTATTGTCCTCGCCATCCGGCGCCGGCAAAACCACGCTGTCGCGGATGCTGCTGAGATCTGACCGCAATCTCGA
>Ga0335081_10008181_pt1 | contig 16763 bp, 8 predicted proteins | sample Lox_Sample_35_FD_206713 | JGI IMG/M metagenome (GOLD analysis project Ga0335081, IMG submission 206713) | Soil microbial communities from Loxahatchee National Wildlife Refuge, Florida, United States - Lox_Sample_3.5 | ecosystem: Environmental > Terrestrial > Soil > Wetlands | place: USA: Florida... | reverse complement strand
ACGCGCACCGGTGCAATAAGAATGTCAACTGATGAAAAGCGTCTTCTCGTTATATGCAGTATGTCTCTGATGACCGCCCCTGTGGGAGAGGTGATCACTCCGATCCTGTGGGGAAGAAACGGAATAGGCTTCTTGTGGGCCTGATCGAAAAGACCCTCGGCGAGCAGGCGGGCCTTGAGTTGCTCGAAGGCCTTCTGGAGGGCGCCTATGCCTTTCGGCTCCACCACCTCGACGATCAACTGGTATTCGCCCCGCGGCTGATAGACACTTACCCTGGCGGAACAGATGACGCTCATCCCTTCTTCAAGCTCGAACCGCGCGGCGCCCGTCCACCACGGTCTTCTCTGCCCGGGAAAGGCCTTGAAGATGACCGCCCTGATCTGGCTCTTTTCATCCTTCAGTGTAAAGTATATATGCCCTGATGCGGGACGGCGCAGATTAGAGACCTCCCCTTCCACCCAGAGCGAGTCGAAGCTCTCCTCGAGGAGGTGTTTGATACTCTCATTCAACTCTGTGACGCTTAATATTTCCTTCATAACACCGCAATTGTCATTCCGAACAGATGTGAGGAGTCTAATATTTACCTTGCTGCGAAATGCGAGAATAATACAGATAGTGTGCACTACCAGATATTGCAACTGCTGACAAGGATGATTTTCTCTTCTTCCACGCACCATGGACGAAGCGTACTGAACAAAATTGTTGCCATATTTCTGCATAGTTGCCTCTCAGTTCGGCCGGACTTGCAATGCCAAACTGTCATTGACATATATGAGAGCATCGCATATGCTTTTTAAAATAAAAAAGTGTCATTAAGAATCCCCAAGGATTTGCCCCGAGTAAACCGAATTTCTGAATCACGGAAATTGAATGCCGGATCAAAAAGTCCAGCATGGCGTTGTGAGATGTTTTTTCTTTCGACAATCCAAAAGCAGTGGAGTGTTTTAAATTTAAGCACTGTGCGGAGGAATAAATGCGTAAGAACAACAAAAGACGGCCTGCGCTCAAGAAAAGTGGAGTAGCCGCTCGCGGCAATACGGGCGAAAGCCGCGCCCCGGTCATTGTGGTAGGCATAGGGGCGCCCGCAGCTTCTCAGAAATCTCTACAGAAGCTATTCTCAAAAATGGCCGCCGGACAAGGTGTAGCGTTCGTGGTCATCCGGCACATGCACAGTGCCCACAGAGGTCTGCTTGTAAAGATGCTGAAGAAACAGACGGCCCTTTCCGTCGTCGAAGCCAAAAACGGCATGCCCGTTCTGGCAGACCGCATTCACGTCATTCCACCGGACAAATTCCTCAACATCACAGGGGGAAAACTCACCCTGCAGCAGCCGGTTCTATGCAACGGCCTGCGAATGCCTATCGATCATTTCCTCTGCTCGCTGGCAATCGACCAGAGGCGCCGCGGCATTGGCGTCCTCCTCTCCGGTAAAGGAAGCGATGGGACGCTGGGACTCTCCGAGATAAAGGCCGCGGGAGGCAGGACCATCGTAGAAGATCCCGCGAACGTAAAGCATCCGGACATGTCAAAGAGCGCAATTGATGCGGGTGTAGCTGAAATAGTTCTGCCCGCAGAAGGCATCGCTGAAGCCCTTATGAATTTAGCTGAACAAATCAAAACGGAAACAAGGGAACCTGCATTCCCAGCCGGTATCGACCCCAAGGTGCGCACAGTACTGGATATCATCCGCGCAAAGATAGGACACGACTTCCGCTGCTACAAGCCAAGCACTATTGTTCGGAGGATGAACCGCAGGATGGGTCTCGCAAAGATTACGTCCCTCGATGAATACGCAAAGTTCCTGCACGAGCACCCCGGTGAGGTAGGCCTTCTGCAGAAAGATCTGCTTATCGGTGTCACCGACTTCTTTCGCCAGCCCCATGCATGGGAGACCCTGACGGAAAAGGTCATATCGCCCATTGTGGAAAATGCCGAGCCCGGTTCGGAAATCAGAGCCTGGGTTCCCGGATGCTCAACAGGGAAAGAAGCATATAGCCTCGCCATGCTGCTCACCGAGGAGGTCGAGAAATCCGGCAAGAAATTGAGCGTGCAGATCTTTGCGACAGACTCCGATGTTACCGCGCTTGCAACGGCACGGAGCGGAATATACCCCAAGGAAGACATGGGTGAAAACATCTCGCCTGCACGGCTGAGAAGATTCTTTCTTCGCAAGGACGGACACTATCAGGTCGTCAAGGACATACGGGAGTGGATCGTTTTCGCCCCGCAAAACATCACCGCCCATCCGCCCTTTTCCAGACTCGATTTAATCAGCTGTCGTAATCTCCTCATCTATCTGGATCAGCAGGTGCAGAAGAAGATCATCGACCTTTTTCATTTTTCGCTACGCGAGGGAGGATTTCTCTTTCTCGGTACAGCGGAGAACGTGGGAGACCGGGAGGACATCTTCGAACCGGTCGCAAAGAAGTGGCGGATCTATCGGCGCATCGGCGTCGGCCACCGTGTGGGAATCGAAATCCCGGTGCGCGTTTCCACCGAACCCGACCAGACAGCCATAAAACCGCCGATTGCGACGCAGCCGTCCCGTATGAGTCTAACGTCAGGCGCACAGCACATGCTTCTTGACCGTTTCGTCCCCGCCTGTGTCATGATCGACCGCAAGCTCCACGTCCTTTACGTGCATGGGCGCGTGGAGGACTACATGACCTTCCCCACCGGTGAACTGACCACGCGCATCGTGGATATGGCCAGAGAAGGCCTGCGGGCGCGCCTGCGCGGCGCTATCGGCAAGTGCCTCGAATCCAACAAGGCCGTTGCCGTCACTGCCCGCGTGCGAAGGGGGGACAAGTCAGTGCATGTAAAGGCGATCGTAAGCCCGCTCCGCTACCCGCGTGAGATAGACGGCCTGCTGCTGATTACTTTTGAGGACTACCGCGTTCCAGTGGTGAAGTCGGGTCGCAGGATTGCGGAGGTAAGCGACACACAGCAATTGATGGATGAGCTGAAGATTACGCGCGAGGAACTTCAGAGCACCATCGAACAACTGGAGAACTCCAATGACGAGCTTAAGGCCTTAAATGAAGAAGTGACCGCGGCAAATGAGGAACTGCAGTCCGCAAACGAGGAACTGGAGACATCGAAGGAAGAGCTTCAATCACTGAATGAAGAACTCAATACAATCAACACACGTCTTCAAGAGAAGGTCGATGAACTGGAAAACATCAACAACGATGTGGTGAACCTTCTTTCCAGCACGAATATCGCAACTGTATTTTTGGACAAGAACCTGAGGATAAAGCGTTTCACTCCCGCAGTGACAAACCTTTTCTCACTCATCGCTTCCGACGCGGGCAGGCACATAGGGGATGTGTTGCGCAGATTCAGCGACGACGCACTTCTCGGCGATGCCCGTCGTGTGCTGGTGCATCTCACGCCTATTTCCGCAGAGGTGCAGGCAGAAGACGGCAGGTGGTACATCAGGTGCATCACGCCCTACCGCACGCAGGACGATTATATCGAAGGTGTCGTCCTCACCTTCGTTGATGTGGACGATCTCAAGCGGGCGCAGGCGGCGCTTCAGACGGCGAAGGATGAGCTTGAGGAGCGTGTCCAGGAGCGGACGGTCGAGTTGCGAGCCGCGTCTCTGTATGCACGAAGCCTAATCGAAGCGAGTCTCGACCCGCTGGTCACGATCAGCCCCGAAGGAAAAATCACCGACGTTAACGACGCGACGGAACACATAACCGGCCGGACCCGCGGTGAACTGATCGGAACTGAGTTTTCCGATTACTTTACTGATCCCGATGCAGCGCAAGCAGGCTACAGAAGGGTTCTTGCCGAAGGCCAGGTCCATGATTATCCCCTGACAATTCGCGGCGCGTCAGGAAAAGAAACAGATGTGCTGTATAACGCAACAGTCTACCGCAGTGCGCAGGGCGAAGTGCAGGGCGTATTCGCGGCGGCACGTGACGTCACGGAACGAAATCTGATTGAAGAGGAGCTGGCCCGGCATCGAGAGCACCTTGAGGATCTCGTCGAAGAGCGGACGGCAGAGCTTGAGGAGGAACAGCGCCGTCTGGGCTTCATAGTGGATAGTATCGCGGACGGATTCTATGTCCTGAACAGAGACTGGCAACTGGTCCATGTCAATGACGACACGCTGCGCCATATGGGAAAAACACGGGACGAACTAATTGGTCACTCGTTATTCGATCTCTTTCCCACCATACGTGGCAGCGTCATTGAGAGCGAATACAAACATGCGATGGAGACAGGTGAACCCGTCCACTTCGAAACCCCTTCCATCATTTCCGGCGCAATACTGGAAGTCCACGCCTACCCCGGTCCTGAGAACCTGACCATCCTCTTCCGTGATATTACGGAACGGAGGCGGACTGAGGAGGAGATCCGCCTCCAGAACAGTGTTCAGAGGGCCATGAGCCGCATCTTCCAGGAGGTCATTGTCAGCAACACGGAAGAGGAGCTCGGCGAGCGTTGCCTCGCAATCGCGGAAGCATTGACGGGCAGCAAGATCGGCTTCATAGGCGAGATCGGCCGCGACGGATACTTGCATGACATAGCAATCAGCAACCCCGGCTGGGAAGCGTGTGCAATGTATGACAAGACCGGCCATCGCAGACCGCCGGGCGATTGCAAGGTCCACGGCATTTATGGCCGAGTGCTTACGGATGGTAAGAGCCTTATCGTCAATGAACCTTCCAAACATGCGGACAGCATAGGTCTTCCGGAAGGCCACCCGCCTTTGACTGCGTTTCTTGGCGTACCGTTCATTCAAAATGGAAAAACCGTTGGCATGGTCGCTCTCGGTAACCGCGAGGGCGGATACACTGCGGAGCAGCAGCGTACTATCGAAGTGCTGACCCCTGCGATCTTCCAGGTTCTCCTGCGCAAGCGAGCAGAGATATCCCTGCGAGAAGAACATGCTCGTTCCGAGTGGCTGGCAAGGTTCCCGGAAGAAAACCCGAACCCGGTCATGCGTGTTTCGAAAGACGGAAAAGTCCTCTACTGCAATCCCGCTTCAAAGGTGCTGCATGAATGGCAGTGCGAGGTCGGCGAAGAGCCGCATGAGCCGGTACTCTCTGTTTTCAAAAAGGCCGTGACCGAAGGCCATGAGGTGGAGAACGAGGCAAAAATTGGCGGACGCTTTTACTCTGTTACGGTGATACCGGCCCCCGGCGAAAGCTACGCCAACATTTACGGCCGCGACATCACTGAGCGCAAGCAGGCAGAGGCGGCACTGCAGGCAAGGGAGCGACTCCTGCAGGACGTTATCGACGGCAGCACTTCCCCGATCTTCCTTAAGGACAATGACGGGAAGTTCATCACCATCAACGCCACGCTGGAAAAAATGCTTAGAATCTCGCGGGAAGAAATAAAAGGCAAGACCGACTACGACATTGCCCCAAAGGAAGTCGCCGACTATTGGCGTGCACATGATAAAGAGGTGATAGCGACGGGCAAGGCCATTCAGATAGAGGAAGTGGCTGACCTCTTGGATGGCCACCATATCTTCCTGGCGAATAAGTTTCCGCTCGTAGATGCTGATGGCCAAATGTACGGCGTTGGTTCCATCTCTCACGACATCACCGAGCGCAAGCAGGCGGAGAGAGAGCTGCAAACAACTATGCAGCGCTTGAACACACTTGTTGCCAGCATACACAACTCTATCGTGCTCGTCGACAATAAGGGGAGAATCGCATTTACCAATCAGGCATTATGCGACTATTTTGGATTGCAGGACACGCCTGCAGACCTCGTAGGCATCACCGCAAGTGAGATGATCGACAAAATCAAGAATGCTTACTTCAACCCCGACGAGCAGGTAGAACGCATCTGGAAAATCGCTCGAGCGGGGCAGCCAGTCACAGGCGAGGAAATTGCCATGCGGGACGGGCGGACAGCACTCCGGGATTTCGTACCGATACATGTGGATGAAAGATCATACGGGCTTTTGTGGTATCACGTGGATATCACCGAGCGTAAACGGGCCGAGGAGCGGGTAAGCCAGAGTCAGAAGACGTTCTCTGAATTGGTAGAACGCGCCCCGTTCGGCATCTATATCGTTGATTCTAAATTCCGCATCGCCCAGATGAATATCGGTTCACAGAACGGAGCATTCCGGAATGTGCAACCCGTTATAGGCCGTGATTTTTCCGAAGCTATGCACATTCTCTGGCCGGAGCATGTTGCCGCGGAAATAATCGGCCATTTCCGCCATACACTTGAAACCGGCGAGCCGTACTATTCGCCGCCCTTCATCAACCCGCGCGCCGACGCTGCAATCGTCGAATCTTACGAGTGGGAACTCCACCGCATGATGCTTCCGGACGGGCAGTATGGCATCATCTGTTATTACTTCGATTCCACAAAGCTGCGACAGGCAGAGGAAGCTGTGCGGGAAAGCGAGGAGCGCTACCGATCCCTCTTTGAGAATCTCAACGAGGCGGCACTGCTGATCGAGCCGATCTTCGACGACCCTGGGCAGTTGGTCGACTTCAAGTACCTAGCGGTCAACGCGGCGGTGAATCGGCACCTGGGAAAGCGCGTCGACGAGATGGTCGGCAAACGGTACTCGGAGGTCTTTCCGCGCGCCGGCAGGAACCCTGTGTTCGACATCTACGAGAAGGTCCTCGCCACCGGCGAGCCCTTCCACGGCGAAATCCTCCTGCCGGCCACCGGCAGGTACTTCGATGCCGCCGCCTACCGTCCGGCCCCCGGCCGGCTGGCCCTAATCCTGACCGATGTCACCGAACGCCGGGCGGCCGAGGCGGCGTTGCGGCGCCTCAATCAAGAACTGGAGCAGCGGGTGAGCGAGAGGACCGCGGAGCTCAGGGCCGCATCGCTGTATTCGCGAAGCCTTATCGAAGCAAGCCTCGATCCTCTCGTCACGATCAGTCCGGAAGGAAAGATCACGGACGTGAACGAATCGACAGAGCAGGTTACGGGCTGGAGTCGGCAGAAACTAATCGGGACGGACTTTTCCGACTACTTCACTGATCCTGATGCCGCGCAGGCAGGGTACAGAAAAATCCTCGGCGATGGCCAGATCCGGGACTACCCGCTGACGATCCGCCATGCATCAGGAAGCACGACAGACGTTCTCTATAACGCGACGGTTTATCGCGACGCACAGGGACAAGTTCAGGGTGTATTTGCCGCCGCACGCGACGTGACAGAGCGCAAACGGATTGACGCGGAGCTCGTCAAATATCGTGATCACCTCGAAGATCTGGTCAAGGAACGCACTGCTGAGATGGAGGCGGCGAACAAAGAACTTGAGAGTTTCAGCTACTCCGTATCCCATGACCTGCGCGCGCCGCTTCGCGCGATCGACGGTTATGCGCGCCTGATCATGAACAAGGAGGGTGATAAGTTCGACGCGGAGACAACGCGGAAATTCAATGCAATCAGGTCGAATGCACAGACGATGGGCCAGCTCATCAACGATATACTGACGCTGTCGCGGGTAGTGAAAAAACAGCTCTCTGCATCGAAGCTGGACATGGACGCCATTGTCAAGGACGCATGGAAAGAGATCGAGACCATCAACCCGGAGAGGAACATCAAGCTCGCGGTCGGCAGCTTGCCTGTCGGTTACGGTGATGCAACACTCATCAGGCAGGTCTATTCCAACCTCCTTTCCAACGCCGCCAAGTTCACGAAGTACCGCGAGACGGCGCTCATCGAAGTGGGCGGCTACGTCGAAGGGGACGAGAACGTTTATTACATCAAGGACAACGGCGCCGGCTTTGAGATGGAGTACTACGACAAGCTGTACGGCATCTTCCAGCGTCTTCATAAAGTCGACGAGTTTGAAGGCACGGGCGTCGGCCTGGCAACTGTCCAGCGTATCGTCCAGCGCCACGGAGGCCGCGCCTGGGCAGAAGGCAAGCCCAACGAAGGCGCAACATTCTACTTTTCATTACCCGTAAAGAGGAATCACCAGTGATGAATCTCGGAGAAGATGTCGAGAGACGCGTTATTCCATATGTGATACAAAAAAATGACGAAACAGGTAAAAAAAATAATCAATAAGAAAACCACGCGCGATTTTAAACAGCGTTTCCGCCATATATTTGAGCATTCGCCGGCCATGGTGTATCTCACAGATGTCGATGGCGTCATACTGGATGTAAATATCGCCGGCGCAAGGATGCTCGGCTATGACTCCCCTGAAGACATCCTCGGCCTCAAATCAGCCCTTCACATCTATGCCAATCCCCAGGACCGGCCGCGATTTCTGGAGATGATCGAGCGAACTGGATCCGTCCAGGATTTTGAGACGCGGTTTCGCAAGAAGGACGGTACAATCATTGACGTGAGCATCACTTCCACCATACGCAAAGGCGGGAACGGCAGCGTGGAGGGCTACGAGGGATTCGTGATCAACGTGACGGACAGGAAGAGAACCGAGAGCGCCCTGCATGATTCGGAAGAGAAATACCGCACCGTCGTGGAGAATTCCCTCTCCGCCATCTTCATCCACCAGGGCGGTCTCTTCCAATTCGTCAATCACCGATTTGCCGAGATGCTGGGATATGAAGGACCAGAGGAAGTTGTGGGAAAGCCCTTCTGGGAGGTCGTCCATCCCATTGACCGGGCACTTGTGAAGGAAAGGGGCCTGAGACGTGAGAAGGCGGAGTTTTCACCGGCGCGTTACATCTTTCGCGGCATCAAGAAGGACGGCACGATGATATGGGTCGATCTGAGGGCAACCCACGCGACGTACATGGGAAGGGCGGCGGTCGTGGGAAACCTTATCGATATTACCCAGAGCGTGAAAGCCGAAGAGGAGATTCGGAACCTTTCCAGGCGTCTCATCGACGTGAGCGAAGACGAGAAAAAAAGGCTTGCCGCAGACCTCCATGATGAATTCGGCCAGTCTCTTACCTCACTCCATTTTGACCTCGAATCGCTGGAACGTTCAATTCCGCGGGAATTTGAGGAACAGAAGACGAAGACACAGAGCCTCATCAAGAAAGTGGAGTGCCTTGCAGACAGTGTGCGGAAGACCACGTCCTATCTACGTCCAGATCTCCTCGACCACCTGGGCCTCGTGCCCGCACTGGAATGGTCGATCCACGACTTCACATCAAGGCGCACGGAGACGGAGGTCGATTTTCAGACACTCGGCCTGAAGAAAAGGCTGAACCCGAAAATCGAACTTGTTCTGTACAGGCTTTTTCAGGAGTGCATGACGAATATCTCCAAGCATGCGAATGCAACGCGTGTTGAGATTATGCTTACATACAGTCATCCCCGCGTCATCTTCGTCGTCAGGGACAATGGGATGGGCCATGATCTTTCAAAACACGGGGCTCCGGGAAGGAAGTCACCGGGAGGAATCGGACTCCTCAGTATGAAAGAGAGGGTCGCTTCGCTCGGCGGCTCGATAGATATTGCATCCGCTCCGGGCAAGGGCATGACGATACGAGCGGAGATCCCCGTAGGGGCGAGAGAAGAATGAAGAAGATCAGAATCATGATCGCCGACGACCACGCGATCGTCCGTGACGGATTGCGGCAGCTCCTGAACGGCCAGCCGGATATGGAGGTGGCGGCGGAAGCGGAAGACGGCCAGGAGGCCTTAAAGAAGGTAAAGTCGCTCCACCCCGATGTAACCCTTCTCGACATCGCCATGCCGCGTCTCTCCGGCCTCGAGGTCATAGCCCTGATCCGCGAAGCGTCTCCGGAGACGCAGGTCGTCGTGCTTTCCATGCATGCCAAGGAGACGTACGTGCAGCAGGTGCTGGCTTCCGGTGCCCTGGGATACGTTCTCAAGGCGTCACCGAGTACGGACATACTCGAAGCAATCCGCTCTGCGCACAGGGGCGAGTATTTCTTGAGCTCACGGCTCAAGGCAGAGGTGATCGGGCAGTACCTGAAGGCGCGGCCGGCGGCTACATCGCTCCGCGGCTATGATCTTCTCACAGAAAGGGAACAACAGGTATTTCGTCTTGTAGCCCAGGGCCATTCCACAAACCGGATCGCAGACATCCTCTGTGTGAGCGCAAAGACTGTGGATAAACACCGCACGGCCCTGATGAACAAACTGGGTATTCACGACCGCATGGAACTTCTCAAGTATGCCATCAAGATCGGCGTGGTCGATCCCGATCTCTGGGAGGACTGATCCAAGAGGAGAACTTCCAGATTTCCGGTCACGGTGTAAGATAGATGAAAAAAAATCTGAAGTTGCTTTGGGGATTGATATTCATCCTGGCCCTTGTCGTTCCGTACGTCATGGGTGTATGGGATGATTATGGATATGCATGGGTGGCGGCAGCTGCTTTCGCCCTGGTGCTGATCCTTATATCGAGTCGTCAGGTCAAGCCGACCTTCTGGTGGCGCGGCCTGTGGAAAAAGAAAGACAAAGCGCCTTAAGTAAGTTGTCGTACTAAGTATGTAGTCATATATTCCGCCGCCCTCAACCCTTCCCACCTTCATCCACCCCTCTGTCATTCCGAACAAATGTGAGGAATCCAGATTTCTCACGGAGCCTGCCCGGACCGCAATAACAAGATTCCTCGCCAGTCCCTTCACTTCGTTCAGGGCTTCGGCTCACGCGGAATGACATAACGCGAAGGGACCGCAACTGACAAGACATTGAAAGTAGGGTCTTCCGCCCTCTAAATAGGGTCTTCCCCCCATTTATTTCTTGCACCAGGTATTCTATCTCCATATCCGGAGTGAAGGAAATCCATTAACAACATAATCGAAAGGAGGCAGTTAAATGGACTGGAGTGTTATTGGAATCATTATATCGCTGGCGTTTATCGTAATCCTGGCCCTGAGGGGTTGGCACATCATCATCATCGCCCCTCTCGCCGTAGTCATCGTGTCAATCTTTTCCAATATGAACATCATGGAAACGATGACGGGACCCTACATGAAGGGCTTCGTCAATTATGCAGGACGGTTCTATCTGATCTTCCTCGCCGGTTCCGTGTTCGGCAAATTCATGGAGGACGGACAGGCGGCCCGCTCCATCGCCGGCGGTATCCTCAAGGTGATCGGGAAAGAGAGTCCTCTGCGGATGATGCTGTCGATTTCGATCGTGGCTCTCTGCCTTACCTACGGCGGCGTGAGCCTGTTCGTCGTCATCTTCGCCGTTATTCCGATTGCCAGGCCCCTTTTCAAGGAGATGGATCTCCCGTGGCACCTCTTCATGGCGGCCTTCATCTTCGGTGCGGCCTCCCTCACCATGACCATGCTCCCAGGCACCCCCCAGATACAGAACATAATGCCCACAAAATACATGGCCTCTTCGCCGACCTCGGCCCCTCTGGTCGGTCTGGCAGGGGCAGTCATCGTTGCAACCTTTAACATATTTTATTTCCGCTACATCCTGAAGAAGGCCCAGGCGAAGGGCGAAAGATACGAGGAGCCCGCACCGGGCGTCCTCGGCGCAGGCGCCGCTGCATCAGGCCCGATGCCGAATGTCTGGCTGAGCTTGATCCCCCCGGTAATCGTTCTCGTGCTTCTCAACGTAAACATTCCTTACATCAAGAAGGATGTCGTTGTCGCCCTGACCGGAGGCGTTCTGGCTTGCATCATCCTCTTCTGGAACCACTACAAAAATATACTCGATACACTGAATAAAGGCGCACTGAACACGGTTATTCCCATCGTGAACACCTGCGCGGACGTGGGCTACGGCATGGCCGTCGCCGCAACGACAGGATTCAAAGTTGTCTCTGCGTGGCTGCTGACGCTTCCCATGCACCCCATCATCTCCCTTTCCGTAGCAACGAACATCATGGCGGCAATCACCGGGTCCGCATCGGGCGGCCTCGGAATCATCTTAGAGACGATGGCTCCCAAGTACCTTGCCCTCGGCCTCAGCCCCGATCTGATCCACAGGATCGCTTCGATGTCCTCAGGGGCCTTCGACGCTATGCCCCACAACGGCGTTGTCATCACGGTTCTGGCTGTCTGCGGTCTTGTTCACGCAAACGCCTATAAGCACATCTTTTGGGGGCATGTTATCGCAACAACAATAGCGTTGTTCTTCGCAATACCTATAGGCATCATGATCTACGGCTGACCCGGGGCAGGAGAAGTGATTTATGAAAAAACCTGAGATAAAAAAAGTGGCTGTCCTCGGAGGCGGGACGATAGGATCGAGCTGGGCTACGAACTTTCTCTGGAAAGGTTTCCCCGTTCACATCTACGACATCAGCGATGAAGCCGTGAAGACCGCCCGCGCCAGCATCCGGGGCAACATGGAGTATCTTGTCGGAAAAGACATCTTGACAAAAGACAAGATGAACGTGGCCCTCGGACTCGCGAAGTACACGACAAAGATCGGAGAGGCTGTTGATGGTGTAGGGTTCATACAGGAATCGGTACTTGAGAAATACGACGTGAAACAGGCGCTGCTTGCAGAGGTGGATAGATATGCGCCGGAAGATGCGATCTTTGCGAGCAGCACTTCCGGCCTTCTCATCACGGAGATCACGAAGAATTCAAAAAATGCGGGGAGATGTCTCGGCGCCCATCCTTACAACCCTCCTCATCTCATTCCGCTCGTCGAAATGAACAGGGGCAAGAGGACAGCAGAAGAAACCATAAAAAGGGCATACGCATTCTACAAGTCGATCGGCAAGGAACCTATTGTCCTAGAGAAGGAGGTCTTAGGTTTCATCGCCAACAGGTTAGCCGTTGCTCTCTGGCGTGAAGCAATAGATCTTGTCATGAAAGGCGTCTGTTCTCTCGAAGACGTGGACAAGGCCGTGTGCTTCGGGCCGGGACTGCGTTATGCGCTAATGGGTCCCAATCTAACCTATCATCTGGGCGGCGGACCGCACGGCATTCAGGGCCTCATAAAGCACATCGGGCCTTCGGTGGAGTTATGGTGGGAAGACATGGCCGTATGGAATAAAATCCCCGCGGGCTGGGCTGAAATGGCGCAGGAAGGCGTCAACAAAGAGATGGCCAATCGCTCATCCGATCAAGGCCGCTCTTCGGAAGAGATTGTCAAGTGGCGCGATGACGGCCTTATTGAGATTCTGAAATTTTTGAAGAAACTCTGATGGAAATTTCTACTCCGAACAGGGAAAGGAGGGAAACACCATGGACTGGAGACAGGTATATAAGAGCAAGCTTTTATCCGTCGAGGAAGCCGCTTCCAAGATTGAATCAGGGGACCGAATCTGGATGACTCCATGCTCAGGGGCGCCGATACAGATGGTGGAGGCCCTTGCAGATCGTGTAAACGAACTCAAGGACGTCCATATCGTTACGGGCCTTGTGCTGCATCCCTTTAAGTTCCTGAAGTCGCCTGAATATATAGGCCGCATTAATTTCCACACCATATTTATGGGCCCATATGAAAGGGCTTTTTTCAAAATCGGAAACGTAAACGTTAACTCCGTCAACTTTTCCAAAACATATATCGCCATGCGGGACTATTACAGGATTAACGTCCTGCTCGCCGACGTTTCGCCACCCGACGACGATGGCTTTCTGCACTATGGCGCCCTGGGGGCCGGCTGGAATGGAACCGCAGAAGCGCAGGCGGAAAAAATTATCGTACAGGTAAACAAGTATCAGCCGAAGGTGCGCGGATACGAACACAAGGTTCATGTCAGCAAGGTCACCCATATCTGCGAATTCGACCACGAGCTGCCGCCCCTTCCCCAACCAACGCCAACTGAGGTCGACAAGAAAATCGCAGCACTACTTGCCGACCAGATTCCCGACGGGGCAGCGATCCAGATAGGAGTCGGCGGCCTATCCAATGCGATCGGCTATTTTTTGACGGGCAGGAAAAATCTCTCCATCTATACCGAGATGTTTGTGGATTCGATGCTGGACCTTATCAAAAAGGGAATTGTCACGGGCAAGATTGTAGCCGGCTTCGGCCTGGGAAGCGTTGAACTTTACGATTTCATGGCAGACGAGAGGGTGGAACTGAGGCCCGTCAGGGTTATAAATGACCCGAGTGAGATTGCCAAGGTTGATAATCTTATTTCCATCAATGTGACCTTGATGGTCGATTTGACGGGACAATCCTGTTCCGAATCGCTCGGGTTTGCCCAGTACAGCTGCACCGGCGGCCAATCGGACTTCACGAGGGGTGCCGCGCTTTCGAAGGGAGGCAAGGGATTTCTCTGCCTGCCGTCAACGATTGAGACAAAGGATGGAAAGAAAACTTCCACCATCACGGCGTCGTTTCCACCGGGCGCTGTGGTTACCACACAGAGGTCCGACGTCATGTATGTTGTGACGGAATACGGGATCGCGGATCTCTACTGCAAGCCGATCACAGCCCGAGTCAATGAACTCATTGGCATTGCCCATCCTGATTTCCGCGAGGGACTGCGAAAGCAGGCAATAGAAGCAGGGCTGATCAGAGCATAAAAAGATTTGTTCAGTATCCATCAGGACATCTGAGAAGATGGGTACGGAAATAAAAATTATCAGCAGGAGGATTTATGACGAAACCATTTGACCGTGTTACCGTCGTTGGCGTCGGCGTTCTGGGAACACAGATTGCCATGCTGTCGGCATATGCAGGCTACAAGGTAACGGCCTTCGATACCAGACCGAGCGCCTTCGACGATACATACGACAGATTGTTTGCGGATTTGAAGGCAAAGGTTGCAAACCCATTCATTCCCTGGAACGATTGGGCGGAATGCAAGAAAAAAATCACCTTCACAACAAACCTCAAAGACGCGCTCAAGAACGTCGATCTGGTCGTCGAGGCGGCAACTGAAGACGTGGAACTGAAAAAGAAGATATTCAGGGAGATGGGAGCGGCGGCGCCACCCAAGGCGATCTTCGCCACAAACAGCTCGTCTCTTCCTGTGTCGCGGATGGAAGAGAGCAGCGGCAGGCCGGAGAGGTGCATAAATACACACTTCTATCTTCCGCTTCAGGGAATGAATATGGCCGACATTATGGGCGGAACGAAGACCCTCCCCGAGGTTCTCAAGAAGGGTGAGGACTGGCTTCGTTCACTCGGGATGGTTCCCCTCAAGGTGAAGAAGGAGATACTCGGTTTCTGCTTCAACAGCGTCTGGCGTGCGATCAAAAAACAGACCCTGTACATGTGGGGAAACGATTTTGTCGACTTCCGGGATATCGACCGTGCCTGGCAGATATTCACCAAAATGAGGATAGGGCCTTTCGGCCTGATGGATACGGTCGGACTGGATACGGTCTACAACATCGAGATGGTCTATTACAGCGATTCGAAAGACCCGAAGGACAAGCCACCTGACGCCCTTATGGAGAAGATCAAGAAAGGCGAACTGGGCGTGAAGAGCGGGAAAGGATTCTATACATATCCGAATCCCGAATTTCTGGAGCCCGATTTTCTAAACCCGAAGAAATAATATCGTTGCAAGGAGAAGACAGATGAAAGAAAAAGCTGTAGTTACGGCGGCCATAACAGGAAGCATTCACACGCCTACGATGTCCGACTATCTTCCGATCACGCCCGATCAGATTGCCGACGAGGCAGTGCGGGCCTATGAAGCGGGAGCGGCCGTCTGTCACGTACACGCGCGGAATCCTGAGAATGGCATGCCAGTGCCGGACGTCAATCTCATGAAAGATATCATCACAAAGATAAAGAGCCGATGCAATATAGCAGTCTGCATTACAACGGGCGGCGGGCTCGGCATGACCGTAGAGCAGCGCGTGGCGCCTGTAACCCTCTACAAGCCGGAGCTTGCGTCGTTCAATGCCGGCTCCATCAACTTCGCCCTCTTTCCCGTAATACCGAGATACACAGAGTGGAAATTTCCCTGGGAGACACAGTATCTCGCCATGTCGGAGGACTTCATCTTTCCCAACACCTTCAAGTCCATGAGGGAATACTGCGCGAAGTTCAATGAATCCGGAACCAAGCCCGAGTTCGAGATATATGACTCAGGCATGGTAAACAACGTGGCCTTCATGATCCAGGCCGGATATGTGAGGAAGCCCGTTTATATACAGTTCGTTATGGGTGTACTGGGAGGCATCACGCCGAGCTCGGAGAACCTGATGTTCCTTGTGGATTATGCAAAGAAGATGATCGGAGACTTCGAGTTTTCAGTATGCGTTGCCGGACGCGCCCAGTTTCCGATCTGCACGCAGTCCCTCCTCATAGGCGGGAACGTGCGCGTCGGCCTCGAGGACAATGTATTTCTCGAGAAGGGCAGAATGGCGAAAAGCAACGCCGAGCAGGTGACGAAGATCATCCGCATCGCGCGCGAACTCGGGATAGAACCAGCCACACCGGATGAGGCGAGAAAGATTCTGGGCCTCAAGGGAATCGAAAAAGTAAACTACTAAGAAACATAAACGAGCCCCAGCCGGCATCAGCGGCAGGGGCTCATCTTCCACCCGCTTTCCTCTCCTGAAGCCAAATTGGCTTGACTACAAGACCCTCGTTCTTTATACTCCTCCAAACAAAAGGATATCCTATTCGTCGAGGAGATTATGAAAAAGAAGGACTACCTGAAAAAGCCTGTTAATCATATCGACATAAAATCATTCAATGCGGAACGCATCATCGACGCCATGCGAGGGATGTCTTTTTCGGCGAGAGACCTCGCCCAGGCGGCGGACATCTACGACATGATGCTTAAGGATAAAGACTGCACGATCATCCTCACTATCGCAGGAAGCACGAGCGCCGCAGGATGCATGCAGATATACTCGGACCTCCTTAAGCACAACATGGTGGATGTGGTCGTTGCCACAGGCGCCACCATCGTGGATATGGACTTCTTCGAGGCTCTAGGATTCAGGCACTACCAGGGAAGCCCCCAGGTGGATGACAGG
>Ga0335081_10008180_pt1 | contig 16764 bp, 13 predicted proteins | sample Lox_Sample_35_FD_206713 | JGI IMG/M metagenome (GOLD analysis project Ga0335081, IMG submission 206713) | Soil microbial communities from Loxahatchee National Wildlife Refuge, Florida, United States - Lox_Sample_3.5 | ecosystem: Environmental > Terrestrial > Soil > Wetlands | place: USA... | reverse complement strand
GCACCACTTGCCTCCCCCCTTCGCGCAGCAGTTTCAAACGTGCGCTCAACCCGATGGTGGTCATGAATGCCACCATCAGCATGTCCCGCAGAACGTCGTCGGCCTCCACATTGGCGAAACGGTCGTGGAGCAGAAGCGTCAGCAGCGCGAAGATCATGCCGCCGGCGATCGAGACCGGAATGTTCAGCCGATCGAGGAGCGGCACCCGGCGCTTCAACCAGCCGCCCAGCAACACACCGCAGCACGCCAGCCCCAGCACCTGTACCGCGCTCAGCTTCAAAGTGGGTATCATCAAGAATTCCGCGACACAATGCAGTATAGTAGGTCGCCAAAGGGGAGTTCGATGAAGATCAGACTTGGGCGGTGCCCGGTGAGCGCATTGGTGGGCCTTTGCTGGTGCTCCGCCGCGGCGATGGCGGACAATTATCCGCGCCAGCCTGGCGTGGATGCCCAACACTACATCTTTCACGTCACCCTGAGCGACGACAAGGATGAAATCGAAGGCGAGACTACCGCCGCGCTCAAGTTCGTCAAGGACGGCGTCACCGAGGTGGCCCTCGACCTCGCCTCGCCCGCCAACGGTAAAGGTATGACCGTCACCGAAGTGACGTCCGCCGGCGCCGCCGTGCCATTCTCCCACTCCGCGGACCGACTCAAGATCTCGCTGCCCTCGGCGCCCAAAGCGGGAGATATCCGCCAGATCACCGTGAAGTACCACGGCATCGCTGCGACCGGCCTGCACATCCTGCAAAACAAATTCGGCGAGCGCTGTTTTTTCAGCGTCAACTGGCCTACCTTGGGACGCCAGTGGCTGCCGATGATCGACCATCCCTACGATAAAGCCACCAGCGAGTTTTTCATCATCGCGCCGGCCAAATACCAGGTGGTCGCCAACGGCCTGCTGCAGGAAACCATTGAGTTGGGAGACGGGCGCCGCATGACCCACTGGAAGCAGTCGGTGCCCATCGCATCGTGGTTGAACAACATCGGCGTCGCCCAGTTCGCCACGCGCCATTTCGGCACTGCCGCGGGAATTCCGCTCGAGACCTGGGTGTTTCACCAGGACCGCGATCACGGCATCACCACCTTCGAAGCGCCAACCCGCCAGGCCATCGAGTTCTACAGCGATCACGTGGGCCCGTACCCCTACGAGAAACTCGCCGACGTGGAGGCCGCCGGAATGGGTGGCGGCATGGAGCACGCCAGCGAGATCTTCTATGGCCAGGCCTCGGTGACCAACCGCCCCGCCTTCGGCCTGGTGGCGCACGAGATCTCCCACCAGTGGTTCGGCGATTCGGTGACCGAGAAGGACTGGGACGACGCGTGGCTGAGCGAGGGCTTCGCCACCTACTTCGCGCTGCTCTGCGCCGAATACTACCAGGGGCGGGACGCCTTCGTGGCCGGACTCGAGCGAAGCCGCACCACCATCTTCGCCGCCGAAAAGCGCACTCCGGGCGTGGCCGTGATCCACGACAACCTGCCGGAAATCCAGAACGGACGCGCGCCTGTGGGCATCGTCTATCAGAAGGGCGGATGGACCCTGCACATGCTGCGCGGCCAGATCGGCACCGAGAGATTCTGGGCCGGCATCCGCGAATATTACAAGCGCTACCGCGACAGCAATGCCTCCACCGAAGACCTGCGCAAAGTCATGGAAGAGGTCTCCGGCCAAAAGCTGGATTGGTTCTTCCAACAATGGCTCTACCGCGCCGGTTCGCCGGCGGTGGAAGGGACCTGGACTTACGATGCTGCCTCGAAGAAGGTCCGGATTCAGCTCAAACAAACCCAGGGCGGAGCGGCGTTCCGCCTCCCCTTCGAAGTGCGGGTCACCGCCGCAGGCAAACCCCAACTCGCGAAGATCGAAATGTCGCAAAACGATCAGAGCTTCGAACTGCCCTCCGACACGCGGCCTGCTGCGGTCGATCTCGATCCCAACACGTGGGTCTTGATGGACGCGAGGTTTTCGGGCGCCGCCCAGTGATGAAACTCGAGGTAGCGTCGTCCAATTCCGGGGAGTGATGTCTGGATCGCGGCTCGGGCGCGGCGGCACGCCCTCCGCAATGAATCGTCCTATTGCGGTTTTCCACGCTTTCCCTACTTTATTGACAGGGATTGGGGCGATGGTACAATAGCGTAGAATCTGAGTTCCGGTAATCCCTTTGCTTGCAGAAAGATGCGATATTCGCATCCGGTCCGGGACTTAATGAATCCAAGAAGGTGTTTATGGCGTCCCTCCTTCCCAGCCTGCATCACGCCCGCACCGAGGCCGAGCCTCTGCTCGCGACCATCGGGAACACGCCGCTCGTGCGTCTGGAACGCATCTCCAGCGAATTCCCCGGTGTCGAAATCTGCGCCAAGGCCGAATACTTCAATCCCGGAGGGTCCGTCAAGGACCGCGCCGCCCTGAACATGGTGCTCGACGGCGAGCGCTCCGGCAAGCTCAACCACCACCGCATCATCCTGGATTCCACCAGTGGCAACACCGGCATCGCTTATGCGATGATCGGCGCCAACCGCGGCTACAAGGTGAAGCTGGTGCTTCCCGGAAATGCGTCGCTCGAGCGCAAACGCATCCTCAAAGCCTACGGCGCCGAGATGCTCTTCAGCGACCCCAACGAGGGCTCCGACGGCGCCATTCGCATGGTCCGCGAGATCTACATGGCCGACCCCGACCTGTATTTCTACCCCGATCAGTACAACAACCCCGCCAACTGGAAGGCGCACTTCGAGCACACCGGCCCGGAGATCATCAAGCAGACCGGCGGCCGCCTCACACATTTCGTCTCCGCCATGGGCACCAGCGGCACCTTCACCGGCATCACCCGCCGTCTGCGGCGCGATCTTCCGGAAGTGAAGTGCATCTCCGCGCAGCCTTCCAGTGGGTTTCACGGACTGGAGGGCCTGAAGCACATGCCCACCGCCATCCGGCCTGGCTTTTATGATGATCAGTTGGCGGACGGCAATCTCTGGATCGAGACCGAAGACGCCTACAAAATGGTCCGCCGCCTGGCGAGAGAAGAGGGCCTGCTGGTTGGCATCTCTTCGGGATGCAACGTGTTCGCCGCCACCCTGCTCGCCCGGGACCTGGTAGCCCGCGGCGAATCCGCTATGATTGTCACGATACTCTGCGACAGCGCCGAGAAATACCTGAGCGAACATTTCTGGGACGATTGATGATCCGGATCGAATCCGAACCCTGGGCGGCTATGGTAGCGCACGCCCGCCAGGCCTACCCCAACGAGTGCTGCGGTGCGATGCTGGGCTCCCTGGACGAGGACTCCAAAACCGTGTGCGTGGCGATGCCCCTGGAAAACTCATATGCCGGTGCACAGGCTACCCGCTACGAGTTGCGCCCGCAGGACCTGCTGGCAGCCGACAAGGCCGCCCGCGAGCGCAACATGGACCTGATCGGGATCTACCATTCGCACCCCGATTGCGATGCCTATTTTTCCAAGACCGATTTGCAGAATTCCTGCCCGTGGTATTCGTTCGTAGTGCTGTCCGTTCAAAAGGGCGAGTTCCACCACGCCAACAGTTGGCTGCCCAACTACGATCAGACCGAAGCGGCGAAAGAGGAGTTGATCTACTGACATGGCCAAAGTTTTGATTCCAACCCCCCTGCGGCAGTTCACCGGGAAACTCGACTCCGTGACCGTTGCGGGCGGCACGGTGGGCGAAGTTCTGAATGCGCTCACCGCTCAGTATCCCGACCTGCGTAAGCAGATCTTCACCGATGAAGGCAAAGTGCGGAGCTTCGTAAACGTCTACATCAACGACGAAGACATCCGCTACCTGAGCAAAGACGCCACCGCGGCGAAGGACGGCGACACCATCTCGCTCGTGCCCTCCATTGCGGGCGGCTCTACGGTTGCAGCGCCTCCCGAGGAGGCCACGCTTTCCAAAGACGAAATCCTGCGTTACAGCCGGCACCTGATCATCCCGGAAGTGGGCATCGAGGGCCAGCAGAAGTTGAAGGCCGCGAAGGTGCTGCTGGTGGGCGCGGGCGGCTTGGGCGCGCCTCTCGGCCTCTACCTGGCCGCCGCCGGCATCGGTAAGATCGGCATCGTGGACTTCGACGTGGTGGACTTCACCAACCTGCAACGCCAGGTGATCCACTCGACCGCGGACGTCGGCAGGAAGAAGCTCGACTCCGCGGCCGAGAAGATGACGGGCATCAATCCTCATCTCACGATCGTCAAGCACGAGACCGCTCTTTCGAGTGAGAACGCGCTCGACATCCTCAAGGATTACGACCTGATTGTCGATGGCACCGACAACTTCCCCACCCGCTACCTGGTGAACGATGCCTGCGTGCTGTTGCACAAGCCCAACGTCTACGGTTCGATCTTCCGCTTCGAAGGACAAGCCACGGTCTTTGCCTACGAAGGGGGCCCGTGCTATCGCTGCCTGTATCCCGAACCGCCACCCCCGGGACTTGTGCCGAGTTGCGCCGAAGGCGGAGTCTTGGGAATTCTGCCGGGGACAATCGGACTGATCCAGGCCACCGAAACGGTGAAACTCATCCTCGGAATCGGCCAGCCGCTGGTGGGCCGCCTGCTTCTCTACGATGCGCTGAACATGAAGTTCCGCGAGCTGAAGCTGCGAAAGAATCCGGAATGCCCGGTATGCGGCGAGCACCCCACCGTCACGAAACTGATCGACTATCATCAATTCTGCGGGGTGCCGCAGCCCAGCGCCGCGCCGGCGCCCGCCCAGGAGACGAAGGTGAACGAAGGCGAGATTAGCGTTACCGAATTGAAAGAGAAGATGGACCGGGGTGACAACTTCGTCCTCATCGACGTGCGGGAGCCGCACGAATACCGGATCTGCAGCATCCGCGGCTCGAAGCTCATTCCGCTGGGCGAGTTCCCCAGGCACGTGGCAGAGTTCGATCCGAATGCCGACATCGTCATCCACTGCAAGAGCGGCATGCGCAGCGCCCGCGCGTGCGCGGTCCTGCGCCAGGCGGGCTTCCAGCACGTGCGCAACGTGGTCGGCGGCATCCTGGCCTGGAGCGACAAGGTCGATCCTAGCGTTCCGAAGTACTGACGACCTGTCGCAGGCGCTGCTGCCCGCCGCATGGCACTCATGCCGACGCTTTTTGGTCGCCATTAGAGGCACCGTCGATTTCCTGATACTTTCGGCTCCGCCATGCTGTGGCTTATGCCTTTCGGAGCGCCAGCACGCATTCAATCCGCCGAATGCGAAGGAATTCGAAATCGCATACTCCACCGGCTCGTAGCGTGCCTCGTAGTCCCGAACTCGACTTAGCGGATGTGATCACGCTGCTTTCACAGTTGCCGGCACTCGAAGGGGTGGGCCTCGATGACAATTCCATGCGGACCGTGCCCGACAACATCGGCAGCTTGACCACCTGCAAGCGCCTCAGCGACACCGTTGAGGCGTCCGCAGCTTCGGCGGCACGGTCCGTTCATCGGTCGTGCGAAAAGGGGCCTCGGCCTCGCCGACCATGTCCGCGTGTCCGATATCGCGCATCAGGCATCCCGCACGCGGCCAGTCAGTCCAAGCATCTGAGTTTCTTTTCAACACCTTGCGATGGCCCCCGACATGCCAGAAGAGCAACTGGTGAATGATGGGCCTATTCAGCCAGGATCTGCTGTATGCCCTACGCGGTTTTTTCAAGAACCGGGGGTTCAGCGCTGTCGGCGTTCTCACGATTGGCATCGGCATTGGAGCTAACACCACTGTCTTCAGCTGGATACACTCGTTGCTTCTAAACCCTGTGCCCGGTGCGGCCGAGCCGGACCGCATCGTCGCCGTGGAAAACGTCGCAGCCGACGGGCATCCGCTGACCACGTCCTATCTGGACTATTGTGATTTCCGCGATCACCTAGGTTCCTTCAATGCGATCAGCATCGCCACTCCCACCGCCCTCGCCGTCGGCGACGAGCAGAGTACGCAGCGTGCGTGGGGCGAGTTGGTGTCCGGCAGCTACTTCGATGTGATGCGCGTCCAGCCCGAGATCGGGCGCTTCTTCTCCGGGGCCGAACGTGACGACCAGCAGAATGTGCACCGCGTCGCGGTCATCAGCCATGCCTTCTGGAAGGCCCGCTTCGCCATGAACCGGTCGGCGATTGGCGCCAACATCCGCATCAACCGCACCCCGTTCACGATCATCGGCGTCGCGCCCGAGGCCTTTCATGGCTCGCAGACCGGCCTTGAATTCGAATTATGGCTGCCAGCCACCACGTATGGTCAACTGACCCACACCGGCACCTGGATGCTGCGCGATCGCAACACCCGCAACTTCATCATGGTTGCCCGCCTGCGCTCCAACGTGACAGTCGAGCAGGCTCGCGCCGAAACCAAGGCGCTGGCCGCCCGCATGGCCGCGATGGATGCCGATACCAACCAGGGAGTCGGCGCCGAGGTGCTCCCGCTGTGGAAAGGCAACTTCACACCGCAGGCCGTAATCCTGGCGCCGATCTCGATCCTCATGGGTGCCAGCGTCCTGCTGCTCCTGATCGTCTGTGCCAACCTGGCGAATCTGTTGCTGGCCCGTGCCACCGGCCGGCAGAAGGAGTTCAGCATCCGGCTCGCCCTGGGCGCCCGTCCCGTGCGGCTTGGCCGCCAACTTCTTACCGAGACGCTGGTCCTGGCGGTGGCCGGCTCGCTTGCCGGACTGGTGATTGCCGGCTGGCTGGGTGGTTCACTCCGTTGGCTCTTACCCAGCGTGGCATCGCCGGCCGTCCTCGAGCCCAAGCTCGATACCGGGGTTCTGCTATTTACCAGCGCGTTGGCATTGCTTGTGGTGATCCTGTCGGGCGTCGGCCCGGCGTTCAAGGCGTCGCGCTCCAATGTCAACGAGATCCTCAAAGAAGGAGGCCGGAGTGGCGCCCCCGGCACTCGTGCCAACCGGTTTCGCGGGTCCCTCGTAGTCTGTGAAGTCGCGCTCGCCGTCATTGCTTTGGTGGGTGCAGGCCTGTTCTTGAAGAGCTTCTCACAGGCACGTGCTATCCAGCCCGGCTTTGATCCGGGCGGCGTGGCCCTTGCGCGCTTCGATTTCTCGTCCGCCGGGTACAACGCCCAGAAAACCGATGCTTTTTGCCAGAGGTTGCGGCAGAGCCTGGAGCAATACCCCGGTGTGACCGCCGTCAGCTACGACGACTCGCCGCCGCTGGGTTTCTCCGGTGGAAACTGGGAGGAACTCGAAATCGAAGGCTATGTTCCCGGCCGAAGCGAAAACATGAAAATTAACCGCGACATGGTCGCTCCCGGCTATTTTGACCTGATGAAGATCCCGCTGATCGCTGGCCGAGACTTCAACCCCGGGGATACCGCCGACAAACTCCACGGCGATCCCCGCCAGAAGGTGATGATCGTCAATCAGGAGTTTGCCCGCCGTTTCTTCGCCGGCCGCGTTCCGATCGGACGTAAAGTCCGAGGTTGGGGCGAGTGGTTCACCGTCGTCGGCATGGTCAGGAACATCAAATATCAGAAGCTTACCGAGGCTCCCCGCCCGTTCTTCTACATTCCCATCCGGCAAGTCTACCGGCCGGAATACGGCTTGACGTTCCACGTCCGGACCAGCGGGCCCGTAGCCGCCGCGCTCGCCGGGATCCGCCGCGAAGCCGCGGCCATCGACCCCACCCTCATGATCTTCGACAGCATGCCGTTCGAGGAGTACATCTCAGGTTCTTTGTACGGGCAGAAAATCGGCGCCGTCCTTCTGAATGTTCTGGGAGCGCTGGCGCTGCTGATGGCGTCGCTGGGGCTGTATAGCGTGATGGCGTACTCGGTGGCCCAGCGAACCAGCGAGATCGGCATCCGCATGACCCTCGGCGCTCCGCCGCGTCAGATGATGTTCCAGGTGCTTCGGCAGGGGCTGGCGTTAGCTCTCGCTGGACTGGCTGTCGGCTCGCTGGCCGCGCTTGCACTATCGCGGCTGGCCGCGGCCGCGCTGGTCTCCGTGAGTGTCGCGGACCCCGCGGTCTACGCTGTCGCGGCGGCTGTTACGGTGACCATCGCTCTCTTCTCCGCGGCGGTTCCCGCGTGGCGCGCCCTGGCGGTCGATCCGATGGTGGCACTGCGACGCGAATAAAGCCGGCGCGGGCGGGAAAGCCGGCTGCAAACTGGACGGCAGTCGGCCGGCATCGCGGGCAATTGCATCCGGGGCTTGGCCGTCGATCGGCAACCACTGCGGAGGCGGCCCAGGAAACCGGGGCCGCGGTTGAGCTTCCTGACGCACATCCCCGGCCATCTCGGCCTTCCTCGAGGCCACTGACGATTGGCCGAAAGGGCAAGTTAGGATTTCCAGCAATCTGCGCGTCCCCCTACTTGGACAACTCGGCCTGCAACTGGCGGTAGGCGGTCTCTTCGTAGGTGGTTTTCAGCCGCTCGCGGTTTTCCGTCTTGGGGTCGCCCGCATGGGGGCCTTCCTGCTTCAGTGCGCGGCCCAGGAAGAGGGTTGCTTCCGAGTCGGAGGGATTGCGGGCCACCACTTCGCGGAAACTGTCGAGCGCCGCCTGGAACTGGCCGGCGCGCCAGAGGGTGTATCCGAGATTGAAGTGATAGTCGGGGTCGGCGCTGTCGCCTTCCAGCGCTTTCTTGAAACTGGCCACCGCCGCGGCGGTATTATTGCGGCGCGCCTGGGCAGCGCCCAGATCGTTGAAAACTTCATTGAGAGGCACAGCGTCGGCCACCAGTTGGAGGGCCTGCTCGGCTCCGGCGAAATCCCCGCTGGAGTAGCGGCACAGCCCCAGGTAGAACTGCGCCTCGCGATAGTGCGGATCGGTGCGGCTGACCCGCTCCAGCCAACTCGCGGCGATCTTGTAGTCCTTCTTCTCCCAGTAGATCTTTCCCAACTCGAAACAGGGCTGGGAATAATGCTCGTCCAGGCGGGCGGCCTGGGTGAAAAAGCGGCTCCGCTGCTCGGCAGAGGAGGCCAGCAGCCCGCGCACATAACTCTCCACCGCGTTGATCGGCACCGCCGGGCGCGCCTTGAGAAACTCCTGCTGGGCGACCGGCGTCCTGGGATTCAAAGACACCAGCGCACGCCAACCCAGGCGTGCTTCGATCTCGGCCAGGTCGTCAAGCGCGCCCATTTCGCCGAAGGCAGGGGTCTGGCGCGTGTGCTTCAGGTCCAGAATCCGCGCGGTGATCCGCAAAGTACCTTTCAACTGCTCCTTGCCGGGCTCCGCCGTCAGTTCGTAGTAGCCGTAAATCACGTTCGACGCGTCCAGGGATTCCCCTATTTTCAGGATGGAGGCATGGGTGATTTCGGCGCCCGGCTGCAGGGAGAGCCGGCGGTAAGCTTCCAGACGATCAAGGCGGTCGAGCACCAGGACACCTTCGGAAACCAGCGCATCGCGCACCGCTTCGGAAATGCTCTCGCCGATCCAGTCCAGGTTCGCCGATTTGGAGTGGTTGAAGAACGGCAAAACCAGTGCGGTTTCCGCGCGCAGGACGCCTGAAAACAATACTGCGAGGGTGAGGATCTGGCGCATGTCTTACCAGTTTAGCAGCCGCAACTTACGGTGAGGCAGCTACAGAAATTGGGCAACACGCTGGCGGGCGGCCCCGTGAATCTCCGGAGAATCGCCGAATCCTTCGAGCCACACCAGACCGGGTTCTCGGCGGAACCAGGTGAACTGCCGTTTGGCGAACTGGCGGGTGTTTCGTTGGGCGTAGAAAATTGCCTCGCGCCGATTGAGCTCCCCTTTGAGGAATTGCAGGGCCTGTTTGTAGCCGTGGGATTCGAAAGGCTTCACGGTGGCGGGGTAGCCGAGTGCGAGAATCCTCTCAACTTCCTCAACCAGGCCGGCGTCGAACATCCGGGCGCAGCGGGCGTCCAGCCGGGGGTAGAGTGCGTCGCGGTCGGGGAGGAGACCGAGCTTCAGGGTCCGGTGCCCACGCAGGCCCGCCCGCCCGGTCCGGAACAACTCGCTCACGGGGCGCCGGGTCAGCAGACAAACTTCGAGCGCGCGAGTCACCTTCGGGACATCATTCTCGTGAATCTTCCGGGCGGTAACAGAATCGAATCTGTGAAGAAGGCGATGAAGGGAGCCTGGCCGCCTCTGTTCGCGGGCAGCCAGGCGGTCGCGGAGGTTCTGATCGCGCGGCGGCCCTTCGAACAGGCCGTCGAGTAGGGCGCGCAGGTAGAAACCGGTCCCGCCTGCTACGATCGGCAACCTGCCGCGGGCGCAGATCCCGCTGATCGCCTCGCGCGCCAGCCTCGCATACTCGCCCGCCGTGAAGAGCTCGTCGGGGTTGACGATATCGATCAGGTGGTGGGGAACCGCCCGTCGTTCGCCAATAGTCAGCTTGGCAGTTCCGATGTCGAAATACCGGAAGACCTGGAGCGAATCGCAGTTTACGATTTCGCCGTTGAATTCCTCGGCAAGGGCCAATGCCAACTCGCTTTTCCCGGAACCTGTGGGGCCTGCCACCGCAACCAGTGGCAGGGTCTGCGCGTCATCGTTAACAGATGCGTGGGAGGCATGCTCGAAGTTTTCGGTGGTCACGAATACTTTGCCATGAGACCACGTTATACAATAAAAATGTGTTCTTCGGCTCGAACTGGGTCCCTCCTGGCGGTCGAAAGAAAGTAAAACTCCATGATCCGCTTAGCCAAAGCGTTTTTGTTCCTGGTTCCCGTGAGTTGCACGGTTTTTGCACAGACCGCGCCGCCTCCCGCGAACAGCAGCGCTCCGGACGCAAGTAAGGCCGGTGCATACTACAACTTCGCCATGGGCCGGCTGTACACCGAACTAGCCGCATCGGAGGGGAGGCAGAGCGATTACGTCTCCAAGGCCATCCAGCACTACAAGGAGGCGTTGAAGCTCGATCCTACATCTCCCATCATCTTCGAGGAGCTGACGGATCTGTACATTCAGACGGGCCGCCTGCGGGAAGCCACTACGCAAGCCGAGGACATGTTGAAGCAGAACCCGGAGAATCTGGATGCCCGGCGGATGCTCGGCCGGATTTACACGCGGGCGTTGGGAGATAACTCCACCGGCCGGATCGACGAGACGAACCTCAAAAAAGCCATCGAGCAGTACCAGAAGATCACCGAGAAGGATCCCAAGGATGCCGATAGCTGGGTGATGCTGGGCAGGCTCTACCGGGTTTCCAACAACACCCCGGAAGCCGAGAAGGCATTCAATGCCGCGCTCAAAGCCGATCCCGACAATGACGATGCCCTGACCCAGATGGCGGTGATGTATGCCGAATTGGGCGACAGCAAGCGAGCCATCGAGAAGCTGGAAGCAGCCACCAGCAAGGCGCCCAACGAGCGGACCCTGGCACTGCTGGCCGATCAGTACGAGCAGATTCAGGATTACAAGGCGGCAGCCGAAGTGCTCAAAAAGGCGCTGGAGATCGCGCCCGACAACGGGCGGATCGCTCGCGGGCTGGCGCAGGACCTGATGTTCTCCGACCAGTTGGATGATGCGCTGAAGCTCTACGAGCAACTGGCTACAGAGGAACCGCGCGATCCCCAGCTTCCGATGCACATGTCGGAGATCTATCGCGCCAAGCACGATTACGCCAAGTCCCGCGAGTTTCTCAGCAAAGCGAAGTCGCTGGGCGCCGAGGGTATGGAAGTGCGCTACCAGGAAATCAAGCTTCTGGAGGCTGAGGGTAAGACTGAGGAAGCGCTGACCAGCCTGAAGAGTCTTCTCGACGAAACCCAGCGCAATAAGTATCCGGAAGCAGAATTACGCCGCCGTGCCAGCCTGCTCGAAGAATACGGAGCGGTTTCGCGGAACGCCAAGAAGTACCCCCAGGCGGTGGAGGCTTTCCGGCAGATGGGCGCACTCTACGGTGATTCGGATGCGGGCAAGGATACCAGTTCGCGGGCTATGGTCCAGGTAATCGAAACGTACCGCCAAGCGCAGGATTTCGACAGCGCGATGAAGGAAGCGGATGCCGCTCTGAAGAAGTACCCCGACGAGCGGATGGTCAAGGTGGAGCACGCCACCTCGCTGGCGGACCTCAACAAGATCGACCAGGCGGCGACCGAGATTCGCGGGTTGCTCCGCGGCGACCGCGACCGTGAAACCTTGATCGCGCTGGCCCAGGTGTACGAAAAGGGCAAGCGCTACCAGGAGATGGCCAAGACTCTGGACGAGGTCGAGAAGCTGACCTCCACGAATGAGGACAAAGAGAACCTTTACTTCATGCGCGGAGCGATGTTCGAGCGTATGAAGAAATTCGACGAGTCCGAAGCCGCCTTCCGTAAGGTGCTGGAACTGAATCCCGACAATGCCGAGGCTTTGAACTACCTCGGCTACATGCTCGCCGACCGCAACGTCAAGCTGGATGAGGCGCGGCAGATGATCAAAAAGGCCCTGGATTCCGAGCCGGAGAATGGCGCTTTCCTCGACAGCATGGGGTGGGTCTGCTTCCGCCAGGGCAAACTGGACGAAGCGCAGGGCTTGTTACAGAAGGCTCTCGACAAGATCGGTCAGGATCCCACGGTGCATGCCCACCTGGGAGACGTCTATTTCAAATTAGGCAGGACCCGGGAAGCCATCACGCAATGGCAGGCGTCGGTCCATGAATATCAGAACGCATCCCCGGCGGCTGCCGATCCGGAAGAACTCGCAAAGGTCAAGCAGAAGCTGGATGAGGCCCAGGTCAAACTGGCCCAGGAAAAGAAGAAGTAGGAATCTAACAGCCTGGTCCGCCCCGATCGAAGCAAGGGCGGTCCGGGCTGTTTCCGTTGTTCAGAGTTGTTGCCTGCCAAAAAACGACGCCGTTCTCTCTGGGAATCCATTCCGGCGACGGTTTCTGTACCCTATCGTGAAAATTCCGTGAATCCCTCCAAGTAACTCAAACTAAGCATCTTATACAGTACCGGCCAGGGCTGAGTCTATCGTTTCGCGGACTTCTGTGGGATACTCGATTGTAGAACAGGTTTTCAACCCAGAATGTCCCAGTTGGACGACGCCGTCGTTAAGTACAACAAATTGCTGGAAAGCGGCCCGTTTCACGATCTTGCGTGGGCCGAAGCGCTCCACCAGCGCATGGAAACATCCCGGCTTTCGTCGGGCGGCAGGCTGATTTGTCCCTTCCTGCGGCCCAACTTCATATCACGCCGGCAGTATGAGGGGCTGGTGCGAACTGCCGAGGCGCTGATAGGCGCGATCGACCGCATGGAGCAGATGGTGCTCAGCAATCCGGCGCTCCTGGCGCGTCTCGATTTGCTGCCGGCGGAAAAGATGCTGGCTTCGATCGACCCCGGCTACCAGGCTCTGGAGGTCGCGGCTCGGCTGGATACTCATCTCAACAATGGCAGCCTGCACTTTGTCCAGTACAATGCCGATTCGCCCACCGGCGCGGGTTATGCGGACGCGCTGGCCGACCTGTTTTACGACATTCCGCCGGTGAAGGAGTTTCGCAAGAAGTATTCGCTCTCCAAGGTGGGCAGCCGGAAGCATCTTCTCCAGGCGCTGCTGAAATCCTACAAGCAGTTCGGGGGAACGAAGAAACCCAACATCGCGATCGTGGAATTTCGACCTGCTTATCATTCCGGACAGAGTGAGTACGAGCTATTCCGCGATTACTTCCGCGAAGAAGGCTACAACGTCGAGATCGTCTCTCCGGAGCAGTTGGAATACCGCAATCACACGCTGCGCAAGGGTAATTTCGAAATTCACGTGGTGTATCGCCGGCTGGGCGTACAGGAGTTTCTGATCCGTTTCGACCTGACGCACCCGCTGGTACAGGCCTATCGCGAACGCGCCGTATGCGTGGTAAACAGTTTCCGGTCGGAGCTGGCGCACAAAAAAGCGATGTTCGGCCTTCTGACGGACGAGAGCGTGACCGGAAAGTTCCCGGCGGCGGAACGCAAGGCGATTCGCGAGCACGTGCCGTGGACGCGCCTGGTGGCGGCCAGCAAGACCACATACGAGGACCGCTCCATCGACCTGCTGGAGTTCATCACTCAGAATCGCGAACGCCTGGCGCTGAAGCCCAACGACGACTACAGCGATCTGCACTCCTACTTCGGCTGGGAGATGGACGGGGCGGACTGGGAGCGCGCGTTGAAGCAGGCGCTGCGTTCGCCGTACGTGGTGCAGGAACGCGTGGAGCCGGTTCGCTCGGTGTTTCCGATGATGAGTTTCGGCCACCTGGAGTTTCGCGAGATGCAGGTGGACGTGCATCCCCACGCCTATCTGGGCAAAGTGCAGGGCTGTTCGAGCTGGCTTTCGACTGGCAAGACCGGTTTTTCCTCCGCTGCGGGCATTGTGCCGACCTTCATCCTCGAACAGAAGTAGCTGGGCGCATCGCCTCCAGGCGAGTGTTACGCTGGAGACTATGACTCAACCTGCTCCCAAGATCCAACTGCTGAATACCGCGGATTACCGTGAGAATTACGCCAACAGCGTGCAGGTGCGCGTCAATCTTTGGGACTTCTTTCTGCTGTTCGGCCGGGTGAATCAGACGGCTCCGGACAGCGTTGCCATCCAGAACTTCCAGGGAATCTATGTCAGCCCGCAACAAGCCAAGGCGCTGTTGAACGTGCTGCAGCAGAATGTGACGCAATACGAGACGGCATTCGGCGAGATCCGGCTGGAACCACAGACCCCCGGAGGAATCGTGCAGTAGGAGACGTCCTATCCGAGGCGAGCGCCCAGTCCGAGGGATATCGCTGAGTCGCGGATTCCGCTGCGGTACAGGTATTCCAGCAGCAGGATCATCTTCAATTCCCGGTCTTCCGCGCCCCGCACCGAAAAGACCGTCGTCCGCGACCCGCCTTCGTCGGATTCTCCTGAGGATTCCAGGATGCAGGCGCCCAGATAAGATGCAATGAATTGCAACTCGTCACGGGAAAGCCCCAGAAGGAACCGGCGAAGCCGGGACCTCAGGGCACTTTCAGCACGAGCAGCCAGAGCCGATACCAAAGCGCTTCGCACAGCACATCTCCTGTCGGTGAAGAACCATCCTATCTTTGGATACTTGCCGTATTATTGCGAAAACGCAATCGCGGTGCAAGGGGAGGGCCGCGGAGGCGCGGCCCCAATTGTCAGATCCGGCCCATCAACAAGAGGATGAGCACGATGATCGCAATCAAGCCCAGGCCGCCGCTAGGGTAGTAGCCCCAACTGCGGCTGTAGGGCCATGCGGGCGCCGCGACAAACACTAGCACAATCAGAAGGATCAATAGAATCAGCATAGTTTCCTTCCTCCTGCGCGTAGAACAAGCAACTCAAGCGCCTTTCCTTACATCCAAGTGCGACTGAGTGTACTTTGCCGCCCGGAGCGGCCGAGAAACGGACGCCGCGGTGCTAATAGAACGCGGGGGCATCGCTGGCTGGAAACGACTCTTCGGAAGCTTCCTGTACCCGGTCATGTAGGGGAGTAACTCGAGTCAAAGCACTTCGCTCGATGACCTCTTTCAAGCTTCGCAGGTCTTCCTCCACCTGGCGTCCCGGTTGGGTTCCGAGCAGGCTGGCCATCAAGACGCCTACCGTCCCAGCAGGCGGGTTGTACATCAACTCCACCTTGACTACGGTCCCCCGCCTGTCGGCGGTATCCTGGAACCACACTGAGCCGGCGCTGTCCACCTCAGAACCTGGCAGTGAGCGCCAGGCGATCAGCTCGTTTTCAATTTCGTTGTGGATCACGGCATCCCATTCGAAGGTGCGACCGCCAGGCCCCTTGACGACCCAGCGGGAGCGGCTGCCGTCCTGCAATGTGACGGTTTCGAGGTGCTTCATGAACAGGGGAAGATTGTTGAAGTTGCGCCAGAAACGGAAGACCTCCTGACGCGGGTGATTGATCGTGATGCTGCGATCGATACGGATCCCGAGCTGGTACGGAACGCTGGTAGTAGCGGCGCCTTGCCCCTTGGGAATGGTTCGGATGCCGAGTGCGTTGTAGGCGTAGGAATGGCCGGTGATGCCGCGGCGGAGCAAATCGCCTCCCACCAGAGCAAGAGCGAACCCTACGGGCGACCGTCTTCTCAATCCGGCTGACGCCAGGATCCCGCCGCCTATGGCGGACACGATCCGTTCCGTCTGTGAAATATTTACCGCGTGTTTGGGGTATGCGATGGTTTTCATTGGGTTTCCCTCCGGTTGGTTTCAATTCCTCAGAAACGAGCACATTCCGGGCCACCGGGACGCCACGCAGTCATGGCCTGCGCCCATTATGCACATCTCAGGCCGGCGCGACTACCCTGCTTTCAGCACCTGCGATGATTTGGCGTGATCGTGTGCCCGCGATCCGTGCCGCTCCGCGAAAATGTGCGTGAACTGTGCTCCAAGGAAGAAGATCTGAGCCGAGTAATACACCCAGACCAGGAACACGACGAGCGATCCGGCAGCGCCATATGCGGAGCCGACGCTCGTCTTGCCCAGGTACAGACCGATCAGAGATTTGCCGATCGAAAAGAGCAGCGAGGTTACCGCGGCCCCTGTCCAGACGTCGGTCCATTCGATCGAAACGTCGGGAACCACTTTGTAGAGCAGGGCAAACAACACGGTGACGGTCAGAAAGGACACCAACAGACTGCCCAGGTGCAGCACTACTTCAGGAGCCGGAAGAAACTGCTCGAAGAACTTCCCCGCGGCGGCAATGGCCGTGCTTACGAGCAAGGACACGATGAGCAGGAAACCGATTCCCACAACCATCGCGAAGGAGAAAAAGCGGCAGCGGAGCATGCCGCGCCAGCCGCTGCCTGCGGTTCGCACGCCCCAGACCAGGTTTAGGGAATCGCGCAGCTCGCCGAACACCCCGGAAGCGCCAAACATCAACATAAAAATGCCGGCTACAGCCCATATAATGCTCGAT
>Ga0335081_10008179_pt1 | contig 16765 bp, 12 predicted proteins | sample Lox_Sample_35_FD_206713 | JGI IMG/M metagenome (GOLD analysis project Ga0335081, IMG submission 206713) | Soil microbial communities from Loxahatchee National Wildlife Refuge, Florida, United States - Lox_Sample_3.5 | ecosystem: Environmental > Terrestrial > Soil > Wetlands | place: USA... | reverse complement strand
ACGGCGGGCCGAGGACCTCGTCGCCGCGTGCGGCTCCAACATGGAGAACCTGCGCGAGGCCCTCTGCGCCTACTACCGGTCGCGCGGCGGCACCCGCGCCCGGCCGTCGATCGCCATCGTGGCCCGGCCCGGGGACGCCCAGACCGGAGAGCTGAGGCGCCTCGTCGAGCACTTCCGGCAGATGGGCCACCCCTCGGACCTGCTCGTCCCGGCCGGGTGCGTGCCCGAGGACTGGGACGTGCTCTACCGGCACGTCTGGGCCCACCGCACTCCGCCCGACAGCCCCTTCGCGCGGGCCCTGCGGGCGCCCGACCGCTACGTCCTCGCGAACCCGGTGAACGGGCTCCTCGAGGCGAAGGGCCTGTTCGCCCGCCTCTCCGAGTGCGCCGCCGACCCGGCCCTGGCCGACGAGGCCGGCCTCGACGCGGAGGAGCGCGCGGCGGCGGGCCGGCTCCCCTTCACCCGACGCCTCGACGAGGCGCTCGCGCCGAGGCTCCTCGCCGAGCCCGGGCAATGGGTCATCAAGCGGAGCTGGGACTACGGCGGGAAGAGCGTGCACCTCGGCGGCGAGCTCACCGGCGAGGCCTGGGCGCGGGCGGTGGAGGCCGCCCTCCACGACCGGCGCGGCGGCGGCTTCGTGGCCCAGGAGCGGGTGGTGGCCTCCCACGAGCCCGCCACCCGCATCGCCCCGGACGGCGTCGGGCAGGGCGCGCTCTACCGGGACGTCTCGACCTACGCCGGGCTCGGGCCGCTCGTGCCGACCGGGAGCGTGGTGCGGGCGGCGGCCTCGCCCATCGTGAACATCCTCGGCGGCGGCGGCCTCGCCCCGGTCGTACCGGAAGACGTCCTCCTCGCGCTCGGCTAGGCGGCCAGGGTCGGCCCTTCTCAGGGTGGCGTGGCCACGGCCCGAAGAGCCCTTTCGCGACCTTGGCGGGAGGCCAGCCGCGGCGAGGCGCCTTGGGGGGTGAAGGTAGAGAACGCTCCGCCCTGGGCGCGCGGGCGGTCCTCGAGCCTCCTAGGCTGCCGCCCGGGCGCCCGAACTGATACATTCCCCCCGATTGGCGGCTCCGCGCGTCCTCATCGTCGAAGACTCCCCCACGCAGGCCGAGTGGCTGAAGCAGGTGCTGCAGAAGGACGGCTACGAGGTCCGCACCGTCGCCGAGGGCCGGGAGGCGATAAGGCAGGTGCGGACCGACGAGCCGGACCTGGTCCTGCTCGACCTCATCCTGCCCGACATGGACGGGCTCGAGGTGCTGCGCATCCTGAAGGCGCGCTCCGAGGAGCGCTTCGTCCCGGTCATCGTGCTCTCGGTGAAGGCCGACCTCGACTCCCGGGTGGCCGGGCTGCGCATCGGTGCCGACGACTTCCTCGCCAAGCCCTTCGCCGACGCCGAGATCCAGGCCCGGGCGGCGGCCATGCTGCGCATCAAGAGCCTGCAGGACCAGCTGCGCGTCACGAAGGGCGAGCTCGAGAAGCTGTCGATGACCGACGGGCTCACCGGCCTCTACAACCACCGCTACTTCGAGCAGCGGCTGCAGGAGGAGTTCGGGCGCGCCCAGCGCTACAGCGACCCGGTGTCGCTCATCATGCTCGACCTCGACCACTTCAAGGCGGTGAACGACCGCCACGGCCACCCCTTCGGCGACCGGGTGCTGCGCGAGTCCGCCGAGCTCATCAGCGCGAGCATCCGCGACCCGGACATCTGCGCGCGCTACGGCGGCGAGGAGTTCGCCATCATCCTGCCCAAGACCCACCTGCAGGGGGCGCTCGCGGTGGCCGAGCGGTTCGTGCGCAAGATGCGGGAGAAGACCTTCCGCCTCGAAGCGAGCGGCGCCCAGGCCGCCGTCGAGGCCCGGGTCACCGCCTCGGTCGGCGTGGCCTTCTACCCCTCGAAGGACGTCACGAGCCCCCAGGCCCTGGTCAAGTTCGCCGACGAGGCCCTCTACCGGGCGAAGCGCGAAGGCCGCGACACCATCTGCCTCTATCAGGCGCAGTCCTACCGCTACGACGTGGGATCGCGCTGACCTCTGGGTCGGACGGGTATCCGTTGACCCATGAGGTGGTAAGATACCCGGGTCGAGCCCCCGTTTAAGTGCCTGGAAAGATGGCGACCCGGGTTTCGGAGCACTGGGACCGGGTCGTGCATCCAACTGGCCGGAAACATGGAGTCGAGCCTACACGTGGATACCCCGGCAGCGGCCACCCGCAAGGAGGAGGCAGCGGTCCTCGTCGTCGACGACGACGAGCACGTGCGCCGGGCCCTCAAGCGGGTCCTGAGGCGCGCCCACTGCCGGCTCCACGAGGCCCCCGACGCCGACGGCGCGCTCGCGCTCCTCAAGGTGGAGCCGGTCCACGTGGTGGTCTCCGACTATCGGATGCCGGGGATGTCGGGGGTGGAGTTCCTCCGCATCGTGAAGGAGCGCTGGCCGAGGATCCAGCGGGTGCTCCTCACCGGGCAGGCCGATACCGCCGCCATCGAGGAGGCGGTGAACCAGTCCGAGATCTACCGGATCATCTGGAAGCCCTGGGACGACGCCCACCTCCTGCTCACCCTGCAGAGCGCCATCGACCAGTACTGGCTGGTCGAGGAGAACGCGCGGCTCTCCGACCTCCTCACCCAGCGCAACGCCGAGCTCGAGCTCATCAACCGGGAGCTCGAGGCCAAGGTGGAGCAGCGCTCGCGGGCCCTCACCCGGGCCGCTGACGAGTGGCGCGCCTGCTTCGACGCCATCGCCGACCCGCTCGCCATCCTGCGCCACGACGGGGAGGTGGTACGGGCGAACGCCGCCTTCGCGCGCCACGCCGAGGTGGCCCTGCAGAGCCTGAAGGGGCTACGGCCGGCGGCCGGCGCCTACGGCGCCCTGCCGGGCACCGAGGTCCCCGGCACCGACGAGCTCCTCGCCGCGCAGGAGGTGCAGCACGCCGAGCGGACCTGGCTCGTGCGCACCTTCCCCTTCGCCGAGCTGGGGGCGGTGGTGGTGTGGAAGGACGTCACCGAGGAGCGCGAGGTCACCCGCCGCCTCCTGCAGGCCGAGAAGATGGCGGCGGTGGGGCAGCTGGCGGGCGGGGTGGCCCACGAGATCAACAACCCCCTGGGCGGCATCCTGGCCTTCGCCCAGCTCATGAGCCAGGACGAGCGCCCGGAGGCCGATCGCGAGTCCCTGCGCCTCATCCAGGACGCGGCCATGCGCGCCAAGCGCATCGTCGAGTCGCTCCTGCGCTTCTCGCGCCGCCCGCGGCACGACGAGCGGGACGAGGTCGACCTCGCGAAGCTCGCCGAGGACGCCCTCTTCCTCATGCAGGCGCAGCTCAAGGAGGGCAAGGTCGAGATCGTGCGCCACCTCGACCGCGCCCTGGTGGTGGCCAACGGCAACCAGATCCAGCAGATCCTGGTGAACCTCCTGGTGAACGCGCTGCAGGCCATCGGCCACCAGGGGCGCATCACCGTCACCACCGGGCCCTCCGAGCCGGGGATGGTGCAGCTGTCGGTGGCCGACGACGGCCCGGGCGTCCCGCCCGAGCTGGCCGGCCGCATCTTCGAGCCCTTCTTCACCACCAAGCCCGAGGGCCAGGGCACCGGCCTCGGGCTCTCCATCTGCTACCGGATCGCCGAGGAGCACGGCGGGAGCATCCGCCACGAGCCGGTGGCGGGGGGCGGCGCTTCCTTCATCGTCGAGTTACCCGCGGCACCCACCAAGTCCTGACCGAGGCCCACCATGGACCAGACCACCGAGAAGATCGTTCGCGTGCTCGTCGTCGACGACGAGCCCGTCCTCCTGCGGGCCCTCGAGGCGCTCCTCAGCAAGAAGGGCCACCAGGTGACGGCCCTCGACTCGCCCATCGTGGCCACCCAGCGCCTGTCGCAGGAGGACTTCGACGTCGCGCTGCTCGACGTGAAGATGCCCGACCTCTCGGGGCTCGAGCTCCTCACCGCCGTCAAGCACCGGCGGCCCGAGGTGGAGGTCATCATGATGACCGGCCACGCCACGGTGGAGACGGCGCTCGCGGCGGTGAGGGCCGGGGCCTACGACTACCTGACGAAGCCCTTCGACGACGTGGAGCTGGTGGCGCGGGCGGTCGAGAAGGCGGCCGAGCGCAAGCAGCTCTTCGATCGCAACCGGGCCCTCGAGACGGCCCTGCGCGAGAAGGAGGGGGGCGCCTCGAGCGACGGGCTGGTCGGCAACTCCGGCCCCATCCGCGACGTCACCCGCATGGTGGACGCGGTGGCCTACAGCGCCGCCACCGTGCTCGTGCAGGGCGAGAGCGGCACCGGCAAGGAGCTCGTGGCCCGCGCCCTCCACGCCAAGAGCCCGCGCCGCGGCCACCCCTTCGTGGCCCTGAACTGCGGCGCGCTCACCGAGACCCTGCTCGAGTCGGAGCTGTTCGGTCACGTGAAGGGGGCCTTCACCGGCGCCCAGCGCGACCAGAAGGGCCTGTTCGACGCGGCCGACGGCGGCACCATCTTCCTCGACGAGATCGGGGACATCCCCCCGGCCACCCAGGTGCGCCTCTTGCGGGTCCTGCAGGAGGGCGAGCTCAAGCGGGTCGGCTCCACCGACTCCATCAAGGTCGACGTGCGGGTCATCGCCGCCACCCACCGCGACCTGCCCAAGCTCGTCAAGGCCGGCAAGTTCCGCGAGGACCTCTTCTACCGCCTGAACGTCATCGCCATCCCGCTGCCGCCCCTGCGCGACCGCATCGAGGACGTGCCGCTGCTCGCCCACCACTTCCTGCGCCGCTACACCGAGCGGCTCGGCAAGAAGGTGAAGACCCTCTCCCCGGAGGCCATCGAGCTGCTCTGCAGCTACCGCTGGCCGGGGAACGTGCGCGAGCTCGAGAACGCCGTCGAGCGCGCGGTGGTGCTGTGCCGCGGGGAGGCCATCAGCCCGGCCGACCTGCCGCCGGCCGTCACCGGGCGCACCGCGCCCCTCATCCGCGAGGCGCCGCTCGCCGGCGACGACGCGGCCTGGCTCTCCATGAGCTACGCGGTGGCGAAGGAGCAGGCGCTCCGGCGCTTCGAGAAGAGCTACGTCGAGGCGCTCATGCGCGCCTGCGACAACAACATCTCGGCGGCCGCCCGCAAGGCCGGCATGGACCGCTCGAACTTCAAGCGCGTCCTGCGCAAGTACCGCAACGACGTGGAGGGCGAGGCGGGCGACGACGTCCCCGAACCGAACCTCGCCAACGGCTAGGGGGAGAGGAACACCCGCGCCTCCTCGAAGATCCGGTCGAGCGAGGCGAGGAGGTCGTGGCCATCCTCGAGGGTGACGAGCCTCGCCCCCGGAGTGCGCTCGACGAAGAGGGCCACGTCCGCGAGGGGCACGAGCTCGTCGGCCTTGCCGGCGAAGCACAGGGTCGGGACCCGCACCTCGGGGAAGGGCGGCAGGCGCGCCGCCTCCTCCAGGAAGGCGAAGCCGAGCCGCCGCAGGCGGCCCGAGCCGTGGTGCTCCACGGCGAGGCCCTCGGCGCGCCAGCGGGCCTCCTCCTCGGCGGAGAGGCGCGCCCGCCAGCGCTCGAAGAGCCTGAAGGCGGGGGCGAGGAGGACGAGCCGCTCCAGGGTGGCGCCGCGGGAGGCCGCGAGCGCCGCCAGGTACCCGCCGAGCGAGCTGCCGAGGAGCGCGCGCGGCCGGTGCAGGGCGAGGAGCCGCTCGATCTCCGCGAGCATGGTGAGGGGCGTCGAGCGCTCGAAGCCATCCAGGCCCGGGGTGAGGTCGGCGCGGACCAGCGTCTCGCCCACCTCGGCGAAGCGCCGCTCGAGCTCGAGGCCCTTCTTCGAGGCCGGACCGGAGGCGAACCCGTGCAGGTAGAGGATCACTTCTGGTAGGGCACGTGGCTCGCGTCGAAGAGGGCGTAGTCGCTCGTCAGCTCCTCGCCCTCGTCGATGTCGCGCGCTGCCACCGTGGTGCCGCCGTGCTCGTCGGGGAAGTCGTGGCAGTTGGGATGGTCGTCGTGGTTGAAGAAGCGCGCGTCGTCGCCGCACAGGACGAAGCGGCCCCGCACGCCGTCGAGGTAGGTGTACTTGCGGATCTGGACGCGGGCGGCCTCGGCGAGGGCCTCGATCTGCTCCTCGGCGAGCTCGAGGTCGATGACCGGGTTGAGCCGCCAGATGACGGTGCCCCTGGGGATGCGCTGGGCCGCGAAGAGGCCGATGCCGTGGATGGAGCTCGGCGCCAGAAATGTCCTCACCAGCAGCATGGACCTCCCCGCTCGCGCCCCCGGAGGGGGGGCAGGGCAGCAGAGATTAGTCCATCCTCGCCGGACCGCAAGGCGCGTTCGCGCTCCGCGCTCCCGCTCGCGCCCCGAGGGCTCACCCGCCCTCCGCGCAGGGGCCAGGGACCGTCGTGGCCCCGAGGCAGGGCGATCTCGAGCCCCTCCCGAGGGCGGGCCGAGGGTGGAAGGCGCTCATCCCTTGTCGCCGGAGCGGAGCGCCCGCAGCCGCTCCAGGAGCTCCTTCTCGAGCCCGCTCTCGGAGAGCTTCACCACCTCGCGCTCCCCGAGCGCCTCGGGCAGGTAGCGCTCGGCCACGTAGTGGCCCTCGAAGTTGTGGGGGTAGCGGTACCCCGTGCCGTAGCCGAGCCCCTCCATGAGGCGGGTGGGCGCGTTGCGGAGCTTCATCGGCACCGGGAGCGAGCCGCGCTCCTTCACGAGCGCGCGGGCGGCGGCGTAGGCGGTGAGGGCGGTGTTGGACTTCGGGGCGAGGGCCAGGTAGATGGCGGCCTGGCTCATGGGAAGCACGCCCTCGGGGAGGCCCACGAGCTCCACCGCCTGCAGGGCGTCGATCGCCAGGGCGAGCGCACGCGGATCGGCGTTGCCGACGTCCTCGCTCGCGAAGATCACCATCCGGCGCAGGATGAAGCGGGGGTCCTCGCCCGCCTCGAGCATCCGCACCAGGTAGTAGACCGCCGCGTCGGGATCGCTGCCCCGCAAGGACTTGATGAAGGCCGAGACGACGTTGTAGTGCTCCTCGCCCCCCTTGTCGTAGAGGAGGGTCTTGTGCTGCATGGCCTCCTCGGCGTCGGCGGCGAGGATGCTCTTGCGGCCGGCGAGCCTCACCGCCGCCGCCGCCACCTCGAGGGCGTTGAGCGCGCGCCGCGCGTCGCCGTAGGCGTAGCGGGCGAGGTGCTGCTTCGCCTCCTCGGCGAGGGCGAGGTCGCCGCCGAGCCCGGAGGCCGAGCTCACCGCCCGCTCGAGGAGCGACGCCACCTCCTCCTCGGTCAGCGCGCGCAGGGTCACCACCCGGCAGCGCGAGAGCAGGGCGGCGTTGATCTCGAAGGAGGGGTTCTCGGTGGTGGCGCCGATGAGGGTCACCGTCCCCGCCTCCACGTGGGGCAGGAAGGCGTCCTGCTGGGCCTTCGTGAAGCGGTGGATCTCGTCGACGAAGAGCAGGGTCCGCTGGCGGTGCAGCCGGCGCCGCTCGCGGGCCGCCTCCACGATCTCGCGGATCTCCTTCACCCCGCCGAGGACCGCGCTGAAGGAGGCGAAGTAGGCGCCGGTCTTCTCGGCCACGATGCGGGCGAGGGTGGTCTTCCCGGTGCCGGGCGGGCCCCACAGGATGAGCGAGGGGAGCTGGTCGGCCAGGATGGCCCGGCGCAGGGCGCTCTCGGGCCCGAGCACGTGCTCCTGCCCCACGAACTCCTCGAGCCGGCGCGGGCGCAGCCGCTCGGCGAGGGGCTTCGCCGACTCATCCCGGTCGAGCGCGTGGTCGAAGAGGTCCATGACGCTCGGGCCCTTATATAATGCCGACGATGGAAGGCCAGCCCTGTCCGGTCCCGCGCAAGGTCGGCGTGGTCCACAAGAAGAGCGCCCCCGAGGCGGCCGCCTGTGCCCTGGCGGTCGAGGGCTACCTCACCGCCCGCGGCCTCCTCGTGCTGCGCGACGAGGAGGTCCTGGCGCGGGAGGCCGACCTCGTGCTCGTCCTCGGCGGCGACGGCACCCTCATCCACGCGGCCCGCCTGCTCGACGGGCGGTCGGCGCCCATCCTAGGCGTCAACATGGGCAGCCTGGGCTTCCTCACCGAGGTGCCGCAGGCCGAGCTCTACGAGGCCATCGACCACGTCCTCGGCGGCGGGGCCCAGGTCTCCGAGCGCATGAAGCTCAGGGTGCACGTCCACCGCGGACAGGAAGAGGACGCCAAGGTCGTCGACACCGAGGTCCTGAACGACGTGGTGATGGCGAAGGGCACCCTCTCGCGCATGGCGGAGTTCGAGGCCACCGCCGCCGACGTGTTCGTCACGAGCTACAAGGCCGACGGGATCATCGTCGCCACCCCCACCGGATCCACCGCCTACTCCCTGGCCGCCCACGGGCCCATCCTCTACCCCTCCATGCGGGGCTTCGTGCTCACCCCCATCTGCCCCCATACCCTCACCCAGCGGCCCATCGTGCTGCCGGACGACCAGAGCGTGAGCCTGAGGCTCGTCTCCGACAGCGAGGTCTACCTCACCCTCGACGGGCAGACCGGCCTCCAGCTACAGCGCGAGGACCGGGTCCAGATCAAGCAGTCGCAGAACCGGGTGCTCCTCGTGAAGAACCCGCACATCGACTCCTTCGGGATCCTGCGCGCCAAGCTGCGCTGGGGGCAGCGCTGACCGGGGCGGGCCCGAGCCCGATACTGAAAACTTGATCAGTGTCGGACCCGCGGTGCATACTTTCGCGCATGCTCACCGCCCTGCGCCTCTTTGGCTTCGCCATCGTCGACCACGCCGAGGTGGAGTTCGGTCCCGGCCTCACCGTCCTCACCGGCGAGACCGGGGCCGGCAAGTCGATCCTGCTCGAGGCCCTGCACCTCGTCATGGGCGGCCGCCTCGGCGGCGAGGTCTTGCGGGAGGGGGCCGAGGAGGCGGCCGTGGAGGCGCTCTTCGAGCTCGCGCCGGGCCACCCGGTGCTCGCCCGGCTCGCCGCGGCCGGAGTGCCCCTGCCCGGGGGCGGGGCCGAGGTCCTGGTGAGGCGTACCCTCTCCCGGACGGGGCGTGGGCGCGCCTACGTGAACGGGACCCTGTGCACGGTCTCCATGCTGGAGGCGGCCCTGCGCGGGCTCGTCGACGTGACCGCGCAGCACGGCCACGTGGCGCTCCTCGACGAGGCGACCCACCTCGACCTCATCGACGCCTACGCGCGGGCGGCCGCGCGGGGGAGGGCCGGGGGCGAGCCGGAGGAGGACGAGGCGACCCTCTCCGAGCGCTACCGGGAGGCCTACCGTTCCTTCGCGACCCTCTCGCGGGAGCGCGAGGCGCTCGTCGCCGCCCGCGAGGAGCGGGTGCGGCGAAAGGAGTACCTCGTCCACCAGCTCGGCGAGCTCGAGGCGGCCGAGGTGCGGCCCTCGGAGGACGAGGAGCTCGAGCGGGAGCGCGCGCTCCTGCGGAGCGCCGGGCGGCTCACCGAGGCCGCCCGCGCGGCCGAGGCGCTCGTCTACGGGGAGGAGGGGAGCGCGAGCGAGAAGGCCGCCCGCGCCGAGCGCGCCCTCGCCGAGGCGAGCGCCATCGACGCCCGCCTCGGGCCGGCCCTCGCGCTCATCCGCTCGGCCCGGGCCGAGGCCGAGGAGGCCGGGCGCGCCCTCGCCCGCTACGCCGATCTGGCCGGGGGCGACCCCGAGCGGCTCCTCGAGCTGGAGGAGCGCCTCGAGGTCCTGCGCGGGCTCGCCCGCAAGCACGGGGGAAGCCTCGCCGCGGCGCTCGAGCGGGCCCGGGCCATGCGGGTGGAGCTCGCGGCGCTCGAGGCGGAGGAGGAGCGGGCGGGGAGCCTCGAGGGCGAGCTCGCCGCCGCCGGGGCGCGGGCCTCCCGCCTGGCGGGCCTGCTCACCCGCCTGCGCGAGCGGGCCGCGTCCGCCTTCGGGCGGGAGGTGGAGCGGGTGCTCGCCGCGCTCGCCATGGAGCGCTGCCGGCTCCTCGTGGCCTTCTCTCCGCCCGAGCACGGGCTCTCCTTCGATGGGCTGGCGCTCGGCCCCGACGGCGCCGAGCGAGCCCGCATCCTCATCGGGCCCAACCCGGGCGAGCCGCCGCGGCCGCTCGCCCGCATCGCCTCGGGCGGCGAGCTGTCGCGGGTGCTGCTCGCCGCCAAGAGGGTGCTCTCCTCGGCCGACCCGGTTGACGCCTACGTCCTCGACGAGGTCGACGCCGGTCTCGGCGGGGGCGCGGCCGAGGCGGTCGGTCGCCTGCTCTCGGAAGTGGCGCGCGGGCGGCAGGTCATCTGCGTCACCCATCTGCCGCAGGTGGCCGCCTTCGCCGACCAGCACCTCACGGTGGCGAAGCGGGTGAAGGGGGGCCGGACCTCGGCGGAGGTGGCGAGTCTCGCCACGATCGAGGCGCGCCGGGCAGAAGTGGCCCGCATGCTGGCCGGGGAGACCGTGACCGCCGCGGCCCACGCGCACGCCGGCGAGCTCATCGCCCGAGCGACCGGCCCGGGGCGGCGCGCGGCCGAGGCCTCCCGGCGAGCCGCGCGGCCGGGCGGCTCGGGCGGGCGCCTTAGCGTCGCGTGAAATCGGCCGGGTCCCTCGCGACGAGCGTTGACCCCCGGAGCATCTGGGCGGTACGCTCCCGAACAGAACGCGCTCGAGACGGCGCCTCCCCGCTCTATGCTCATCTCCGCCCGAGGCCAGACCGACGTCGGCCGGAAGCGAGACCACAACGAGGACTCGTTCCTCCTGAACGAGGACCTCGGCCTGTTCGTGGTGGCGGACGGCATGGGGGGCCACGCCGGCGGGGGCACCGCCTCGAACCTGGCCGTGAAGACCATCGAGGCGCGCATCCTCGTCGCGCGCGGGGCCGACGCCGAGCTGTTCATGCACCCCGGCACCCTCGAGGAGAGCCCGCTGCGCGAGGTGCTCCGCGGCGCGGTGGAGAGCGCCTGCGAGGCGATCTACCAGGCGGCCCAGGGCGACCCGGCCCTGGCCGGCATGGGCACCACCGTCACCGCGGCCCTGGTGAGCGGCGCCAACGCCTTCGTGGCCCACGTGGGCGACAGCCGCTGCTACCTCGCCCGCAAGGGCGCCATCTACCAGATCTCCGAGGACCACTCGCTCGTGAACGAGCAGCTCAAGGCGGGCGCCATCACCCTCGACGAGGCGCGCACGAGCCGCTTCAAGAACATCATCACCCGCTCGGTGGGGTTCGAGGCCGACGTGGCGGTGGACATGATGGGCTTCGAACTCGAGCCGGCCGACCGGCTCGTCGTCTGCTGCGACGGCCTCTCGAACCAGGTGGACGACCAGGAGATCCTGGAGATCGTGACCGCGGCCCCGCTCGAGGAGTCCCCCGGCCGGCTCATCGAGCTCGCCAACGAGCGCGGGGGCGACGACAACATCACCGTCATCGTGGTGCACGTCGACTGATCCCCCGTTAGGGGGTGGGTGCGGCTGGGTGCGCCCCGGGCGACCCGGAACGCACACTCGTCGTTGACACCTACAAAGGCGCGGTGCTAACCGTGAGTCCTTCTCGCGGTCGTCTTACACCGCGCTTCCCGGCCCCACCCTCCGCTGCCTGTGGCGGCGGGCTCTCGGGCCCAAGACGGTCAGGGGATGACGCCGCCACCGAAGACCCAGCACTATACCGTCATCGTCGTCAGCGACCATTCGCAGGCGGTGCGAAAGTTTCGCCTGCGCCGGCGCTGGCTCACGAACGGGGCCATGGTGCTCGCGGCCGTGGTCTTGCTCGGGTTCCTGACCGGTGGCCACTACCTCTCCCTCCTCGGGGTGGGCGCCGAGAACCGGGTCCTCAAGGAGGAGAACGCCCAGCTGCGATCGCAGATCCTGCTCGTGCAGGAGAAGGTGGCCCACATCTCGGCGACCCTCGACCGGGTGGAGCGGTTCGACGCCAAGCTGCGCACCGCGGTGACCCAGCTGCAGGATCCGGAGCGCAACCTCGCCATCGGCCCGGTCGGCCCGCCCGACGCGGCGCAGATCCCGGGGCCGGCCCCGGCGGCCCAGGAGAACCTCTCGGCCCTCCCCACCCGCCTCACCACCCTCGACACCGAAGCCTCGCGGCAGGAATCCTCGCTGCGCGAGCTGCAGGAGTACTTCGACGACCAGAAGTCCCTCCTCGCCAGCACCCCTTCGCTCTGGCCGGCGCACGGCTGGGTGACCTCCGAGTTCGGGGTGCGCCTCGACCCGTACTCGGCCGAGCACGTGATGCACCCCGGGATCGACATCGCCACCCCGAGCGGCCAGCCGGTTTACGCGCCCTCCGACGGGACGGTGGTGTTCCTCGGGACCGAAGGGGGTTACGGCAAGGTCCTCGTCATCGACCACGGCTACGGCGTGAAGACGCGCTACGGCCACCTGTCGGAGATCTTCGTGAAGCTGGGGGACCGGGTGAAGCGCGGAGCGCGGGTGGCCGCCGTCGGCAACACCGGGCGCTCGACCGGGCCCCACCTGCACTACGAGGTGCGGGTGAACGGGATCCCGGAGAACCCCCGCAAGTTCATCCTCGAGTAGGTGAGCTCTGGCCCGCGGCGGGCCCGGCCCCGGCGGGCCCCGGCTCGCATTTGCTTTCGCCTAGCGCGGCGTTACCTAAGGGGGTAGCTTTCGGCACCCGCGGCGCCATGCGCGGGCGGGCGCCCCGACCTCGCGTGCAGCGCGGCGAGCGCCCTACCCGACAAGGGAAGTCCTTTGATGCTGAACTACGTCCTCAAGAAGATCGTCGGAACGAAGAACGAGCGCGAGCTCAAGAAGCTGCGCCCGCTCGTCGCCCGGGTGAACGAGCTCGAGCCCCGGATGAAGGCGCTCGCCGACGGGGAGTTCCCCCGCCTGACCGCCGGCTGGAAGGACGAGGTCCAGAAGGGCCGCCCCCTCGAGGAGGTGATGCCGGAGGTCTTCGCGGCGGTGCGCGAGGCGAGCGTGCGGGCCCTGGGCCTGCGCCACTTCGACGTGCAGATCATCGGCGGGGCGGTGCTCCACCAGGGGAAGATCGCCGAGATGAAGACCGGCGAGGGCAAGACCCTGGTCGCCACCCTGCCGTGCTCGCTCAACGCCCTCTCCGGGCGGGGCGTGCACGTGGTGACGGTGAACGACTACCTGGCCCGGCGCGACGCCGAGTGGATGGGCCAGATCTACCGCTTCCTGGGCCTCACCACCGGGGTGGTCGTCCACGGGCTCAACGACCAGGAGCGCCAAGAGAACTACCGCTGCGACGTCACCTACGGCCAGAACAACGAGTTCGGCTTCGACTACCTGCGCGACAACATGAAGTTCCGCCTGCAGGACTACGTCCAGCGCGAGCTCAACTTCGCCATCGTCGACGAGGTCGACTCGATCCTCATCGACGAGGCGCGCACCCCCCTCATCATCAGCGGCCCGAGCGACGAGGCGACCGACAAGTACTACCTCGTGAACCAGGTCATCCCCTCGATGATCCGGGATCAGGACTTCACCGTCGACGAGAAGACGCGCACGGTGGTGATGACCGACTCCGGCATCGCCAAGATGGAGAAGAAGCTCCAGGTCGGGAACCTCTACGATCCCGACCAGATCGAGACCCTCCACCACGTCGAGCAGGCCCTGCGCGCCCACCACCTCTACCGCAACGAGGTGGACTACGTGGTGAAGGACGGCGAGGTGGTGATCGTCGACGAGTTCACCGGGCGCCTCATGCCCGGGCGGCGCTGGTCGGATGGCCTGCACCAGGCCATCGAGGCCAAGGAGGGGGTGAAGATCGAGAACGAGAACCAGACCCTGGCCACCATCTCGTTCCAGAACTACTTCCGCATGTACACCAAGCTGGCCGGCATGACCGGCACGGCCGACACCGAGGCGGAGGAGTTCGCCAAGATCTACAACCTCGACGTGGTGGTGGTGCCCACCAACAAGAAGAACATCCGCAAGGACTCAGAGGACCTCGTCTACAAGACCGAGCGCGAGAAGTTCAACGCCCTCTGCAGCGAGATCGAGGAGCGCCACGGCCGCGGCCAGCCCATCCTGGTCGGCACGGTCTCGGTGGCGAAGAGCGAGGTGGTCTCCTCGCTCCTCAAGAAGCGCGGGGTGCCCCACAACGTCCTCAACGCCAAGCACCACCAGCGCGAGGCGGAGATCGTGGCCCAGGCCGGCCGCAAGGGCGCCGTCACCATCTCCACCAACATGGCCGGCCGCGGTACCGACATCCTCCTCGGCGGCAACCCCGAGATGATGGCCAAGCACGAGGTCGGCCCCGAGCCCGACCTCCCCATGGAAGGGGAGGAGGAAGCGGCCTTCATCGCCCGCCGCGCCGAGTGGGGGAAGCGGCTCAAGGAGCTGGTGGCGCGCCTGAAGGGGCAGACCGCGCGGGAGCACGACGAGGTCACCGCGCTCGGCGGGCTCCACATCCTCGGCACCGAGCGCCACGAGTCGCGCCGCATCGACAACCAGCTGCGCGGCCGCGGCGGCCGCCAGGGCGACCCCGGCTCCTCGATCTTCTACCTGTCGCTCGAGGACGACCTCATGCGGATCTTCGGGTCCGAGCGCATCTCTCGGATCATGGAGACCCTGGGGATGGAGGAGGGCGAGCAGATCGAGCACCGCTGGCTCACCAAGGCCATCGAGAACGCCCAGAAGAAGGTGGAGGGCCACAACTTCGACATCCGCAAGAACCTGCTCGAGTACGACGACGTGATGAACCAGCAGCGCAAGTCGGTCTACCGGCTGCGCCGCATGGTGCTCGGCTTCGGCGCGGGCGTGCCGGTGGTGGAGTTCGACGAGGACCAGAAGACCCGCAAGAAGACGCGGCGGGAGAGGACCTGGACCTTCGCCGACGAGCGTGAACACAGCCTCGACCTCGCCGAGGACCTCGTCATCGACATGGTGGCGAACACCTGCCCCTCGGGCGCCTCACCCTCGAAGTGGGACCTCGATGCCCTCACCGCCCTCGTGCGCGACCAGTTCGGCCTGGAGGTGAACTTCTCTGGACCGCCGGCCGGCCGGGCGAGCGAGTCGCGGGCCGCCATCGAGGAACAGGTCTTCAACGTGGTGGAGAAGGCCTACCGGGCCAAGGAGGACCAGCTCGGCCAGGATACCGACGGCGTGCCGGTCCTGCGCCGCTGGGAACAATACATCTACCTCCAGTCCATCGACCAGCTGTGGAAGGACCACCTGCTCGCCATGGACCACCTGCGGCAGGGCATCGGCCTGCGCGGCTACGGCCAGAAGGACCCCAAGCAGGAGTACAAGAAGGAAGGCTACGAGATGTTCGTCCAGATGACCTGGCGCGTGAAGAGCGCCGTCATCGGCAACATCCTGCGCCTGCAGGTGGTGCGTCAGGAGAGCGCCCAGGAGATCGAGGCGAAGCGCATGGCCCTCGCCCGCCGGCAACGCATGGTGGAGAGCCACGGCGGCGACGGGGAGGGGGGCCCGAAGTCGAAGCAGGAGACGGTGGTGCGCACCTCGCCCAAGGTCGGACGTAACGAGCCCTGCCCGTGCGGCTCGGGCAAGAAGTACAAGAAGTGTCACGGGGCGACCGAGGCGACCGCCTGAGCCCGCCACCCCACCTCACCCGCCGTCGACGGACGTGGGCACGGCGAGCTCCGGGCGCGGTGGCAGGTTCAAGACTGCCTCGGGGATGATCTCCACCACGAAATCGATGACGTCGCGCCCGGACAGCATGCCGACCGGGACGCCCCGGTCATCGACGAGCGGGATGTGGCGGAAGCGGCCCACGCTCATCTTGTTGAGCGCGTAAGCGAGGGTGTCCTTGCGGCGAAGGGTTTCCGGCGCCCGCGTCATCACCCGGTCGAGCCTGAGTGCCCCGAACCGCTTGCGGCCGATGACCCGCTGCAGGAGGTCGCGCTCGGTGAGAATGCCGGCGAGCCTCCGCGGCCGCTTTTTCTCCACCACCAGCACCGCCCCGAGCCGCTTCTTGCGCATGAGCTCGATGGCCTTCTTCACGGTGGCGTCGACGGGGAGCGTCACGGCGAGACACGGCTTCACGTCCTCGAGCCGGGTCTCGAGCAGTGCCCGCCCCACGTCGGTCCGGCGCTGGATCTCGAGTTCGCCCTCGTCCCCTTCCAGCGGTGCGTCGCCCCTCTCCTCGACCTCTCCCTCGACGATGTCGGCTAGCATGACGCTCCTTCGCACGGAGTCCCGGCCCATTGAGGACGAGTGCCGGTGATCCGGCAATGACCCGAAAGGGGGGTTAGCGTGCGGACGCCCGTCCCTTTCGACCTCGACCTCACCGTCCGGAGCCACGGCTTCTACGACCTCGCACCGTGGTGCTACCTCCAAGAGAAGCAGCTTCTCAGCCGGCCCTTCCTCCTGTCGAACGGTCGGGTGGTGGCGGTGCAGGTCTCGCGCTCGGGGCGAGAGGGTGGGCTCCTCGTGCGCGCCGCCTCGGGCGACCGCCTCTCGGCGGCCGAAGGGCGGGAGGTGCGCGGACTTGTCCGGGTCTGCTTGGCTCTCGACGAGGATCTCTCGCCTTTCTACGCCCGCATCCGCGAGCTCGAGAAAGACCCTCCCCGCGCTCCCCTTCCCGCCCTCGGCTGGGCGGCCCGCCGGGGCGCGGGGCGCCTGCTGCGTTCCCCCAGCGTCTTCGAGGATGCTGTGAAAACGCTCTGTACGACCAATTGCACCTGGGCTCTCACGCGGGTCATGGTGAAAAACCTCGTCGAGAAACTCGGGGCCGCGGCGGCGGCGGGCGCGCGCGCCTTCCCCACGCCGCAAGCCATGGCGCAGGTCGGCGAGCGCTTCTACCGGGATTCCATCCGGGCCGGCTATCGCGCCCGCGCCCTCGCCGCCCTCGCTCACCAGGTCGCCTCGGGCGAGCTCGACGTGGAAAGTTGGCGCGACAGCTCACTTGCCACCCACGAACTC
>Ga0335081_10008178_pt1 | contig 16766 bp, 17 predicted proteins | sample Lox_Sample_35_FD_206713 | JGI IMG/M metagenome (GOLD analysis project Ga0335081, IMG submission 206713) | Soil microbial communities from Loxahatchee National Wildlife Refuge, Florida, United States - Lox_Sample_3.5 | ecosystem: Environmental > Terrestrial > Soil > Wetlands | place: USA... | reverse complement strand
AGCGAATTGTGCGGCGGGGTGGGGTGGCTGAGGCGCCGCCACCCCACCCCGGCGCCGCTCACTTTGTTCGCGTCGCCGACCCTCCCCCTGCAGGGGAGGGTGAAACGAGCCTCAATGCCGGAAATGCTCTCCGCCGTAAACGCCAATCGTCTTTCTGTCGTGTCACGAAAATGATACGAGATCGTCATGCCGGCAGGCGGGGGATGAAGGCGCCATGGACATTTCGATTTCCGACTTCGGCAGCGCGGCCAAGCGCGTCACCCTGAAGGGCAAGCTCGATATCGCCGGCGCGCAAAAGATCGAATTGCCGTTGGCGACGCTTGCCGGAACGCGCAGCAATATCGTGATCGACATGGCGGGCGTCGATTTCATCGCCTCGATCGGCATCCGCCAGCTCGTGATGGCCGCCAAGGCGGTCGCCCGCGGCGCCGGCCGGCTCGTGCTGCTCGCGCCGACGCCGCCGGTGGCCGACGTGATCGTCACGTCGGGCCTGCTCGACCTGCTGCCGATGGTGCGCACCGAGGACGAGGCGCGCACGGCGCTCGCGCGCTGATTTCGGCTCAGTGCCGGAAATGCCGCACGCCGGTGAAAACCATGGCGACGCCGTTGTCGTCGGCGGCCTGAATCACCTCGTTGTCGCGCAGTGACCCGCCCGGCTGGATCACGGCGGTGGCGCCCGCCTCGATCGCGACCAGCAAGCCGTCGGCGAACGGAAAGTACGCGTCCGAGGCGACCACCGAGCCCTTGGTGAGCGGCACCGCGAGGCCCATTTCCCGCGCCGCGTCTTCCGCCTTGCGCGCCGCGATGCGGGCCGCGTCGACCCGGCTCATCTGGCCGGCGCCGATGCCGACCGTCGCGCCGTCCTTGGCGTAGACGATGGTGTTCGACTTCACATGCTTGGCGACGCGAAAGGCGAAGCGCAGGTCGGCGAGCTCCGCTTCGGTCGGCGCGCGCTTGGTGACCGTCTTGAGCTGCATCTCGTCGACCACGGCGTTGTCGCGCGACTGCACCAAGAGCCCGCCCGCGACGGTCTTTGCCATGAGGCCCTGCGCGCGCGGGTCGGGCAGGCTGCCGGCGAGCAGGAGCCGCAGGTTCTTCTTCGCCGCGACGATCGCGATCGCCTCCTCGGTCGCATCGGGCGCGATGATCACCTCGGTGAAGATTTCCGTGATCGCCCGCGCCGCCTCGGCATCGAGCGTGCGGTTGAGTGCGACGATGCCGCCGAACGGCGAGGTCCGGTCGCAGGCGAACGCCTTGCGGTAGGCGTCGACCAGGCTCGCACCCTCGGCGACTCCACACGGATTGGCGTGCTTGATGATCGCGCAGGCGGCGGTGCGCTTGGGATCGAACTCGGCGACGCATTCATAGGCCGCGTCGGTGTCGTTGATGTTGTTGTAGGAAAGCTCCTTGCCCTGCACCTGGCGCGCGGTCGCGACGCCGGCGCGCTCAACCGGCGTGCGGTAGAACGCGGCGCGCTGGTGCGGGTTCTCGCCGTAGCGCAGGGACTGGATCAGCCGCCCGCCGACCGCGCGGAAATCCGGCGCCGGATCGTCGAGCGCCTCGGCGAACCAGTTGGAGATCGCCGCATCGTAGGCTGCCGTGCGTGCGTAAGCCTTGGCGGCGAGGTGCTTGCGCAGTGCAAGCGTGGTCGCGCCGCCGTGCGCCGCCATCTCGGCGAGCACCGCCGCATAGTCCGCCGGCTCGACCACGACCGTCACGTCGCCGTGGTTCTTCGCCGCCGCCCGGATCATCGCCGGGCCGCCGATGTCGATGTTCTCGATGCACTCGTCGAACGGCGCCGCGCGCGCGACCGTCTGCTCGAACGGGTAGAGATTCACCACCAGGAGATCGATCGGGCGGATGCCGTGCTGGCGCATCGCGCTCGCATGCTCCGCATTGGCGCGGATCGCCAGCAGGCCGCCATGCACCTTCGGATGCAGCGTCTTGACCCGCCCGTCCATCATCTCGGGCGAGCCGGTCAGCTCGGCGACGTCGATCACCTTGAGGCCGGCGTCGGCGAGCGCCTTCTTGGTTCCGCCGGTCGAGACGAGCTCGACGTCGCGGCCTGCCAAGGCACGTGCGAACTCGACGAGGCCCGTCTTGTCCGAGACGGAAAGGAGGGCTCGTTCGATGCGGCGATCGGTCATGACCCTGTATTTGTCATTGCGAGCGCAGCGAAGCAATCCCTCTTCACTTGCGCATGCATGCGCGGGTCGCGATTGCTTCGGCATGCTTCGCACGCCTCGCAATGACGAAAAAATCACAACGGCAGTTGTGGCTCCTCGCCGCGGCCGCTGCGGCGGGCGCCGGCGGGTTGCGGAATGTGGCTCAGCGTCCAGTGCACGCGGCCGACCTTGCGCGCCTGGCCCATGACGACGATCTGCACGGTGCGGCGCGGCCCTTCCTGGCCGCCGAGATAGACGCTTTCCTCGAGATCCAGCCGGTCCTCGTGCGAGGAGAAATTCCACACGTCCTTGTTGGGCAGGATCAGCATCACGCCGTGCCCGTCGGTCAGCCGCGTCGCCTTGACGCCGGGGTGCAGGTGGAAGCGCAGCGCAAACTCGTCGAGCGCGTTCGCCGGCAGCAGCCGCTCGTCCGGCGGCATGAACATGTCCTCGCCGTCGATCTTGTTGCCGTCGGCCGCGATCTGCATGACGCGGTGATGGACGATGCCGAAGCGGCTCGCATAGCCGTCGTGCGAGGCGCGCAGCATGATGCTGCCGTCGGGCCGCGTCTCGCGCGTGATCGGCACCTGGGTCGGCCCCGCCGTGACCGGCGTGCCGAACAGGCGGCGGAAGGCGCCCGATTCGAGGAACTGGCACGACGACGAGTCGTTGAAGGTCACAGTCGAATGTGCCGCGGTCGCGCGCGCGACCTGGCGCCAGTTCTCCTTGCCGGCGGCCGGCAGGCCGCAATTGACCACGATGCGCTGGTGCTTGGCGGAGATTTCGAACGACAGGCAGCCCGCATGCGCGTCCGACGACACCTCGATCGGTGGCGGCACGCCGGTATCCATCAGCAGCACGGTCGAGCCGGCCTGGATGCGCTGGTAGCCCGAATGCGGCGCATTGGCGACCGGCTCGCCGCGCGCGTCGTCATAGGCGAGGATGGTCGCGATCAATTCGGGCGAAGTCGGCCCCATGCCGTTGAACAGCGCAAAGGTGCCGTCGCCGTGGCGGAAGAACCGCAGCATCGGCATCATGCGGTCGATCGCGTGGGTCAGCGCCGGCGGCGGCGGCACGTTGCGGGTGGTGAATGCCTGCGACAGCGGCAAGAGGTCGAGCAACAGCTCGATCAGCGCGCCCGGGTTGCGGCTGATATGGCCGCCGTCGGGCAGGATCTGGCGATCGAGCTCGGCCGCGAGCTTGCGCATGGCCTTGCGCAGGTGGCCGACCTGGCTCGACATGGTGAGCGACGCATAGGCGAGCGCGATGCGCGCGGTCAGGCGCGGCACGCCGTCGCGCGTGTCGCGCGCCATCAGGCGCAGGTAGCGCACCTGCCGGTTCAGGTTGCGCAGGAAGCGGCGGTAAAACCGCACGTCCGCGTCGTCGAGGATCAGCGTCGCCTGGGCGAGCCAGGCAATCACCCGGCGCGACAGCGTCTCGGGCCGCCACGCGAGCGCATCGAAGCCGCCCTGCAGCGTGATCCATTCGTCGACCAGCGCGCGCGCATTGGCCCGCGTGATCGCCGATTCGGCGGCGCGCAGGTGGCGCAGCCAGCCGAACGAGAGCAACGTGTCCGCCCATTCGTCCGACGGCGGCACCATCTCGAAGACGGACCGCCCATCGCACACCACGACCTTGCCGGCGAAGGCGAAGCGGCCGCCATAGATTTCCGCCGCGCGGGTCGGATCGGCGGTGCGCAGGTCCTGCGGCGCGATCACCACCCGGTCGGCTTTGCGCAGCCAGCCTGGCCGCTGCAGCAGGGGATGGATGAGGACGCGCGCGATCGCGTGGTCGAGGCCGCGCCGCAGCGCGAGCCACGACAGCTTGCCGCGGTTCCGCAATGAGACGCGCGCCATGACGGCGAGCCCCCTCCGATATGCGGGGCGTCCCCCGACCCGCCGGCGCATTCCGTCCTGCGCCACGTTTCATTTGCGCATGCCCTGGTCGGCGAACCGGTGCCCACCCCGGATCACGTCCGGGGCCGGCTTTCGCCGCGACATGCGCGATTGTGACAACATACCGAAGGGGCCCTAACCGGCCAATAACGGCTTGGCAGCGCGGTTAAATTCGTTCGAGCCGGGCGGCGTAGAAGCCGTCGAGCCCGGCCATGCGGGCGTCCGCGTCGGGCCATTGGCAGGGCAAGGTGCGCAGCTCGCCGAGGGGGGTGATCAGGCCCTCCAAACCGCTGAATTCATTTGTTGAAATCGGCTGGCGCCGAACCTCCGGGTGGTCCTGCACCACCGCCGCAATCAGGCGTTCGCCCTCCTCGGGTTCGAGCGAGCAGGTGCAGAAGACGAGGCAGCCGCCCGGCCGCAGCAGCGTGATGGCCCGCTCGACGAGCCGGCGCTGCAGGGCCGTGAGCGGCGCGAGATCGGCCGCCCGCTTGAGCCAGGCAATGTCCGGATGGCGGCGGATGGTGCCGGTCGAGGAGCAGGGCGCGTCGACCAGCACGGCATCGAACGGGCCGCCGCTCCATTCGGCCGCGTCGGCGGCGATGACCTCGGCCGCAAGCCCGCAGCGCTGCAGGTTCTCGCGCAGCCGGGCGAGCCGCGGCTCGGAGCGGTCGATCGCGGTGACGAGTGCGCCGGCCTGCGCAAGCTGCAGCGTCTTGCCGCCCGGGGCCGCGCACAGGTCGGCGATGCGCCGGCCCGCGACGTCGCCGATGAGTCGCGCCGGCAGTGCTGCGGCGGCGTCCTGCACCCACCAGGCGCCTTCGGAAAAGCCGGGCATCAGCGGCACCGGCCCGTGCGGCAGCGTGCGCAGCGAGCCGGTCCGCAGCACGCGGCCGCGCAGCTTGCCGGCCCATTCGTCCGGGTCGTGCTTGACGGTGAGGTCGAGCGCCGGCTCGCTCGCATTGGCGGCCGCAATGGCGCGCGCCGTATCGCGGCCGTAGGTGTCGCTCCACCGTTGCCGCAGCCATTCCGGCGTGTCGAGCTCGGCCGGGTCGCCAGCGGCGAGCCGCGCCGCGCCCTCGCGCGCGATCCGCCGCAGCACCGCGTTGATCAGCCCGGCATAGCGCGCGGCGTGGCGATCCGCCTGCGCGATGCGCACCGACAGATCGACCGCCGCATGCGCCGGACCGCCGAGCAGCAGGATCTGCGCCGCGCCGATCAGCAGCGCGGTCTCGACGCGCGGCGCGTCGCGCGGCAGGCCGCGGTCGAGAAAGCTGCCGACGACATGGCGCAGCGAGCCGAGCCGGCGCAGCACGGTCGCGACGATGCGGCGCACCAGCGCGCGGTCGCGGTCGGCGAGATGGGCCAAGCCGACATGCGCGCCCCTGCCGTCGAGCTGCTCGTCGAGCGGGCGGGCGCGCCGCAGCACGCCGTCGATGATGTCGGCGGCGATCCGCCGCGCCGCGAAACCGGGGGCGTCGTCGCGCGCCTGCTGCGGCTGGTTCATCCCGTCCCCAAGATGCGCTACGAGGTTGCGGATTCCGCACGAGCGCCCTACGTCATCTGTGATGACCACGAAACATGACCAAGATTTGTCCGGCGCGCCGGACGCCCAGGCGAAGAAGCAGGTCAGCCCCGCGGCCGAGCGCGCACTCTCGGAAGCCGCGGCGCGTCGCGCCGAGATCGACCACAAGATCGCCGAGCGCCCCAAGGAACTGAGCGGCCGCAAGGGTCCCGAGCCCACCCGCTACGGCGACTGGGAAGCGAAGGGCATCGCCAGCGATTTTTGATCTTCTTTCTTTCCCCTCCCCCGCTTGCGGTCGCTTGCGGGGGAGGGGAAGGGAGGGGGCAAGTCCGCAAGCTCAGAGTCCGTGGCTCCCCCTCTCCAACTCTCCCCCGCAAGCGGGGGAGAGGGCGCGCATGCGCAAGCGGAAAAACTATCGCGTCACCACCACGGTCGTGCCGACCGCCACGCGCTGGAAGAGATCGGTGATGTCCTGATTGTACATGCGGATGCAGCCGTGCGAGACGAAATGCCCGATCGTGCCCGGCGCGTTGGTGCCGTGGATCGCGTATTCGGTGCCGGCGAGCGTCAGCGCCGCGACGCCCATCGGGTTGTGCGGCGAGCCGCCCGGGATCACGTTCGGCAACGCCGGATTTTCCCGCTTGATGTCCGCGGGCGGCGCCCAGGCCGGCTGCACGTACTTGCCGTCGATGCGCGAGACCCCCGCCCACTGCTGGCCGGCGCGGCCGACCCCCACCACGTAGCGGATCGCCTGCCCGTTGCCGAGCACGAGATAGAGCCGCCGCTCGCTGGTGCGCACCACGATGGTGCCGGCCGAGACGCCCGGCGGGCTGAAGGGGACGATCTCGCGCGCCGCCGCTGACGCGCCGGCAAGCACGAACGCGGCCGCTGCCAGGGCCGCGAGACGAATGAGACGCATGTGACTTCCCCGCCCGTGAGAGCAGTGATCATAGCGCGAGTCGCGCCGCGGCCCCGGCCCCGGCTGCCGACATAGTAAGCGAATCGTAAAACCTCCGCCGCCGGCTTCGCCACGCCGTGAAGTGCCATGGAATCGACTAAGCCCCGCTGCCTTCCGCAAGCTCGGCAAGATCGTCGCGAATTCACGCCTTCGCGGCCGCGGGCGCCTTCTTGTTCTGCCGGTTGCTGACGAGATCGTCGACCACGCCCGGGTCGGCGAGCGTCGAGGTGTCGCCGAGCGCGCCGTAGTCGTCCTCGGCGATCTTGCGCAGGATGCGGCGCATGATCTTGCCGGAGCGCGTCTTCGGCAGGCTCGGCGCGAACTGGATCATGTCGGGCGAGGCGATCGGGCCGATCTCCTTGCGCACCCAGCCGACCAGCTCCTTGCGCAGGTCCTCGCTCGGCTGCTCGCCGGTCATCAGCGTCACATAGGCGTAGATGCCCTGGCCCTTGATGTCGTGCGGATAGCCGACCACGGCCGCCTCCGACACCTTCGGATGTGCCACCAGCGCGCTCTCGACCTCCGCGGTGCCGAGCCGGTGGCCCGCCACGTTGATCACATCATCCACGCGGCCCGTGATCCAGTAATAGCCGTCCGCGTCGCGCCGGCAGCCGTCGCCCGTGAAGTACTTGCCGACATAGGTCGAGAAGTAGGTCTGCACGAAGCGCTCGTGGTCGCCGTAGACGGTGCGCATCTGCCCCGGCCACGAGTCGACGATGCACAGGTTGCCGGTGCCGGCGCCATGAAGCGTCTTGCCTTCGGCATCGACGATCTCCGGCACGACGCCGAAGAACGGCCGCGTCGCCGAGCCGGGCTTGAGCCGCGTCGCGCCCGGCAGCGGCGTGATCAGGATGCCGCCGGTCTCGGTCTGCCACCAGGTGTCGACGATCGGGCAGCGGCCGTCGCCGACCACGCGCCAGTACCATTCCCACGCTTCCGGATTGATCGGCTCGCCGACGGTGCCGAGCAGCCGCAGGCTCCCGCGCGAGGTCTTCTTCACCGGCCCGTCGCCCGCCTGCATCAGCGCGCGGATCGCGGTCGGCGCCGTGTAGAAGATGTTGACCTTGTGCTTGTCGATCACCTCCCAGAAGCGGGAGTTCGACGGATAGTTCGGCACGCCCTCGAACATCAGCGTGGTCGCGCCGTTGCAGAGCGGACCGTAGACGATGTAGCTGTGGCCCGTCACCCAGCCGACGTCGGCGGTGCACCAGTAGATGTCGCCGTCGTGATAGTCGAACACGTATTGGTGCGTGATCGCGACGTAGACCAGGTAGCCGCCGGTCGTGTGCAGCACGCCCTTCGGCTTGCCGGTCGAGCCCGACGTGTAGAGGATGAACAGCGGGTCCTCGGCGTTCATCGGCTCGCACGGGCAGTCGGCCGGCACCGTCTTGGCGATCTCGTCGTAGTAGACGTCGCGGCCCGCCTTCATGTTCACGGCCGCCTTGGTGTGGCGCACCACGATCATGCTGGCGACGCCGCCGGCCCTGTCGGCCGCGGCGTCGGCGTTCGACTTGAGCGGGATCTTGCGGCCGCCGCGAATGCCCTCGTCGGCCGTGACCACGACGCTCGATTTGCAGTCCTCGATGCGGCCGGCGAGCGAGTCCGGCGAGAAGCCGCCGAACACCACCGAATGGATCGCGCCGATGCGCGCGCAGGCGAGCATCGCATAGGCGGCCTCGACGATCATCGGCAGGTAGATGGTGACGCGGTCGCCCTTCTTGACGCCGCGCGCCTTCAAGACGTTGGCGAAGCGGCAGACTTCCGCGTGCAGCTGCCGATACGTGATCTTCCTGTCGTCCTTCGGATCGTCGCCTTCCCAGATGATCGCCACCTGGTCGCCGCGTTTCGCCAGATGCCGGTCGATGCAGTTCGCCGCGATGTTGAGCACGCCGTCCTCGAACCATTTGATCGAGACGTGGTGCGGGTCGAACGAGGTGTTCTTCACCTTGGCGAAGGGCTTGATCCAGTCGACGCGCTTGCCGTGCTCGCCCCAGAAGCCGTTGGGATCGCGGATCGAGGCCTCGTACATCGACTTGTACTTGGCGTCGTCCGCATAGGCGCGTTTCGACCAATCGGCGGGAACTTCATGAATGACTTCGGTCATGACGTCACATCCTCCACACTGCGGCGGCTTTTTGCCGTAATTCCGCGGGGGTTGGTTTCCTCGCTCACCATTATGCGACGGCACCATCGGCAGCGACAAGGCTTCGGTTGTCACACTTTGGTCGGGCACGTCGAGCGTTCGGCGAACCGGCGTCCACCCCGCATCGAGTGCGGGGCAGGCTTTCGTCGGGACATGCCCTATGGTGCGTTGAACTCCTGGTTGGGGAAGCTCGAGGCTTGCGGCACCTTGATGACCACGAAGGCGTGGTCGAGCGCGGTGTGGCAGGAATTGCAGCCGTCGGTGAGGTCCGCGAAAGCTGTGGCGGCGCGCTTTTGATCGCGCGCCCGGATCGCGTCGTCGAGGCCGCGCATCGCCTCGCCGGTCATCGACTCGATCATTTCCGCCACGGTCAGATTCCTGAACTTCGGCTGCACGGTCGCGACCGTCCGGAACGCCTGCGCCAGCTCCTTGTGCGCATAGGCGGCCAGCTCCCAGTTGCCCGCTTTGAGCGCGAGCCCGAGCTTGGCGTGGCGCGGCTGCACCAGGAGGTCCATCAGGTCGCCGACGCCCGGCACGTAGTTGAGGGCGGAGCTCGCCGGCCCGCCGCGGGTCGGCGGCGTCTGCGCGGCGGCCATCGCCGCAATCGCGGCGCTCGCCGCAGCGAGCGCGATCCCCGCCCGCAGGATCATTTCACCCCCATGGCGCCGATGATCGCGCCCATCAGCACCAGCACCACGAGATAGTGCCCGGCGTCGATCGCGGTCAGCCGGTGGCTGCGCATCGCAAACGCGTTGTTGGCGAGCATCGCGGTGAGCACGAAGCCGAACCAGCACAGCGCGCCCGTGATGGCGCCGTCCTTGACGCTGAGCGTGCCGAAATGGCCGAGGATGCCGGCGAGCGTCCACGCCATCGCCAGGTTGGTGACGAAGACGAGCACGAACGGCACCCACGCATAGGGCCGCTTGCGGCATTCCTCCATCTGCGCCGGCGTCATGCCGAGCGCCGCCGCCCAAATCTTTCCGAGCGACATGTACCAGGCGGCGCCCGCGAGCCACCCGGCGACGGCGGCGATCAGAATGGCGAGATAGTTCACTCCGGCGAATGGCATGGGGGGTTCCTTCCGGCTTGGTCTGTCTTCGCGGCATCCTACGACGCCGCACCTTGCTCCGTCATGGCCGGGCTCGTCCCCGCCATTCACGTCTTTGCCACGGGAAAGAAAGACGTGGATGCCCGCATTCGCGGGCATGACGGGCCACATCAATCCAGCGGCTCCAGCTTGAGAATGCTGGCGTGGTGATTGTTGCCCGCCCACAGCGTCACCGGCGTCGTCGTGTCGTCGATGAAGATGCGGCGGATGTTGGTTTGATGCGGCAACAGATACTCGACCGACGCCCCGCTCGCCGGATCGAGGCGCAGCACGCGGTCGCTCGACATGCCGGCGCTCCACAGCGTGCCGGTGCGGTCGCGATAGACGTCATACGGATAGGTGTGCGGCGTCGGCACGTCCCATTCCCTGAAGTCCTCGCTGTGAGTGTCGAACATCGCCACCTTGTCGGCGGCGAACTCCGCAAACCACAGCCGGCCGCGATCGTCCATCATGCCGCGGCGCGGGCGCGAGCGCGGCGTCGGCGTCGGATAGAGCGTGGTGCGCAGCGTCTTGGCGTCGACCCAGCCGATGCTCTCGTCGCCGAAATCCATGAAATAGAGGTTGTTCTGCGCGTCGGCCGCCATGCCGTAGGGCGAGTGCAGGCGGCCCTTCGGCATGCCGGCGAACGGGTTGATGCGCTCGTAGCGGCCGCTCGCGCGGTCGAGCCGCAGGATTTCGTGCGTCGATACGTCGTTGGTCCACACCTTGCCGTCGACGTCGGCGTGGCCGGGCATCAGCAGCGACTGCTGGGTCGCGTCGGTCATCATGGCGGGCGGGATCGGGAAATAGCGGAATTTTTCGCTGCGCGGATCGAAGCGCATCAGCCCGCTCTGGAACATCATGGCGAGCCACCAGTTGCCGTCCGCGTCGGGCTCGAGCGCGAGCGCGCCCGTCGGGAAATTCGGCTTCGGCAGGTCGTAGCGGAACTCGCGGTGCGCGCCGGTTTTCGGATCGAGCCGGCCGAGATAGGGCTCGACGAAATTCGAGTACCAGACGAAACCCTGCGCATCGCGCCGCACGTCATGCGGCGCGATCGTCGCGCGCGGCAGCGCGTATTCGGTGATGATGACGTGCGTCGCGCGGCCGTGCGGGCGCGGCAGGACCTTCAGCGGATAGGTCCAGGTCTCGCGCCCCGACAAGTTTATGGTGGCGACGTAGTCGGCGAGCTCGCGCGCGCGGGCCTGCGACATCTCGCGTTTGGCGACGCGCAACTGCGGATGCTGCGTGGTCGAGTTGTTGGCGTAGCTCTCCATGCGGGCGAGCACGGCCATGAACTGGTCGGCCGTGAAGGTCGAGCGCACGATCCGTTCCAGCGTGTGGCAGCTCATGCATTCGATCAGCGGGCGTTTCTGCGCGGCGCTCCCCGGCATGCTGATCAGCCATTCGGTGCTGGTGAGCTGCGCCGCGAGATCGGCCGCCGGCCGCAGCCGCAGATCGGCCGTCGCGGTGTGTCCCGCGGCGACATTCGCCGTGACGGGGGCGGCAAGCGCGTACCCGACCGCGCGGATCGCAAGCGCGTAGCTTCCGGCCGGCAGCCGCTCCGCCGGGAAGGCGTAGCGGCCGTGCGCGTCGCTTACCACCGTGACGGTGATCGGCGAGCCCGCCGCATGCGCGCTTACCAGCACGCCTTCCATCGCGCCTTCCTGTGCGGACGTCACCTCGCCGGCGAGCGCGGGCGTTTGCGCCGGCGCGGCGCCGGCGCCGAGCGCGAGCAGGAGAGCGCAAGCGATGAGGCTGCGAAAGATCATTTCGGCGGCGACGCGGCTTGCTGCTTCGCCATCAGGCAGTCGACCTCGACCGGCGCGCCCGGATCGTTCGACAGCTTGCGACGCACCGTGCGCTCGAGCTTGTAGCCGTCGACCGCGCAGGTGATCTCGACCGTGTTCGGATCGACTTCCTTGGCAAAACCGGTGAACTTGAAATGGCCCTGCGCGTCGGCGCGCATCACGAAGCTGGTATTGCCGCCCTTGAGCGATGCCGTCACCTTGGCGTCGGCGATCGCGCGGCCGCCATTGTCGAGATCCTTGACCACGCCGAAGAACGGCGTGCCGACGTCCGCATTGTCGGGCTCGTCGAGGCCGGAGCCGCCCGCCTGCGCGCCGCCTGCGGCGGCGAGCGACATCGCGAGCGCGACGCTTAGGGCGATGGAGATCGGAGCACGCGTCATCGGCCGCCTCTAACGCAGGAAGTAGCCGCGCAGAATGTAGGCGATCAGCGCGATCATCGCGACCGGCACGAGCCACACCAGCACCGCGCTCGCGCGCGCGACCGGCCGCGCGGGCAGCGCGAGCGAGAGCGCCGCGATCGCGCCGGCGCCGAGCGCCGAGGTGATGAGCCAGCCGTACCAGTACATGGCCGGCCCCTCCTTGGGCGGGTCGGCGAGCAGCGCCCATTGGCCAAGCTGCGGGTGATAGGTCACGAGCGCGAGGTTGTAGTAGACGCTGGCGATGTAGATCGCGGCGAACGCGATCGAGAACACCGGCAAGGCGCGCGCCATCGTCATGAGCCGAACCCGCGGATGTTGTTGAGCACGTGGCCGGTGAGGAACGCATACCACACGATGGCCGCGAGCAGTCCGGTGACGATCGCGCGCGTCGCCGCCTGCTCCTTCGCCCCGGGATATTGCCAATAGTACCAATAGGCCGGCAGCAGCCCGAGCCCGATGCTGATGAGATGTTCCTTGAGTTCGAACGCGCCTTCCGGGCCATAGAGACGGAAATCGTGCAGCGTGACGCGGACGCTCAGCCGATATTCCGGATAGATCAGGCTGCCGAGCGTCGCGGTGACCACGTACAACACGATGATCGCGTTGGTGTAGCTCATCGATGGAACCGAGCGCAGGCTCGACACGAACGAGCCGGTGCGCGCCCGCGCCGGCCACCACACGCTGATCGTCTGATGCGTGAGCGCGCCGAGCAGGGCGACAGCCGCGAGGCTGTGAACGATGAGCAGGAAAGTGATCACGCGCTTCCTCCGCGGCCGGCTGCGCGGCCTTGAAGAAAGAGTAACCGCGCCTTACGCGCCCTTCAATCCGCCCATGGCGCAGACCAGCTTCCACTCCGCGGCCGTCACGGGTTGCACCGAGAGGCGCGATTGCTTGACCAGCGCCATGTCGGCGAGCTTGGGCTCGGCCTTGATCGCCGCGAGCGTGACCGGCGTCGGCATCGGCGCCACCGCCTTGAAATCGACCGCGACGAACATCTTGCTCTTGTCGGTCGGGTCGGGGAAATGCTCGCGCACGACTTCGGCGACGCCGACGATCTCCTTGCCGATGCCCGAATGATAGAAGAAGGCGCGGTCGCCGTTGCGCATCTTCATCAGGTTCTGCTTGGCGGTGTGATTGCGCACGCCGGTCCATGCCGTGCCCTTGGCGCCGGCCTCGACCTGCTGCTGCCACGACCACGCGTCCGGTTCCGATTTCACCAGCCAGTAGGACATGTTTTCCTTTTCCTCCCACTTTCCCTCCCACAGCCGTCATTGCGAGGCGTGCGCAGCACGCCGAAGCAATCCCGGTCGGCATGCGCCTGCGGATCGGGATTGCTTCGGCGCTACACGCCTCGCAATGACCTCTAACTCTACTCCCCCTTGAGCGGCCGCGTCAGCAGCGCCTCGATCGCGGCATCGACGCTGAGGGTGCCGTCGAGCACGGCCGCGACCGCGGCGGCGACCGGCATGTCGACCTGCTGCTCGATCGCCATGTCGATCAGCACCGCGGCCGTGAAGGCGCCTTCGGCAAGCGCGCCGTGCGCCGCCGCCGCCGGCGCCTCGCCCTTGCCGATGGCGACGCCGAGGGAGAAATTGCGCGATTGCGGGCTCGAGCAGGTGAGGATCAGGTCGCCGAGGCCGGAGAGCCCCGTGAGCGTCTCGCTGCGCGCGCCAAAAGCCTTGCCGAAGCGCATCAGCTCGGCAAAGCCGCGCGTGGTGAGCGCCGCCGCGGCGCTCGCGCCGAGCCCGCGTCCCGCCACGATGCCGGCGCCGATCGCCAGCACGTTCTTTGCCGCGCCGCCGATCTCGACGCCGCGCAGGTCGGTCGTGTGGTAGGGCCGGAAGGTCGGCGAGCCGAGCGCGCGGGCGAGCGCCTCGGCGGTCTTGCGCTCGCGCGCCGCCAGCGTCACCGCCGTGGGCAGGCCGCGCGCCACGTCGGCCGCAAAGCTCGGGCCGGAGAGAATGGCCGGGACGGCGGCGGGCGCGCTTTCGGCGATCACCTCGGTCATGAACTTGCGCGTGCCGCGCTCGATGCCCTTGGCGCAGGCGATCACCGGCGTGCCGGGCCGGATCGCGGGCGCAAGCGTGCTCGCCGCCGACCGCAGCGCCTGCGCCGGCACGACCAGCAGCACGGCGTCGGCGCCGAACAGTTCTCCCATGTCGCCCGTCACGGCGATGCGCTCATCGAGCCGCACACCCGGCAGGCGCGGGCTTTCGCGGCTCGCCCGCATCGCCGCGACCGCGGCCGGCGCGCGCGCGATCAGCGCGACCTCGCGCCCGGCGCGCGCCGCAGCATTGGCGAGCGCCGCGCCCCAGGCGCCGGCGCCCACCACCGCGATGCGGTCGAGCGCCATCGCGGTCAGGCGCTCGGCGCGTCCGGCGCGGGCGCGTCCGGCGCGGACGCAGCGGGCGCCGGCGCTTCCGGTGCGGGCGCGGCGGGCGCAGCGTCTTCCGGCTGCGGCCGCGCCGGCTTGGTGACTTCCGACAGCGGCCAGCGCGCGCGCGGCGACACGTCGAGCGCATCGGTGAGGCCGAGCGCGAGGCGCTCGGCGCCCGCCCAGGCGATCATCGCGCCGTTGTCGGTGCACAGCTCCGGCGGCGGCAGCACCAGCACGGTGCCGGCCTCGAAGGCGAGGCGATGCAGGATCTTGCGGATCGCGTCGTTGGCGGCGACGCCGCCCGCCGCGACCAGCGAGGAAGGCATGCCGAAAGTGTCGCGGAACATGCGCAGGCCACCGCGCAGCCGGTCCGCCACCACGTCGACCACCGCCTGCTGGAACGCGGCGCACAGATCCGCCACGTCCTCGTCGGTGAGCGGCGCGATCTTTTCCGCCTCGAGCCGCAGCGCGGTCTTCAGCCCCGACAGCGAGAAATCGCAGTCGATCCGCCCGGCCATCGGCCGCGGCAGCGCGAAGCGGGTCGCATCGCCGAACTTCGCTTCCTTCTCGACCTGCGGCCCGCCCGGATAGCCGAGCCCGAGCAGCTTTGCGGTCTTATCGAACGCCTCGCCGATCGCATCGTCGAGGGTGGTGCCGAGCCGCACATAGTCGCCGACGCCGCGCACCGCGACGATCTGCGTGTGCCCGCCGGAGGCGAGAAACAGGCAATAGGGAAACGGCACGTAGTCGGTGAGCCGCGCCGTGAGCGCATGCGCCTCGAGATGGTTGACGGCGATCAGCGGCTTTTCCCGCACCAGCGCGATCGCCTTGGCGGTGGTCAAGCCGACGATCACGCCGCCGATCAGTCCCGGCCCCGCCGCCGCCGCGACGCCGTCGATCTGGTGGAACCCGCGCTCCGCCTCGCGCATCGCCCGGCTGATCAGGAGGTCGAGCACCTCCACATGCGCGCGCGCCGCGATCTCCGGCACCACGCCGCCGAACGCCGCATGATCGGCGATCTGCGACAGCACCACGTTCGACATGATGCGGCCGCGCCCGTCTGGGCGCCGCTCCACGACGGCCGCCGCGGTCTCGTCGCACGTCGTCTCGATGCCGAGGACGATCATGGCTCTTTACCTCCCCCTGCAGGGGGGAGGTCGGCGCCGAAGGCGCCGGGTGGGGGTGAGGCAGGCCACCCCACCCCGACAGCACCCGCTTCGCGACGGGGGGGGTGGGAGCTTGCGGCCGCCGCTTTCGCCCTCATCTTTCGCTGCATATAACCCATCCGGCGAACGCTTAGCACATCGCGAGGTCTTCTGGTGCCATCCGTCTCCGCGCCTCTCCTGCGCATCGGCACGCGCGGCAGCCCGCTGGCGCTCGCCCAGGCGCAGCAAGTGCAGGCGCGGCTCGCGGCGGCGCTCGGTGTCGCGCCGGCCGCGATCGAGCTCGAGATCATCAAGACCACCGGCGACGCGATCCAGAACCGCCCGCTCACCGAGATCGGCGGCAAGGGCCTGTTCGTCAAGGAGATCGAGCAGGCGCTGATCGACGGCGCGATCGATCTTGCGGTGCATTCCGCCAAGGACGTGCCGGGCGTCCTGCCGGACGGGCTCACGCTCGCCTGCTGCCTGCCGCGCGAGGATGCGCGCGACGCCTTCATCAGCCGCAAGGCGGCGGGTCTCGCGACGCTCGCACCCGGCGCCGTGGTCGGCACCGCCTCGCCGCGCCGCCAGGCCATGGTCAAGCGGCTGCGGCCGGATCTCGCCGTGGTGCCGCTGCGCGGCAATGTCGAGACGCGGCTGAAGAAGCTCGCCGCCGGCGAGGTCGACGCGACGCTGCTTGCGATGGCGGGCCTCAACCGGCTCGGCCTTGCGGCGGCCGCGACCGCGCCGCTCGACGTCGACGCGTTCCTGCCGGCGGTTGGCCAGGGCGTGATCGCGCTGGAGACACGCGCGGATGACGACCGCACGCGCGCGCAGCTCGCCACGATCAACGACGTTACCGCCGCGACCGCGCTCGCAGCCGAGCGCGCGTTTCTGGCCGTGCTCGACGGCTCCTGCCGCACGCCGATCGCCGGCCACGCGCGCCTCGCCGGCGGCGCGCTGCACTTGCGCGGCCTCATCGTCAAACCGGACGGCAGCGAGTCGTTCGAAGCCGAGCGCCGCGGCAACGCGGCCGATGCGGCGGCGTTGGGCGAAGACGCCGGCCGCGAGCTGCGCGCGCGTGCGGGCGCGGATTTTTTCGCGGTGTAATGCGATGAGTCGTTTGGCACCTACGCGCAACGCGCTCCGCTTACCCTCCCGCCCACGCAAGTCGGGCTTGCCCGACTTGCGCACTAATATCTGCGAAACCCGGGCAGGCCCGGGTTTCGTGGCGGGGAGGGTCGAGCGAC
>Ga0335081_10008176_pt1 | contig 16766 bp, 11 predicted proteins | sample Lox_Sample_35_FD_206713 | JGI IMG/M metagenome (GOLD analysis project Ga0335081, IMG submission 206713) | Soil microbial communities from Loxahatchee National Wildlife Refuge, Florida, United States - Lox_Sample_3.5 | ecosystem: Environmental > Terrestrial > Soil > Wetlands | place: USA... | reverse complement strand
CGCCATCGCCGCATTGGCGGACCGAGCCGCGGGCAGGATCGCCAACTGGCGAACAGATCCCCGCGTCGTGGGCGCCGCCAACTGCATGGGCGACATCGGCACGCACGCCGAGAACCTTGGCCGCTATATCACCGGGCTCGAAATTGACGAACTCCTGGCCGAGCTGTCGACGTTCATGCCGGGCCGTCTGCTGGACGACGACGGCAACTGCCTGATCCGCTACAAGGGCGGTGCGAAAGGCATCCTCTATGCCTCGCAGGTTTCCAACGGCGAAGAAAATAATCTGAACATCCGGGTCTACGGCACAAAGGCGTCGGTCGAGTGGTTTCAAGAAGATCCGAACGAGCTGATTGTGAAGGCGGTCAACCAGCCGCGTCAGATTCGTCGGCGTGGCAACGCCTATCTTTCGTCTGCCGCCCGGTCGAGCAGCCGCACGCCGTTCGGGCACCAGGAAGCGTTCATCGAGGCCTTCGCCAACGTTTACCTGGCCGCCGCCGCCGCCATCACCGATGAGGTCATGGGGCGCCGGGGGCGGCCGGACCACGATTTTCCGACCATCAACGACGGCGTCATCGGCATGGCCTTCATTGACACCGTCGTGAAGAGTGCCCGGCTCGGCGCGAAGTGGGTCAAGTTTCCGAAGGTGTGAGCCGGGGTGAGGGGCTCACTCCGCGCGCACCGGCACGCTGCCATCGGCGAACTCGTTCGTCAGCCGCTGCCCGACCCGCACCGCCGCGCGGCGCGCCACCGGCCGCCCGTGTTCGTCGCGCACGATGACAAAACCGCGGTTGAGCACTGAGGCTGGGCTCGCCGCCTGCAGGCGCTTCCACAGCGCGAGCAGCCGGTGCGATTCGAGGCTGACCCGGGGTTCGGGCGATCCCACGCGAAACCGCCCCGCCAGCGCGGTCAGCCGCTGCCGCCGGGCTTGCACGCTGGCGCGCAGCGCCGCCACCACCCGGTTGCCGAGATCATCGAGCCGCAAATGGCTTTGTTCGATCAGGGCCTGTGGCGACAACAGGCGCAACCGGCTCCGGGCGTGACCGAGCCGGTCCTGCGCCCGCGTCACCGCCGTTTCGAGCGCATCACCCATCTGCTTTGCGGCCCGCGTCGCCCGGTCGAGTCCGGCGAGAAAGTTGCTGGAAATCAGTTCCGCCGCGGCGCTCGGCGTTTCGGCACGCAGATCGGCGGCAAAATCGCACAAGGTAAAATCGATTTCGTGGCCCACCGCGGAAATGATCGGCACCGGACACGCCGCCACCGCGCGCACCAGCGGTTCCTCGTTGAACGCCCACAGGTCTTCCAGGCTCCCTCCACCCCGGCCGATCACCAGCACGTCGAAGATCCCGAGCGACGCGGCCACCTCCAGCATCGCGATCATCTCCGCTGCCGCGCCCTCACCCTGCACCTTGGCCGGCAGCACGACCAGCCGCCCCCCCCAGCCGCGCCGTTGCAGGATGCGAATGACGTCCTGCACTGCCGCACCGGTCGGCGAGGTGATGAAACCCACCGTCGCCGGCATCAGGGGAATTGCGATCTTGCGGTCGGCGGCGAACAGCCCTTCGCCGGCCAGCCGCTCCTTCAGCCGCTCGAACTCCTGTTGCAGCCGCCCCGCCCCGTCCTCCAGCAGGACGCGGACGATGAGCTGATATTGGCCGCGTTGTTCGTAGACGCTGACTTCGCCGTAGGCCAGGACCTGCTGGCCGTCACGCAACACCAGCGTTTGCCGGGCCGCGTCGCCCCGGAACAGCACGCAGGCGAGCTGCGCGCCCGCGTCCTTGAGTGAAAAGTAGACATGCCCGCTCGCCTGCGCCCGCAGATTTGAAACCTCGCCGCGCACCCAGCTGGGAGGCATCGCCCCCTCGAGCACCGCCTTCACCCGGCGCGTGAATTCGCTGACGGTCTCCACGCGGCCAGCCTCGTCGCTGAACTCGAGTTCAGTCTTCACGTTTCTCCACCTTGCGCCGGATCAGCTGCACCGCTGCCACGGTCGCGATGATCACGCCGACTCCCATCACTGCCATTTTGAAATTGCCGTTCAAGACCCCGCGCCCGAGCACGACGGCACCGACCGCCCACGGCAGGACGCAGAACCAAGAAACGAACATGTAAAGCCGGAAGGGGATCGCCGCCAAGCCCAGGAGGTAACTCTGCAGAAAGAAAGGGGGGCCCGGCGTCAACCGCACGAGCAGAGCGACGGTCAGCGCGTTGCCCGGGGTCACGCGGGGCACCGTGTAGCCAAAACGCTCGGTCAGCCTCTCCAGCAACGGCCGGACGGCCCGGTGCGCCAGCCAGTAGGTCAGCGCGAGGTTGAGGGCGATCGCCGCGAGCGCGGCTGCAATAACCCCTCCGAGTGTCATCTGGCCGGCGAAGGCTTCGCCCGCCGGAATGGTGAACGCCAGCAGCGGCGCTCCGAATAGCGGCAACACTGCCATGGCGAAAAAGAACACCCAAGGGCCGGCGCTCCGGACTATCGTCATGCCCTGATCGATCCCATCCCTCACCGGTACTCCGCGCAAAGCGAACGCACCGACCACGAGGACCGCGAGGACCAGCACGCCGCCCTTGATGAGCGGCCCTCTCAACGGTGCGCGTTTGACCTCCGTCATCCGGGCAACATGCCTGCCGCCGCCCCGGAGCGTCAAGGCCGCAAACCGGCGCGATCCCTCGTCAGGCCGACACGGGATCGAACGCCGTGATCCAAGCACAGGATCGTTGCGATCTTGCAGCAGGGTTTCCATTCTTGTGATTAGGCTTCCCCCGGCCGGGCAGGACCTTATCGTCGACTGGCTCCGTACCCGATGAAGCTTTCGGTGGTCATCCCCTGTTACAACGAGGCCGGCACCATCCGGCAGATTGTCGAGCGGGTGCGGGCGTCTCCCGTTGCGAGCAAGGAGATCATCGTCGTGGACGACTGCTCGACGGACGGGACGCGCGAATTGCTGCAACGGGAGATTGCACCGCTTGTCGCCACGGTGCTCTATCACCAGCGCAATCAAGGCAAGGGCGCGGCCCTGCGGACCGGATTCGCGGCGGCGGCGGGCGACATCGTGCTCGTGCAGGATGCCGACCTCGAATACGATCCCGACGAATATCCCCGGCTGATCAAGCCCATCGTCGATGGCAAAGCCGATGTCGTCTTCGGATCGCGCTTCATGGGCGGTGACGCCCACCGCGTCGTCTATTTCTGGCACCTGGTCGGCAACAAGCTGCTGACGCTGTTCTCAAACATGCTGACCAACCTCAATCTCACGGACATGGAAACCTGTTTCAAGGTCTTCCGCCGCGAGGTGCTGCGCAAGATCGTGATCCAGGAGAATCGCTTCGGTTTTGAACCCGAGATCACCGCCAAAGTCGCCAGATTGCGGGTGCCCGTTTACGAGGTCGGCATCAGCTATTACGGCCGCACCTACGAGGAGGGCAAAAAGATCGGGTGGCGCGACGGCCTGCGCGCGTTTTACGCCATCGTGAAGTACAATGTGTTTGGGTGAGCGAATCGTTTTGAGGATCGGCCCGTACGCCACCGCGGCGGCAGGCGGCCGTGGCATTTCGCCGACCGCCGCCGAATTTCCGTGGAAAAACTTGGGCTCACATTGATCCGGTGAGGGAGCGCTGTCTTTCTGAATCAAGGCCCCGCGCAGGGATCCACCGGCCATGGCAATACTGACGCTGTTGTGGTGCCTCACGCTGTTCGCAGGACTGGTCTTCGGATTGGGGCTGCCGATCATTGCCGCGTGGGCAAGCCCCGTCGAAGAAAAGCTCTGCGCGGCGGCCGCGCTGGGTGTGATTCTTCTCTATCTGTGGGGCCTGTTGCAGTACTGGTTGAACTTGCCCCTGGCTGCTTCCACCGTGCTTCCGGCGGCTGCGCTGGTTCTGATGGCTGCGCGTCGGCGGGTCTGCATTCCGGTGCTGAAGGATCCGGCGGCGCAGCGGCTGGCTGGCGCCTATCTTGTCACCGCCGGCTGGCTGCTCGGCTTTCTGGCCTTGGTGCGCAGCTATTCGGGAGGCGGTTGGGCATTGGACTGGGCGTCGCATTACGACCGCGCCCGGTTGTTCTTGGCCCATTGGCCGGCCGATCATCCTCTGTTTATCAACGATCAGCTGCCCACCCGGCCACCGCTCGCGAATGTTGTCACCGCCGCCTTCATGTCATTGACCGGGGCCGGCTGCCCGTTCTTCCAGATCTTCACGACCCTTCTGGATTCCCTGGCTTTCTTGCCCGGCTGGCTCTTCGCCAGCCGCTTTGGCCCTCGGCTTCGGCATGCCCCAGCGGTGTTTGCCTTGTTGTTCATGCTTAATCCATCGGTGCTGGAGAACGGCACCTTTGCGTGGACCAAACTGGTCACCGCCTTTCTGGTCCTGAGCGGACTCGCGCTGTATGGCTCGGCGCTCGTGGAAGACTCCCGCCGCCATCTGGCCACGGCGTTCCTCGTGATAGCGGCCGGGCTGCTGGCCCATTACTCCGCCGTTCCCTATGCCGTCGCCTTGATCGCAGCGTATTTCTGGTCATGCCGTTCGCGGTGGCGGCATGGGGCGTTTTGGATGGATACCGCGATTTGCGCCTTGCCCGGCGCGGCGCTGCTGTCCACGTGGTTTGCTTGGGCGCTGGGAGCGTTCGGTTGGAGGGGAACCTTTTTAACCAACACCTCGGTGGCCGAGTCCACCGGCCATACCTGGGCGTCTTTCGTGCAGGAAAAGGGCTACAATCTGTTCGCCAGCCTCGTGCCTCATCCCCTCCGAACGGTGGATTATGGATTCATCGCGCAGGCCAGCCGCGTCGGCTGGATCCGGGACTATTGTTTCCAGCTCTATCAGGTGAACCTGCTCCCGATGTTCGGCAGCGCCGGCGGCGTGGTCCTGGTGTGGCTTTTGTGGAAAACCTGGAGGCGCGACCGCCCGCGGCCGCCGGCGCCGGGCCGGGGATTCTGGGCCTGGTTCATCAGTTGCACGATCGTGCTCGGCGTCACCGCGGTGGGCGGAATCGACCAATGGGGTGTGGCCCACGCCTGCCTGCTGAGCCTCGTGATCCTGGGCCTGGCGTTTTTGTCAGCTCATCTAGCCGACCTGCCGCGGTGGCTACATCTCATTTTCGCCGCCGGGCTGGCGCTGGATTTCACGTTCGGGGTGGGATTCCACTTTTATCTCCAGAATCTCCCCCATCCGTTCCACGACACGATCCGTGATGGCGGCGCCCAACTCCTCCGTGACTTCGGGACCTCCACCTTGGTCAATCTGCAGGCCAAGCTTCTCCAGCGATGCGAGTTCGTCGGCGACTGGCCGATCAATCGCGCCCTGCTGATTGCACTGCTCGCCACCCTGTTTGCGCTGGCGGTCCACCGGCTGTTTCGCGAGCATGCGCCCGCGTGCCCAACGCAATTCTGATCGCCGAGCAGGGCCGGTCACTCACGGCGCGGACATTCTGTCTCCGCACGCTCCCTGGCGCCCGGCCCCGGACGCGCAGGTTGGCTGTAAGGCGATCTGCGCTCTCGCCCTGCTGTCATGATCATTTCGTTTCCGCCGTTGACGCGTAAGCTCGGACGGGCATTGGTACCCGGCCTGGCCATGGCCGCGACTGCGCTCTGGCTGTGGAGCTGTCTCTGTCGGTTTCCAGTCTACGGATGGAACGCGATCCGCCTGGCTCCCAGTTTCATGTGGCACGCCGGTGTGAATCCATTTCCCGGCCCGTCCGCCGGGCCGGTGACAACGTGGATCTACGGACCATTTCCCCTCATCCTCCAATGGCCCGCAACCCTGATGCACGATGCGGCCTCCGCACTACTGGCGGCCGGGGTGATCAACGTGCTGCTGGCGGTCGTGCCGCTGGCGGTGGCGATCGAGGTGCAAGCGGCACCCACCGTCTCGCGCCTTGCCCGCGTGACGGCGTTGCTCCTGACGCTGGTCTGCTGGCCCGCGGTGAATCTGATCTTCTGCCAAGCGGGCAACACGGCGATTGCCTGCGGCCTGCTGGCCGGTGCGATCGTGATTGGCGCGGTGCCGCGTGACTCTGGCCGCCTGTGGGCCGCGGCCGCACTCGCCACGCTGGCGCTCTGGTCGCGGCAGACCGAGCTTGGGCCAGTGCTGGGTCAGATTGTTTACCTCGGCCTTCGTCACGGGGGCCGCGCCGCGGTCGCGCAGACGCTGCGGACGGCAGCAACCGGTGGCCTGTGGGGCCTCGTGTTCTGCGGCCTGTTCGGAGCCGACGGACTGATCTACAACATGTTTGTCATCCCGGCGGCCCTTCCCTTCCTCACGTTTGCCGACAAGGTCAGGTCCCTCGTCTATGTTGGGGACATTGCCGCCTATTTGCTCGCGTACCTGCTCATACCCGCCGTGGTCGTCGCCGTGCGGGCCCGGCGGCTCTTTCAGCGGGATCATCCGGCCCTGGCGCCGGTCCTCGTGTTCGCCTGCTCCGTTCCGTTCGATCTGGCCGGCTTCTTCACCGTTGGCGGCAACATCAATTCCTTTCATTCGGCGGTTTACCTGCTGCCCGCGACCGCCCTCTGGCTGACCGCGTACAAGCGCGGCGCGGGTGGCTGGTCGTGGCTCGCACCCGCAGGGCTGGCCCTCGCCCTCGCCCTGCAATGCGTGCCGTTAGGGCCCTGGCCGATGAGGCCCCAACTTGCCGGCCTCCGGCAGGGCGCGGCGCTGGCGCGGCAGTTGCCCGAACAGGTCTATTTCCCGTGGAATCCCCTGCTGACGTACTTCAGCGACGGCCGATTCTACCATGTGGAAGACGGCCTGATCACCCGCGCGCTCGCCGGCCGGCCGGTGCCTCCGGCGGTTGTGAAGGCCTGCCTCCCGCCGGCGATGTGTGTGGTCGCCTACCATCGGTACGCCATCGTGAGTTTCGTGCGCAGTCTCATTCCTCCCGACGCCAAGCGCGACACTTTTGGCGAATGGATCCTGTTCTCCTGGCCACCTCCCGCCGCCGCACCGGCCGCGCCCTGAGTTTGTCCCGTCCTGCGCTCCCACCAAGTTCCCCATCATGCGCGCGCCGCTGCCGCTTTCCCTGCGACCATCCGTCACCGCGGCCTTGCTCGGCTTGGCGGCGGTCGCCGTCGGGGCCTGGTGGTGGGGCTGCCTGTGCCTGTTTTCGACCGGCGGGTGGAATGCGGTTCGACTCGCGCCCAGCTTCATGTGGCACGCGGGCGTCAATCCTTATCCGGGGCCCCTTGACGGCCCGGTCACCACTTGGATCTACGGACCCCTCCCAATTCTTCTCGAATGGCCCGCCACGCTTACTCATGACGCCGCCGCAGCTTTGCTGGCGGGCGGAGTCATCAGTCTCGCCCTGCTCGCGGCGCCGATGGCCTTGGCGGTGCAGGCGCAGGCCGGTCCGGACACGCCAATCACGGCCCGGGCATGGGCATACCTTCTCGCCCTTGCCTGCTTGCCAGCGGTCAATCTGGTTTATTGCCAGGCCGACAACGCTGCCATCGCTTGCGGCCTCCTCGCCGGTGCGCTGCTGACTCGGCCGGGACCACATACTCAGGTCCGCCTATGGCTGGCCGCGGCGGTCGCCACGTTGGCCCTCTGGGCCAAACAGACCGAGCTGGGACCGGTGCTGGGCCAGATCATCTTTATCGGCCTGCGCGACGGGAAACGAGCGGCCGCCACGCAGGCGCTCCGCGCTGCGGCCACCGGCGGGCTGGCTGGCTTGGTCTTTTGCCGTGTGTTCGGGGCGGAAGGGCTGGCCTACAACATGTTCATCCTTCCGGCCGGCTTCCCGCTGCTCGAACCCGCTGCAAAAATCGTACACCCACTCTATTTGGGCTTCGTCCTCACCTACGTGGTGGCGCCGGCGCTGCTGGTCGTCCTCTTGGCGCCCCGGTTGTTTCGGCGCGACCACCCCGCGCTGGCGCCGGTCCTTGTTTTTGCCTGCTCCCTCCCCTTCAATCTCGCGGGATTCCTGCCCATCGGCGGCAACCTCAATGCCCTTCACGGGGCCGTCTACCTGCTGCCCGCCGGGGTCCTGTGGCTGGCCGCGCGACAATCGCGTCCAGCGGCATGCTCTTGGCCGGCACTGGCGGTGCTCGCGGCCGTGCTGGTGGTGCAAACGGCGGGACAATGGCCCCTGCCCCTGCACCTCCAGCAGACCGGTCTGCGCCAGGGCGCCGCCCTGGCCCGGCAGCTTCGGGGCGAGGTTTATTTCCCCTGGAACCCACTGCTTACCTATTTCAGCGAGGGACGATTCTATCATGTGGAAGATGGCTTGATCACGCGCTCCCTCGCGGGCCGGCCCGTGCCTCCATCCGTGGTCAAGGCTTACCTGCCACCACGGATGTGCGTGGTCGCCTATCATCGGTATGCCATTGACGGCTATGTGCGCGGCCTCATCCCCGTTGACGCCAAGCGCACCACTTATGGCGAATGGATCCTGCTCTCCTGGGCACCGCCAGCCCCCACGCGCTGAGATTGCTTATTCCCCTGCCCCTACCAAACCTTCCCCCATGAGCGCCGCGCCGCCGCCTTTCTCGCGAACGCCGGGATTGGCCGCCGTTTTTGGCGCGGCCGCGGCCGCAGCGGCGCTCTGGCTGTGGATGTGCTGGTGCGTTTTCCCGGTGAGCGTCTGGAACGACGTGCGGCTCGCGCCTGCCTTCGCGCTCGCCCGGGGTGTCCCGCTCTATCCGGGTGCGAACAGCGGCGCCGTCGGCACCTGGATCTACGGCCCGCTGCCGGTGCTGCTCTTGTGGCCGGCAACCCTGGCGGCCAGCGCCGGTCACGCGCTGCTGATCGCGGGCGCGGTCAATCTGTTGACGACCGTTGCAGCCATCGCCGTGGTCTGTGCCGCGTGGCCGGTGGCGCAAGGATACAGTCTCACGCGCAGCGATCGCTTTCTGGCCATGGCCTTGGCCATCGCGCTGTGGCCGCGAGCATCGTGGCAGTATTTGCAGGCCGACAATTTCACGGTGGCCTTCGGGCTGGTCGGCAACCTGCTTCTCGTTCGGGCGCGCGGTCCTGCGTGGCGCTGGGGCGCCGCTGCCTTCGCCGTCGCCGGTTTGGCCTGCAAACAGACTTCGGTCGGCGTGGCGATTGCGCAGATCATCTGGCTCGGCATCACCCTGGGCCGCGCCGAAGCGCTGCGGCATCTCGGCCGCTGCCTGGGCGCCGGGGCGTTGGGCGCACTCGCGATCGGGTTCGGACTGGGATGGAACGGCGTCTGGCTGAATCTCTTCGACCTGCCCTCCCGCCTCCCGTGGACGACGGAGATGGTGCGGCGCATTGTTGATCTCGCCCCCGAACTTACCATCCACCTTGTGCTGCCGGTGCTGGTCATGCTCCTCTGGCGGCGCGCGTTTTGGAGACGCGATTCCGTGCTGCTACTGCCGTCGCTCGCGTGGCTTTGTGCGTTGCCGCCCGGGGTGGCGTCTCTGCTGAAAATCGGCGGCACCATCAATTCGCTCCAAAGCCTGGCCTATTGGCTTCCGCCTGTCCTCGTCGCTGCCCTCGCGGCCGCACGGAGCGCCCGGCAACTCCGCTGGGCCATTCCGGGCGCGGCGCTGGCCGGCCTCGCCATTTGTACCACGCGATTGGCCGCCACCCCGGGCCATCCGTGGCGGCCGCTCACCAAGCATTATCGCCAAGCTGAGGTTCTCGCCCAATCGTTTCCCGACCAAATCTGGTTTCCCTGGAATCCCCTCGTGACTATCTATGGCGAAAACCGGTTCTACCACGTCGAGGACGGCCTCTACGTGCGGTTTCTGGCAGGCCGGCCCCTTGCGCTCGCGCACGCCCGCGCCTTTCTGCCCCCGCACATGTGCGTGATTGCATTGCCCCGGGGCGGCACCGACTGGGGCATCGCGCTGCAATTTGTCCCCCCGAACGCCCGGCGGGCGGAGTTCGGATTATGGACGCTTTATTCCTGGCCTTCCGAGGCGCCGGCTGGCACCGCCGCACCTTCACCACGAAGTTGATTTCTCCCCGCCCTTCTTAAGAATCCCCCCACCGTGCCCCTTCCTGCGATCGCCGTCGTCATCCCGGTCTTCAACGAAGAACCCGTGCTGCCGGAGCTCTTTCGGCGCGTCGCCGCGGTTTTCGACCGCGAATCCGCCTGCGTCTGGTCGGCGGTCCTCGTGAATGATGGCAGCCGGGACCGGTCCGCCGCGCGGATTGCCGAGCAGCATGCGCGCGACCCGAGGTTCAAGCTGGTCGATCTCTCGCGCAACTTCGGGTTCCAGAGCGCGCTCGCCGCGGGTCTGGCCGCCGCCGCCAATGCCGACGCGGTCGTGACCATGGATGCCGACCTGCAGGATCCGCCCGAAGTCATCCCCGAACTGGTGGCTGCCTGGCGCGGCGGCGCGGAAGTGGTGCGGGCCGTCCGCCGCACCCGCAGCGAGACGGGGCTGCGGCGGGTGGCCTTTGATTTCTTCCACAGAATTTTTGGCGTGCTGTCCGATTACCCGATCGAGCCCAACTCGGGTACGTTCGGGCTGCTGGGCAGCGCGGCGATTGAGGCGTTCAACCAACTTTCCGAGCGCAATCGGTATTTTCCTGGGCTCCGCGCCTGGGTCGGCTTTCTCCGGGCTGACGTCTACTACGACCGGCACGAGAGGGCCGCCGGTCAGCCGCAGCAAACCTTCCGCCGGCTGGTGCGCTACGCGCTGGACGGCATCTTCAGTTTTTCCTACCTGCCGCTGCGGCTGCTCACCTACACCGGGCTGATCATCGCCTTGTTGGGCTTCGCCGTCGGGCTGTTCTTTATCGTGCGCCGGTTGCTGGGCATCGAGATCGCCCAGACGGGTTTCACCACGCTGGTCACGCTTCTGCTCTTCCTCGGCGGAGTGCAACTGATCGGTATCGGCATCCTCGGCGAATACCTCGGCCGCATCTATGACGAGGTTAAGCAGCGCCCCAATTTCATCATCCGGCGGAGGATCGGTTTTGATTAGGCGCATCCTCGGCTGGGCGGGCGTCATCGGGCTGGCTGCCCTGCTCGCGGTGGCGGGCTACTGGCTGCTGTTCACCACCTTCATGGTCTACGACGATGAGGGTTATGTTCTGCTCTCGCTCAAGAACTTCTCCGAACACGGCGGCCTCTACGATCAAGTCTACTCCCAGTATGGGCCGGCGTTTTATCTCGGGTACGATGCGCTGCACCATCTGCTCGGTTTTGCGTGGACCAACGCCGCTGGTCGCGTGATCACGCTCGTCAACTGGTGGGGCACCGCCGCCATCTGCGGTGCGCTCGTGTGGCGGTTCACGCGCTCTCTTTCGCTGGCGGCGTTCACCGGCGCGGGGATCTTCACCTACCTTTGGGTAATGATCAACGAACCCATGCATCCCGGAGGATTGGTGGGTCTGGCCGTCGCCCTCGCGGCCTGGGGTGGTGCTGAAGCCATCGCATCTGGCCGGCTGCTGACCTTCGCTGCCATGGCGGGGGCGATTGGCGCGGCGGTCGCCCTTGTCAAAGTCAACGTCGGCGTTTTTCTGCTGCTCGCCGCGTTCGCGTGGCTGCTGCTGCACACTCCGAAAACCACCGCTTGGGCGCGCTGGGTCTTGGCCCTGCTTTTCACGGCACTGCCGCTCGTTCTCATGCACACGCTGTTCGACGCTGCTTGGGTGCGGCTGTTTGCACTCATTTTCGGCGCCTCCATGCTGGCGGTGCTCGTGAGTGCCCGGCCGGGCGAACCACGCGTCAACGGTCGCGCCTGGCTGGGATTCTTCGCGGCCGGCGGGCTGACGGCCGCGGTCATCTGCGGGTCGATCCTGGCTCGCGGCACCAGCCTGCGCGGCCTGCTGGCAGGAGTGCTGCTGGATCCGCTGAGACATCCCAGTGTTTATTACTTCGCCTTCAACTGGCGCCCGGGCGCCGTGCCCGTCCTGTTGGCCGGCTTGACCGTCTGTCTGCTCTTCGATCGTTTTGGCGGGAGGGAAGGTTTTCGCCGCACGATCGCCTGGATCCGGCTGGCCCTCCTCGGCGCAACCCTCCTTTCGCCGCTGACCGTCATTTCCCCAAGTCTGGCGGCGTTCGGCATGTCTTACGGTGTGGGTCTGGCGGGACTGCTCACGCTACCACTCCGCCGCGACCGTCTGACTTCCGTGCGCCTGTGGCTTGCCTTGCTGCTGGTGCTCCAGTTGCTGCACGCCTACCCCATCGCGGGGAGCCAACTTAATTGGGGCACCTTTCTCTGGATTCCACTGTTGGTGTTGGGCGTCCACGAAGCGGTGGAAGTCATCGCCGAATGGAAGGGACCCCGCCCCTGGCCCGTGCGTGGTGTCGTCAAGGGCATCGCGGTCGCGGTCGCGGTGTTCATGGCCGGTCAACTCACCAAAATCGGTTGGATTAACCGCCACTGCGGGGAGCCGCTGCTCCTGCCCGGAGCCGAAGCCCTCATCCTGCCGGACGATACAGCCTTCGCCTTGCGCATCATGACCGAGAATGCCCGCCGGTATGGCGACATGCTCTTTAGTCTGCCGGGTGTCTACAGCCTCAATCTTTGGTCGGGGCTCCCCACGCCCACCCTCGCCAATGTCACCCACTGGTTTTCTTTGCTCTCGCCGAGCCAGCAAATGGCGATCATCGCCCGGTTGCAGGCCGATCCGCGGGCCGTATTGATCGTCCAGCGCGATACGTTGTACTACCTCGCCCAATATGGGTTCCGGGCATCCGGCCAGCTGGTCGAATATTTGAGCCATGAATTCGAGGCCGCTTTCGAAGTCGATGACTATGCCTTCTGGGTGCGGCGCGGTCGAACGATCGCGCCGCTGTCGACCGGCCGCCTGGTCTCCGAACCCGCGAACCCCAAAGCGCACCGCCTTGAACTGGTGCTGGCCAGTCCGGGCACGGCGGTGGTCTCTCTCGAGTTGTGGGCGTTGGGCTCGCCGGCGCGCGTTCATCGGCTGACCCTGACGGCCGCCAACGCCCGGCTCGAGTTCACACCGCTCCAAGATACCGGGAGGCCCATAGGCGATCCCCGGCCGGTGGCCTGGACGTCGCCCTTGCCCTTCTCGGGCATCGTGAAATTGACTGCCTTATTCGCCGGCGACGTGGGGCCTCCGGACAAACTCCTGGTCTTGGCATACGACGCGCAGGGACGGCGAGTTGCCGCCGCGCGCGTTTTGCGCTGATCAGAACCCGCCCGCTGCATCGACGGAGTGATCCTCTCGCGCCCATCCCTGCCGCGCTCGCCACCTGCCACCCTTCCTTTTCCAAGCGTGAGTCCGCGCCGTTTGACAGTCCTTGTGGTCATGCTGCTGGCCGCCGTCCTGGCGGTGGCCGGATACGGGATGATCTTCACGACCTTTCTGCTCTACGACGACGAGGGATACGTGCTCATTTCCCTGAGGAACTTCGCCGCGCACGGCGCGCTCTACGACCAGGTCTATTCCCAATACGGGCCGGCGTTCTATCTCGGCTACGATGCGCTGCACCGTCTGTTCGGTTTTGCGTGGACCAACACCACCGGTCGTTGGATTACGCTGGTCGATTGGCTGGGTGCCGCCGGCTTGTGCACCTTGCTGGTTGCCCGCGCTCGCGCCGCCTGGCCGGTCGTCCTGTTCGTGCTCGCCGACGTGTTCACTTACCTGTGGATCATGATCAACGAGCCGATGCATCCCGGCGGCACCATCGCGCTTGTTGTCGCGGCCACCGCGTGGCTTGGCTGGGAAGCGCTGCGGGCGGGGCGAATGACGGTCTTTGCTCTGATCACGGGATCTACCGGAGCGTTGCTTGCCCTCGTCAAGATCAACGTCGGCGCGTTTCTGGTCCTCTCCGCGGGTGCCTGGCTCCTGCTCGCGACCCGGGGACCGATCGGCGCCCCCGTGCGCCGGTGGCTGCCGTGGTTCGGACTTCTGCTACCCGCGCTGTTGATGCAGCCGCTCCTCGAGCGCCCCTGGGTGCTGACGTTTGCGGTCGTCGTCGGTCTGGCCATCGCCGCCGTTTTGGTGTCCGCAGCTCCCGCTGCCATGTCGGTGCCGGTGCGGCTGCGCTCCTGGTTTTTCTTTGCCGGCACGGGTTGCCTGATCACCGCGGTGATTGCTGTCTTGCTGTTACTGCGTGGCACCACCATTTCCGGCTTCATCCGCGGCGCCTTCACGGCACCACTGCAGCAACCGACCATCTATGCGTTTCCGGTCCAGTGGCGCCCCGGTGTGGTGGTGGTGGCCCTCGGCAGCCTACTCGTGTTGCTGGCCTCCTGGCGCCGCCCGGAAGACACCCGCCTGATCCGCGGGATTGCCTGGATGCGCCTGCTCGTCACGGCGCTTTTCCAACTCACCCTGCTGCCATCGTTTTCGGCCGGCGAGGCCGCCATCGGCCTCTGCTATGGTGTACCGTTCGCCGGGTTGTTTGCCTGGCCGTTGCGCCGCCCTGGTTCGGTCCCCACTTCCGCGGACCAAGCGCGTGGCTGGCTCGCTCTGCTTCTGGTCTTCCAGTCGCTGCATGCCTATCCGGTCGCAGGCAGCCAGCTCAACTGGGGCACGTTCTTGTGGGTGCCGCTCATGCTGCTCGGCGCCGAAGAAGCGCTGGGCTATCTGCTGGCGGAACGCCCGGCGTGGCTGGTCGTCCGCGCAACCATCGCAGCCGGCATCCTGCTCACGGCGTTGTCGGGCTATGTCACCTACACCATCGCGCGCATCGCCTCTTCCTATCGGCAGAATGGCGAACCCCTCGGGTTGCCTGGTGCGGAACGCATCGCCCTGCCTGCTGACATCGCGTCGGCCCTGCGTATCATCACGGAAAACGCCCGGGTGCACGGCGACATGCTCATGAGTCTGCCCGGAACGTACAGCCTCAATCTCTGGTCGGACCTCCCCACGCCGACGCTGGCGAATGTCACCCACTGGTTCTCGCTGCTCTCCGTCGCGCAGCAGCAGGCGATCATCGATCGACTGCGGACTTCGCCACGCTCGATCTTTGTGGTGCAGCACAACGTCCTGAGAACTTTGTTGGAAAATGGCTTCCACCCCAACGGGCCCCTGATGGATTACCTGCGGCACGCCTATCACCGGGCTTTTGCCGTGGAAGGATACACCTTTTGGGTCCGCAACGGTCGGAGTATCGCACCCCTGTCGACCGGACGGCTATTCCATCCCGCAGGCGCCCCGCCGGAAATGCGGTGCCTGGAACTGACGCTGGCGTCGCTCCCCGGGAAGGTCTCCTCGGTCGAGGTCTGGGATGTGGTCGACCGGCCGTGGCGTGTCTTGGCGCTCGGTCCCGCCACGGCTCTCGTCCAGGCAACGCCGCTTTCGCTCGATGGCGAGGCATTGGCGCCAGCGCACAAAATCGGTTGGCCGCTGGCCGTCAGCGAAGTCAGCCGCATTTCGCTGTGTTTCTTCCCGCTGCGACGATTGCCTGCCGACCAGCGCCTTCTGGTCGCGTTGCTGGCCGCCGATGGCACGCGGGTGGGATTCGCCCGCGTGTTGTCCGCCAACGCGTTTGAACTGCCACCGAGGGGCGCACCCCTCTTGCCTGCTTCGCCGGCGACGACCATCACCGGCGGCGTGCCACCAGCAGCAAACTGACTCCGACCGGCAGCGGCATGCGGAGGAAACCGGTGCCGACGAAGACTCGCTGCAGGAGCCCGTTGAGCCACGCGGGGGGCTCACGATCCTCCGCCCGCGGGCCGGAGGTTCCGCCCGCCCGGTGAAACCAACGCCGCCATTTGCGTAAGAGCCACACGGCCGGATAGGCGGCGAAATTGGTGTAGTTCACGTGCACGATGTCCCAATGGGTTGAGGGAAACAGCGCCCGCAACTGCGGGCGCGAGTAGCGGCGGTAGTGATGCAGGGCCTCATCCCAATCGCTCCACAACGCCATGCCCGCCGGTACGGTGACAACCGCCAGCCCGCCCGGGGTGAGCAGCCGGTGGAACCCGCGCACCACCGTCGCGGCGTCGGGCACGTGCTCCAGCACATCGAGGGCGGTCACATAAGTGAGCGAGCCATCGGGCAGCGGTACCTGATCGCCTGAGAGACAGAGGATCTGTTCGGGCCGAAACCGCTGCCGCAGAATTCGCAGCGCCTCTTCATGGTCGTCAAGGACGAGCACCCGGCAGCGGTCCTCCATCTCTTTGGCAAAAATGCCGGTGCCCGCCCCGCAATCCAGCAGCACTTCGTCGGCCCGGGGCGGCCGCGTCCGCTGAATCCAGCCGCGGACCAGCTCGCGTTTGCCGGCGTAGTACCAGTGGGTGCGCTCCACGCGTTCCAGATTCTCATATTCCTCCACATTCATGATGCACGGGTGACGGGGCGGTCCCACTTCCGGCTTGTGGCTAGCGTCGCCTGCGACCGATACTGTGTCCACGCTTTTGTTGCCCGCCGCATGAAGCCGCCCTCTCTGCCTCCCGTGGTCGTGACCGCCACGGTTGCCATTTTGCTCGCGCTCCACTGGTGGCTGGGCGTAAGCGCCACGTTTGTGACGAGCGTGACCTCCGATGAGACGGCACACCTCACCGGCGGCTACAGCTACTGGCGCTTCAACGACTACCGCTTGCAGCCCGAGAACGGCAACCTGCCTCAGCGCTGGGGCGCGCTGCCTCTCCTGCTCGAGAAGCCGCGCCTCGAACCGGCGGAATCATCCGAATGGTGGTCGCTCTCCCACGTGTGGCTCATCAGTCACAAGTTCTTCTTCGCCTCCGGCAACAACACCGACTTCATGCTCGCGACTGCCCGAGCCATGATGGCGTTGTGGAGCGTGGCGACTGGATTGCTCGTGTTTGCCTGGTCGCGCCGGCTGTGGGGCGCGGCGGGAGCGCTATTCTCGCTGGCTCTCTACACCTTCTCCGCCACCACACTCGCGCATGGCCCCTTGGTGACGTCGGATATGACTG